>Ga0335074_10000019_pt1 | contig 338905 bp, 295 predicted proteins | sample Lox_Sample_23_FD_206715 | JGI IMG/M metagenome (GOLD analysis project Ga0335074, IMG submission 206715) | Soil microbial communities from Loxahatchee National Wildlife Refuge, Florida, United States - Lox_Sample_2.3 | ecosystem: Environmental > Terrestrial > Soil > Wetlands | place: USA... | reverse complement strand
GCCTGCGACGACCGTGCCCCAGCCCTCGCGAATGTGCCGGTTCAGCGAGAGCGCCTTGTACTGCGTGAGGATGTAGACGTGGCGCAGGTCCGAGTTGATGCAGTTCGATAGCGTGATGTCGATGATGCGGTACTGACCGGCAAAGGGGACGGCCGGTTTGGCGCGATCGCGTGTCAGGGGAAAGAGTCTTTCGCCGGCGCCACCGGCGAGCAAAACACCAAGCGTGTCTCTCATCGTGCCGCTACCTCAAGGTATCCATCCCGTCAGACGCAGTTTCTGAAGTCCGGGACGCACGAGTCTAGCACGCGGCGCGGCGAAAATGCAGTTCCGCGCCAGAACGTGGCGAAACGGCGGCCAAATCCGACGCCCTTAAGAGGAGGCTCCGCCGCCGTTCTCTTCGGTGGTAATGCGCAACGACTTGAGGAAGGTGAGGTCGTTGCGCGTGAAGGGCCCATGCGCTGGTTCGTCGCCGTTCTCGGCAGAGGCCGACTCCTCCTCCACCTCATTCAAACCGATGGTCGCCTCAAGCATCAGGAGCACGTCAAACCCCTGCTCTCTGATCTCGCGGACCACGCCCGCAATCTGTTCGCTATCGGACACTGACTCGTGAATTGCTTCGCCGAGCTTCTGGATGAGGTCCTTGACCTGTTGATTCAACGCCACCTCCCGGTCACTGTCGGAATGCCCCTTGGACCACGCATCGGGTATTCCCAAAACAGCGGGAACGGCAATCGCGGGGTAGTTCTTGATACAGACTACGCTGACCAGGCGACTCCGCCAAGATCAAAGACACGGACGGTCACGAGACCGTGTGATGGTCCGACCAGGCAGCTTCGAGACGGTGCGCTAACTCCTCTACCGGCTCATTCCGGCCCCGGTACCAGATCATCAGCCCCGCCATCGCACCACAGATGGCTCCGGCCGCCCAGAAAAATTTCTTCATTCGTCGTTGTCCTCCACGGAGACTTGGATGTCAAAGAGCTCCAAATCGTTTCGCGACATGCGGTCTGCGCCGAACCGCACGTAAACTGGAGGTATGGACCGGATCAAATTCGGACGGGCATTGGGCTACGGAGCCCGGCACGCCGCGAAGACGTTGTCGCAGGTCGCACAGGCCGCCAGTGCGCCGAACCCGTCGAAAGCTGTGGCGGGTACGCCGCCGCACGTTCCCGTCGAGGTAAAGACGGAAGTCACCTCCCGACACATACCGGACGTGCAAACCGTCAAGGCCGCCAGCCGCCAGGCGAAGACATCTTTGGTAACTCCGGTTGTGCGATTTTCGAGCGTCGTATGGCTGCAAGTGTCCGGCGTCTTCTTTGGGCTGGTGGCACTCATCATGGGCAATGCTGCGTGGCGAGCCCGGGGAGGATTTCATGCCGCGGCAAACTCGCACCCGGCGGAGAAGTTGTATGCGTGTATCGCTGTGTCCGTCCTGTTCACTTACTTTGCGGTAAGCAGCTTCGTGCGCGCCGCGCGGCGATAGAGCACGAAGGCTTGCGGGACGTTTAGTATCTGGAGGCGGCCTCGCAGCATGCTGGAAACATCACCCGCACGCTGCACCGATGCATCTATGGAATCAGAATCTATGGAATCGACAACCGTTCAGACACCGCTTCGCCGCACTGCCCTGCACTCAACCCACCACGCGCATAAGGCACGAATGGTGGACTTCGGCGGATGGGACATGCCGGTGCAGTACAAAGGCTTGATCGACGAGCACATGGCCGTGCGAACAGCGGTGGGGCTGTTCGACGTCTCCCACATGGGCGACATACAACTGCGCGGACCAAACTCGCTGGCGGCGGTGCAGAAGCTGCTGATGAACGATGCGAGCAAGCTGCAGACGGGGCAGGCGCATTACTCGGCGATGCTTTATCCGAACGGGACTTTTGTGGATGATGTTGTGCTGCACAAGCTCGGCGACAACGACTTTCTCATCGTCATCAACGCCGGCACCCGTGAGAAGGACGTCCAGTGGGTGCGCAAGACGATCGGAACGATGGGCGGGGTCCACATCATGGACGTGAGCGACTACTACACCCAGCTCGCAATCCAGGGCCCGAAGGCCAAAGATACTCTGCAGAAGCTGACCAAGGTCGATCTGGCCCCGATCAAAAATTACTGGTTTACGTGGGGAAAAGTCGCCGATTGCCATAACGTGCTTATCGCGCGAACGGGCTACACCGGCGAGGATGGGTTCGAGATCTACATTCCGTCAGACGAGCCGACCAGCGCTCGCGTGTGGGGCGAGGTGCTCGACGCTGGCGCGGAGTTCGGCATCATGCCGTGCGGCCTGGGCGCGCGCAATACATTGCGGCTGGAGGCCGCAATGGCGCTCTACGGCCATGAGATCTCCGACACCATCAATGTCTTCGAGGCCGGTCTCGGACGCTACTGCAAGCTGGGCCGCGAACCCCAGGGCAGCTCGGATTTTGTGGGGCGCGAGGCGCTGGCCGAGATCGAAAAGAGCGGTGGTCCAAAGCGCAAGCTCGTGGGTCTGGAGATGATCGAGCGCGGCATCGGGCGCGACGGTTATCCGGTGTTGTCGCTTGACGGCGAAAAGATCGGCGAAATCACGTCGGGCTCGCCCGCGCCGTTTCTGAAGAAGAACATTGCGCTGGCCTATGTTCCAGTGGCGTACACGGAGATTGGCACCGAGGTCGGTGTGGAGATCCGAGGGCAAAGCGTGAGGGCGAAGGTTGTCCCGACGCCGTTCTATAAACGCCCGAAGCCGACCCCGCTACCCGTCACGACGCCCCCTTCGTAGTTGGGCGTCCACATTGCCGATACAATCGAGCACGGAGAATCTTGAGAATGGCTTACCCCGAGAAGTACCGCTACGCCAAGTCGCACGAGTGGCTGAACATGGATGGCGACACCGCGACCGTCGGCATCACCGACTACGCGCAGGAGTCGCTGGGCGACATCGTCTTTGTCGAACTTCCGAAGGTTGGCCAACAACTGGAGGCCGGATCCACCTTTGGCTCGGTCGAGAGCGTGAAGGCCGTGAGCGACCTGTATTCGCCAGTGACCGGAACCGTCATCGAGGTGAACGAGAGCCTGAATTCAGCGCCCGAGACGATCAATACCGCGGCGAACGATACGTGGCTGATCAAACTAACCGTGACGAATCCCGATGAGGCCAACGCTCTACTCTCCGCTGCCGACTACGAGAAGTTTGTCAGCGAAGAGACGGGCCACTAAGTCACCGACAAAATTGAGCCGTTCACCGGAAAGCCCCATGCGCTACCTTCCCAAGTCCCCTGCCGATCGCAAAGAGATGCTTGACGCCATCGGCGTTGCTTCGATTGACGAGCTCTTCGAGACGATTCCCGGCGAGTACCGGCTGGATCGCGATCTGAACATTCCGCGGCAGCACGCAGAGTCCGAGATCCTGGACCGCTTTCGCGCCTTCGCTGCGAATATTGCGAGCGGCGATGCTGCGGAACTCGCGAAGCAGCCTGCGGCGAAGCTTTCGGCGAGCTTTCTCGGCGCCGGCGCGTACCGTCACTACCGGCCGGTGATCATCGACTCACTCGTGCAGCGCGGCGAATTCCTGACAAGCTACACACCATATCAGCCCGAGATTTCGCAGGGCACACTGCAGGCGATGTTCGAGTTCCAAACCATGATCTGCGAGCTGACGGGCATGGAGATTGCCAACGCGTCGATGTACGACGGCTCGACCGGATGCGCCGAGGCGGTGATGATGGCGGTGCGCGTGACGGGACGCGATGGCTGCGTCGTCGCACGCACGGTCCACCCGGAGTACCGCGAAGTGCTGAAGACGACCGTTCAGCATCAGGAGATTCCTGTCGCCGAATGCGGCTACGACGCGAAGACTGGCCGCGTGGACTTGGCGGCGCTCGAGCAAGCAATCACGGACAACACGGCGTGCGTGCTGATCCAGTCGCCGAACTTCTTCGGCACGATCGAGGATGTAGCAGCGATTGCGGAACTGGTCCACTCGAAGGGCGCGCTACTGATTGTGGCTATCGCCGAGGCCATATCGTTGGGCATTGTGAAGCCGCCGAAGGAGGCCGACATCATCGCGATGGAGGCGCAAAGCTTCGGGGTGCCCGTGGGCTTCGGTGGACCGTACTGCGGCGTGATCGCGTGCAAGGAACGGTTTCTGCGGCAGATGCCGGGACGACTCGTCGGCGAGACGAAGGACATGAACGGCAAGCGCGGCTTCGTACTGACGCTCTCGACGCGCGAACAGCACATTCGTCGCGAGAAAGCGACGAGCAATATCTGCACCAACCAGGCGCTGGTCGCGATGATGGTGACGATTTTCCTGACTGTCTATGGCAAGCAGGGACTGCGCGAGCTTGCTGCGCAGAACCTTGCCAAGGCGGCGTACCTGCGCGATGCGCTGACGAAGGCCGGAGCGAAGCCGCTGTTCTCTGCTCCGAGCTTCAACGAGTTCGCGGTCGCCCTGCCCGCGAGTGCGGAAAGCGTGAACTCGAAGCTCCTGCAGAAGGAGACCATCGGCGGACTGGCACTCGGAAAGTGGTATCCCGAGCTGGGCGAGAGCGCTTCTTTGTGGTGTGCGACAGAGCTGACAACAAAGGCCCAGATCGACGGCGCCGCCGCCGTCGTAGGCGCGCGCTAAGCTGTCATGAATCGAGCCATGAAGGTCGGGGCGCTGGGGTCCGCTGTCGGCTTTTTCGTGATGATTTGCATCCTTCTGTTCCGGGTGCGCTCACCGTTCGTTGTGAATATTTTGTGGCCGACACATTTCCTCTCCAATGCGGCGAAAGGAGATTTCTGGATGCTGACCCTCGGCACCTTTGGATTCTTCTCGAACGCTCTTCTGTATGGCCTGATCGGCTACGTCATCGGCCGCGTACTATACGGCACAGAACGGCCGAAGCAGCCGCAGCCGAAGTGAGGTGAGCCAACAATGGATATCAGCGCAATCGAAGGGCAGGAGCTCACGGCTGTCGAATTCGTCAGCGACTACCTGCGGCTGCGTTTCGACGGTCCGGCGCTGACGCTGTATGCATGGCCGCACGTGCTGCTCGAGGATTTCTCGATCGCGTTTGGACAGCCCGAGTATCGGAACGCACTGTGCGCGCAGATCGGCGAGACAGTTGCGAAAGCAACGCTGCAAGAGTTGGATTCGCTGACGATCGAGTTCGAGTCCGGTACCGTGATCGCGCTGAGCCTGCGCGAAGAGGACTTGGATGGGCCGGAGGCTGGAAGCTATTCCGCGAGCGGAAGCGGCGAGGATGAGGAAGAGTTCTAGACAGCTTGGATGGTGCCTGAAGAGGATGGGCGTCCTGGGGACGCCCATTGCATTGTGCTCACGCTACCGGTAGTTGCGAATGTATGTATCCCGCGGGAGACCGGAGCGGCGTGCGCGTTGCTGCAGCGCCTTCGCCTGCGGCTCGCTCATCGGACCGCCGAGGCTGACGAGATAGGGCGGCCTGCCGTGTGGACTGAAGACCTCTGCGTGGAAGCCCGCGAAACGCGCGTTAACGCGGTCGGCTCTCGTCTGCGCCTGCGACTGATGGTTATAGGTCCACGCGATGACATACCAACCCGGCGCGTGCGCCGTAGCGAGGGCAGACTGCGCACCCGCGGCGCTCGTTCGGGTTGCACGCGAAGGCGCGGCCGCGATGGGTGAGGATGCTCGAGTCGTCTGCGCAGGCGTTGCACTCCGAACCGGCGCCGCAGGCTTCGCGGAGACAAAGTGCCTGATGACGATGATGCAGACAATCAGCGCAGCCACACCGCCGAGTAGCCAGGGACGCAGGTTGAAACCGCTGGAGTCTTCGGTAACTTCGCGGCGATAGCTAAGCTTAGGCTCGGCTGGGGATGCGCTCTCAAAGGCTGGCTCGAGCGGCAACGTCCCCTGGTCGGAATGCTTCAGCCTGGCCGTTTTTGAAGCGGTGGACGTTTCGGCCTGCGACGTTGCGGAGAGAGTCGCCTTCGTCGAATTCGTCGCTCGGTTCGTTGTTGGAGCAGGCGGGTTCAACAGCTGACCAACCTGCTCCAGACTCCATGAACCATCGAGCATGTGCGGAACCAGACGGCGGAAGATATCTGGCAGATTAAGGCCCGGATTGTAGCGTTTCTCCAGCGTGAGGCACTGCAGCAGCAGCACGCCGAAATCGTGCACATCGCGGCGGCGGAGCTCGGCGCAACCCTCCGGCGTGTTGAACTCGGTGTCGGCGATGCACTCGCGAACGCAATCGCTGCGCAGCTTCACCGTCTCGCCGACAGCGAGGACGTTTACGGGCTCGATGTGCTCATGAATGAGGCCGCGGGCGTGCAAAGCGGAGAGAGCCGAGTGGACGGCCCGCGCGACCTGGGTGGTTTCGGTGATGGTGAGCGGGCGCTCCTGCAGTACGTCTGCGAGATTCGCGTCGTTGGCCTCCATCAGCGCATAGGTGATGGCGACGCCGTCGAAGTTCGTCTGGCCGAAGCGCTCGATTCCAATGAGATTGCTCTGGTGCATCTCTGCGACCTGCTGCCAGCGTTTGAGGAGCTCGTCCTCGTCGTAGTGTGCCTCGGTGAGACGGATAACGGCCGCGTGGCCGGAGGTGTCAGCGGTGGAGAAGAAGCCGTTGCGGCCCTCAGAGCGAAGCAGCTTGCCGAGGGTGTAGGTCTCCGCGATCTTCCTTCCTTCGTATTCGGTCCAGAGTTGCATCAATGCGCTCCATGGTGCGGGTATCGTTCGCGCCGAGGGAGTTCCTTTGCGAGAGTGGCAGTTTTGCCTAATCTAAGTTTGGACGCGCGCACAGCATGTTCGGCACTTTTTGCACCGATCGGCGAGGAAATCCGAACCACGGCAGGAACATCCGGCGGAAGCAACCTGTCCTCCGGGCGCCGCGCGGCCGAAACCCACATTCGGGTCAGCCCGAGGGTGAATGTGAGAACCTGATACAAGTGATTTCTGCAGCTACAGGCTAGAGAAAAGATGGCAGACGAAAAGTTTGTTGGAACCCCGCGCAAGGCGACGACCCACGTCAACCAGGACGAGAACCTCATCTTCGAGAAGAGCTCGCCGGGTAAGAAGGGCTACCGGCTGGCCCAGCTGGACGTGCCCGCTGTCGATCCCGCCAAACTGCTCGGCGATGCAGCGCGCGAAGACCTCGGCGTGATGCCGGAGCTGAGCGAGATCGAGATCATCCGCCACTTCACGCGGCTTTCGACGTGGAACTATGCGATCGATCTCGGCATGTATCCGCTCGGTTCCTGCACGATGAAGTACAACGCCCGCATCAATGAAGCCGTCGCGCGGCTGGAAGGCCTGGCCGAGGCGCATCCTTATCAGCCGGAGTCGCTCTCGCAAGGCGCGCTCGGCATCATGAAGCTCCTGAGCGAGTGCTTGATCGAGATCACCGGCATGGACGCGATCACGCTCCAGCCGGCCGCGGGCGCGCACGGCGAGTTCACCGGCATCCTGCTGGCCAAGGCCTACCACACGGCGCAGGGCAATCCGCGCAAGACGATTCTGATTCCGGATTCGGCACACGGAACGAATCCTGCGACCGCGGCGGTCTGCGGCTACCAGGTGGCGAACCTGAAGTCGAATGCGAAGGGCATGGTCGATCTCGCCGAGCTGGAGAAACTCGTCAACGAAGACATCGCGGCGCTGATGCTGACGAATCCCTCGACCATCGGCGTCTTCGAGAGCGAGATTCATAAGATCGCCGACATCCTTCATGCGAAGGGCGCGCTGCTCTACATGGACGGCGCGAATATGAATGCCCTGTGCGGCAAAACGCGGCCGGGCGACTTCGGCGCGGACGTAATGCACCTGAACCTGCACAAGACTTTCTCGACACCGCACGGCGGCGGCGGCCCGGGCAGCGGACCTGTGGCGTGCAAGAAGATTCTGGAACCGTTCCTGCCCACGCCAGTCGTGGTCACGAAGCCGGATGGAATGCTTGGCCTCGACTACAACCGTCCGCAGAGCGTGGGTCGCGTCCGCGCGTGGTACGGCAACTTCGGCATGTTCATTCGAGCATTGGCATACATCCTCGCCAACGGACCCGATGGACTCCGGCAGACGACCGAAGACGCCGTACTAAATGCGAACTATCTGCGCGCCAAGCTCGAGGGAACCTTCGAGCTGCCGTACAAGTCGCCGTCCCTGCATGAGGTCGTCTTCTCGGACAAGCTGCAGGCGAAGAACGGCGTCAAGACTGGCGACATGGGCAAGCGGCTCATCGACTACGGCTTTCACGCGTACACCGTCAGCTTCCCGCTGGTTGTGCAGGGCGCGATGATGATCGAGCCGACGGAAAGCGAGAGCCGCGAGGAGCTCGACCTGCTCGTGGATGCTCTGCAGCAGATCGCGCGTGAGGCGCAGGAGAATCCGGAACTGGTGCAGACCGCGCCGCACACAACACGGATGCGCCGGCTGGACGAGACGACCGCCGCGCGCAAACCGGTCTTGCGCTGGAAGGCGCCCGCAGCTTCGACAGCGGTTACGCCGGACAGTGCTGCAAAGGAGTGGTAGCCGGTGGCCGATGAAGCGAAGCCGTCGGGAACAGCATTCTACCGACACGGGGACATTCTGCACTCACGCGGCGAAGACTTGGAGCGCGAGATCTTCATGCGCGGCAAGGCTGCCGGACGTCTCGCCGTTGCCATGGACGCTTTGACCGACGCGCTCGTGCTGGTCGGCCAGCACGGCGTCTATTGCACAAGCAATCGCAATCCCGCGGTGCCAAAGCTCGATCTGCAAGCGGTACTGGCTGGGATCGGCGGAGCGAAGGAGCTCGTTGCCGCTGCGATGGAGTATTTGCAGCGATCACGGACAGAAGCTAAGTGACGGATCTCTGGGACTGAGCGGCCTGCGCGTACACTAATCGCACTTGAATTTCCGCCCAGGAGTTCTCATCCAAATGGATCTTTCGCGTCTCTTTTGCGTAGCGCTTACAGGTGCGGCGCTCGCTTCGCCGTGCCTTGCGTCGGGTCAGTCTGCTCCGCTCACGCTTGCCGTTGATCTCACCGACGCTCCGCGCAAGATCCTGCATGCGCGGGAGACAATGCCCGTCCAGCCCGGGCCGATGACGCTTGTGTACCCCGAGTGGATTCGCGGCGAGCACGCGCCCGATGGACCCGTCATTGATCAGGCAGGCTTCATTATCACCACGCCCAGCGGGCAGCGTGTGAAGTGGGAGCGCGATCCCGACGACATGTACGCGTATCACATCACGGTACCCGCGGGAACAACCCAGCTCGATATCAAAATGGACTTCCTCGCCACGGCCGGCGCCACCGGCTTCTCGTCCGGAGCCTCCACAAGCGCGAACCTGGCAATGCTGAGCTGGAACGAGCTGCTCGTCTATCCGGCGGGGGCAAAGGTCGCCGATGTCATGGTGACGCCTTCCATCACAACCCCGGAGGGCTGGAAGTTTGGAACAGCGCTTGAGCCGGCCTCCAAACCGGAGGCGCAGACAACCGACTTCAAGACGGTTTCACTGGAAAATCTTGTCGATTCGCCAGTGCTTACGGGCCGGTGGTTTCGCGAGATTCCGCTGGCCACCGACGTGACGCCGAAGCACTATCTGGACCTCGCAGGTGACGGTCCCGAGGATCTCGAGATCTCACAGGAGCACATCGACAACTTCTCCCGCCTGGTGCGCGAGACTGGCGCTCTCTACAAGTCGCGACACTATTACTCGTATCACTTCCTGGTCACGCTCAGCGATCAGGTCGCGCACTTCGGCCTGGAGCATCACCAGTCCTCCGACGATCGCGTCGCCGAGAAGACGTTCACGGACGACAACTCGTTCATCGAAGCCGGACTCTTACTGCCGCACGAATTCACACACTCGTGGAACGGCAAGTACCGGATGCCTGCCGGCCTCTATAAGCCGAACTATCAGGACCCGATGGAAGGCAATCTGCTGTGGGTGTATGAGGGCCTGACGGAATACCTGGGCGACGTGCTCGCGGCGCGCTGCGGCATCTGGGCGCCGGCCGTGTATCGCGACCGCCTGGCTACCATCGCCGGATACCTGAACGACATTCGCCCAGGTCGCACGTGGCGCGACCTGCAGGACACAGCCACGGCCGCGCAGCTGCTGTACTACGCCAGCGGCGAATACGACAACTGGCGGCGTGACGTCGACTACTACGACGAGGGCGAGTTGCTGTGGCTCGAAGTCGATCTAACGATTCGCGCGAAGACGAACGGAAAGAAAAGCCTCAACGACTTCGCCGCGGCCTTTGAAGGTCTCGCCGGAAACACAGGACCCATCACCGTTCCGTATGACTTTGAGGACATCGTCAAAGCCTTGAACGCCGTCGTGCCAAACGATTGGGCGACCTTCCTGCGCACCCGCCTGGACTCCAATGAATTTCACGCGCCGGAGATGCCGGGGATCGACGAACTGTCCGGATACAAGCTCGTCTACACCGACAAGCCGGACTACTGGTCGCAGCTTCTCGAGAGCCAGCACAATATGGTCGACACGCGGTGGTCACTCGGCATGTCGGTTGGCACAGACGGAAGAATCCACGACGTAATCGTTGGCGGTCTCGCAGACAAGGCAGGATTCGGTCCTGACATGCAGATCATCGCGGTCGACGGACGAGCGTTTACTCCGCTTCTGCTTCGGCAGGCGATTCAGGATGCGAAGGGCAGTGGACCTGCGATCGAGTTCATCGTGGAGAACACAAACTATTTCAAGATCATCAAGATGGACTACCACGGCGGTGAGCGCTACCCACAATTCCAGCGCGTGGAAGGGACGCCGGCAAGACTCGACGACATTCTGCAGCCGATGGTCAAGTAGCGTCACAAAGATCGAGGGCGCGTCTCATCAGGGGCGCGCCCTTCGTTTGTCCTTCTAGGAGTGTCTTAGGCCGCAACCACAGGCACGGGATGCTGCGGATCGGTCGTTGCATCCGGCGGTAGCTTGCCGGTCTCCTTCAGCCGCTTTTCTGCCACCGCAGCCTGTATCTCCGAGTTGATCTCCGCGCCCGCAAGCAGGGTGAGTCCCGTAATGTAGAACCACATCAGCAGGATCACCACCGCGCCCAGTGAGCCGTATGTGAGCGAATAGCTGTTGAAGAAGTGGAGATACAAACGAAAGCCGAGCGACACGAGCGTCCACGTGATAATGCCGACGGCCGCTCCCGGTGTCAGCCAGCGCCAGCACTTTTTTGAGAGGTTCGGGGCATAGTAGTAGATCGTGCTGAAGATCAATAACAACAGCGCAGTCGCTGCGACCCAAGTGGCAACGTGGATCGCCATCCTCGTGATTACGCTCAGCGGACGATGCCAGATATGCGCTCCCGCATAGTCGGCGAACAGATTGCCACCGAACAGCACTGCCAGATTGAGCGTCGCCAGCACCGCCAACCAGATCGTCACAAGGATAGCGATACTGCGCGCCTTCCAGTACGGCCTCGTCTCCCGAGTCTTGTAGACAAGATTCATCGTGTCCTGGATAGCGGCGAATCCAACCGACGCCGACCACAACGCAACCGCCAGCCCAAACGTTATCTTCCCGCTGCTTGAGGCTTGCGTCGTCTGATTGAAGGTATCGATGACCAGCTTGTACGCGGAAGGCGGCACGACCATCGCAAGATAGTGCAGCAGGCCGTCATAAAAGGCGGAAGCACTGCGGGCCGCGAGTCCCAGGATCGAGCTTGCGGAGATCAGCATCGGGAACAGCGCAAAGAGAAAGTAAAATCCAAGCTCCGCGGCCCGTGAAAATATGTCATCGTCCATGAACGCTTTTGCCGTGCGCTTAAGGATGACCGTGACCGGCGTTCCTTCGAAGTTCCATAGGCTGCCGAGCTCCGAATGCGACACGTAGTCCCATACGCGCTGCGCCATAGGGTCCCGCACCCGGTGGTCTTTCCGGTTGGGCTGCGGCGCCGGCGGGGTTGTCGAGCTCTGCAGCATGCGCAACAACTCCTCTTTGCAGGCCGAGACAGGCCTTCATTTCGATCTCTGTCTGTCTGATGCACCTCGCCAATAGCCGGTAACTTGCTCGGTGTTGACCTTAAGGCATCGCGACACATCATGGCGCATCAGATAGATAGGAGCACATCGCATGAAACGCCGTCGCAGCCGAGTCCCCCGCAGTGCGCGTGGAATCCCTTTCTGGATGCGCAAGTTGGGACAGCTCTGGCGGCTGGTACGCGAAAGCCATGAGGCGCCGCTCGAGGGCGAACCGCGTGTTCCGCTGGCAGTCGCCGAGCATGAGGCAGGCATCACCTTCATCGGCCACTCGTCGTTCCTGCTGCAGATGGGCGGCCACAATGTGCTTGTCGACCCCGTCTTTGCGACACGGCTGATCCTTCTCCGCCGCAAGCGGGTCGCAGGTGTACGAGTCAAAGATCTTCCGCGCATCGACGCCGTTCTGCTGACGCACGCGCACATGGACCACCTCAATCGCCCATCACTGCGCGCGGTGAACCGCGAGATGCGTCGCCGCAAGGTCTCGCCGCCCGTCGCCATTGTTCCCCACGGTGTCGAGGACCTCGTTGCTGACCTCGGCTTTAGCGCCGTTTCTGCGCTGCGCTGGTGGCAATCCGTCGACCTCGGTGAGCTCAACCCGATGCACATCACCATGACGCCCGCGAAGCACTGGGGCGCGCGACTGTTCAACGATACGCATCGCGGTTTCGGAGGTTATCTGCTCGAGGCGCGTGGATTGCCGCGCATCTATCACTCCGGCGATACGGCTTACTTCCCGGGATTCGCGGAGATCGGCCGGCGTCTCGCACCCGACATTGCGCTGCTGCCCATCGGGGCGTACTACCCCGACAGCTACCGTGCCGTGCACACCAGTCCCGAAGAGGCCTTACGCGCATTCCTCGATCTCGATGCGCAGGTGATGATACCGATGCACTACAACACCTTCCGTTTGGGCCGCGAGCCAATGGATGAGCCGCTTCCACGGCTGTTGAAGGCTGCAGCATCGGCCGGTGTCGCCGAGCGCGTGCATCCGCTGGCCGAAGGAGAAAGCTGGATTGCGCCGTCCACTCTCACCACGGAGTTTGAAGAGCCGCTATTGATGAGCGGCACGTAACCGCCGTCATCTCTACCAGCGAGAGCGAGCGGCCGAACGCATCGTGAATGCAATCGACTCCAGGAAACGCTCAGGATTCCCCTCCGGAGGTACTGCGCTCGCATCGCCCGACATCTTCACTGTCATCTGCGTCGCAATCTTCATGGCGATCTCTGCGCGAGTCGTGAGACTTAGATCCAGCGCGCGCGCAAAAAAAGTCTCAATCAACAGGAGATCGTCAGGGCCGAGCTTCGCAACAGCATCGGCGGGCAACGCCATGCTCCCCGCGGGAATAACGGTGGGGCTCACTGCGCTGTAGGATTGGGCCAAACCCAGCGGCAGAATCGTCGAATCCCTTCCGATCAGCAGCGGCTGCTCGTCCGCGCGCTCATGTACGACGAGCGTTCCCGCAGCGAGATCGCCCAGCCGCTGATTCCGCTTGGTGCACAGCATCGTGATGACGCCGACGAGGTAAAGCGTCGGCAGGTAGTCCACGAAACGGAGAAGATTGCGTGACAGCGCCTCAAAGAACGTGATCTGCCGTCCGGAGTCCTTGATCACGCGCAGCTTCATCACGCGTTTCCCAAGCGTCTGCCCATTCCAGAACGCCTCAAACAGCGTGAAATATCCCCAAATAATGAGGAAGTTCAACGCGATATACGCCGCGACAAACCAGTTGCCCATGATGCCCGTGCGGTTCCCGATCGCCCCAAACATGAAGATCGAGGCGAACAACAACAGAAGCAGAATGCCGAGCTGAACCAGATGATCCAGAAGAACCGCGACGAACCGGCTGCCGATTCCGGCGACGGCGAACTCCAGTTCCACCTGCTCAGGCGTATCGATGTTAAGCTGGTCGCCATAGCCAGGCGGCTGCCATGCACCCATGATCTCGAACCTCTGGATTGATCTCCGCAAGGATAACTGGAATCGGCTGGATGCGCTTCTCAAACAGGTGGAAGCGCACGGGCTGCGATCGCTGAGCCAATCCGATGTGCGCGAGCTGGGCCTGCTCTACCGCCAGGCGGCCGCCGACCTCAGCGCAGCGCGTGCGGACCGCTCCTCACGCACCATCGAGCTTTACCTGAACAAGCTTGTGGCCCGCGCGCACAACTTCGTCTACTCCGGAAATCGCGTTTCCCTTGGCGGCCTGTGGCGCTTCTTCGCCCACGGCTACCCGCGTCTTCTCCGCCGGCTGTCCGGCTATGTCTGGCTGGCCACAGCGATCACCCTCCTCGCCGCTGCCCTCGGAGTCTTCATCACCCTCGTTCGCCCGGGGTTCGGCGCCGCGTTCCTCGGCGCCGAAAAGATGGAAGGCATCCGCCAGCATCATCTCTGGATGGATAGCGTTCTCGCCGTCAAGCCGCAGGCCTCCTCGCAGATCATGACGAACAACATCATGGTCTGTTTTTTGACCTTCGCCTCCGGGATCGTCATAGGTGTCGGCACTATTTTCATGCTGTTCAACAACGGCCTGATGATCGGCACCATCGCCACGGTCTGCGCGCACTATCACCTGTCTCTCAGCCTGTGGAGCTTCATCGCCGCACACGGCGCGCTGGAGTTGCCGAGCATCATGCTCGCAGGCGCCGCGGGACTGCGGCTCGGCGCGGGCATTCTCTTCCCCGGCCTGCTCCGCCGCCGCGACGCACTCGCGCAGGCTGGGCTCGAGGCCGTGCAACTTGTCTCCGGAACAATTCCCCTGCTCACCATCGCAGGAACGCTCGAAGCGTTTCTCTCACCGACGCACGCGCCCGCGGCGCTCAAGTTCGCCGTCGGCGCCGTCCTGTTCGTCGGCTTCTGTCTCTGGCTCGCCGAGGGCGGACGAACCTCCGCCGACAACGATGACGCCACTGCTACGGGTGAGGCTGCGTCGAGTCTGTCGAGTTAGCATTGGACGGCGCCGACGGCTGATTCGGCGCCGGCGTGTTCTTCCCTTCCGATTGCGCGGGTTGCGGCGTGTTGCCGCCACTGCTCTCCGCACGCGCCTGCGAACTGCTCGTCTTCCCTGATCCCGGTTGGCCGGAGAGGGTCGTTCCGTTTTTGGACGCGCTCTGCGTCTTCCCGTTCGTGCCGGGCTGCTTTGAGGAACCCGGCGGTGGAGGCCCACCGGAAGCCACGCCGTCTACCGAACCCGGTCCGCCGTTCTTCGCCCGTGGAGGCCCATTCACCGGCGCCGGCGGCGGAAGCACATGGAACGTGAGCTCGGCGCCGCTCGGCAGTCCGGCATCTGTGCCCACCGCGGGCGCGCTGTCGGGGAGGTCCTTATGCCCCGGCTTTCCGCGATATGTCAGCGTGTCCGTATACACAGACACCGGACCCACACGAATAAGCTGCAGGGAAAACTCTCCTGCAGCGTAGAGGCGGCCCGCAGGCAGCGTCTCCACGACTGTAAGGTCTGCCGGGGTACTGGCCTTCAGCGTTCCTCGCGGAGAGAGAGCAATAGGATTCGCCAGGCTTGCGTGAACGGTGTCGCCATTCTTCAAATGTCCTGAGTCAATGGCATTCGCAAGTCGCACTGCGATGGCGGTATGCGGCGCAATATGCGCACTGCCTCGCGAGCCTGACCCTATGGGACTCGCTTGGGCGGACGAATCCACAGCAGGCACCGCCGGTGCCGGTCGAAGAGGACTGGACTGCGCCGAGGAATCGGTTGCCGGCTCGTTCTGGGTCTTTTGCGCCAACCCTCCCTGGGCCACGCAGATAGCGGCTGCGAAGGCGAACCCTCTTGCAAGCCACACACGGACTGTCTTCCGTCGTATCACGTCAGGATTCCCGCCGCTCAGGCTTTGGTACGCACAGTTCTTGGACGGGTGAGGCGACGTCTATGTTGCATCCTGCGCATGACTTAGGTCAGCGTATCCGGACTGAAGGTTGCCCACCCTGGCTTTTGAAACTTAAACTGGCAGCCAGATGCCTCATGCCCTGGGTTTAGCAATCACCGCGGCCTCAGCCGCCGGCGTGGCCGTCGGCGGCACACTCGCCTACGCTGGGCTGGCGCCGCAATCACAACTCTTCGGCCAGACACTCATCGCCGGCACCGATCCAAATGAACTGGCACTGACATACGACGACGGGCCGAATGAGTCCGCGACCATGCACCTTCTCGACGTTCTGGCGCGCCACAACACCCGCGCCACGTTCTTCATGATCGGCCGCTTCGTCCGCGAGCGACCGGAGCTTGCCCGCGCCGTCCACTCCGCTGGTCACATCGTCGGCAACCATACGATGACGCATCCCTGGCTCGCATGGCAGACGGACCGCGTTATTCGCGAGGAGCTCAACGGCTGCAATCAGGCGCTCGAAGATGCTCTCGGAGCATCCGTGCAATATCTCCGTCCGCCGCACGGAGCACGGCGTCCGGCGATGTTCCGTGTTGCCCACGAAATCGGACTCAAAGTCGTGCAGTGGAATGTAATGGGCCACGACTGGGCGCCGATCGGAGCAGATGGCGTGCTGCGAAAGCTTGAACGAGGCCTTGCCGCTGTGCGCGACAAAGGCAAAGGAGCCAACATCCTCCTCCACGACGGATTCGATCGGCGCATGGGAGCCGACCGTTCCGCAACCGTCGAAGTCACCGACCGGTTGCTCCAGCAGCGCAAGGCGCAAGGCAACCGCTTCGTCACAGTCGACGCGTGGGGCTGACTCCAAGAATTGGGAAGTGGTGCGCCCAAGCTCCGCCAGTTTGAACTCACTTGCCAAAGTGTTACGTGAGGCCAACCCCGTCTATGAGGAGTGTCACAGTATTCTCAAGGGCTTACCCTCTGCACACGATGGCCGCAACGCACTTAGCCTTGATCGCGAGCCGAACACCGCTCTTGAGCCTGAGACCCATAACGACGCGGTTTGCAGACACCGGATACCATTAGAACTTGGGTCACGAAGGACTATGTGACGTACTCCGTACGCATGACGCTGTTGGTATGGAGAGCGTAAGCCTACGAGGCGGAGAGCTGCGTTCTGTTCTACAGACTCGCATAAAACAAGAAAGGCCCTGCCGATTAGCAAGGCCCTTCGTTGGCTGACGGTTCAGAATGAGCCTACGGCTGGTATTGCCAGAGGTCATTGAGTGCTCCGTCGTTTCCGACAGAATCGAATGTATCGCCACCAAACAGCCATACATTGCCGCTTGTATCGACCCAAGTCACCGCAGAGACCTTCCCTCCGGGAGCATTAGTTGCGGAGGCGACACCAAGCGTGCCGTAGACGCCGGGTTGGCCCTCCTTACCCGACGGTATCGTGTTAGAGCCGCTTACCCATGTCCACTGTTTCGTGGAGATGTTGAACTTCCACAAATCATTCAGATTGCCGTTGACCGTCCCTGTTGAGTCGTACCCTTGTCCGCCGAAGAGCCAGAGATTACCACTGGTGTCTGTCCATGATGTGCTCCAGCAGCGGCTTCCAGGCACGTTGCCAGCAGCAGCGACTCCTTTGGTGCCGTAGTCGCCGGCGACAACCTGACCAGACGTATTACTGCCACTCACCCAGACCCATTCTTTTGTGCTGATGTTGAACTCCCAAAGATCATTGAGATCGCTAGTGAATCCTTTTGCGCTAGTTCCACCAAACAGCCAGAGGTTGCTACTCGCATCCGTCCAGGAGACGGAACCTGACCGGCTTCCAGGAACATTCGTCGAAGCAGCCACACCTTGCGAGCCATACACCGCAGAGGCATTCACCGTCGTGCTGCCACCAACCCAAGTCCATTGCTGAGTTGTCGGGTTGAACTCCCAAAGATCATTGAGGCTTCCCCAGGCTCCAGTTGAATCAAAGCCCTCACCGCCAAAGAGCCAGAGATTGCCCCCAGTATCTGTCCAGCCAACTGAGTACAGCCGTGCTCCGGGGACGTTCCCTGTTGCGGCAACACCTTGCGTACCGTATACGCCCTTCGCATCAACCGTGCTATCGCCCCCGATCCATGTCCACTGCTTCGTGGCCGTACTGAACTCCCAAAGATCATTGAGGTTGCTCGTGTTGATGGATTGACCCGATCCCCCGAAGAGCCAGAGATTGCCCTTTGCATCAACCCAAGACACGCCATTCGTCCTTGCACTTGGCACGTTCGCCGCCGCCGCTACTCCTTTGCTTCCATATACCGCTGCCGAATCGGCTGTACTGCTGCCCCCAACCCAAGTCCATTGCTTCGTGCTCGGATTGAACTCCCACAAATCATTCATTACCCCATTCGTTCCCATACCGCCGAACAGCCACAGGTTGCCGCTGGCGTCGGTCCAATTCATTGCTGTACTACGGGGACTCGGGATATTGCTTGCACTCGCAACTCCTAAACTTCCGTATACACCTGTCGCATTGTTGACTGCGTCACTTCCTCCCATCCACGTCCATTCGTTGACGGAAGTTGGCGTAGGTGTGGGCGTTGGGGAGGGAGTACCAGTGGCGTTCGGCGCGGCGCTGCAACCGACTATGAAGGTGATGCTGCATACGACAATCGCGGATAAAAGCGAAGAGATAGATTTGGACCCGATCACAGTTATTCCTCTAATTCTGGTGGGGGATGATGTCATGCTCCTACGCGGACGAGGAGCGGCTTCGGGCTAAATGAATCAGGGCATCGGCTCGTGTCTTCGATACAAAACCCTGCAATCGTAGGGCGGATACAAACCAAACCGGTATGCCCCTTCCATGTGACAGAGATTTGCACGAGCAAAGAAGCTATACGCGACGTGTTGCCGCCGCAGACGCCTACCGCTCGCAGTGTTCGGTAAATCGAACAGTTGCCGCCACCATAACGGAAACGATGGGACATGGCAATGTCCCTTCCGGTACGCCTGGGTAGGCGTTTGAGTGAGCTGCGGGAGAAGCGCGGTTTGTCTCAGACGCAACTGGCGGACATGGCGGAGATTGGCCGGGCGCACCTTTCCCAGATCGAAAACGGTGCCGTTGCCGCGCGTATTGATACGCTCCGTGACATCGCGCAGGCTTTGGGGATTAGTCTGAGCGAGCTGTTCAAGGGGTTGTGATCGTACCCGATACGTTATTCATCTTGGTCAAGTCGAGAGTGGATTGTCGGGAGAGACTGAGGCTTTCGTACCGTAGATCACGTACAGCAATACCCTATACGCCGCCTGGAGTAGATAGCTGAGCGCCACTGTTACAAGGACTGCGATTCCGAACCCGATCAGAGCAGCTTTCGCGAAAGCGAGATGAAGTTGGTGCTTCCACTCTGCCTTGATTGCCTCGTCCGATGTGTTCCCTGAAAACGTCGCCGTCTTGCCATTAGGCATCTCGATAGTTTTTCTTTGGTCCTGGCTGCGCACCTGATGCCCCGGAACAAGAGGGACTGAGGCGAGCAGCATGACAACCTTCCCGCGATCAGAAGGGCTGAGAGCAGGAGGCGCACTTAGCTCAGCAGCCCCTTCATCGAAGAACTCCTCACCTCCGGACGTAGGCGTTTCGTCGACCGTATAACCGGGCGGGAGCGTCTGAACGTTAGCACCCTGAGGAGCACCAATCGTTGCCCCTGCCGGAATCGGATCACCTGCCCTTGTACTCTGCGGATTTGGAGTGGGCGTAGGTACAGGCTCCCATCCGCCACTCGAATCATCTGCTCCGCTCACAGTGGTGTCCCCCGTTACGGGAGCGGAATCGAACATCATGCCCCGCGCAGTTGCGTTAGGAGGAGGCGGCAGAATCGCCCAATAATTTATGGCTTGCTCTACGGTGTCTGTGGGGGCATTCGCCTCATTCCCAGTGACCCACGAAAACACAAACGGCGGAATGAGTACAACGAAGAACAGAACTACCGCGAGACGATGCCACCATCGCTTTTCAAGCTCCAAACGCTGGTACGCCGTGGTCCAAGGAAAGAGGAAACGAATGGCTATTCTCATGGTTCTCCGGCAGCCGTCGAGCGGGTATTGCTCGGATGAGGCTATCGGTCTCTTCTTACGATTTCCATAGCCCGGCTAGGCCATAAACCGTCTTTCACCAATGCACTATCGCACATGGTCTTGTTTTTTCATTTTTGCGGCTATAGCACGTAACCCCTGCACGATCAGCAGCTTGTATTCGTCAAAGTAGGGTATACGACAGTCTGACACTATTACCTGACACTTTTACCGTCAGAATAGGATTGGTTCTTTTATTTATTGACACTCTGCTCGAAACATCTTAGAGTCTACTCTGACACTTGGAGGTGTTGGATGACAGCGGCAAGACGCGGGGGGCAGCGGGTTGGATACGTCAGGGTTTCGACTCTGGATCAGAACACAGAACGTCAGCTTGAGGGGCTGGAGCTGGACGAGGTTTTCACGGACAAGGCGAGCGGCAAGGATACGCATCGGCCCCAGCTCAAGGCCGCACTCAAGCATCTGCGCAAGGGTGACGTGCTGGCAGTGCATTCGATGGACAGACTGGCGCGTAGTCTCCCTGACCTGCGGGGAATCGTCACAGAGCTTACAGAACGCGGCGTTGCGGTGGAGTTCGTCAAAGAGAGCTTGACGTTCACCGGCGGGGATAGCCCGATGGCAACGCTGCTGCTGAATGTGATGGGTGCGTTCAGTGAGTTCGAACGGGCCTTGCTATTGGAGAGACAGCGCGAAGGCATCGCCATTGCCAAGCGTAATGGCGTCTACAAGGGCCGCAAGCCTAGTCTGACGCCTGAGCGTGCCGAAGAGCTGCGGAGACGTGTACGCGGTGGAGAGAAGCGTGCGGCCCTCGCCCGTGAGTTCGGCATCTCCCGTGAAACTCTTTACCAATATGCTCCGGTGAACGCATGACCGGCGCTATCCCGCCGTCACCTCATCATCCGAGCCTTGAGGAGGCAACGGGCGCGGCTGCTCTCGAAGGGGAACCTTCCCGCGTATCTCCATCATGCGTCCAAAGTCGTTTGTTAGGGGCATTGTGGCAGGGGGTCAAACCAACCCTCCGACGAGCCGGTAGGCCGGGAGTCTCCCGTACGGTTCGTCACAAATCGCGGACGGCCACGCCTGAGTAATGTCCGAGGGCATCTGGGACATTACAGCCCGACCAGGCTATGAAGACAAGCCATGCTTGACGCCAATCCTCTTGATTTTCTTCACTTAGCCCCTCTGGGAAGATCGAGAAGCCGGGGGAGAAGAGGGGGTAGAACGGGGTGGAGAAGAAGGGGGAGAAGACGGTCAGGCACCACCACTCAAAAAACAGTTGCGCTCAAAGCTAAGTCGTGATAGGATATACATATTCCTTTCAGCAAAGCTGACCAATGGAAGCAGCCGAAGAACGCACACGAGTCATCGGCCCGTTGTCCGCGTGAAGGTCCAGCGGCAGACGTGGGCCGTGTTGTGCCCCACTGAGAGGTTACAGCCAAGTTTCTCGTGCGTACGAGATACGCCCCTGGTGGCGGTTTGGCCAGTTCCTTCGAAAGGGGGACAATGCACCATGAGGAGAGGGAGCAAGGGCTAAGTATCGCCCTGCGCAAGAACCACAGCAATACAGACGAACGCAGAGAGCGCATGAGGCAACTCGCGAACGTGTGTATCGAGATGTTCCTGGAACAGCGGGATAGAATCGCGGAATCGCCAGCAGAGCTTGCGGAGGCCGCGTGAAGATCACCGTCAAAACCAAAGCCATAATCTATTTGCGCGTCTCGACTCAGGATCAAGCTACCGAAGCGTATGGTCTGGAGTCGCAGGAACGGATATGTCGCCAACTCACTGCCGAACTCGGCTGGCAGGTGGTGAAGGTCTTTACTGACGCCGGATTCTCCGCGTGGAACCAAGACATTGAGCGACCTGATTTCATCGCGATGATGAAGTGGTTAGCCACTAACAGGGATGTGAACCTCGTCTTCCTGGACTTCTCGCGGTTTGCCCGCAACACGCTGGCCGCGCTTCAGGCACTCAAGAAACTAGAGAAGCTCGGAATCTACTACGTCGCGGCGGATAATCCCACACTGGACTGCCGGACGGCGGCTGGGCGAACTGCTATCCGCGATGCTCTCAGCAAAGCTGAAGAGTTTAGTGATGTGCATTCAGAGAAGACGCGCCTGCGGATGCAAGCTGCATTCGAGGAGGGACGCTGGTGCCGACCCGCACCACTTGGCTATCGCACTGTTGACGTGAAGCAGAAAGGCAAGAGCAACCTTGTGCGCCATGATGACGAAGCGAAGTTCGTTGTCGAAGCCTTCGAGGCGGTGGCGCTCGGCCATGAGGCGCCCATTGCAGTGTTCAGGAGGCTTACTGAACAGGGGTTGCGCTCAAAGAAGGGAAACGTTATCTCCCTGAGCGTTTTCCGAGACATGCTTCGGAATCCCGTCTACATCGGCCTCATGCAATCGGACGTGTGGGGTACAGTTCAAGGGCGGCATGAACCGATTGTGAATGAGCACGTCTTCAAAAACGTCCAGCTCGTCCTGAAGGGCCAGAAGCCCATTGTCGCGCCCTACCAGCGCAACCGGGCAGAGTTTCCATTGCGGCAGTTCCTGAAGTGCAGTGAATGTGGCAATCCGCTCACGGGTGGTAAAACGGGCGGGGGCTCCGGCAAGAAGTACTGCTATTACCGTTGCCACAAATGCAAGGCGGTGAAGTCATTGCCGACATCGAAAGCGGCGGAACAGTTCCTGCGCCTGCTGGAGAGGATCAACGTAGGAAAGCAGTTCACCTCGGAGTTCATTTTTGTGCTCCGTCAGGAGTGGGAGCAGCGACAAGATGCCAGAGCGTTCGAGTTGCCGAAATTGCAGGCGGAGATTTCCAAACAGCGGGAGTTGAAGCGCGAACTGATGAAACGGTATCTCCTGAATGAGAGGGCGGTTGTGGCCTGCTTCGATGAAATGAACGAGGAGTTCGATAAGGAGATCGCTCGGCTGACTGGCAAGATCGCTGATTTAGAAGCAGAGCGAGCGACCTTCGACGAACTGCTGAGGTTCACCAAGACGATGCTGGTGAATATCCCAATGGCGTGGAGCTGTGCGAGTCTCGACCAAAAGCAGCGAGTTCAAAAATGCCTGTTCCCAGAGGGGCTTTTGTACCACCCTCAGAATGGGATTTTGAACGAGCAGAACGACAGCCTCTTCAATCAGTTGGAGGCATTCGTCGGCGGAAAGGTGAGTTTGGTGCGCCCGAGACGATTCGAACGTCTGACCTACAGCTTCGGAGGCTGTTGCTCTATCCAGCTGAGCTACGGGCGCTTGGGTAAGGGTCGGCGCAAGCCGGAACCACCAGTTCTAGGGTAGCATGTTGGCCCATGAAGACCTATTTGCGCTACGCTCTCGCAGCCCCGTCGCTCGCAATGTTGCTGGTTGCGGGCTCCGCAGCCATCCTCTTCCATTCTCCAGCCGTCTTCGCGCAAGGCGAACCGGGCTCTATGCCGGAGACGAGCGCTCCTAAGGCGCAGAACGCGAAGCCTCTGCTCAGCCCCGCTGCCCAGGCTGAGGTCACGCTCGACGGCAAAACGATCACCATCCATTACAATTCGCCGCGCATGCGCGGACGCAAGATCATGGGTGAGCTTGTGCCCTACGGCAAGGTCTGGCGCACTGGCGCCAACCCCGCAACCAGCTTCGTTACCGACGTCGATCTCAAGATCGGCGATCTGCACGTGCCCGCAGGCAAATACACGCTCTACACCCTGCCGGCCGCGCCCGGCACACCGTGGCAGCTCATCATCAACAAGCAAACCGGCCAGTGGGGCACGGTCTACAACCAAAACCAGGATCTCGGCCGCACACCCATGCATCATGCAACGCTGCCTTCGCCGCAGGAGGACATGACCATCAGCTTCGATCACACGACCAAGAACTCCACCGAGCTGCACGTCCGGTGGGAGACAACCGACGAGTGGGTCAAGATCGAAGTCGCCCATTAAGCCGGAACGCATAGCGCACAGCGGCACAACGCAGAGACCGCCACTTGCACCGTTGTGTCCGTGACGTATTTCGTTGCGCCCTTGCGCGAAGGCTTTTCGTGTCCCCGAAGCCGCACAAACTGTTTACCCTCAGAAGCCATCCGCTAGAATGGCCCACACACAATGAATCTATACGCGATCGTTCTTGGTCTGATCGTCCTGGCGCTGCTGGGCGTATCTCTGGCCCGTCTGGGCAAGGTGAAGACCAAGGCCGACTACCTCGTCGCCAGCCGCTCGCTCGGCGCCTTCGTTCTGGTCTTCACCCTGCTCTCCAGTTGGATCGGCTCGGGGTCGCTGCTGGGAGGCGCCGAGAACGCTTACAAGCACGGCTTCGCTGCACTGTGGCAGGCCGCGGGAGGATGGGCGGGGTTGGCGCTCATCTACTTCATCGCCCCTCGTGCGCGCAAATTCGCGCAGTTTACAATTCCCGACCTGCTCGAAGCCCGCTATAACCAGACCGCCCGCATCTTGGGCGTGCTCGCCGTGCTCTTCGCCTACACCGCCATTGCGAGCTATCAATTCATCGGCGGCGGAGACATCCTGCATCTCATCTTTCCATCTGTTACCGCGGTCGAAGGCCAGTACATTCTCGCCGGCTTCGTCACCGTATTCACCGCAATCGCCGGGATGGGATCGGTCGCATACATGGACGTCGTCATCGGTTTGCTCGCGACCGTCACCATGATCGTCGCTCTGCCCGTGCTCGTTCATATCGCCGGCGGATGGAGCGGCGTCCGCGCTATTCTCCCCGCCTCACACTTCAAACTCTTTGGCGACATCCATCCCATCAACAGCTACATGATGACGATGCCGAACGGATCCACCGAACAGGTTCAGTCGGCGCTCGAAATCTTCCTTCCCACCTGCCTGCTCATGCTCGGCAACCAGGCAATGTACCAGAAGTTCTTCTCGGCCAAATCCGAAAAGGACGCGCGACGCGCAACCCTGGGATGGGTCGTCGGGACCATCATTCTCGAGTCCGTCATCGTCGCTCTGGCCGTTGTCGGCTCTGCGCTGTATCGCACCGGCGAAGTCAGCCAGCGCCCCCGCGAGATTCTTGCCTACACCGCGACTCATGCGTTCGGCGGGTCGAAACCGCTGATGCTGCTCGGCGCGTTGCTGGTTGGCGCCATCTTCGCGAAGGTCGTCTCCACCGCAAACAATTATCTGTTTTCGCCGGCGACCAACCTCATCAACGATGTTTACGTGCGCTACGTTCGTCCGTCGGCGCCCAACGCCGAGGTCCTGATTGTGTCCCGCGTCATCGTCTTTGCGCTCGGCGGCTGGGCACTCTATCAGTCGCTGGGCACAACCTCGGTGCTCCAGCAATCGCTCTACGCCTACACAATCTATTCTGCTGCGCTGACGCCAGTAATCCTCGCCGCCTTCTTCTGGCGTCGCGCCACAGCAGCCGGAGCCGTAGCCAGCATCGCCGCCGGCACCGTCGTCACCGTGCTTTGGGATAAGCCTTTTCTCGCCCGGCACCTTCCCGCTTCGGTCACTGCGCATGATGCAATTCTGCCGGCGCTAATCATTTCCGTGTTATCGCTCGGGCTGATCAGCCTCGCCACAAAACCGCCCTCCGAAGCCCGCCTCCGGCCGTTTACCGAGTAAAAACTTGCCTCCTACGTCGCCTTCGCACCAACCTGCATCCAACGGCGCAGGCCCAAGCTGCCGCCCAAGGAGATCTCCCATGCCTGACAAGAGAACCACGCCAGCCACCGACAGCGCCCGCGACCTTCACAATCTTGTTGGTGACGACGCCACCGCCGAGTTCGAAAGCGATCCGAAGTTCGAAGACAGCAACCCCACCGCCTCCGCCTCCAGCGAAAGCCTCGCCTCCATGCGCGACACCGACGACGAAGAAGAAAGCGATGAAGAGCTGGAAGATGAAGACGAGGACGACGACGAGGAGGATTACGAAGAGGACGATGAGGATGAGCTAGAGAGTGACGAAGACGAAGAGGAGGACGAAGAGGATGAATACGACGATGAAGATGAGGACGACGACGAAGAGGAAGATGAGGACGACGAAGAGCTTGCCGCCTCGCATTCTTCCAGGCTCGTTCTCTAGCGCGCCGCGCAGATTCACTTCGCTCTAAACACGCCTCTTGTCGTGCCAGAACATCAACCCGGAGGGTTTCTTGAGCGCCGATTCACCCAGTCTGTCGCCATCCCTGTGGAAGGGCCTCGCCGCCGGCCTGGTTGCGGGCCTGGTCGCAACCGCTGCCAAGAGTCTCGCCGAGAAGTTCTACCCTCCGCGAATCCACGGCGAGCCCGAGCCGCCCGACCTGCTCACCGAACGCATCGCCGGCGACTCGCTGGATCCGTCGACGGAGCGCACAGCCAGCGAAGCGATCCACTGGGGCTTCGGCGCCGCCGCGGGCGCCTTCTATGGTGCTCTGGCCGAGTTCTACCCTGCCGCCACACAGAAAGAGGGCGCGAACTTTGGACTTACCCTCATGGCGCTCACCCATGAAGGAATTCTTCCCGCCATGGCGCTCAGCGCTCCGCCCGAGCAGCAGAGCGAGCGCGAGCAGTCCAGCGAAGCTGCCACTCACCTCATCTACGGCGTCGTCGCCGAGCGCGTCCGCAGCATCGTCCGCGATCTCTTGGGCTGATCCCAGGACAAAACCGGAGAGCCCTTACCGCTCCGGCTCAACATGCCCGTCCATGCTCTCGAGCACCACCTTGTTTTGCTGATCCAGCACGACCACGCCGGTCAGCGGGCTCGATCCGTTCTCTTGCTGCAACAGCAGCACACCCATGAACCGTGGGTCGCGGAATGTCACAACCGTGCCGCCCACAGGAGCGGGTTCGTCCGCTCCCGCGGTTGCCTGCTCCAGCGCACCCCGCGAATCATCCGCTGAGAGAATCGGCATCGGCGACCAGTCCAGATACGCTCTGCCCAGTGGGCTTTCCTCTGCGGCCACAATCGCCGGTGTCGCATTCGCCTTCGCGTAGGTCCCTTCCGTCGCCTCGATCGTCTGCTGGCGCGTATCAACGCGCTCCAGTTGGTAGACCGGTCCGAAATCCGTCACGGTGTACCAGCGGAAGATGCTCAGCGGATCGGGATTCGCCAGCACTCGCCGTGCCTGAAGATAGGTGGGAAACGGCTGTGTGGGCTGATCCGTCCCATCCGGCTGCGGATTCTGCTCCGCGGTCGCAGGCGGCGCCGGCGACTCCAGGCTCTGGGACTCCGCCAATTGCATCGCGCGGGTATGCTCCACCCAGCGCACGCCCCAGAACACAACAATCAGCAGCAGCGCAGCACGTGGCCATCCCGTGCCCGTGAACCGCTGCTTGCGGGCGCCGACCTCCGAGCTCACCAGTCGAAAGATCCATGGGGCGACCAAGCCAACCACCAGAAGCCCGAAGATCACCGGATCGAAGATAAAGACGATCGATGCCGCATACCAATGCGGATTGAACGGGAAAAACGGCCGGAGACCATAGTTGTTCGTATAGTCCAGGAGAAGATGGCTGAGCAGCGCCACGATGCAGAAGCCATACAACAGCCCCCACCGCACCGGCGCCGCTGTCAGCGGCCGCTCGATCGGGACGTGATCACCAACCGGCACGGGCTTCGCTCGCTTCGCATGCCGCGCCACCCGCCAGCGATGCACTCCGTAGACGAGCAGCAGAACAATCGCCGCCTCGAACGGCACGCCCAGAAATGTATGTGTGATCCCACGGTGATGCTGAAAGGCTTCAACTGGCCCGCGAAGAGCCCAGAGGGAATCGATGTCGGGAAACTCGGCCGCGATGGCCATCGCGAGTGTAGCGTACGCCGCACGCCGATTGAGGCCGGCTCGCGCCAGGCAGGCGCCGGTCAGTACATGCGTCACCGGCTCCATCGATTAGCTATTGTGAGACAGCAATCTGCTTCAGTTCGGCAGGCCCCGGCAGCGCCTCTGGGCCTCCGGCTCCAAGTCGTTCGGCTTTGTGCGCCGCTGAAGTCAGGACCTTCAGCTCGGCCGCTGCCAGCATGTTGGGTTTGAATCCGGCCACGGCCACATATCCGGGCTCGTCGCCCAGCGCCTCCGAGATGCGGTTCCACGTAAAGAACGGCGACGTCGTCGGCAGCAGAATCATCTTGCGCTCCGGCTCCGGCAACGCGAAGTACACGCCCCAGATGCAAACGGAGACCAGTGAACCGGCAGTTGCAACCAGATAGATCGGCGAATAGAGCGATTGTCCACCAACCGTTGAAATCCACGCAGCTTGGACCAAATAAGTCGCGGCGATGATACCGAGCCCCAACGCGACGCCGAAGATACGGCTCCGGAACGTCAAACCCAGCGGGCGGATCGCAAAACACACAAACAACAACAGACAGAGAGTCAGAACGAACACTCCCTGCTGAATCTGTCCCAGCATTCCGGCGACTCTAGCGATGTAACCCGTAGCGACTTGGTGCGGACCGGCGGCAATAGCAATCGAAACGGCGACAGACACAACGGCCACCCATCGGAAGATAACCTTCCCAATCCGTTGTAAACCCTGCAGCGGTCTCATCGACTCCTTATAGACGTAATAAATCGTTCCGATCAAAAGGAGAGCCTGGGCCGCGCTGGAAATCCAGAAGGTATAGAAATAAATCCGGTAAGCTGCGTGAATTTCCAAACCTATGTCTTTACGGAAAAACAATAAAGGAATCAGGATGGAACCGGAGAGCGCCCGCACTGCCAGAAGGCCCACAAGCGGGCCAAATCCACGTTGCCGTTTGCAAAGCAGAATGCCCAGCACAACAAAACACAGCGCGCACTCGGCGATGCTCACATCTCGCAACAACGCAACAGTGCTCATAGGACTCCCTCGCGAGAGATATGCTACCCCGCGAGGGTCGTTCCTACAAGCACTTCCGTGTACGTCTTAAGAGTGATTACTGCATGCCGCATACGCTGCCGCTGCTCGGCGGACAAACCGGCGTCGGATATCCCGCCCAAGCAGTGGTGGTCGAGACAGCCTTGGTGGGCGCGGTCGTCTTTGCGCTGGTCATGGAAGGAACGGCGAGACCGACAAAGGCGAGGGTCATAACGGCGGCGCGGACGAAGGTGGTCTTCATGGCAAAATCTCCTGGGTGTGGCCTAGTTGCTCAACGATTTCTGGCACTGCCAGATGGCTACAACCTTAGAGGGATGCTAGGCGTAAGTCCATTGGATTGAGTGGTATGAATATGTATTACTTAGTTAGAATTACTAAAGTAACGCGGATATGTGGAGCCCTTGCGTCGCAGGCAAACCCTGACTCTCTCCCTGGGCGCCGCCGCAGCGTATCCTTCACAAAATGAGTGGTCGCGGCCCCTACAGTCGTTCTGATCGCGAGCTCCTGGCGCGCATTCGCCGCTCGCCCAATGGTCGCGCCGGCTACAAACAGCTGATTCGAGAGCTCGGTCTCGACGGCGGCCAGGAACGCCGTCTCCTTTGGGAGCAGTTGACGCGGATGGTGGGCCGCAGTGAGCTGGTTCGGCTCGACGGAGACGCATGGGCGCTTCCCGCAGCCGTGAAACCAGACCGCCGCCCAAACGTATCGCCGCAAGGCGGTCAGAACACGCCACGTTCCGGCCGTGACCGGCTGGTAAGTGGACGGCTCGACCTGCATCGGGACGGGTTTGGGTTCGTACGTCCGCAGCAGGAGGGTGAGGACATCTTCATCCCCCCGAACGAGATCGCGGGCGCGATGCAGGGCGATCTGGTGCTGGTGGATGAGGCGCCGCCGGGGCGGGACGGGCGACGTTCGGGGCGGGTCGTGCGAGTCCTGACGCGCCGGAATCCCACCGTCGTCGGGATCTTCCACTACGCACGCAGTCAGGGACGCAGGCGAAGCGGACGGGAGATGAGAGACTTTGCGCTCAACGAGCCGCGCGGAAACTTTATCAAGCCGTTCGACGAGCGAGTCGCCGGATGGGTTGAGATTCCGGAGGGAGCGGAGGTCGTTGCGGCGGCGGCAGAGTCCGAGCATCGCATGCTCGGCGACGAAGCCCGGGCGCAGCGTGCAAAGTGGGATCCGGCCAACTCAAAAGATCCGCGCTGGCCGCTCGAAGGCATGGCCGTCGATGTCGAGCTGACGCAGTTCCCATCCGCCGGACGTCCTGCGCGCGGACGAATCATCGAGGTGCTCGGTCCGCCGGACGCGTTTGGCGTGGACGTCGAGATCGTCATCCGCAAGCACCATCTGCCACACACATTTCCGGCCAGGGTGATCGCTGAAGCCCACGAACAGGCGCAGGAAACAGTCGCGTCGCTTAGCACCGACGAGCTGGCGCTCCGCGAAGACTTCCGCGGTCTTCCAATCGTCACCATCGACGGCGAGACGGCCCGCGACTTCGACGATGCAGTGCTGGTCCGCCCGCTCCCAAACGGCAATACCGAACTGCAAGTCCACATCGCGGACGTGAGCTGGTACGTGCAGTCCGGCACTGCGCTCGACACCGAGGCGCGCGTGCGTGGAACCAGCGTCTACTTCCCGGATCGGGCCGTGCCCATGCTGCCGCACGCACTCTCCAGCGGCATGTGTTCGTTGCTGCCGAATGAAGACCGGCTCGTTCAGAGCTGCATCATGGAGATCGACTCTCACGGCGAGATCACCGGCTATCGACTCTGCGAAGGAATCATTCGGAGCATGCGGCGCTGCACGTATACAAGCGTGCAGCACTGCCTCAACGCGTCGCCGCAGAGATTACAGGATGGAGATCAGGGATCAGCCGTCACTTCAGAGCCGACCGCAGAGGACTTCGCCGAGCGCGAGCGCGTTGCGGCGGACCAGCCTGAGATGCCCGCTGCGTTTGACGCGATGCTGGAGCTGGCCTTGCGCCTGAACGCCAAGCGCCAGCGACGCGGCTCCATCGACTTCGACCTGCCCGAGCCCGTGGTGGAGTTCGATCCGGACGGCAACATGGCGGCGATCGTTCGATCGGAAAGAGGATGGGCGCATCGGCTTATCGAAGAGTTCATGCTGAGCGCCAACGAGTGCGTCGCAGCCTGGCTGCGCGATCAGGGAATTCCGTCGATCTATCGCATCCACGAGATGCCCGACCCGAAGCGCATCATGGAGTTCGAAGAGACCGCCGCGGCGTTTCGGCAGACGCTGGGCATTGGCGCGCTTCCGGTCAAGCGCATGACGATGAAAGCAGATCGACGCTCGTCCATGCGCAGCGCCGCGCGCGGCCGAGGATCGCGCGATGTTCGGCAGCATGAGATTCCGGCGGAGATTCCGGTAACACCGCAGATGTATCAGCGGCTGGTGCGGCGCATCAGCGGACATCCGGAGGAGCGAATCCTTGCGTACCTGATGCTGCGCTCGCTGAAGCAGGCGCGCTACGCGGAGCAGAACGAAGGACACTTCGCGCTGGCGAGTCCCTGCTACACACACTTCACGTCGCCGATTCGGCGCTATCCGGATCTGATTGTGCATCGGCTGTTGCGGGCGATGCTGCGCGACGGAGCGGGTCCGCGCGGTGGCCCGATTCGCAGCGACGATCCACAGCCTTGGGCATCGCACGCAGCAGACGGCCATCGGCGCGGCTCTTCCAACGTTCCGGGTCGCGCCGGCGATGAGAGCGGACCGATTGCGGCGACGGAGTTGAGCGATATTGCTGTCGAGAGCTCGCAGGCGGAGCGCAGAGCAGCCGACGCGGAACGCGAGTTGATGGACTGGAAGAAGATGAGGTTCATGGCCGACAAGATCGGCGATGACTTCAAGGCCATCATTCTCTCCGTAACAAAGTACGGATTCTTTGTGGAGCTCGACGAGTTATTCATCGAGGGGCTCGTGCCGATCGGGTCGTTGACCGGCGACCATTACAGCTTCCGCGACACGGATCGCACGATTTGCGGGGCTCGCACCGGCCATTGCTTCCGAGTGGGAGAACGCGTTGAGGTGATCCTGGATCGCATCGACCGGCAGCAGATGCGGCTGCAGTTTGCGCTGTTGCCGGGAACGGAGCCGGTCGTAACGAGCGGAGCGCGGAAGACCCCACAGCATGCTAAGTCTAAGAAAACACGTAGTCGCAGGCGCTAGCCTACCCCCTCCCCACCTCGTCTCGCGCAAAGTCTTCATAAGGCTTGACTTAGCGTCGGACTTCGAAGTGCAAAGTATTGATTCTATTGACTCGCGAACCCGACAGGCCATGCCGCCGATTCCAAGGCGTCAAGATTGCGCCTTGAAGATCGATGGCCAACGATAGCCTTATGACTTGCCGATGATGAGGAGTTGCTCGATCTTGCCGTCGGGATAGGTGTAGACGCTGACGATGAGCGTCGTGCCGCTTGAGTAGGTGACGCGATAGATGGAGCCGGTCATGCCTCCGCGCAGATGCGTGGAGCTGCGGGTCACGTCCGTGATCGTGCCGAGTGGAGCGAGCGTGGATTCGAAGTCGGAGAGCGTGTCGGCGTTGAAGTAGTCGTTGGTGTCCGCAGTGAAGAGCGAACGGTCGATCTGTCCGTGCTGCAGGCCGTTGAGGATGGTTTTGAGCTCCGGCGCGAACGTATCGGGCGGCGCTGCGGCAGGTCGAATGGAGGGAAGAAGCTCGCGGGCGATGCCGTTGCCGATGGCGGACGCGGCGCCGGAGGCGACCTCATTGGTGAGAACGACGACGGCGATCTGATCTTCCGGGAAGACAATGTTCTCCGAAACATAGCCGCCGACCTCGCCGGAATGCTCGAGCTCGCGATGGCCGTTGCGATCGTAGACGAAGGTGCCGAGACCGTAGTGCGAGTTGTCGCCGTTGGCGAGGATGAAGGGCGTTTCGAATTCTTTATAGCTGGCCGGTGAGAGCAGCTTCTGCTCGATGATGCCGATGTCCCACTGCGCCAGCGTGGAAGCGGGCATGGCGAGATCGCCGTCGCCGAAGTACCATCCGTTGCCTTCGAGCGGCTGCACGCGCACGGGAGCGAGTGCGTTGGAGACGTAGCCGGTGACCTCCAGCTTTTCACGCTGCGTGTAGGTGTTGAAGACGCCTTGCAGGTTGAGCGGATCGAGCACATTTTCGCGGATGAACTGCATGAGTGGCTGGCCGGAGACCTTCTGCACGATGAGGCCGAGAATGACGTAGTTCGTGTTGGAGTACTGCCATTCGGTGCCGGGTGTGAAGTCGAGCGGCTTGGTAGCCCAGCACGTGGCATTCTCAAGCGGGTCCGTGTTCTCGCGCCAGGCGGGAATGATGTAGTCCTGCGGCGCGAAGTCCTCGTAGCCGGAGGTCATGGTCATGAGGTTGCGGAGTTTGACCTCGTTGGCGCGCGTGAAGTTGGGAAAATATTTGCTGACGGGATCGTCGATGGAGAGCTTACCGCGCTGCTGCAGGAGGAGCACAGCGTTCGCCGTGAACTGCTTGGAGATGGAGCCAATGGGATAGGCCATCTCCGCGGTCGCGGGCTTGGGCGGATTGACGTTGGCGAGGCCGAAGGCGTGCGCATAGACGACGCGGTCGTGTTCGACGATAGCAACGGAGGCGGAAGGAACGCCGGTGGACTTCAGCGTTGTGTTCGCAATCTCGGCGACGCGCTGTGCAGTCTCCGGGGAGAGCTCCGTCGCTTGCGGCGCGGCCTGCGCGGCGCAGGTTAATGATGCAGAAAGAAATAATGCGGCAGCGGCGAAAAGACGCATGCCGGAGGATAGCATTTTCTTTCGTGGAGGGATGGATGCGGATTCGGTTGGCTGCGGCCGTGGTTGTCGGGTTGCTTGCGTGCGCAGTCGGCGCGCGTGGAGCAGACAGAAATGCAAAGAAGATTGAACCTCATTGGGTCGCGACGTGGGCGACCTCCCAGGTTGGGCCGGAGCCGAGCCAGCCGCAACTTACAGACGAACAGCTTACGGACACGACCGTGCGGCAGATTGTGCATCTCTCCATCGGAGGCACGACGCTGCGCGTGCAGCTTTCGAATGCGTTCGGGACGCGCCCTCTGCGCGTGGATTCCGTGCATGTGGCACGGGCGAAGTCGCCGGCGTCCAGCGCGATCGATGTGAGCACGGACCATGCGGTCACGTTTCAAGGCAGCGAGAGCGTGGTGATTCCAACAGGGGCGGTCTATGTGTCGGACCCGATTGCGATGCAGATGGACGCGTTGAGCAATCTCGCGATCAGCTTCCATTACGCCGAGCCGCCGAGCGTGCAGACGAGCCATCCGGGATCGCGGGCGACCTCGTATCTGCTGCATGGCGAGCACTCGACGGACGCGGAGTTGGTCGGCGCAGAGAAGACGGTGCGGTGGCTGGGGCTGGCTGAGGTGGACACGATTGCGGACGATGCCGCGCGGACCGTGATTGCGCTGGGCGATTCGATTACGGACGGCCACGCAGCGACGACAGATGGGAACGATCGCTGGACGGATGAGCTGGCCAGGCGCGTCGTTGGCGATAAGAAGCTGAAGGAAGTTGCGGTGGTGAATGAGGGCATCGGCGGCAATCATCTGCTGACGAACGGTCTGGGCGAGAGTGTGCTGGAGCGGTTCGATCGTGATGTCCTGGCTGTAAGCGGCGTGAGATACGTGATCGTGCTGGAAGGAATCAACGACCTCGGCGGCCTGGGGCGCAGGCCGGATGTTACGCAGCAGGACTGGAACGACCTTGTGAGGCGGATGGAGGGAGCGCTGGAGCAGATTGTGGTGCGCGCGCACGCCCATGCCATCTACGTCTACGGCTGCACCATCATGCCGGACGGGGGCGGCCGTTACTACAATCCGGACGCGATGGCGAACGCGGCGCGTCAGCAGGTGAATGCGTGGATCATGGCTCCGGGACACTTCGACGGCGTGCTGGATATGGACAAGGTCACACAAGACCCGGCCAATCCGCTCGATCTCAATCCGAAGTATGACTCGGGCGATCACCTGCATCCCGGGCCGGTGGGATATAAAGCGATGGGCGATGCAATTCCGCTGGACTGGTTTCGGTAGGACGCTGATTCGGCCGCGCAGTTGAGCGGGAATTCGCTCGAATGACCGATGATACGCTGATGGAACCTGCTCGACCGGAGCTCTTCATGCCAAGCCGCCATCGGGTTCCTGTCTGGCTGATGGGGCTCACGAACCTGTCGTACGGTCTGTACGGCGGAGTGGTCGCGTTCGCGGTGCCGCAGCTGCTCGGCGACCGGCACGTGCCGGAGATTGCGATTGCCGGGCTGACGGCCGTGGCGTTCTCACCGGGCTTCTGGTCCTTTCTCTTCAGCCCGATGCTGGACGTTCGGTTCAGCCGGCGATGGTATGCGGCGGTGCTGGCGGTGGTGTCGTCGCTGACAATCGTTGTAGCGTTCTTGAACCTCAACCACCGGGCGCTGCTTGAGACCGTGCTGACCGTTGGCTTCTTCACCGCCTATCTGTATCAGAGCGCGGTGGGCGGATGGCTTTCGTCGATCACAACCGAAGACGAAGAGAAGACCGTCAGCGTGTGGATGACGGTGGGGAATGTGGGCGGGTTCGGCATTATGGCGGTGGGCTGCAACCAACTGGTGCGTCATCTCTCGCCGCTGGCCGTTGCGCTGGTGCTGGGTGCGTCGATCCTGCTTCCGATTCTTCCTTTCCCATTCATGCAGGCGCCGGGTCCGGATCGCGTTCTGGCAAGCGAATCGTTTCCGAAGTTCTTCCGCGATCTGGTGTCGCTGTTCAAGCGGCGCGAGGTGATCGTTGCCATCATTCTTTTCATTGCTCCGGCGGCAACGTTCTCGCTCACAAACTTTTTGGGCAGCCGCGGTGCGGACTTCCACGCTTCGCCGGGATTTGTCGGCCTCGTGGGAGGCATCGGCGTTGCAGTCAGCGGCGTGGTCGGCTGTCTGATCTTTCCAGCGATCAGCGGCCTGCTGCCGCTGCGGCGGCTGTATCTTGCAGTCGGCATCGTGGGCGCGCTGTGCACGCTGGCGCTTATCCTGCTGCCGCGCATTCCAGCATCTTACGCTGTCGTGCTGATGACAGAGAACCTCTTCCAGTCCCTGGCGATCACGATCAGCTTCGCCGTGATCTTCGAGACGATCGGGCAGAATAATCCGCTGGCCTCGACGACGTTCTGCTTCGTCAGTTCGGCCTACAGCGTGCCAATCTCCTACATGCTCTACGTCGATGCCTTCGGCTACGCGCGCGGAGGCATCAGCGGCAGCCTTGCTATCGACGCGATGACGGGGATCGTCGCATCTGTTCTGCTGGGTGGGATGCTGCTGTGGCTGGCGCGCAAGCCGAAGCCGGCGGCAGCGTGACTCCGAGCGTCTTGTACGGCAATCTGTAGCTCCGCTCATTGGTTCTTGGTTCTGCGACTGAGACTGCGTATAGTGCGTTCAGCCATTCTTCCCCTGCGTCTGAGGTCCCGAAATGGAGCGACGTCTCCGTTGTCTTGTTCTGTTGCAGACCATCCTCTCGTGCAACCTTCTCTCCCACGCGCAGACGGCCACACAGCCGCCGGCTCCGACCGATAGCTCCGCGGCGTTGGATGTTGGCCGTTCCGTCTTTCCTCTTTATGGGCCCTGGAGGTTTCATACGGGCGATTCGCCGATCGATGCGAAGACAGGAGAGCCGCAGTGGGCCGAGCCGGACTTTGACGACTCCAAGTGGGAGACGGTGGACCTGACGCCGCATGCCGGTGTGGTGGATCCCTTCACCCGTGATCCGCGATATGTTCAGGGCTGGACGGCGAAGGGCCATCCTGGATATTGGGGCTATGCGTGGTATCGGATCCGGGTGCCGGTTTCTGCAGCGTCGAACGAACAGCTGGCTCTGCTGACGTATGGATGGGTCGATGACGGCTATCAGCTCTTCGACAATGGACGGCTGCTCGGAAGCTGGGGCAAATTTTCCGAAGGGAAATGGCCAGTCGTCTACTTCACGCGGCCCGCGATGTTTGTGCTGCCGCCTTTGTCGACAAGCGGAGACTTGAGGAGAGGTCCTGCGGAACAAACGCTGGCCTTCCGTATGTGGATGGGGCCGGTCAGGCTCGCGGAGCATCCATTCACCGGAGGACTCCACTATGCGCCGTTGCTAGGCGAGGCGGGAGCGATTCGAGCGCGAGCCGACCTTGAATGGATGGAGCTCGTCCGCAACCACATCACTGCTCCGCTGGCTGCCGGCCTATTTTTTCTTTTGGCGATTGTGGCCGCCACTCTGATCCTGTTCGATCGCTCCGATCCAGTCTATTTGTGGGTGGCCGCGGGGCTTCTGCTGATGGGAATCGATGAGATCTTCTTCAGCGTGGCCAACTGGACGCAATGGGAGAGCTTAAGGACGTTTTTCCTGCAACTGCAGGTCTTCAGCTTTCCGCTGATGTTCGGCGCTTGGGCGATGGCGTGGTGGGTATGGTTCAAGTTGCGGGAGCCGCGATGGATTCCAAAGGCGATCGTGGTACTGACAGCGCTTAACATGCTTGGTGGTCTGCTCGGAAAAGAGCTGCTGCACGGCATGATTCCGCATGCAGTGGGTGTGGTTTTTCTGGTGATTCGATTGGTCACGCAAGTCCTTCTTCTCGCCGTCGTCCTGCTCATCGTCGGCAAGGGGATTCGCGAGCAGGGTTGGGAGGGATGGTTCGTCCTGCCGCCGGTGCTGCTGTTGGCATTCGCGCAGTTTCAGGATGAGCTGATCAAACTGCACTGGCATGGCACCTTTTCCGCATACGGCGTTGTTTTCTTCTACTCGGAACTGGCAAATCTGCTGTTGGCAGGGGCTGTCGCGTTGCTTCTGCTGCGGCGTCTGTTGCTGTCCGTGCGCAACCAGCGGCAGATGGCTCTCGATGTGAAGCAGGCGCAGGAGGTGCAGCAGGTAATCTTGCCGGTCGCGCGAATGAAATTGCCGGGACTGGAGATTGAAAGCGAGTACCGGCCCGCGCGCGAGGTCGGCGGCGATTTCTTTCAGATCATTCCCAACACGTCGGATGACAGCGTGCTCATCGTGGCCGGCGACGTGACGGGCAAAGGTCTGAAGGCGGGAATGCTGGTGGCGTTGCTGGTGGGCGCCACTCGCACCGCGGCCAGGTTCAATCCAGACCCGCTGGCCGTGCTCATCGAACTCAATCAGCGCCTGCTCGGCCGGGCTGACGCACAAGCCACGTGTCTTGCCTTGCGAATCGAGGCGGACGGCAGCGCGACGCTGGCCAACGCAGGCCACGTGCCGCCTTACCTGAACGGCGAACCGATCGCTATGGAGGGCGCGCTGCCGTTGGGCATGACCGAAGACGCAGAACACTCGGTGACGCGGTTCAAGCTCGAAGACGAGGACAGGTTGGTCCTAATCTCCGACGGGGTCTGCGAAGCCATGGACGCACAGCGCGAGCTCTTCGGCTTCGAGCGAATTCACGATCTGTTGCGCACCGCAACGACGGCAGCCGAGATCGCCAGCGCCGCTCAGGCCTTCGGGCAGGAAGACGACATCAGTGTCATCTCCGTAGCTCGGACCCCTGTGAGCGAGCATGCGGCTGCGACAGAGAGCATGAAGGAAGCCGGCCACAACGCGGTGATAGGCACGAGCCCAGCGGCGACGACCTGATCGGCGTGCGATTTCGGGACCTCTACATCCGGGCCGGTGGGATATAAGGCAGCAGGAACCGGAAAAAGACGCGTTTGCGTAATCAGTTTCGAGATGCGAGTTAAGAGTTAAAGAAGAAGGCCGCCCTAGTGGGCGGCCCTTCAGTTTTGGCTTCAGCTTCGAGCCGTGAACTCTGACCTGTGAGTGCTTACTGGTTCTCGCGCTTCCAGTTGATGAGATCGCCGAGTGTTGTCGACGAGCTGGAGGACGAAGAGCTGGCCTGCGTCTTGCCCTTCTGCTCCTTGTAGCTCTCGACCTCGGCGCGGCTGGCTTCTTCGCCGATCGCCTTGAGGCTGAGGCCGACCTTCTTCTCGTCGTGGCTCATCTTGACGATCTTGAAGTCATGCTCGTCGCCGACGTTGAGCGTGACCTGGTGGCCCGTCTCATCGACTGCCTCGGAGACGTGGCAGAGGCCTTCGATACCTTCGGCAATCTCGATGAAGGCGCCGAACTGCGCGGTACGCAGAACCTTGCCGTGGACGATGTCGCCGACGCGGTGCTGCTCGAAGAAGGTGTCCCACACATCCGGCTGAAGCTGCTTGACGCCCAGCGACAGGCGGCGGTTCTCGGGTTCGACGCCAAGCACGACAGCCTTGACCTTCTCACCCTTCTTGAGCACTTCGCTGGGGTGCTTGATGCGCTTGGTCCAGGAGAGGTTCGAGACGTGCACCAGACCGTCGATGCCGTCCTCGATCTCGATGAAGGCGCCGAAGTCCGTCAGATTGCGAACGCGGCCCTCGACGACGGCACCGGTGGGGTACTTGTCTTCGAGATGCTCCCAGGGATTTTCCTGGAGCTGCTTCATGCCCAGCGAGATGCGGCGGTCGTTCGGATTGACCGAGAGGATGATGGTGTCAACCTCGTCACCGGGGTGAACCATCTTCGACGGATGCTTCATGCGCTTGGACCAGGTCATCTCGCTGACGTGGACCAGGCCTTCGATGCCCTGCTCGAGCTCGACGAACGCGCCGTAGTCGGTGACGGAAAGCACGCGGCCGCGGACCTGCGCGCCGATGGGATAGCGCTCGGTGGCGTCCAGCCACGGATCAGGCGTGAGCTGCTTGAAGCCGAGCGAGACGCGCTGCTTCTCCTTGTCGAACTTGAGGACCTTGACCTGAATCTCATCGCCGACGTTGACCAGGTCACGCGGATGCGTGAGGCGTCCCCAGCTCATGTCCGTGATGTGCAGCAGGCCGTCAAGGCCGCCCATGTCAACGAACGCGCCGTAGTCGGTGAGGTTCTTGACGGTGCCGGTGAAGACGGCGCCCTCTTCGAGGTGCGAGAGCGTGACGGCCTTCTTGGCATTCTGCTCTTCCTCGAGGATTTCCTTGCGCGAGACGACGACGTTGCCGCGCTTCTTGTTGAGCTTGATGACGCGGACTTCGAGCTCCTGGCCGATGTAGCCGTCGAGGTTGCGAACCGGACGAACCTCAACCTGCGAGCCGGGCAGAAATGCCTTGATGCCGATGTCTACAGTGAGGCCGCCCTTGACGCGCGAGACGACGATGCCCTTCACCGGAGTCTTGGTGTTGGCAGCCTCTTCGAGCTTGTCCCACACCTTGTGGCGCAGCGCCTTCTCGTAGCTGACGAGGTAGCCGCCTTCCTGCTCCTCGCGCTCGACGACGACTTCAATCTGATCGCCGACGTTGAACTTGGGCGCGCCGGTGTGATCTACCACCTGCTCGAGAGGAATGAGGCCCTCAGACTTGAGACCGATGTCCACGACGACGTGCTTGTCGGTGATCTTGACGACGGTTCCGGTCACGACCGCCTCTTCGGCAGTCAGCGACTGGGCAGCATCCTTCTCGGCGGCCTGCTCGCGGTCGAAGCTCTCGAGTGCCTTGGCGAAATCTTCGTCAGAGTACTCGGGCTCGTGCTCGTCGCGGGAGACGGCTGGCTGCTCGGGGGAGACTGCCTCGGCGGCGTTGGAGACCGCATGAGGCGCGGCTGGCGTCGTAGCCTGCGTCGTCTCTGGGCTGGAGGAGACTTCGGTCGGCGTTGTCTCGGTGGTCGTCACTTCTTCGTTCGCGGTGGGTTCAAGTGTGGTGTTCAGGGCTGTGCTCTCGGTTTGGACTGAATTCTGGTCGTGTTCGGCCATTCAAACTGCTCCGGAATCCAGTGAGATAGCTGATATGTCCAATACGTCTCGTTGCCGTTTCGGGTTGCATCTTTTCGGGAGGCAATGGGGCGTCTGCCGTCGTTGCGGCCTGAAAGACACTTCGCGATGATGTTCAGCGGGAGCGAATTGAACCACCGTCTGCGACTGGATCCCGCCCGCAGCGGCGCATTTCCAAGTGTAGCAGTGGGATTGCGCGGGGTCAAATGTCGTGAGGCGAAAGAGCCGGTGGAAACCGCGAGGAAATCATCGGTTTGCAGCATCAGTCCCTCTTCTGCCGAGCGCAAAGAAAGCCTTTCGCGCGAACAGCAACGGGCCGCCTCTATACTCCTCGACATGGACCAGCTCTGGACGCCTTGGCGTTACGCGTACGTCACGAAGAAGGTCGAAGGCGCGCGCCGCGGTGTGCCGGAGGCTTTGGCCGCCTGGCCGGGAGACTTCGGCTGCGTTTTTTGCAATCTGCTGGCGTCCACCGACTACGCGATCGAGCACGGCATGAGCCGGGAGGAGGCGGAGAAAGCCAGCGGAATCCTCGAGCGCAGAGCACGCACGTTCCTGATGCTGAACGCCTTTCCTTATAACAGCGGCCATCTGATGATTCTTCCCTACCGTCACGAGGCCACGCTCGCGGGCCTGCCGGAAGAAGAAGCGTTGGACCTGATGATCGCTGCCCGGCGGGCGGAGCGTGCGCTGCGCTCGGTCTACCACCCGGATGGGCTGAATTTGGGCCTGAACCTGGGCGAATCTGCGGGCGCAGGCATCGCGGAGCATCTTCATCTTCACGCGGTGCCGCGATGGGCGGGCGATACCAACTTCATGACCGTCGTCGGCGAGACGCGCGTTCTCCCCGAGCTGCTGGTTGAGAGCTGGCGGCGGCTGCGGGCTGCGCTGGCAGACGACGAACATCATCGTCCCGAGGGGACAGCCGGACAGCCCGAGATCAGCCTGCAGGAATAGAGAGCCCGCAATTGCTGCGAATCGCCCGCTGTGCGCGCATGGTTGATTTCCTGTGCATGCATTTGCACGAGGTTTACGGAATTGGAGTAACAATAAAAGAACAACCCTTACGAAAGTAACGTCATCTGACGGGACATAGGGGTTGCGGCTCCCACCCCCAAGGAGTCCCCAATGAGAACTGAGTCCTTACTCGTTGGATTTGCACCGGATAAGACCCCTGTGCGCCGAAATAATCATGGTGGTCAGGCGTGGACCGCTGCGGATGGAGCGGAAAACCTGCATCAGCCCCAGGATGGAGCGGAGCAGGGGACAACGGCCTACTCTGCGATCACCAAGAAGATGATGCCTCGCGAGCCTGAAGACGCGCGGCTGACCGGCGGAACGCGGTCGCTGATGAGGCGCGTTATGGGGCTGAACGTCACTGCAATGGCTGCAGTGCGCCGGCTCCCGGCCAAGGCGATGGCACCCAAGGCAACACAGGTCGCTTAACGGCGTTAAATCGATCGAGCAAAATTTGATTCGGCAGAATGCCGTGTTGCCCAGCTGGGCCTATCGGTCTTGCGCCTGATTGTCGGCAAGATGGTGCGGCACGCGTGTCGCCTCAAAGCTGGTGATCTTCCAGCCGTCGTTGGGCACTCGCTGATAGACGCGCGTGTAGCGGAAGGCTCCGTGCAGCGGGCGGCCGTCGTTTGTTCCCTCCACCTGCGCGAGCGAGGTGACAATGGCGGCGTGCTGGCTGATCAGCTTGATCTTCACATCGGAGACGCTCAGCGACGTGATCTGAAAATCGTGCGTGCGCATCCGCGCCAACTGCTGCGGCTTGGTGACCACCTGTCCGCTGGCAGTGATGCCGAGGTAGTCGTCCGAGAGCAGATGGTCCATCGCTTCAGTGTCATTGGCCAGAACAGCCTGCTTCCACTGCGCCTCAAGAGCGGTGATCTGATCCCGCGCGTTGCGCCCGCCGCGATGCGGTCCGGCGTACAACGGTCCCACGGCCAGCACGAAGGCCACGCTGAGCAGGAAACCACGCATTGGTCGAGACACGAGCCGCATTCGCGTACCGGATAGTAGAACGCCGCGCGCAGCGAGTCAAAGACCGTTGGTGGGATGCAACAGCCGCGTGCGGGTTACATCGGTTGGACGAGTCATGCGGGAGGTTGGCTGCATGAGGAGAGGACCGAAGAGATCCGATGAGCGGCTGCCGTCTCCGCTGACCGTCCTGCAACATTTCCGACGTTTCCGCGCTCAGGCCAGGGCTTCGAGAACTTCAACAGAGCGCACGAGCATGCGCTGGTATAGTCCTCCAACGGCGTAGAGCGCAAAGTGTGGCGAGGCACGGTGCGCATCCAGCGCCGCCTGATCGCGATACTGCTCGTAGATGACGATCGTGTCAGGATCGGATTGAACACGATGGGCGATATAGCTGACGCAACCGGGCTCCTGCCGCGAGGCGTCGGTCAACTCGCGAAGGATCGCGGCGATCTCTTCGCGGTCGTCGGGGCGGAAGGTCATGCGGACGGTGAACGAGACCATGGGAGGAACCAGAAACGAGAATCGAGATCCGAGAAGCGAGTGAGGACCGCAAACTCAATCGTATCTCGTTTCTCGCATCTCGTTTCTTGCACTACCCGAGCGCTCGATCGAAGTCATTAACCATCATCGTCTCGGCGCGATCGGGGCCGGTGGAGATCATGCCGATGCGGGCATTGGTCTCTTTGGCGATGAAGGTCAGATAGTCCTGCGCCGCTTTGGGCAGCTTGTCGTATTCCGTGATGCCGGCCGTTGAGGACTTCCATCCGGGCAGCGTGGTGTAGATCGGCTGGATGGATTTGAAGCCGCGGATGTCCGCCGGGATGACGTCGGTGAGCTTGCCGTCGATCTTGTAATGCGTGCAGACGGGGATCTCGGCGCACTCGTCCATCACGTCCATCTTCGTGACGACGAGCCACTCAGTGGAATTGATCATGTTGGAGTAGCGCAGCAGCGGCAGGTCGAGCCATCCGGTGCGGCGCGGGCGGCCGGTAACGGCGCCGTACTCCTGGCCCCGCGCGCGCAGCAGATCGCCCTGACTGTCGGCGATCTCCGTGGGGAAAGGACCTTCGCCGACGCGCGTGACGTAGGCCTTGGTGACGCCGATCACCGTGCCGATGCGCGTGGGACCCACGCCTGTGCCGGTGACCGCGCCGCCGGCCGTGCAGTTGGAGCTCGTCACAAACGGATACGTGCCGTGGTCGATGTCGAGCAGAGCACCCTGCGCTCCTTCAAACATCACGTTCTCCCCTTCGTCGATGGCCTTGTTCAGCAGGACGGCAGTGTCGGTGACAAACGGCGCAATAGCCTCGGCGTAGCGAGAGTACTCCTCATACATCTGGCGGGGATCGAGCGGCTCGGTGCCGAAGAGCGCGTGCGCGATGGTGTTCTTCTCATGGCACGCGTTGTTGATGTGCGTGCGCAGCAGAGAGGAGTTCAGCAGGTCCGCGACGCGCAGACCGTTGCGATGGATCTTGTCCTCATAGGCGGGACCGATGCCGCGCCGTGTCGTCCCGATGGTCTGGCGCCCGGGCGCTGTCTCTGCGGCGAGCTCGATCATGCGGTGGTACGGGAGGATGACCTGCGCGCGGTTGGAGACGAAGAGCTGCTTCTCCTCGGGGCGATAGGCGGGAAGGCCGGCATCCTTGAGCTTCTTCACCTCGTTGAGGAAGGCTGCAGGATCAAGCACGACGCCGTTGCCGATAACGCCCTTGCGGCCCGGGCGCAGAACGCCGCAGGGAATAAGCTGCAAAACGAACTTTTTGCCGGCGATAATGACGGTGTGGCCGGCGTTGTGGCCGCCGGCGTAGCGCGCAACGATGTCGAACTTTTCGCTGAGGACGTCGACGATCTTGCCTTTGCCTTCGTCGCCCCACTGGGCGCCAAGAATCACGGCAGACTGCTTTTTGTTCACGAGGGATGGGCTCTCAGAAGGATGGGTTCGCACGCGAAAGAACGCGCGCCCATGCTTGATTTTATCGCACTTTGATACGGCTCAGCGTTTGCGTGGGATGGAGAGGTCGAGGTCCGTCGCCGCAAGCTGCTTGGTGAGCACAACGATCTGCCCGGTGTGGTACGCGAGATGAGCGACGATTCTGTAAATCGCTTCGAGGATGGGAACGTGTCGCGCGATCCCGGTGGGCTGCGGATCGATGACCTCGGTGAGGCGCGCCGGCGGGAGCGTGGCGATGACATCGCGGGCTTCGTTGAGCGTTGCGGTGAAGTTGTCGAAGGCTGTCTTCGAGTCGGTGGATGGCGTCAGGGTGAACTCCTCATCGCGGCGGCGCACGTCAGGCTGGCCGGCGATTCCGTGCAGTATCCACTGCCGGATGTTGCCCTCGAGATGCAGAAGAAGGTTGCCGACGGAGTTCTCGTGCGGGCCGCCGCGCTGCCAGATCTGCTCCTCGGTGAGTTTGCCGAGGCAGGTGGCGATCTCGCCGTGGAGCGTCTGCATGCGCCTCGCGGAGTAGGCAAGGAAGTTCGTGGCGATGGCGTCGTTGGACATGAGGAGATGATAGTTCGCGGGCAGCGGCTGACGCGCGCGGGCTAAGTTGTGGCGACGCTCTGCACGATGCCCTTGGCGCGAAGGCCGGCTTCGATCTCGGCGAAGTAATCTTTGATCTCGCCCTGCGTACGAATCCAGTCGATGTACCGCGCGATTCCCTGCTCGATGGTCGTCTGGGGTTCGTAACCGATGGTGCGGGCGCGGTTAATGTCGGAGATGAGCGAGCGGATCTCGCCGGGACGGAACTCCCCGCGCGCGAGTGGTTCGATCTTGATGTTGAGTTGATCCGCAATGATCCGCGCGAGATCGCGCACCGACGTTGCGCGGCCGCTGCCCACGTTCACCGGAAGGCCATCGAGCTTGTCGGATTCGGCCCCGAGCAGGTTGGCGCGCGCGATGTCTTCGACGAAGCAAAGATCGCGAGTCTGGCCTCCGTCTTCATAGACGATGGGCGGCTGATTGTTCAAAAGGCGCGTGCAGAAGATCGCAATGACGCCGGTGTACGGATTGAACAGCGACTGCCGCGGGCCGTAGGTGCAGGAGTAACGCAGTGCGACGGTGGGGATGCCGGTCTGCTTGCCCCAGAGAAGAACGAGGCGTTCCTGATCGACTTTCGTAAGCGCGTAAACAGTCTCGCCGCCGCCCGGTGTGGATTCGGGCGTGGGGATGGAGGTCGTCGGCTCGTGGCACACCGGACAGTGAACAGCAAAGTCACCGCGGCGGAGTTGCTCGACGGGGCGGATGTGTGGAACGACCTGGCCATGTGCCGGGCAGAGTGCGGCGCCCTCCGAGTAAACCGCCTGCGAGCTGGCGACCAGAACTTTTTTGACGGGCAGCTTGTGGTCGCGGATGAGCTCGAGCATCTGCGCCGTGCCGAAGCTGTTGATGAGGACGTACTTCGCCATCTCCGGCATGTAGCCGCCATAGGCTGCCTCATGGAACACAACCTCGATGTCCTGAAGCGCCGCGAGCATCGTCGCCGCATCTTGCACGTTGCCCTGCACGAACTCGGCCTGCGGGTTGATCCACGCGGGCCTGCCGAACTTGTGCGTGTTCGGCTCGAGGTTGTCGAGGATGCGGACGCGCCATCCTTCGCGAACGAGGAGGTCAACGATGTGCGATCCGATGAGGCCCGCGCCTCCGGTAACAAGCGCACGCCTGGAGTGAGACACCATTGGCTCAGGATAACGGAGCCGCCGGCTCAGGCGGCCGCAACTGCAGCGCGACGCAGCATGGCGCGCCAGGTGAGCGCCGCCTGCACGATGAGCAGGGCAGCGATGATGAGGATGTAGCCCTCAAAATGCGGGTTGTGGATCATGGCGTACCACGCGCTTGCCCCGAGCCACGTCACGGCCACACCGCCAAGCATGGCCGCGAAGCGAAGCGTGCGCACGCGCCGCAGAGGGAGAGCGAGCATCGTGAGCAGCGCCTGCCCGACGATAAAGCCGGCGATGGACTCGTGATAGAGCAGGTTGTGGTGGTGCAGGACCATGTCCATCGATCCGAGCCACGCGCCGCACATAGCAGTAAAGCAACAGATCAGAACGAGCGCAGGCGTCTTCCTGTAGGCCGCAACTGCAGCGCGCGGAAAGAAACTCGCGATCTGACGCGCATACCAGAGGTTGGCCGGAAGCGCGCCGCCGCTGCGGTGGCGATCGGAGTACGCTTCGAGAAGATCGCCGGCGATCGTCTCCTGATCGCGCGGCGAGAGCAGAGCGGCAACCATGTGCTGAAGAAATGCAGGCGGCGCAGGACGAATCATGGACGCACCTCGACAGGCCAACGAATTGAGTTCCAGAGAGATTCGAGAGTGGAGCGGGCTTCGTTCAGGGCACGGAACCCGGTTGCTGTAACCCGGTAATAGCGGCGCTTACGGCCGCCGCGCTCGGCAGTTCCTTCGCCGAGCTTTGACGAAAGCAGGCCTTTGGTTTCGAGCCGGTCGAGCGTGGCGTAGACCGCTCCGGCCGCGACCGAACGCGCCCCGGAGAAGACCTCTTCCACCTCGCGCAGGATCGAGCGGCCATAGGCTTCGCTGCCCTGCCGGATGACGGCGAGAAGTACGATCTGCTCGAAGGTACCGAGAAGCTCCGCCATGTCTACAATGTAGACAATAAGTTGGAACAACGTCAACAAAAAAGAAAAGACCGCGCCGATGCACGGTCTTCTCGATTGAATTGTTCGCTAGATGTCGAGGTTCTTCACGTCCAGCGCGTTCTCTTCGATGAACTTGCGGCGCGATTCGACGTCCTCGCCCATGAGCGTCGTGAAGATCTCTTCCGTCGCGGCGATGTCCTCCAGCTTGACTTGCAGCAGCGTGCGGCGGGCCGGATCCATCGTCGTCTCCCAGAGCTGCGGCGCAGTCATCTCGCCGAGACCTTTGTAGCGCTGCACCTGGTACTCCTTGCGGCCCTGCTCGATGACGTACTCGAAGACCTCACGCGGCGACTTCTTCTCCACCGGATCCTGCGACACCTTCGCGTTGCGCTTGGCGGGCTTGGCCTCCTCCTTCGTTCCCGGAGCCGCAGCGACGGTCTCGTTCGCGCCCTCCTCCTGCTCACCCTCATCCGTCTCGTCGAGCTCGGTCTGCGCTACCACGCCCGCCTTGCTCTCGGCCTTCGCATCCTTGCCCGCGTACTCGATGAGGAACGGACCATGCAGCGCGTCGCCCAACTGGGCCTGCTTTGCGAGCAGCTGCCGAGACTCCGGCGCCGCAGCAAGATTCCATCCGATCGTGCGCTGCGCTCCCTGCGCATCCGTGAAAGAGACGAAGTAGAGATTGTGCTCCGGGTCCTTCTCCACGTCAGAGACAGCCTTGAACTGATACGGCTTCGCGAGCTCCTGCAGCTTCGCGCGCATCTTCTTCAGCTTGTCCGGCGATTCGAAGTCTGCACGCCGCGCCGCATCCTTGCCTTCATTGGCGAAGGTCTCGGCGAACGCCTGCACTACCTCGTCATTGCGCAGCTTCTTCGCGACCTTGTCGAAGAACCCGAGATAGTCATTGAGCTGCGACATGTACTTCGTCAGCTCCTTGCCTTCGAGCTTCGCTCCGCCCTCGCCGTAGCGAATGACCATCCCATCCGCCGCGCGCTTGATCATCACCGTCACGTACTCGCGGTCGTCCTTGATGTACTGCTCGAACTTGCCCTTCTTGATGCGGTAGAGCGGAGGCTGCGCGATGTACACATTGCCCCGCTTGATCAGCTCGCCCATGTGGCGGAAGAAGAACGTCAGCAGCAGCGTGCGGATATGCGATCCGTCGACATCGGCATCGGTCATCAGGATCGTCTTGCCGTAGCGCAGCTTGGCGATGTCGAAGTCGTCTTTGCCGATGCCGGTGCCGAGCGCCGTGATCATCGCGCGAATCTCTTCGTGACCGAGCATCTTGTCGTAGCGCGCTTTTTCGACGTTGAGGATCTTGCCCTTCAGCGGAAGAATCGCCTGGAACTTGCGATCGCGGCCCTGCTTCGCCGTGCCGCCGGCCGACTCACCCTCGACCAGGTAGAGCTCGCACATGTCCGGGCGGCGCTCCGAGCAGTCAGCCAGCTTGCCGGGCAGGCCGCCGCCATCCAGCGCTCCCTTGCGGCGCGTGAGGTCGCGGGCCTTGCGCGCCGCCTCGCGAGCGCGTGCCGCATCGATGGCCTTCGAAATAATCTTGCGCGCGACCGGAGGATTCTGTTCGAGGAACGCGCCCAGCCGCTCATTCACGAACTTCTGCACGTCGCCGGCGACGTCGGAGTTCAGCTTGCCCTTCGTCTGTCCTTCAAATTGCGGCTGCGGCAGCTTCACGCTGATGACCGCGACGAGACCTTCGCGAACGTCATCGCCCGAGAGCGACTCCTTCATGTCCTTGAACAGCCCCATCTGCTGGCCGATGTAATTGATCGTGCGCGTCAGCGACGTCCGGAAGCCGGAGAGATGCGTTCCGCCGTCCACCGTATTGATGTTGTTCGCGAAGCTGAACACCGTCTCCGAGTAGGAGTCGTTGTACTGCAGCGCGATTTCCATCACCAGCGATCCCTGCTCGGTCTCCATGTAGATCGGCTTGTCGTGCAGCACCTGCTTGCCCTTGTTGAGGTGCTTGATGAAGCCGGCGATGCCGTCGTTGTACTTGAAGCTCTGCGCTTTGAACTCACCGGTCTTCGCGTCGGTCGTGCGCTCGTCGGTCAGCGTGATCTCGATGCCCTTGTTCAGAAAGGCGAGCTGACGCAGGCGCTGCGCGAGCGTGTCGTAGTTGTACTCCGTGACCGTGAAGATCGAGCGATCGGGCAGGAAGTGGATCTTGGTACCAAGACGCTTGGACGGCCCCATCTTACGCAGCTCGGAGATGGGAACGCCCTTGGAGTAGTCCTGCTCCCATGCGTGACCATCGCGCCAGATCTCGACATCGAACTCTTCGCTCAGCGCGTTGACGCAGGAAACGCCCACGCCGTGCAGGCCGCCGGAGACCTTGTAGTTGCTGGCGTCGAACTTGCCGCCCGCATGCAACTTGGTAAGCACAACCTGGACGCCGGGCATCTTCTCGCCGGTAGGCAAGGTCGTGTTGTCCACCGGAATGCCGCGGCCGTCATCGACCACCGTGATCGAGTTGTCGGCGTGGATCGTGCAATCGATCTTCGTCGCGTATCCCGCCAGCGCCTCGTCGACCGAGTTGTCGACCACCTCATACACCAGGTGATGCAGGCCCATATCGCCCGTAGATCCGATGTACATCGCCGGCCGCAGACGGACTGCCGTCAAGCCTTCGAGCACGGTAATGTTCTCGCCGGTGTAGTTGCCGGTCGGGGGTGGCGGAACGGACGGAGAGGTCGCGGGGGTAAGGTCTTCAGGCACTAGAAAAGGCTCCATTCGGTTGCGCCGCGCGGGCGCCGCTGAAACGCGCAAAAACCCTTGAAAACATTGGCCATTTGCGGTTTTGCTCGACACCTAAGTATAGCACGTTTGAGCCTTGATTCGGCGGCCTCAATTACCAGTCCTGGGCATCACGCAAGATCACCTTAATAGGCGAATATAAGGCGAATATACTGATTGTGGCAAGCGTTATCAAAGGCACTACAAATGAGTTAAGTGATTATTGACTTTACGTTGGTTAGTTGGGAAAATGAACTATGTCTAGAGGGGCACTATACTAATGCTCCCTCTGGAACTATTTAGAGGCCCCTGCGGGGGCCTCAATCCTTTAAGGAACTCATATGCGTGGATCACGTACGGCAATTTTTGTAGACGCAGGATACATTTTTGGACAGGGCGGCCTAAGTCTAACTGGAGCCTCAGTTCCACGAGGCCAGCTGCAGTTGAACGAAGCGGAAGTCGTGAACCAGCTGAAATCAATCGCGTCATTGAGCGGAATGCCTTTGCTTCGAATTTACTGGTACGACGGGGCAAAGAGCGGGATGACGGTAGAACAAACCACGCTCGCAGAGATGCCGGACGTCAAGATCCGACTGGGCTCGATTAATGTTGCCGGGCAGCAAAAGGGGGTCGATTCACTCTTAGTAACAGACCTAATTGATCTGGCCCGAAATCAAGCAATCGCTGATGCCTATGTTGTTACAGGCGATGGGGATATGCGAATTGCCGTGCAGATTGCACAGAGCTTTGGTGTCCGCGTTCACTTAATTAACTTAGAACCGGCGGGCGTTTCGCTGAACCCGCAGCTTCGGCAAGAAGCCGATACCGTTCACGAAATCACCAAAATGGACGTCGCGAAATTTCTGCAACTAAAAGCGCCTCAGCCGGTTGTTCTTTCCGCGATTAGCGCCAGCCCCAATTCCATAAGTGTCGAAAGCGCGACGAAGCAGGCAATCAAAAGCTTAAACGTCTCAGCGACCGAAATCCAAAAGATCAAAGCCGCCGTCTCGACTACAAGGGCAATTCCGGCAGAATACGACCGGCGTGTGCTAGGCACATGCGGCGCATTGCTCGGACGCGCTCTCGATAACGGAGAGAGAGCCACAATGAGAAAGATCTTCGTTGAATGGATCGATCAGGTCTGACAACAGTCCTCACGCATATGTTCTAAGAGATCTTCTGTGCTACCAGACCCTGCAGGTCGGGGTGTGGACCATCGGCTGGCCGGCCTTGCAGCCGAAAGCCTTTTGGAACTCCGGCATGTTGGCGACGACGCCGTTCACCCGCGCAAAGCCGGGCGAGTGCGGGTCGGTCGCCGTGCGCACGCGCAGGTCCTCAGGACGCGAATTCTCGCACGCCCACTGCGCCATGCCGATGAAGTAACGCTGGTCCGGCGTGAAGCCGTCGATGTCGTGCAGCGTCTTGCCCTGCTCTTCCGCCTGCCATGCGATATAGGCCAGCAGCGTTCCGCCCAGGTCCGCGACGTCTTCGCCGCTGGTCAGCTTGGAGTTAATGTGCTGGTCGTCAACCACCACATAGCCGGCGTACTGATCGCGGATGCAGTTGATGCGCTTCTCGAATCCGGCAGCGTCGGCCGGCGTCCACCAGTCGCGCAGGTTCCCCTTCGCATCGAACTGCCGCCCCTCATCGTCGAAGGCGTGCGTTAGCTCGTGGCCGATGGTTGAGCCGGTGTTGCCGTAGTTCGGCGCGTCATCTTCCTTCGGATCGTAGAGCGGCGGCTGCAGCACGCCCGCGGGAAAGTTGATGTCATTCATCTGCGGGCTGAAGTATGCATTCACGGTCGGCGGCGTCATGCCCCACTCATTCCGATCTACCGGTTTGCCCAGCTTGTTCCACTGCCGCGCGTCTTCGAAGCGGAACGAGCGGACGACATCGCCGAAGTAGTCGTCACGCTTCACATCGAGCGCGGTGTAATCACGCCAGTGTTCAGGGTAGCCAATCTTGTTGCGTATGGCGTGCAGCTTCTGTAACGCCTCAGCCTTCGTCTCGGGGCTCATCCAGTCGAGGCCTTTAATCTCATTACCCATCGCCGTCTCAATCTGCTCGGTCATCAACTGCGTCTGCGCCTTCATCTGCGGCGTGAATGTCCGCGCGACGAACTCCTGGCCCAGCGCTTCGCCCAGATTGCGATCGACCGCACGCACGCAGGTCTTCCAGCGCGGCGGCTCGACGGCAACACCGCGCAGCGTCTTCGAGTAGAAATCGAAGTTCACCTGCTCGATGTTGTGCGCGAGATACGGCGCGCTGGCGGTGATGATATGGAAGCGCAGATAGGCTTTCAGTGCGTCGAGCGGCTCCGTCGCCAACTCCGCCTGCACGGCCTTCATGAACTCCGGTTGCGAAACGTTGAGTTTGGTGAACGGTACATGGCCCGTATCGACTCGTCCGCCTGAGGCATGTCGCAGAGGCTGGAAAAGCTGAAGCGCAAAGTATGCCGTCCAATCGACAGCAGGAGCTAGCTTCTGCAACTCCGCAATTGTCATCATGTGATACGTCTTGTGCGGATCGCGGCGTTCCACGCGTGTCAGTGAAGCTTTCGCCAGCGCAGTCTCAATCCTCATGACTGCATCGGCATCTGCCTTCGCCTTATCCACTGGCTCGCCACTCAGCGCCAGCATCTGCTGAACGTACGCAAGATACTCCTCGCGCAGCTTCACGCTTCGCGGATCGGTCTTCAGGTAGTAGTCGCGGTCCGGCAACCCCAGCCCTCCGGCCCGCACCTCGACGATCATGAGGGACGAATCAACTGCATCCTGTCCTGTGCCGGAGTTGAAGAAGAAACTGCCGAGCTCCATCTTGTGCCAGAACGGAAGGAGTTGGAGCAGCCTCTCGCGCGAAGAGACACCCTCCAGTCCGCCCAGCGCTCCCTGAATCGGCTGCAACCCCGCCACATCGATCGCCCCCGTGTTCATGCACGCTTCAAAGTAGTCGCCGACCTTCTGCTGCACCGTCGTGCGCGAGGGCGAAGGCTTCGCATCCTGCTCCAGGATGCCCCACAGAAACTGCTGGTTCTCGTTCGCCAGCTTCGCGTACACGCTCCACGAAGCCTGGTCCGCAGGAATCGGATTGTTCTTCATCCATCCGCCGCAGGAGTACTTATAGAAATCCACGCAGGGATCGACACTGCGGTCCATACTGCTCAGGTCGAGCGACGGGGAGTACGGCATCTTCTGCAGCGGCTCGACCGAGGGCGCAGGCACAGCCTGCTGCGCCAACGAAACCTGGGCCAGCGAAGCAATACAAAGCACAGCGGCCGCAAGCGCGGCGGGCGGTTTGATCAGCATCGAAATCTCCTGTGCGAGCCATCCTACACGGCCCCACCCGGGCCCGCGCTAGTTTGCCGCCGGCGGCGGATAATACGGCACCTTCTGCTGCTCCTCGTTGGCGCGCTTCACCGTGATGTCGTCGAACAGAATCTCAGGAACGATCGTCGTCTCAGGAACCGGGCTGGACACCTGCGCCACCCACGGCTTTCCGCCCGCAGCGATGATGTCGGCCCGCAGCGCGCGCTGATCCAGATCGTCAAACGCCGCCCCGCGCACCAGCGTCCGCTTGCCATCCGGCGACACGCGATAGAGCACCCGCGGCATCAGTTCGCCGCCCATCGTCTCCACCTCGTACACATCCTCGCCCTTCTCTTTGGCCATCGCCACCAGCTTCGCGCGCATCTGCTCCGCTGTCAGGTTCTGGCTCGACTTCACCACGATCACACCCGCGCGCGACCGCGCTCCCTGCACCAGCGCGGCTCGCCCGTGCCCATTCGACGCCGGAAAATCCTTCACCGGCTCGCGCCCGATATCGTAGTTGACCAGCTCGCCATCCTTCACCAGCGTCACCGGAGCCACCGGCACGCCCTCATCATCCACCGCATACGATCCGAACAGCGACTGCCCCTCGAACGTGCGCATCGTCGGATCGTCCACCACCGAGAGATAGTTCGGCAGCACAGCGCTGTGCAGGCTCGACGCATACGCTCCCGTCGTGCGCGCAATCGTCCCCATCTCCGGCCGGTCCGCTTCGATGTTCGGCACAAACAGCCGGTTGAACACATCCGCCGCCGAGTCCCCGGAGAACAGCACCGGCCCGTGATAGTCCTCGGCTGCAACCAGCGGCGCCTGGCGCAGATCGTTGTAACTCAGTAGGTCGTCAATGGTGCGCTTGCGCATCGTCGGCCAGCTCTCCAGTCCCGTCGCCGCCGTCGCCGTCGTTCCATTGTCGCGCGCAATCTGCATGCCGTCCGGCGCCTGCCCGCCGATCGTGATCAAGTCCTGATACGTCGCATAGCCGTGCCGCAGCATCGTGCCGTCCGTGTTCACCGTGTAGCGATTCACCGCCATCGCGATCACCCGCGCGCTCGAAAACTGCACGTCGGAAGCGAACGCTTTCACCGCCGGATCGACCGCATACAATCCGCTCGCCTCGATCACGCGATGCTTCCAGTCGTCGCGATCGATATCGAGCGCCACCAACGGCTCGATGCGCGTCACCGCCTTCGCCGGAGAAAAATCATTTGCTGTCGGCGGATTCTGAAACTGCTTCAGCGCAGCCTGTTTCGCTGTCAGCGATTGCAGCGCGCTCTTGTACGCCGCATCGGTCGCCGTCCACAGCGCCATGCGCAGCGCGTCCGGATCGTTGTCCGTCGCCGCAAACTCCACCGAGCCCAGCCCGCGCGTCGTGCTCGAATCCGTCGTATAGTTCCCGACTCGCACCTCCACACGCACCGCGCGCTGATGATTCTCCACCTCGCGCACCAGTGCGCCGTAGTCGGCCAGCGCCTCATACGTATGCACGTCCTCCAGCCTGTACTGAATGAAGTACGGACGCTCCATTCCCGGCAGCACCAGCAGTTGCTGCTCGCGCGTCAGCTCCGCCTTCATCGCGTTCAAAAGCGGATCCGACTCCGCCGCGGCGGACTTTGCTGTCGTCGCTGCATGATGCTGCGCGACAGCCGACGGTGCCAGAATTGCAGCGGCAAGCAGAAGCATTGCAGGACGCATCACCGGCCGCCTTTCTGCGCTGCTGCCGGTTGCGTCGCGCCCGAAAACGGTGGCGGCGGAATCAGCGGTGGCCTTGCCGTGCCCTGCGCCTGGCGTTGCGTCTCAATCTCGCTGACCAGCATCGCCGGCGCCACCGCGCTCACCGGAAGCGTTCCCGACTCAGCGCCGCACTCGCCGTTGAAGATCTCCTGGTGATCGTCCGTCGCCACAATCCGGCTCAGCGCAGCCAGCGGCGTGCCCACAATCGAAACGCCGCGCACCAGCTCATCCGGTCGCCCATCCACATACACGCGATACACCACCAGCGGAATCACCTGGAACGCCTGCGGCGAGCGCCGCGTCGTCACCGCAAAGCCGGAGCTGATGTCTTCAAAGTACAGGCCGTACGGCTTGCCTTCCTTCTTCGCCTCGTCCTTCAGCATCTGCCGCAGCTCCGCATCGGAGACCGTCTTCGACGAGCTCACAATCAGATTGCCCTGCCGCCCCGTCGGCATCTTTCCGGTCTGCGCGCGGCCGTGCCCGTTCGATTCGTCGAAGCTCGCGATCGGCTCGCGCGACATCAGGAAGTCCTTCAGCACGCCGTTGTCGACCAGGTCCACACGCTCCGCCGGCTGACCTTCATCGTCGAAGAGATAGTGTCCGCTCAGCGCATGCCCATCCAGCTGCGCAAGCGTGGGATCGTCGACCACCGAAAGGAAGCTCGGCAGAATCGGCTTGCCCAGCAGCTTCGTAAACGTCTGCCCTTCCTCGTCGCCGCGCTGCCGCTGCCCCTCCAGCCGATGCCCCAGCACCTCATGGAAAAACACCGCCGCCGCACGCCCGGAAAGAATCGCCGGCCCGTCATACGGCTCCGTGATCGGCGCCGTGCGCAGCCCGTCAAGGTTCTTCGCCATCGTCTCGGTCTTCGCCAGCACCTCGGCTTGGTCGGGCAGCTTGCCCGTCGCGTCCGATTCAAACGTCTCCGCCAGCCACAGGTCCATCCCATCCGCCGCGCGAGCGCGCGCCATAACGATCAGCCGCACAAGCTCCTGCGGCGCGGCAATACGCGATCCCTCGCTCGAAACGAAGTAGTCCGTCTCGTGCGCCACCTGCAGCATCGCCACGTTGTACAAAATGTCCGGATGGCTGCGAAAGACCGCACTCACGGCGCGCAGACGGTCCGCCCACGCCGCACGGTCCACCTCCAGCGGAGGCGCCGCCGTCAGCACATCGTCCACCGGCTTCTGCGCGGAAAAATCGGCAGAGGTGTCCTCTTCCTTCGCGCGCACCTGCTGCTCCGTCTTCACCTTCTCCAGCGCATCCAGCGCCTTGCCGTAGCCGCGGTTCGTCGCAAACCACAGCGTGCGCTCAATCGCGGCGGTGTTGTCGGTCAACGGCAGAGACATCGTGGTCAGAGCGCTCGTGCGATGGTCGCCGTGCGTGTTGTCCAGCGCCGGCGCGCCCACACGAATCTGCACGTCCACCACGCGGCTGTGCGACGAGGTCGAGTTGAGGATCGCCCCAAACTCCGCCGTGATCGCCACATTCTCGTTGTCGCTCACCGAGTAGCTGAGAAAGTACGGCTTCACCGCCGGCGTCGACGCCTTCACATCGGTCGTCGCACCGAGCGAAGACATCGCCCGGTGCAGCTCCGCCTGCATCGCATCCAGCAGCGCCGAATCCGCCGGCGGTCCCGCAGCCGGATCCTTTACCGGCAGCTTTGCCGTGTGCGGCGGCGCGGCAGCCGCCACCGTCGCGGCAACCGCGAACGCAAGCAGAATTGTGGAGGCGCGAAGCGAGGTGAGCAAACGGAAAACAAGGTGCTGCGGAGCGGTGTTCAACGGCGGCCGATCTAGTGCAGAGGTGATTTCAAGCCGAGTGTACCCGACCGCGCCGGGATTTGGTCCTGACTCATTTTGAAAAACCTTGAGTCAAACCTAATGCTTGCAGGACTGGGCAAATTGAGGCAAAGTGTATGCATGAGCCGCACAAGGAAGATGTCTTCCGATCCCAGTCAGGCAGCCGCATTGACGGTCAAGCTCGCCACCGAAAAGTCAGAACAAGCGTTGCCGTCGCGGGATGCCATCACGCGGTATTTGGCTGCTATCGGGCGTCAGGGTGGTATAAAGGGCGGCAAAGCAAGGGCCGCCGCCCTATCGCCGGAACGCAAGACAGAAATTGCCCAGAAAGCAGCGCGGGCGCGCTGGAATCGTGGCAAGTAATGAACCTGTTCGATGACGCGCTAAAGAAGCTAATGAACGATAAGCTGGACGCATTAGAGAAGGCGTTCGCTGCGGATGTGATGTTCTTTTTCGGAGAAATCCAGCCCTCTGTTGTGCGGCCTTTCCGTGACTTAATCGAGGATTTGAAAAAGCCTCTCAATCCTCCGCAGTCTCCACAGACAAAGCTCGTCATTATCCTGAACACGCCTGGCGGCTCTGCGGAGACTGTTGAGAAGTTGGTAGACATCATCCGGCATCACTACACCGATGTGAGTTTCGTGGTGCCAGATTTTGCGATGTCGGCCGGAACCATCTTCTGCATGTCGGGTGATCGTATTTACATGGACTACTCTTCCTCTCTCGGCCCAATCGATCCCCAAGTGTTCAATGGAAAGCAGTGGGTTCCAGCGCGGGGATACTTGGACAAAGTGGAGGAGATGTTTGACAAGTCCAACAAGGGCACTTTGACGAACGCAGAATTCGTGATGCTTCAGAACCAAGACCTGGCAATGCTGAGCCAATATGAGCAGGCTAAAAACCTAACGGTGACACTCCTCAAGCGATGGTTGGTCGATTACAAATGGAAGGACTGGACAACGCATCAAACCAATCCTGCGAAGATTGGGCAGCCGGTTACGCAGGCGGAGAAGGAGGCGAGAGCCCAAGAAATAGCCGACGCGCTCGGCAACAATAAGACTTGGCACTCACACAGCAGAATGATAGGGATCGACACATTACGCAATACGATCCGTCTTAAGATTGAGGACTATTCAAGCGACCCCAAATTGCAGCCGATAATTCGTTCATATAACGATCTGATAACGGAGTGGATCGGCAAGATTAACAGCTCAATTTTTGTGCATACCAGACTGTTCTTCTAGTGGGAGAAGCGCCATGACAATCCAAGAGAAAATGAAACAAGTTCTCGCCCAGCCAGCGAGACCGGCCAGCCCCGATTTTGAGCGCCTTCGCGACTTCTATGAAGAGAAGAAGAGAGAGGGGCTTATCCGTAAGCAGGAGTACACGTTACCCCCGATGGACACCGTTGGGCGTACTTCCTGCAAATGGAATTGGAATCAGCCACTAATCACAGAAAAATAAGGCTTTTACATGCTTGAGCCGATCATGCATAATTTATTGCATGAAACGCCTGAGTGTATCTGAGCGTCCGGTATCGTTGCAGCCCTCGTTGAGGGAAACTCCCTTCGGTCCCACAAAGCGCTCAGCCGCTTGCAGATCAAGGAGTTGCATGGTGCTGAGACGTTGGCTGGCTCTGCTTAGCCTCATTCTTCCATTGCTCGTCGCGGGCTGCGCGCACGAAACTGCCGCCGAGCACGCCGCCAATCAATACGCCGCGCAGGAGATGGCCGCGGCTCCCCTGCACGGTAACCTGCCCGACTACTCGCTCCCGCCCGGGAAGCTGGCCAAAGCGCAGCACCTCGCCGCCGTCCGCGTGACCACGCACTTCGCCGACGAGATCTGGGGCGTCGTCTACCTGATCCTTCTGCTCTGGCTCGGCGTCATCGCCTGGATGCGCGATCGCGCTGTGCGCATGGGCAACAATCGCTGGCTGCAGGGATTCTCGTTTCTGCTGCTGTTCCTCATCGCGACAACGTTGCTCGAGCTTCCGCTCGATCTTTACCGTCAGCATCTCTCGCTGAAGTACGGCCTCTCCGTGCAGGGATGGGCGAGCTGGTTCGGCGATATCGGCAAGAGCTTTCTGCTGACGTGGCTTTTCGGCGGCCTGCTGGTCATGCTGCTGTTCTGGGTGATCCGCAAACTTCCCCGACGCTGGTGGCTGGCCTTCTGGGCCGCGATGATTCCGGTCGGCATCTTCGCCGTCTTCGCCATGCCCTACATCGAACCCCTGTTCAATCACTATGAGCCGTTAATGAAGACGCATCCGTCGCTCGTCGCTCGGCTCGAACAGGTTGCGCAGCGCGGCCACATGAACATCCCGCCCGACCGCATGTTCCTCATGAAGGCTTCGGCCAAGTACACCACTTTGAACGCGGACGTCGAAGGCTTTGGCCACTCCAAGCGCGTCGTGGTATGGGACACGTCGATCAGCAGCGCAACGCCAGACGAAATTCTCTTCATCTTCGGCCACGAGAGCGGCCACTACGTGCTGCACCACATCGTTCGCGGCATGCTCTTGAGCTTCGCCGTCGGCTTCGTTCTGCTCTATTTCGGTTATCGGCTCTTGCGCTGGATAATCGCGCGGTTCGGTGCCCGTTGGCGCATCCCCTCGCAGGAAGACTGGGCCGCTCTCGCTGTGCTGCTGCTGATCTTCAGCGTCTTCAGCATTGTCCTCGAGCCCATGACAGACTCCCTCAGCCGCGCCCAGGAACACGCCGCCGATGTCTACGGGCAGGAAGCGATTCACGGCATCGTCGCCAACCCGCAGCAGACCGTGAAGGGCGCCTTCGACGTGCTCGGCGAGACGGCCCTCGAAGATCCCAATCCAAGCCCGTTCGTTGAGTTCTGGACCTACGACCACCCGGCAACCGGCCGCCGCGCCGCCTTCGGCGTCGCCTACAATCCGTGGGCGCCCGGGATGCAGCCGAAGTATTTCAAGAAGCAGTGAATAGAAGCAGTGAATAGAAACAGTGAATAGTGAGTAGTGGAGAGCCGAGAAGCAATTTCCGCCGCACAGCAGTGCGGCTTGCTTTTCTTCACGATTCACTTTTCACTATTCACTGGAGTCAGTGCTGAAGAGCGAAGAACCAAATCCTGCGCGGCACTACTCACTATTCACTACTCACTACTCACTACCCACTACCCCCATGGACTGCCTTTTCTGCAAAATCGCCTCCGGCGCGATCCCCGTCGATCGGCTGTACGAAGACGATCGTGTGCTGGCGTTTCCTGACATCAATCCGCAGGCGCCGACGCACGTGCTCGTCATCCCGAAGCAGCACATCAGCTCCCACGCCGACGCTGCCGCCGGCGACACCGACCTGCTCGGTCATCTGCTCTGGGCCGTCGGCGAGGTCGCGCGTGCGAAAAAGCTGGATCGCGGCTACCGCCTTGTGATCAATACCGGACCAGACGGCGGCCAGACCGTCGACCACCTGCATCTCCACCTGCTCGGCGGCCGTCCCATGCACTGGCCCCCGGGCTAATCGGCCCCGAGTTTGCAACTTCGTTACTGACGAACCTCTAACAGCTAAAGTAGGGCTTGAGCCTGGTGTTAACCATCGATGTTCCACGTGGAACCATCGAAGTTAACAACCCACCACGGAAGCCCTCCGACGCTGGCGATGAATCGCCGCACACCGCCCATCGATCCAATGCCGGAAACGCAAGAAGGTGCGAGAAGAGTAAGAAGGTGCGGGAAACGCAAGAACGTGCGGGAAACGCAAGAAGGGTGCCGGAAAAGCAAGAAGGTACGGGAGAGTAAGAAGGAAAAGTCGGAGGAATCTATGCCAACTTCAAAGACACCAAAGGAACCCATCCCCGCCCCCCTCCACGACATTGTCGCCCCCGAGGGGGGGTGGGAGGCGGGGCAACGAGAGAGAGCGGTTTTTGCCGGTGGGTGCTTCTGGGGGGTGCAGTCGGTTTTTCAGCGAGTGAAAGGTGTTGAAAATACGGTAGTTGGATACAGCGGAGGAGCGGAGGGAACGGCCGATTACCACAGGGTTTCCACAGGAAAAACAGGACATGCCGAAGCGTTGGAGATCGTTTTTGACCCCGAAATGGTGAGTTTTGGCATGCTTTTGCGCATTTTTTTCTCGGTGGTTCACGACCCCACGCAGCTGAACCGGCAGGGAAATGACATCGGAACGCAGTATCGTTCTGCGATCTTTTATACCGATGAGGAGCAGCGCGAGGTCGCCGAGGCCTATGTGAGGCAGCTCGATGCGGCGCATATCTTTGGCGGAAAGATCGTGACGCAGATTGTGCCTCTGGAGCACTTCTATGCGGGCGAGGAGTACCACCAGGACTATGCACTGAAGAATCCGGGCAATCCGTATATCCAGGTGTGCGATATCCCGAAGATCGCGGACCTGGAGCGGCAGTTTCCAGCGATGTTTCAGGAGTATCAGCTGAAGGGGTAGCCGGTGCGGGCCATCCGGGTTGGGGGCCTGCGCGTCTAACTGCGGTGAAACGCCAACAGAATCAGGGGCTTTGCGCTTCGGCTGAGGTCTGCGTTTCAAGCGAGGACGTGCAATGGCAGGAATTGATCTGCGCCGGACGTGTGTGGCGGTGCTGCTGGCGGGTGTGTATCTGCTGACAGGGGGATTTTCGGTGGCGGTGGGTCAGAGCGGGCCTCCTGCGCCGACGCAGACGACGCCGCCAAAGACTTCCGGCAGCGATGCGCAGGTGGGGTTGGGGCAGAAGAATACGCCGAATCAGCCGAAGACGGGTGAAGACCAGAATTCCGCCGCGAAACCGGCGAGCAGCCCGGAGCAGGCTGCAAGCACGAAGAAGCTGAAGCTGGGGCCTCTGGATCCTTCGGTCCCGCCGAGCGGGCTGCCGACGAACCGGCCGGTAGTGGGGCTGGCGCTGGGCGGTGGGGCGGCGCTGGCGATCTCGGAGATCGGAACGCTGCAGTGGCTGGACGAGCACCACGTTCCGGTGGATGTGATTGCGGGAACGAGCATGGGTTCCATTCTGGCGGCGCTGTATTCGACGGGCGTGACGCCGGAGCAGATGAAGCACATTCTTAATCCGGACGAGGTGGGACGCATCTTTCGCATCCAGGCCGCCTACTCCGCGCGCAGCTTCCGGCGGCGCGAGGATGCGCTTGAGCTTCCGAACGGCATTGGGATCGGGCTGAAGCATGGCGTTTCGATGCGCAACTCGCTGCTGACCGATACGGGTTTGAATGAGCTGCTGGACAAGGAGTTCATTCGCTACAACGACCAGATCGACTTCAACGATCTGCCGATTCCGTTCCGCTGCCGGTCGACGGACCTGACGGCTGCGAAGAGCGTTGTGTTCTCACGCGGGTCGCTGCAGGATGCCGTGCGCGCTTCGGCCTCCCTGCCGGGCGTGTTTCAGCCATTTGAGATGGATGGGCACGAGTATGTCGACGGGGCGATTCTCGACAATCTTCCGACCTCGGATGTGAAGGCGATGGGCGCGGACGTCATCATCGCGTTCAGCCTGCCCCTGAGCCCGGTGGGCAAAGGCGATCTGGATTCGATTGTGGGCGTGCTGCAGCGTGCGTTCGCCGTGGGCATCGAGGTGAATGAAGAGCGGGACCGCAAGCTGGCCAACATTGTGATCATGCCGGATATTCAGGGCTTCACCGCGTCGGATTATTCGAAGACGGAAGAGCTGGCGGCGCGCGGCTACGCGGCGGCCGAGGCGCATAAGGCGGAGCTGATGAAGTACGCGCTCAACGATGCGCAGTGGGAGGCGTACATGGCCAAGCGGCACGCCAAGGAGCGGCCGCCGGTGGGCACGGTGCTGGAGGTGAAGGTTAAGGCTCCGACGAAAGAGGTTGAAGCAGCGGTGTATCGCAAGTTCGATCCGCTGGTGAACCAGCCGATCGATACACACGAGGTGGAGTCGCTGCTGGCGGACATTCGCGCGGATGGGCGGTACAACGCAGACTATACGGTGGGATACGATTCGGCGGGATCGAACCGGCCGATCCTGCTGATCGACGTCGAAGACAAGAAGAACGGGCCGCCGTTTGCGCATGTGGGCTTCAACATTGAAGCGCAGACGGGAGGCGTGACCCGCGCGACGATCGACAGCATTCTGCTGTACCAGGACTTTGGCGGATACGGATCGGAACTGCGCGGCAAGATCGATCTGGGATTTTTGACCGAGCTGGAGGGCGAGTACTTCCATCGCTTCACGCCCAGCGGATTTTTTGCGGCGCCGCGCGTAAATCTGACGCGCGAGCCGTTCTATATTTACGCGCCGAACTCCAACGAGCGGCTTTCGGAGCGGCAGTCGCAGTTTGGCGGCGTCGCCGGCGATGTGGGATGGACGGATACGCGGGAACGCGAGCTGCGCGTGGGATGGAGCTTCAACAACGTGCAGTGGTACACGACGACCGGCTTCGACAATCTGCCGAACTACCGCGGCAATGCGCAGACGGTGCGCGCGCAGTACATCTTCGATTCGCAGGACACGGCGCTGGTGCCGACGTTCGGCGTGCGTCTGGTGTCACGGATGGGCTATCTGTACGGCACGGGGAGCAGCCCTTCGGCGCCGCAGTTCTACACACAGCTTGACGATGCGTATACGTGGAACAAGAAGAATGTGTTTCTGGCCAAGGCAGAGGGCGCGACGATGTTCAACCGCGATGTGGCGCAGCCGTTCCGCTACACGCTGGGCGGACCGCTGCGGTTGAGCGCAGAGGCGATTGACCAGATACGCGGCACGGATTACTGGCTGGTGACGCCGGGATACATGCGGCAGGTGTTGTCGCTGCCGCAGCCGCTGGGCCAGCACATCTACCTGGGCGGAGCGTTTGAAGCAGGACAGATGCGGTCGCCGGACGGGCCAACCTTCACGAGCGAAGATGTGTACTTCGGCGTGGTGGCGGAGACGCCGCTGGGCGTGATCACGTTTGCGCCGAGCTTCGGCTTTCAAGGGCAGAGGAAGTTTGTGTTTACGATTGGACGGTTTTTCTGAGGGCAGTGGATAGTGAGTAGTGAATAGTGAGTAGTGAGTAAGGCAAAGGCAACTGCAACCGCAAAGGCAAAGGCCAGAAGCGGCAGCTGTGGTCTAAGAGGACTAGGGCTGGGTGCGAGATTTGTGGTTGGTTGGGGGCTTGTTGCGCAAAGTGGACAGGATTGCGTTCAGAATTTTGATGAGTTCTGTAGCTTGGTCCTGCGGGGTCTGCAGCTCAGAGGCTCGTCCCATGTGGAGGCGCTGGGCGAGTTCAAGCTGAGTCTGTAGTTCGAGAACGGAACCACGAGCCATTCCCAGAAAGTGCATGAACTCACCTGAAGTGAGACGGCCCTGACCTTCAGCGATATTGCTCGCCGCAGAGACGGAGGCTCTTCTGAGCTGATTCGTCAGACCAAATATCTCTTCTTTAGGAAAGCTGCTTGTGGTCGCGTAGATGCAGGTTGAAAGCTCCATCGCTTTTTGCCACGCAATTGATTTTCGAAGCGACTGCACTGCCAAATTCTCTACTCCTGCGAGAGATTGTTTCTGTCTGATTTGCCATTCACTATTCACTACTCACTATTCACTGCCACTCCTTCACCTTCCTGTGCTGAGGCGGGTGGCGAGGCGATCGGGGAGATGGACGTCGTGGATGGCTTGCTGGGCGGCGGCGACGTTGTAGGGGATGCGGTGAAAGATGACGCGTTCGGCAGTGGTGTCATAGATGGCGAAGGCGGCGCGCCAGTCGCCGTCGCGCGGCTGACCGACGGAGCCGGGATTGATGAGGTGACGCGTGCCGGGTGCGACGTCGAGTGAAACTTGCTCGGGCTGATCGGGCGTGTTGTACTGCGGGCGCGTCTCCTGCCATTCGGGCGCCTGCTGCGAGAACGCTCCCTGCACGTGCGTGTGGCCGAAGAAGGTGATCTCGGCGGGCATGCGCTGCAGCGGCGACCACGCGTCGCGCATGGAGACGATGTAGTGATCCTCGTTGAGCGGCGAGCCGTGGGCGCAGAGCGCGCGCTCGGTGGCGCGGACGGGGCCTTGGGGCATTTCGCGCAGCCACTGGAGATTGGCTTCGGTGAGATGGCGGTGGGTCCAGAGGGCAGCTTCGGCGGCGATGGGATTGAAGCCTTGCGAGCTGGAGAGACCGCAGCAGACGCGATCGTGATTGCCGCGCACATTGATGCGAGCGAGCGGACGAACGGTGTCGATGACCTCGTTGGGATTGGCGCCGTAGCCGACGATGTCGCCGAGGTTCCAGAGCTCGTCGAAAGAGCCCGCAGCGGAAAGCACCGCTGTGAGAGCTTGCAGATTGCCGTGGATGTCGGAGAGGACGAGTGCGCGCATGGACGAAGGGTCAGGATACAGGGAGTTAGAAGTTAGAAGTTAGGAGGGTGCGGCAAGAGTTGCGAGTGGGGCGTCGCGCGGCGTGCGCATGGAGGGGACGGATGCGAGGAGCTGGCGCGTGTATGGATGGCGCGGCGCGGTGAGAATCTGGTGCGCGGTTCCCTGCTCGACGATGCGGCCGTGACGCATGACGAGGATGCGGTCGGCGATTTGGCCGACGACGGCGAGGTCGTGCGAGATGAAGAGCATGGAGAGGCCGTGCTCGGCGCGGAGGCGCTTGAGAAGAGCGAGGATCTGTTCCTGCACGGTGACGTCGAGTGCGGTGGTGGGTTCGTCGGCGATGAGGAGGCGCGGGCGATTGATGAGCGCCATCGCGATCATGAGGCGCTGACGCTGGCCGCCGGAGAATTGATGCGGGTAGTCGCGGAGACGGCGCTCGGGATCGGGCAGCGCGACTTCGTGCAGCGCGGCGATGACGCGAGTGGTGAGCTCGGATTTTGAGATGTGCGGATGGTGCGCGAGGACGGCTTCGCCAATTTGGCGGCCGACGCGCATGACGGGGTTGAGCGCGGTCATGGGCTCCTGGAAGATCATCGCGAGGGAGCGGCCGCGGTGCGCGCGCATCTGTTCGGCGGTGAGGGCGAGGAGGTCTTCGGGCTGGCGCTGCGTGGGGTTTGGCTCGGAGGCGAGGAGGATGTGGCCGGTGGTCGCCGCGGTGGGTGGAAGGAGCCGCAGCAGAGCGAGCGAGGTTGCAGATTTCCCGGAGCCGGATTCGCCGACGAGGCCGAGGGTTTCGCCGGGCGCGATGTCGAAGGAGATGCCGTGCACGGCTTCATGGCCGGAGAAGGCGAGGCGGAGGTCGCGGACGGAAAGCAACGGCGGCGATGAAGTGGTTGCGTGGGCCGCGGGTGGTTCAAGAGGCATTGTGGCGAGGATAGCGGATGTGGGCGGCCGTGTGCGCTATGGCGCCTGGAGTGTGTGCGAGCGGACGGTGACGGCGGAGCCTTCGGCGAGCAGGACGCTGGCAGCGGGTTGATCGTTGAGAAAGGCGAACTGCGGGCCGTAGAGGGTGGCGAAGTCGGCGGCGATGGGGTGGGCGGCGATGGGGTAGACATGCCAGCGCGGGTGTTGGACTTCGTAGACGGAGGTGCGGCCGTCGCGACGTTTGGTGTATCCCCAGTAGTGCTCGGTGATGAACTCTTCTTCGCTGGCGGGAGCGATGGGCTGCGGTTGTGCGGATGCGAATGCGGAGAGCGTGTGCCAGCGGCCGGCGAGATGCCAGCGGTACTCGGCGGTGAGTGTTTCGGTGGTGGCGGAGATTTCGCGGCGCGTGGGAATGGCGAGGTAGGGTTCGTCGTAGATGCGGCGGGCGATGAAGGCGATGGCGCGGCGCGGGACGAACTCGCGGATGAAGACGACGCCGCGCTTGCTGGTGCCGTCTGGTTCGGTGCGGCGGACGTAGAAGCGGAGGTTGATCTCTTCGAAGCGGGTGTGGAAGGGGATGGCGAGGCCTTTGACGCGGACGCGGTCGAAGAGAAAGCCGACGAGCGAGACGTAGCATCGCGGTGGGGCGTTCGGTGCGGGTTGGTAGAGGTCGAGCTCGACGCCGCCCGGGAGGAAGGGTGCGAGGAGTTCGGTTGGGACCTCGTACTGCGCCATGATGAGCTTGCGCCATTCGGCGGTGAGGAAAGTCGGCATCAACGATGATCAGGATCGCATAGCTGGAATCTGAGGGCGGCTGTATCGGATTTCAAAGGCAAAGGTTGACCGGCAAGACGACTTGCCGGTCAAGTTTTGTACTTGTCCGGCACGCAAAGGATCAATGTGCCGGACCAGTTCCGAAAAGACCGCTTCTGACGACAAAGGCGCAGGCTAGCTGAAGATTCCGTTCAGGCCGTTGGGGAAGAAGACGCCGGTCGCTTTGCTCCCTGATGTCGCGGCACCGCCGCCGGTGACGATATTCAGCACCTGCGTGGTGTTGCGGGCAAAGGCGATGACATTGGTCTGGTCGGCATCGACGATGGTTGTTGCGCTGACAGGTGAGCCGCCGGCGAGAGAGTAGGTTGTGTTGGTGGTCAGCGGGACGTCGTCGCCGTAGGTCCCGCTGGGGTAGGCGGGCGATGTGGGCGCGACGGCTTTCGAGAGAGCGGCGCGAAGCGCGGAGACCTTTTGCGTATAACCGATGTAGCCCAAGGTGTTGGTTGGATCGACGGCGTTGATGGTGGTGCGAATCATGCCGGCGTGATAGGCCTCGACGGCAAGAATGCTGGCCGCTGCCTGCAAATTGCTGCTGGTGGTGATGAGCGGTGCGGCGCCGGAGTAGGCAGTGACGCCGACATCTTCAAAGATATAGGCGCCGACGAGAAAGGTAGCGTCGCTGGCGAACGGGTTGAAGGTGGATGCAATACCCGCGGCCATCGCCAGAGTGTTGAAGGAGGTGTAGAGATCGATCTGGGGCTGAGCGACCGCTGCAGAGCCGAGCGCCTTCTGCAGGAAGAGCACGTGCTTGCCCTCTTCAATCGCAGTCTCAACGGCGTAGCCGGCTACATTCTCAAGAGCGAACGGAACCTTGCTGCCGGCGGGATTGGTAACGACGGTGCCCTGGGTTCCGGTACCGGTGATTGGAATCATGGCACCGCCCGCCGCAGTTACAGCGGCGTTGGGCGCGTTGATGGTGGTGCCAAAGGCGGCGAGGTAGTAGAAGTTCGCCTCCAGGTACTCGAGGTTGAGTGCGAAGTTCAGAATGTCGGCGTCCGTGTACGTGGTGACGGTCGAGGCAGCCTTTGCGGCGGCAGGAAGAAAGGCTGCAGCGAGGGCCACGGCGCCTCCGCCCACGAGCATTGCGCGACGGGAAGCGATGATGTTGTCGAGTTGTTGTGTCTCTTTCGATGCCATATCGATTTTCCTTAGCTCTGAGTTACGGAGATCTTGCCGTTGAGACCGCTGGGGAAGAATGCGCCGGACTTGACACCTGCGCCGCCGCCCGTGCCGTAGACGATGTGCAGCACCTGATCCGTGCTGCGGTAGTAGGCGAGGGCGTTGCTGTCGGCTGCTACGACGCTCGTCGGTGTCACAGTCGTTGTTGCCGTCGTTGTTCCGGAAGGAATGCTCAACTTGGTCTCGGCGCCGCCGCCAACGGAGGCGCGCAGTGCAGAGACCTGATTGGCATAGCCGAAGTAGGGATAAGCGGTCGTGCCCTGGGTGGTGGCGTTCGCCGTCAGAGACGTGCGGACATAGGCTGCGTGATACGCTTCGACCGCCATGATTCCTCCGGCGGCCGCGAGATACCCGGCGGTGACGCCCGCCTTGCTGATGAGCGGAGCCGCACCGTTATAAGCGGTTACCCCGACATCTTCAAAGATGAACGCGCCGACGAGAAAGGCGTCGAAGCTAGAGAACGGATTGAAGGTACTTCCGATGCCCGCTGCAGAAGCCAGGGCGTTGAAGGAGTTTGTGAGATCGATGGCGGGACGAGCCACGGCGGACGAACCGAGGGCCGAGCGCAGGAATCTGACATGCTCCTGCTCGTCGTACGCAATCTCGTTCAGGATGTTTTGCTGCGCGGAGGAGAGACCGGAGACCTTGGCCCCGCCTGTGACGGTTCCAGGACTGGTGCCGGCGTCGGCACTTGCGAGACCGGAGCCAGTGGCGGCGTGAAGATAGAACTCGGCCTCGAGATATTCGAGGTTGAGGGCGAAGTTCAAGATATCGGCATCGGTGACGCCACCGGCTGAGGTAGGCGGCATGCTGCCATTGCTGCCGCAGCCTGCGAGTGTGAGCGCTGCGGCGCTTCCGGCTCCCGCCAGGAACGATCGGCGTGACGGTGCCCTGCTGAGGATGGAGCGAAGATTCACGTTGGGTCTCCTGGTTGATGGCAACTGTGTAAAGCAGGACGTGCAGGATGCATGCCGCCACTCTATTCAGGAGTACGCAAGCCAAGTGAACTTGGATTGCTAACGTGATGAGATTTGATTAGGGGCCTTCGCCAACGAGACTGCCTCCACTAGCGTGAACGCACTTGTGGGAGGGTGAGTGTCCGCAGATGCACTGAAAGCGCCGATGAATTGAATCGCAGGGTCGAGCAGAGAGTGCAGGCGACGCTAACCGGCGATTTGACTCAGAAGCTCGCGCGGGAATTCGTATTGCGCCATGACGGGCTTGCGGCACTCGGCGGTGAGGAATGTGGGCATGGTCGCGAGATCAGGATCGCATAGCCGGGAGGTGTTGAAGAGGCAGCGTGGACCGGCGTTCTTCGAGGAACATTGCGAAAAGGTGGGAGTGCTTACCGTTCTGCGCTTTGCATTGGTCCGTGCTCAGATGGTTCGCGGAACGGTTCTACAACAATGCGCTCGTAGCGCACTTCCAGCACGGTCAGAGTTTCGGTGCCGCCCGGCGCATGAAGAACAACTTCGTCGTCCTCTGCCGCTCTCATCAACGCGCGTCCCAGGGGTGACGCCCAACTGATGTGGTTGCGGTCGAGATCGACCTCGTCCGCGCCGACGATGCTCACCACTCGCTCTTCCCCGGCGGCATTCGCATAACGAACGGTGGCTCCAAAAAACGCCCTCGTTGCCCGCTGCCCGGTTCTCGGCGCCTCCGGATCGATCACCTCCGCGGCTTCGATTCGCTTCGTCAGGAAGCGGATCCGCCCGTCGATCTGGCGCAGTCGTCGCTTGCCGTACTGATAGTCGGCGTTTTCGCTGCGATCGCCGTTGCCCGCAGCCCATGCCACCACCTGCACCACGGCCGGGCGATCCTTGGTGAGCAAAAACGTGCGCTCGGCTTTCAGCCGTTCGAGCCCACCTGGAGTGATGTAGTTTTTGCCGTGGTTCGACACGGGCTCCAGCGCCTTCGGCCTTCTCGTAAACCCTTGTCGCATCCCGCAGTCCTCTCCAGGCACGATTTGACCACGCGCGTTTCCCCATAGGCACCTGTATCGACGAGTGAGCTTCTCAGCAGCAATTCAGCAACGGACTACAGGCGCAGGTTATGGGCAATCTATTTCAAGGCGAGCGGGTGTTCGGATTCGACTCCGCTGAACGTACTAACCGGGAACCTGCAGCCGGAATGCCTTTGCAGGTGTTCGATGTGGGCCCGGGCACCCGTGCTGGATTCTTTCAATGCTTGCACCGGGCCGTGGCAGTATTTGCAGCGCATCAACTCGTTGCGTTCCGTGAGGGCTTCGTAGATGGTGCATGGCAGCCAACGGCCGCGTACTTTGACCTCGCACTCCGTCATCACCGGCGGTTTCTTCTTCGTAGCCATGGATTGGTGAGATGCTTCCAGGGCGGCTTACGAGAAAACCCGCGTGAGCGAGCTGTGTTTCCACAGATGCGACGCGGCGAAGATCCGATGCGGGGCGGCGGTGGCGCGCATGGCGTGGCGGTCAGGCGCGGCCGGCGAAGTCGCGGGTTTCGGTGGAGACGCGGACGCGTTCGCCGGTGGTGAGGAAGAGTGGGACCTTGATCTCGAGGCCGGTTTCGAGGCGGGCGAGCTTGGTTGCGCCGCTCGAGGTGTCGCCGCGGACGGCGGGCTCGGTGTAGGCGATGGTGAGATCGACGTGCGTGGGCAGGTCGAGGCCGATGGGGTTGCCGTTGTACTTGTTCAGTTGGATGAGGAGGCCGTCGATGAGGAAGTCTGCGGCGTCTCCGACCTGTTGCGCGGAGAGGGTGAGGGTCTCGAAGGATTCCTGGTCGAGGAAGTGGAGGCCGTCGGCGTCGCGATAGAGGAAGGTGGCGGGGACGGTGACGAGGTCGGGCTCGCGGAACTTGTCGCCGGCTTTGAAGGTCTTGTCGAAGACGGCGTTGGTGAGCAGGTTGCGCATCTTGAGGCGGACGAGCGTCTGGCCGCCGCGCGCGGTGGGCGTGGAGACGTCGGCGTCGAGGCAGGCGTAGGGAGCGTTTTCGTGCTCGAAGAGGGACTTGCGCTTGATGTTGATGGCTTCAATGAGTGCAGGCATGGGTTCGCGGACCGTTCGTTGAGGTTCTTCTATGAAGTATAGAAGCGCGGGAAGTACAGAAGGCCGGTCCGTTTTAGATGGGGAGCCGGGTGACCCACCTTGCCTGTTGCGGCGTGTCGGGAACGCGCACGCCGCGCGCGTTGGAGATGCGATCGAATGCTTCTTTGGCGGTGAAGCCTTCGAGGCGCATGACGGTGGCGAGCAGAAGAGAGGAGCGTCCGATGCAGGCGCGGCAGTGCGCGCCGATGCGGAGGCCTTCGGTGGCGCGCTTGTGAAGGAACTGCGCGAAGGTGAGAAAGCCGAGACGTGAAGGAGGAACCTTGCGATCCGGCAGCGGGAAGTTGACGAAGGTGATGCCGACGGAGGAGCAGACGGCCTTCTCTTCATCGAGATCGAGCTCGCGGCTCTCTTCCCACAACAGCAGCGAGACGAGGATGTCGATGCCTTCGGCTTTAAGTTGGCGAATATCGTTGCGCAGCCACTCTCCGCCCTGCGGTCTGGAAGCGATGGCGAGTTGCAACGGTGAAGCTGTGTCGATCCAAAAAGACATCTCGGGCCCTGGGAGGGATTCACCGCGGGGACGGGGATCGCCGGCGGCTATAGAGATAGACGCTGGAAACGGGAGACGAGCGAGGCTGCGGATTTCCATGAGGAAGTTCTGGCGGGATGGCAAGCACTTATCTCGAACAAAACAGGGCGGGAAGGCTGCTGTGGAGGAGAATGCGGAGCCGCTGGAGAGTGGACGAGGTGGATAGTCCGGCGGCTTGCTGAAGATAGAATGACCTGTTGCCATTTGGCGGATGAAAGAAGACAATTGGCGTATGACGGTTGCGGCGATTGCGGAGGTGCTGGGCGGGCGGAAGACGCTGAAGCGCAAGGTGGAGAGCGACACCGATCTGCGGGTCGCGACGCGGAGTGGGTTGCCGGTAGGAACGTTGCCGGTACTCGCGGAAAAGCTTGGTGTGGAGCGCAGGCGGCTGGCGCGGGTGGTGGGGATCAGCGATCGCACGTTGAGCCGGAGGCTGGCGAGCGAGGCGAGGCTTTCACCGGAAGAGAGCGACCGCACAATGCGCCTGGCGCGGGTGATGGCGCACGCTATCGACGTGTTTGGCGATGGCAAGCGAGCGGCTCACTGGATGAACAGCCCGAATATCGTGATGCAGGGCGAGACGCCGCTGAGCCTGCTGGACACAGACGCTGGCGCGCAGTGGGTGGATACGATTTTGGGACGCATCGACTACGGGATCTTCAGCTAGACAATGCGGGCCTGGAGAATCTGTAACCGGCGACGTGTATCGAGTGCGCTGTCAGGTGAAGGCGCAAGGTTGTATTCAGGACGGTGGAATCCGGCGGGCGTGCCGATGGTGTACGCGGCAACTTCGATTGCACTCGCCGCGATTGAGGTGTTTGTGCACCTCGATCCGAAGCTGCCGCCGGTGGATCTGGCAAGCGTCGAACTCGAATTGCCGATCGATGAGAGTGAAGCCGAGCGGATTTCGGTTCGCGATCTGCCGGCGGATTGGCATCGCGAACGCCATCCGGAGTTGCAGCGAATCGGAGAAGAGTGGATACGATCGCAACGATCTCTGGTGTTGCTGGTGCCTTCGGCGGCGATTGCGGATTCGTGGAATGCGCTGGTGAATCCTGAACATCCAGATGCGCGGCGGATCAAGATTCTTGAGACGAAGCCGTTCCGGTTCGATGAGCGGATGTTTAGGTAACCTGTGAGTACGGCTAGTTTCGGGCGCGGGCAGCCTCATGGCATGAGTCGCTGTCGCCGAGGAACGACGCATGGCCGGATTCTCTCTCTCGCTAGCCGTTGTAGAACTCGCTGCGTTTGCGGCTGTAGAGGACGTAGACGACGAGGCCGATGATGAGCCAGATGAAGAAGCGCTCCCAGGTGCGAACGGGGAGGCCGGCCATCAACAGAATGCAGAAGACAACGCTGAGGATGGGGAAGACAGGACCGCCGGGGACGCGGAAGCCGCGGTGGCGCTCGGGCTGTTTGCGGCGGAGGACGAGGACGCCGATGGAGACGAGCACGAAGGCGAAGAGCGTGCCGATGTTGGAGAGCTCGGCGAGGGTGCCGACGTCGAGGAGGCCGGAGGGGATTGCAACCAGAATGCCGGCGACCCAGGTGGCGAAGGCCGGCGTGCGGAAGCGTGGATGCACGTGCGAGAAGATGTCCGGCAGCAGGCGGTCGCGCGACATGGCGAACCAGATGCGTGCCTGGCCGAGCTGGAAGACGAGGATCGACGAGATCATGCCGATGATGGCGCCGATGAGAACGACGAGGCGCGTCCAGTGCAGGAGGTCGGAGTGCGTTTCGAGTGTGAGGCGCTTGAGGCCGTTGACGACGGGGGCGGCGTCGCCGATGACGGACTGCCACGGAACGATGCCGGTGAGGACGAGCGAGACGCCGATGTAAAGGATGGTGCAGACGATGAGCGTGGCGATGATGCCGATGGGCACGGTGCGCTGCGGATCGCGGCACTCTTCGCTGGCGGTCGAGACGGAGTCGAAGCCGATGTAGGTGAAGAAGATGATACTGCCGCCGGCGAGGATGCCGGGCCATCCGTTGGGCGAGAACGGATGGTAGTAGCGGGGATGGATGAAGTGGATGCCGATGGCGATGAAGGCGATGATTGCGACGAGCTTGACGAGCACCATGATGTTGTTGGTGCGGGCTGACTCGCGAATGCCGCGCACGAGGACCACGGTGAGAAGGATGACGATGAGGAATGCAGGAATGTTGAAGCCGAAGTGCCAGCCGGGTTTGTAGATGTAGTTGCCGGCGAGATCCTGCAAGCCCTGGGGCAGGTATGCGGGCGAGAGCCACTTGGGGCTCATGGGAACGCCGAGCCAATCTAGTAAGTCCACGAAATGAGCGGCGAAGCCGACCGAGACGCTCATGTTGGAGAAGGCGTACTCGAGGATGAGGTCCCAGCCGATGATCCAGGCGATGAGCTCGCCGAGGGTTGCGTAGGTGTAGGTGTAGGCGGAGCCGGCGATGGGGATCATCGACGCGAGCTCGGCGTAGCAGAGGCCGGTGAAGCAGCAGACGATCGCGACGAGGATCAAGGAGAGCGCGAGCGCAGGACCGGCTCCGGGGCGGCCGGCGATGTGGCCTGCGGTTCCGTGAATCCAGCCGAGGATGAGGTCGAGGACCGGGGACTGCTGCCAGTCCGCAAGCTGTGCGGGGTTGCCGCCGATGGCCGTGCCGATGACGGTGAAGATGCCCGAACCGATGACGGCGCCGATGCCGAGCGCGGTGAGCGAGACCGGGCCGAGGGTCTTCTTGAGCGCGGTTTCGGGGCGCTCGGACTCGTGGATGAGCTTGTCGATGGACTTGGTGGCGAAGATCTGGCGCGGCTTCGTCAGAGTCTGGCGGGGCTGTGTGGAAGGCGGCAGGCGGTTGGGTCCTCGTTCGGAAGATGAGAGGTTGAGGCTGATTGTATGCGGAACCACGCCCCAGCGAGCAAGCTCGCTCCATGTAGCGAGCAGCAGAAAGACGGGCGAAGCCGTGGCTCCGCCCGTCTGGAGGCTGAAAAACTATCTGATGGTCGTTCTATCGCTTCGACTGACCGCGTACGAGCTTCTTGACCTTGGCCTTGTTGCTGCCGCGGGGCGTGGTGCGCTTGGCCTTGGGAGCGGCCTTCTTGCGCGCTGCGCGCTTTACCTTCTTGCGCTCGGTCTTGTCGGTGATGCTCTTGGTGTTTGCCATGTGCGGATCTCTTTCAGAACTTGATTGTGGCGGCGAGAGGCCGAGGTTACAGCTTCTCCAGCTGGGCGAATCGTTCCACCAGCTTCTTCGTGCCGTGCCCCGTAAATTGTACTGTAATCTTCGCGTCGTCACCTTCGCCTTCGCGCGCGGCGACGATGCCCTCGCCGTATTTCGGGTGGCGCACGCGAACTCCTTTGCCGAGACCGGTGCGGCCGGCGGGCGCGGGGATGTCCATCTTCGGGCGGGCAGGATATTTTTTGGCTGTCGAATCCGAGCCGCGGGCGCCGAGTTTGTAGGTGGTGGATGAGCCTCTGCCGAAGAAGGCAGCCGTGTTGTCGAGCGGACCAGAGCCGGAGCGAGGGCGGTTGGCATTGAAGCGCTGTGAGGGGTAGCTTTGGGCGCGCTGCCGGGTAGAGCCGGACTCCTGGCTCTCGTCCTCGTAGGAGTAATGGCTGTTAGTTTCTTCGTCGCCGGAGGAACCGAAACGGCGGCGCTGCGGATAGGGCGTGGCGTACGCGTTGCGATAGTCGAGTGCGCCGTAGCTCGCGGTGCTGCCGAGGTCTTCGATGAGCCGTGCGGGAACCTCCTCGAGGAAGCGCGAGGGCGTGGAGGACTCAGGCATGTCGTTGCCGTAGCGGCGGCGGTAGCGCGCGCGGGTGAGGATGAGCGTGTCCATTGCGCGCGTCATGCCGACGTAGCAGAGGCGGCGCTCCTCTTCCATCTGCGTGGGGTCCATAAGCGTGCGCGAGTGCGGGAAGAGACCTTCTTCCATGCCGCAGAGAAAGACGAGCGGAAACTCGAGGCCTTTGGCGGCGTGCAGCGTCATGAGCGTGACGCGGGCCTCGGCGGAGTACTGGTCGGCGTCGGAGACGAGCGCGGCGTGGTCTAAGAACTCGGCGAGGGTTTCGCCTCTCGAGGTCGCGTCCTGTGCGGCGTTGGCGAGTTCCTTGAGGTTTTCAATGCGTGAGAAGCTCTCGGGCGTGGCCTCTTCTTCGAGCGCGCGGATGTAGCCGGAGCGGTCGTTGAGGAACTTGATGAGCTCAGGCAGCGTTGCGGGATCGCCGGGCTTGCGGAAGGCAGGCTTGCCGGCGGCGTCGAGCTCTTCGTTTGTGGCTGCGGCTGCGATGCGGTCGAGCTTCGCGCGGTTCTTCTCGCGGATTTTGTCCGACGCGGACTGCTTGAGCGGAACGGGAGCGAAGGGATTGAAGGCGGCTTCGGTTGCTGGTGCCGTTGCATTCTCCGGAGCGATGGTGGAGATCTCTTCGCTGGGGCCGAAGTCGAAGCCGAAGTTGAAGCTGGTGTCGAAGTCGGAGTTGGCGTCGTTGGCGAGGGACTTTGGGGCCGGCGGCTCGTCGGCGATGACGCCGATGTCAAAGGAGGTGTCGTCGGCGAGAGAGTCGGGGTTGAACGTGGTGTCTTCTGATATGAGATTCGAGATGCGAGATTCGAGATGCAGGTCTTCGGGTTGAGTGTCCGTCGCCAGTGCGGCAGCGAAATCCGGGCCCAGCATGGCGCGTGCGTCCTCGATGAGGCGACGGAAGTTCGAAAGCGCAGCGAGCGCGCGGGCGGGCAGCAGCTTCTCTTCGATGGCGCGCGCGATGGCGTCCCAGGTGCTCATGCCGGTGGTGAGCGCGATGCGTTCGAGCGTGTCCATCGTGGTTTTGCCGATGCCGCGTGGCGGTGAGTTGACGACGCGCGAGAGTGCGATGGAGTCATGCGGATTCTGGACGAGCTTCAGATAGCTGAGCATGTCCTTGATCTCGGCGCGATCGTAGAAGCTGAAGCCGCCGACCATGTGGTACTGGATCTGATAGCGGCGCAGCGCCTCTTCGACCAGCCGCGACTGCGAGTTGGTGCGATAGAGCACGGCGCAGCGCGGAGTGTCTTCCGTCTCGCCGGCCTCACGCAGATAACGCTGGATGCGGTCGGCGACGAAGAGGGCTTCGTTCTCGCCGTCGGGCGCTTCGTAGTAGCCGATGAGCGAGCCGCCTTCGCGCGAGGTCCATAGATTCTTGCCCTTGCGCTGCGTGTTCTGCGCGACAACCGCAGACGCCCCTTCGAGGATCGTCTGCGTGGAGCGGTAGTTCTGCTCGAGGCGAATGGTCTTCGCGTTGGGGAAATCTTTTTCGAACTCGAGGATGTTGCGGATGTCGGCGCCGCGCCAGGAGTAGATTGACTGGTCTTCGTCGCCGACGACGCAGACGTTGCCGTGTTTGCCGAGCAGCTTCATCAGCTCATATTGCGGGCGGTTGGTGTCCTGATACTCGTCGATGAGCAGATATTTGTACTTGCGGTTGTAACGCTCGCGGACTTCGCCGGAGGATTTGAGCAGGCGAACGGTTTCGAGCAGGAGATCGTCGAAGTCCATCGCATTCGCCTTGAAGAGCTCGTCGCGATAGATCTTGAAGATGTGGGCGATCTTTTCTTCCAGTGGATTGGTCGAGGCGAGGAAGTACTCCTGCGGATCGATCATGTGATTCTTCGCCCAGGAGATTCTGCCTAGAGCAACGCGCGGCTTTAATTGCTTGTCATCGACGCCGAGACGCTTGAGCGCCTGCTTGACGACGGCCTGCTGATCGGTCTCGTCATAGATGGCGAAGCTTTTGGTTAGACCTTTGCCGTTGATGCGCAGGGCTTCGATGTCGCGGCGCAGGACGCGTACGCAAAAACTGTGGAAGGTTGCGAGCGTTGGCTTGGCTAATGTTGAGTGGCCGAGGATTCTTTCAACTCGCTCTTCCATCTCCTTCGCCGCTTTATTGGTGAAGGTGACGGCGAGGATGTTGTCAGGGTTGATTCCCCGCTCCTGAATTAAGTAAGCGATGCGGTGCGTGATGACACGCGTCTTACCGGAGCCTGCGCCGGCGAGCAGAAGCACGGGCCCATCGACAGAGAGGATGCCTTCGCGCTGTTGCGGATTCATGTTGGCGAGAAGGTCGGCCACATCTTTCATTCTAGTCTGTGACGAACGCACGCGGATGTGTGACGAGTGGCGTGAAGATTTCATTACTCACAGGAACCAACTCGAAGGTGCTGCGTATAGAAGAGTACGCCAAGTATTCCGATCCATGGCGGAGTGCTTGCGCGCAGTACGCAGACAGTTTCCGAGAAGAGGTAGAGAGATGATGATTCGTCGCGTTATGGGAAGCACCATGGTGCTGGCCGCTGTATTGATGGCCGGCGAGAGCGTGTACGCCGCACCAACGATGGCGCTGCATGTGCCGGTATTTGCGAAGATGGGCAAGGCCAAGGATATGGTGAGCTTTCATCTGCGCAACGATTCCAAGGAACCGATCGTGATCAAGGCTGGAAAGCAGGAGATGACTCTGGATCCGGGCAAGCCGGTGGATGTGACGCTGAAGGTCGGCGACACCGTTACGGTCGCCAAGTCGACGCCGCGGTTCCCGGAGGGCACGGTTCTGACGACAGTGAATTCAGACCTGAAAGACACCACGATTGCGTTGCGATAAACGGACGCAAACTCAGAGGAGGTTCGTGCCGCGGCATGTGGGCGCGAACCTCATTTTTATTGCGCGGCTAGTGCACGGGTTCGACCTTCAATGAGGACTGCTCGCAGGAGTGCAGACCGCGGCACCGCATGGGCGCCAGTCCGGTGGTGAAGCAGGCCTCAATCGCTGTGAAGTGACCTTCGCTGCAACTGACAACGAGGCTTCCGCGCGGGAGCTGCGGATTGGCCTGGTAAAAGAGATCGAGGATATCGTCAGGGCGCATGCTCATCTCGCGATCGACATGATCGAAGGCCGATGGAATGTGGATGGACGCGAAGGCCTGGCGCTCCATCTGGAAGAAGCGCTGCGGTCCCTGCGCAGAACATGTGCCGTGCTTAGCCCACTCGTGGCCGAGAAGTTGAATGTCCGGCGTGATGTCAAAGTTGTCGCGCGGGTTGGCAGGACCTTTCTCGTTGGAACAGAAGACGGGATAGCTGCCGTCGTTGTTTTGCGGCCAGAGACCGTGCACGACAAAGCTGCGCGGCGGATTGCATTGCGCGGATGTTTCGGCGATGTTGCAGAACTCCGGCCCCCACGGCATGTTGAGAAGATAAAAGTCGAACTTACCGGGCTCGCCTTTTTGCTGCGCGCACAGTGGAGCGACAGCGACAAAAAGCGAGAGGAGCGACGTGACGATGCAGCACGAGCGTTTCACGTGCCAAGGATAACTCTCGCTGCCCGCTGTATGCTGTGAGGCATGCCGGAAGGATTTGTTGGGAAGAGTGTCGCCGTGTTCTGCGCGGCGTCGGACGGAGCGCGGCCGGTCTATCGCGCGTTGGCAGAAGACTTGGGAAGAGCGCTGGCACAGCGCGGCATCGGGCTGATCTATGGCGGAGCGAAGATTGGTTTGATGGGGGCTGTCGCGGACGCGACGCTGGCCGCGGGAGGGCGCGTTGTCGGCGTGATCCCGCATGTGCTGGTGGACAAGGAGATCGCCCACGATGGACTGAGCGAGCTGCACGTGGTGGACACGATGCACACGCGAAAGCGCCTGATCGGCGAGAAGGCTGATGCGTTCCTTGCTCTGCCCGGCGGCTTCGGAACGTTTGAGGAGCTGTTCGAGGTGCTGGCGTGGCAGACGCTGAAGCTGCACGCCAAACCGGTGGTGCTGCTGAACGTCGCAGGCTTTTACGACACGATGCTCGAGTTCCTGGACGTGTGCGAGAGCGAGGGCATGCTGCGCGGCAATCGTCATCGACTGCTAGTCGCGGCTACAGTTGACGAGGCGCTGCAGTTGGCGCAACTTGCGTGAGCTGACGCAGCATCGTTCGACCGGCGAATAGAATCAAGAGATGCCGTCTTTCGCATTTCCTCATGAACGCTACGCGTGGCTTGTGGCTGCATCCACCATTGCCGGCGCCATGAATGCAATGGCCGGCGGCGGTTCCTTTCTTTCCTTCCCGGCCATGCTGGGCATGGGCGTTCCGCCGGTGCAGGCGAACGCGACGAATACTGTGGCGCTTTGGCCGGGACAATTGACGTCGCTCGCGACACTGCGCCGCGATGTGCGCCGCGACCTGCTGCCGACCATCGCTGTGACGTGCGTTGTGGGAGGCGTGAGCGGAGCGGAGGTTCTGCTGCATACGCGCCAGCGCACGTTTCTGCATTTGATTCCGTGGCTGATTCTGATGGGGACGCTGATCTTCGGCGCCAGCGGACCTGTCTCCAAGTGGATGCGGCAAGGACGCAAGCATCCACACAAGGAGAGGCCGATCCCGCTGCTTCCGCTGGCGCTGGCGCTTTTTCCGATCTGCTTTTACATCGGCTACTTCGGCGCGGGCGGCGGATTCCTGGTGATGACGGTTCTGGCGCTGCTCGGGATGGAAAGTATTCACGCGATGAATGCGATGAAGGTTGTAGCGGCGACGACGTCCAATCTGTGCGCGATCGTCACGTTCATCGTTCGCGGCGCCATCGTGTGGCATTACTGCATCGTGTCGATGTTCTTTGCGGCGATCGGCGGATGGGTGGGCGCCCGATTCGCGCGACGGATGAATGGCGAGGTTTTGCGCATGGTGGTCGTCGCAACGGGATGCGTTGTGGCCGGCTACTTTTTCTGGACGCAGCGCCACGGTTAGCGGAGAGGAGACAGACGATGAGTCACGAGGGATTCAAGGTCGTCAGTGCCCAAGAGGCTGCACGCGACCAACAGCCGAGGCTTTCGGGCGACGCCGTTCGGCCCGCGAAGGTGAAGATCGACAAGACCGGCGGGAGTGGGGTGACGATCGAGTGGCGCGACGGGCACACCAGCTACTGGGATTTTGCGTGGCTGCGCGCGGCGTGCCCGTGCGCGACGTGTCATGAGGCTCGCGAGGCGGAGGGGCGCGCGCCGGGTGTGGCGAAGGCGAAGGCGAAATCGCTGCTGCCGATGTATGAAGCTCCTCCGCGGCCCGTGGATGTTGAGCCGGTAGGCAAGTATGCGCTGCGATTCAAATGGAATGATGGCCATGAGGCGGGGTTGTATTCGTGGGATTATCTGCGCAATGTGTGCGACGTTGAGGCGCGCAGGCAGCGAGCGATAGAGAAGTAAGCCACTTTCAATCTCGCGCAGAGAATATTTCGAAAGAGACTTGACAAGACAATATAGTTTCCTTATAAACTGTTTCCAATGCAATCGTCCCTTGAAAGCTCTCGAGCCACGTCGGCGGCGGAGGTCAGCCACCTGAAGAGCCACATTGGTTTCTGGATGCGGCTGGTCTCGAATCATGTCTCGCAAAGCTTTGCGCACAAGCTGCTGGCGAGCGATGTGACTGTGGCCGAATGGGTGGTGCTGCGCGAGATGTACGGGCTCGATGCCGTGGCGCCGAGTGCGTTGGCGGAGAAGATCGGGATGACACGTGGCGCCATCTCCAAGCTGATCGATCGTTTGCTCGCAAAGCAGATGGTGACGCGCGAGGAGTGCAGCAACGATCGCAGGTTTCAGAGCGTTGCGCTGACGCACAAGGGCCGGAAGATCGTTCCAAAGCTGGCCGCTCTGGCGGACGAGAACGACGAGGAGTTTTTCTCCGCTCTGTCGGGACCTGAGCGGAAGGCGCTTGTCGCCCTGCTGCAAAAACTGGCCAAGGCAAAGGATCTTCGCCGGCTGCCAACAGAGTGACTCGGGTCAAAATTCAAATGCAAGCAAGAGGGAGAAGGAGATGAATACACAGGTGATGCATGAGGCGCTGCACGGCTCGTCGGAAGGACGGCTGACCTTCCCGGAGGTGATCGGGATGCTGATCGGGGCCGGCGTCGAATCCTACTGCGTGGACTTTATCGGCCGCAAGGACACCTTCTACATGCCTGATGGCGAAACGCACGTTGAGCCGGTCACGCTGCCGGCCGCGCCGGTGGCGAAGGACTTTGCCGGCTACGCTGTGAAAGCGACCATACGCGAAGCGCAAGCGGACAGGATCCGGTATCCGGAGATCGTGAACCGCTTGTGCGATGCCGGTGTCGCCGGATATCACGTGTACCTTACGGGCAGGAAGGTCATCTACTTCGGTCGCAAGGGCGAGCTCCACATTGAGGAGTTTCCGCGGCAGAACTAGCCTGCGACAGGCAGCTCCGGGGTGGCGGCGAGCAGTTGCTGGGTGTACGGCTCCTGCGGCGAGTCGCAGACCTGCTGCCAGGAACCGGTCTCCACAACGCGACCGCGCTGCAGCACCATGACGCGATGGCAAAGATAGCGCACGAGCGGCATGGAGTGTGAGATGAACAGGCACGTGAGCCCATAGCGCTGCTGCAGCTCGCGCAGCAGATTGATGATCTGCGCGCCGACCGAGACATCGAGCGCGCTGACGGGCTCGTCGAGCACAAGCAGTTCCGGACGGAGTGCCAGCGCGCGGGCGATGTTGATGCGCTGCCGCTGCCCGCCGGAGAACTCATGCGGGTAGCGTCGCAGCGCAGACATATCGAGGCCGACCTCGGCGAGCAAATCGGCGAGACGAACGTCGACGCCCTCCGGCGGGCGCTCGCCGTGGATCGCAAATGGCTCGCAAAGAGTTTGCCGAACGGTCATGCGGGGATCGAGCGCGGCGTAGGGATCCTGGAAGACGATCGCCAGTTTCCGGCGCAGGCGGCGCATGGAAGACGGTGGCAGCGCGAGCAGGTCGAGCGTCCGTGGCGAGCCGTCGGCGTGCGTATCGTGCAGCAGAATGCGGCCGGAGGTTGGCTCCAGCAGACGCAACACCATGCGCGCGATCGTGCTCTTGCCGGAGCCGGATTCGCCTACGAGGCCAAGTGTTTCGCCGCGCGTCAGCTCGAAGGAGACGTCATCGACGACGTGCACCGGGCCATAGTCTCTGCAAAGATTGTGTGCTTCCAGCAGGAGTGAAGAGCTGCGGCGCGAATCAGTGATCATGTGCTCTCACTGAAGATAATCTTCCATCCCGCCGGCGTCTTCTCGAACACTTCGCTGAACGTCCCGGAGACGTCGCCGCCAGATTTGCGCGAGCGGCTGAGGTGATACTTCCCAGTGGCGAGCGCGAAGTTGTCGCCCAAGGCGCGGACCTCCAGCTCAGAGTCTTCGATGGCGCCCATGCTTTCCTTGTTGGGGAAGTTGGCCTTGTAGGCGGCGCGGATGTTCTCGACGCCGCGCACCAGGGTTGCGAGCACGGCTTGCGTGTCCGGCGCGTCTTTGTAATAGGAAAGGTAGGCGTCGAGGTCGCCCTGGTTCCAGGCGTCCTGCTGCCGGAGCACGATCTTGGCAACGTCGAGCTGCTCGCGGGTGGCCGTGAACATCTCGCTGGAGCTCTGCGCTGCTGCGCCCGGGCCAGCGCAGACGGCCAAAGCGAACGTGGCGAAGAGGAGACGGAGTCGCATAGGCCCTCCTGAAGACAGAAACATCATATCGTCGGCAGGCGCAACGGAGGTCAGTGCCGCGGCGCGGGATCGTCGGTGGTATCGTCGCGGATGATCTTCCAGCCGGCGGGCGTCTTTTCGACGACGAGCAGGAAGTAGCCTCCGGCATTGCCGCCACCGGCGGCGGTGCGCTCCAGATGGAACCGGCCGGTGACGGTAGCGAAGCGCTCGTCGAGCGGCTGCACCTGGAGCGCGGTAAAGGTCAGCGTGCCCATAGCCGCCTTGTTGGGAAAGGACTTGCGGTAGCCGGCCAGCATTTGATCGTAGCCGTGACGGATGGTTTGTCCCATGAACAGAATGTCCGGAGAGTTCTTGTAGCCGGTGGCGAAGGCGTCCAGATCGCCGCGATTCCAGTCGTTTGCCTGGCGGTTGAGCACGGCGACGATGGCGCTGGACTCATTGGATTTCGAGGCCGCCTGGGCGGAGGCAAAGCCGCAAAGGAGCAGCAGCACGGAAGAAAGAAGAAGCTGGCGGTGCACGAATCGCATACAGGCTCCGAAGATCAAAATGGGCGCGGCCGACACGGATGGACGCGCCTAGAATATAGCCATGCCTCCGGAATCGGCCAGAACGAAGACCGTGCACGCGGTTTGCACGCACGATTGTCCGGACTCCTGTGGCGTGCTGGTGACGGTGGATGAGCTGACGGGCCGGGCAGTGAAGGTCGCCGGCGATCCGGAGCACCCGGTGACGCGCGGATTTCTTTGCGGCAAAGTGGCGCGCTATCTGGATCTCGTCTACTCGCCGGAGCGGCTGCTGTATCCCATGCGCCGGCGCGCGGGCGTGGCGAAGGGACCGCTGCCGAAGGGACGCGAGCACGAGTTTTTCGAGCGCATCTCCTGGGATGAGGCCCTGGATGAAATTACGGCGCGGCTGAAGGCGATCGCCCAGGAGTTCGGCAGCGAGAGCATTCTTCCGTACAGTTATGCGGGAACGATCGGGCAGTTGGGATATGGATCGATGGACCGGCGATTCTTCTACCGGCTGGGCGCGTCGCAGCTGGATCGCACGATCTGCTCGGCTGCGGGCTCGGCGGCGCTGAAGAGCGTGTACGGGACGCGGCTGGGCACCGCACCGCAGGATTTCGCCGATGCGGGTCTGATCGTGGTGTGGGGCGGCAACGTGCACGGCAACAACATTCATCTGTGGCCGTTCATTGAAGAGTCGCGGCGCAAGGGCGGAAGGCTGGTGGTGATCGATCCGTACCGAACGCGTACGGCGGCGTTGGCCGATGAGCACTTGCAGATTCGGCCGGGGACAGACACGATGCTCGCCCTGGCGATGATGCATGTGCTGTTTCGCGATGGCTTGGAGGATCGCGGGTATCTCGAGGAGTTGGTGAATGACTGGCGTCAGCTCCGTGAGCATGCGCTTCTCGAGCAGCACTCGCCGCAGCATGCTGCGGAAGTGACTGGGCTGAGTGTTGAGACGATCGAATCACTGGCGGCAGCGTACGGACATGCGGGACGCGATGGCCGCAGGCCCGCGGCGATTCGGCTGAACTACGGCATTCAGCGCAGCGAAAATGGCGGAACGGCTGCGCGCGCCGTCGCGATGCTGCCGCTGATTACCGGGAGCTGGAAGCAGCATGGCGGGGGATTGCTGCTTTCGACCAGCGCGGCGTTTCCGTTTGAGCAGCAGAAACTGCAGATGCCGGAGCTGATGCAGGCCAGCCGGCTGGGGCGTGCAGCGCGCACGGTGAACATGAATCAGCTGGGCGAGGCGCTGACGAAGTTGAACGATCCGCCGGTGAACGCGCTGTTCGTCTACAACTCAAACCCTGCGGCAGTCGCGCCGGACTCTGAGCGCGTGCGTGCGGGAATGCGGCGGCGCGATCTCTTCACCGTCGTGCATGAGCACTTTTTTACCGACACGACGGACTACGCCGACATCGTTCTGCCGGCGACCACGTTCCTGGAGCACAAGGAGCTGATGGGAGCGTACGGGCACTACTTCGCGCAGATCTCGCAGCCCGCGATTGCGCCACTCGGCGAAGCGAGGACGAACGTGCAGCTGTTTGCCGAGCTGGGACGGCGCATGGGCTTTGAAGAGCAGGCCTTCCGCGAGGATGCGGACGACCTGATCGCGCAGGCGCTCGATAGCACGCATCCGTGGCTGGCGGGCATTACAAAAGAGCGGCTGGAGCGCGAGCCGCGCGCTCCGCTGGCGCTGCCGAAGAATGACCGCGGCGAGTCGCTTCCGTTCAGCACGCGCGAGTGGTTTCAGACTCCCAGCGGGCGCGCCGAGCTGCTGCCGCTTCCGGAATGGCACGCGGCGACGGAATCGCGCAGCAATCGCTCGGCCGCCGCGAGGTTCCCGCTGGAGATGCTCGCGCGCAAGAGCGACAACTATATGAATTCCACCTTCGCCAACCTGCCGAAGCATCGCCAGATGGAAAGCAAGGACGCCGGCGTTCTGGAGATTCGCGCCGCCGACGCGCTGGCACGCGGAATCTCAACAGGCGATCCCGTGCGCGTGTGGAACGATCGCGGCCAGATCGAGCTGACAGCGCGCATCAGCGAGTCGGTTCCGGCGGGCACGGTTGCGTCGCGGCTGGACTGGCAGAAGCTCTCGCGCGATGGCGTGAACGTGAACGAGCTGACGAGCCAGCGGCTGACGGACATCGGAGGCGGAGCGACCTTCTACTCGACGCTGGTTGAAGTTAAAAAGCTGAATGCATCGACGACTCGAATAGAATCACCCTCAACAATTTGAGATGTAGCAGCAGATACGTAAGGCTTTTGAAGAAAGAGGACGGGTGCGCATGAAGCAGCTTGTGAAGTGGGGTTTGGCAGCAGGTACATTCGCTATCGCAATCGTTTCCGCCGGCGCACAACAGCAGCCGCCCCAGAAGACCACCACGACGACAACGTCGACCATCAGCACCGAGCCGCAAAGGAACTATGGGGCGCTGCCGGCCGACTCGATCACCGAGGGCAGCGTTTCGGTCGAAGGCGGCAAAGCCATCGCCTTTCGCGCCGTCGCGGGAATGCTGACGGTTGGCTCGACCGACAGCCAGGACGCGACGATCGGCCTGGATGGAAAGCTGCTGCCCGACTCCGGCGTGGAGCTGCCCGCGAATCCGGCAGACCGGCCGGCGACGTCACGCATCTTCTACACGGCATACTTCGCCAAGGATGAAGACGCGCGCACGCGTCCGATTGTCTTTATCTACAACGGAGGTCCGGGGTCAGCGACGATGTATCTGCGCATGACCAGCATGGGGCCGGTGCGCGTGCAGATTCCCGACCTGCAGCATCCAGCGGGCGGACCGTACCAGATCGCGCCGAATCCCTATTGCCTGCTCGATGCGGCAGACCTCGTCTTTATCGACGCGCCGGGCACGGGCTACAGCCGGGTGGAAGGCAAGGATGCCTTCAAGTCCTTTTATGGAATCGACGAGGACGCTCACGCCTTCGATCGCTTCATCCGGCGCTTCCTCACCAAGTACAACCGCTGGGATTCGCCCAGATTCCTCTTTGGCGAGAGCTACGGAACGACCCGCGACGCGATTCTCTCGCGCGTGCTGCAGCAACATGGTGTCGACCTGAACGGCGTTGTGTTCCTCAGCCAGATTCTCAGCTTCGACGACTCGGCCGACGGCTCGGACTCCAACCCAGGCACGGAGAACGGCTTCTTCCTTGCGCTGCCCAGCTTTGCCGCAACGGCGTGGTATCACCACAAGGTGCCGAACCAGCCAGCCACGCTGGAACCGTGGATTCATGAGGTGGAGCAGTACGCGCTGACGGACTACGCCGCGGCACTGCTACAGGGCTCGGATTTGAGCGCGGACAGAAAGGCTGCTGTCGCCGCGAAGCTCGAGAGCTACACCGGCATTCCCGCAGCGACATGGCTGAAGGCGAACCTGCGCCTTACGGGCGGGGAGTTCGCAAAGTATCTGCAGGACTCTGCGGACATTACGACCGGCAGACTGGATTCGCGCTTTGAAGGTCCGTCCATGGATCCGCTGGCGCGCGATGCTGACTACGACCCGTTTTCCGAGTCGATTGAGTCCGCGATTCTCGCAGCGATGAACACCTACGCGCACGAGACCCTGAAGTTCGGCGAGAACATGACCTACAAGCCCAGCGCGCGCGAGCCGGGCTTCAAGTGGGACATGAACCACCAGGCGTACGGGCCACAGGGCTGGGTCGGCACCAGCACGAATGTGATGGGCGACATCGCCTACACCATGAAGGTCAGTCCGCACATGCACATTCTTTTGATGGGCGGATACTTCGATCTCGGCACGCTGTACTTCGGCGCCGAGTACGAGATGAAGCATCTGCCGATACCGCAAAGCCTGGATAAGAATATCGCGTACAAGTTCTTCCCCACCGGCCACATGGTGTATGTGAATGAAGATGCGCTACACGCGCTGCACGACCGGACAGCGGAGTTCATTCGCGAGAACGAAAACCCGCACTAACGGTCAGCTGCTGTTGCGAGCGGTGGACCGCTCTGCGAGAGGATCGCCGGCGGTCTGATTGTGACTGCGAGCACCAGCAGCAGCGATCCGTAAAGCAGCCCAATCTCACCCATCTCAAACTGCTTGGGCGTCAGGAACTGAAAGAACACAAAAGCAAGGACGAAGATGCGCCACCACTGCGGATTGCGCGCCAGCCTGCGTATGCATTCCACCCAGAGGTAGAGGCATGGCAGTATCGCCGCGCAGGCGTCGATGTGCTGCAGGCGCGGATCGGCGAGGATGGAGAGCACCAGCAGGGCCGGCATCCAAAGAGGCCGAAGATCTTCGTCTTCGCGGCGGCGCCGGTACCAGTAAAATGCTGCGGCCAGCAAAGCAATGACGGCAACCTGTATCGCGGGTGGGACCGCGGCGTGTCGCAGCACAGCGAGATTCCGCTCCTGATGCGTCACGTAGCTGAGAAGGTTGAAGCCCGTGTCCTTGTGAACGATCACCTGTTCCCAGGCATTGCGCTGATACTCCCCATACGCTTGCGGCATCGCGAGGCGCTGAGCAAGGTAGACAGCGCAGACGGCGATCGTCGTGAAGATCGACGGCTTCCACTCCTTGTCCTCGGAGAGCGCCGGCAGCAACAACAATGCAAGCATTGGCGCTTTAATCAGAGCGCAGAGTCCCACCACCACGTAGAACAGTCCCCACCGCCGATGCCGGACACCGCGCACACCGGCAAGCAGAGCCAGCGGCAACAGGATCAGAACAATGTTGCCGGTAAAGACAACGCCTTCATAAGTGAAGAACGGCTGAAACGCAAAGATCAGCATCCCGAGCCAGGGAGTAAACCACTGCGATCGAATATAGGCACTGCAGATGATCCACGGCAGGCTCAGCACGCCAGCCCACGTCAGCAGAATATAGATGCAAAAACTTACATGATGAAGGACCAGCGCGCGCAGCAAGACTCCACAACGAAGCACGAGCGGAGGATAGACAAAGGGAAGATCGAGCGCAGGCGTCCGGTAGGGATCGAGACCAAGGGCCGCCGTGCGAATCGCGCGCCCGTACACATGAGCGTCGGCAAATGGACCGAACATCATGGCCTGACGATGCAGCCAGTTTGGCCGCATCAACGCCAAGAAAAGCAGCATCGTCAGCAGGTACGGAACCCAGGCATACGAAACGACTGGCGACCGCCCCTCTTTGCGGAGCATTGCATTAGGCTAGCATGCTGTCGTTCCGCTTCCAGCCAATGTTGCAGCGCGAGATCACGCGGATAACCCAGGCATGGCGCGGGTCGGAGACTGATATCCTATGAGTTCAATCGGAACCCGCGCGCAGCCTCCTGCACAGCTCTTTGCAGCCACCCATAGAAGTTTGGCCGCGCCCACCGCACGGAGATCATGGACCCCAGGTACATTCGCAACTTCGCGATCATCGCGCACATCGACCACGGCAAATCCACGCTCTCCGACCGGCTGCTGGAGCTGACCGGATCGTTGACGGCGCGCGAGATGCAGGCGCAGGTGCTGGATGCGATGGATCTGGAGCGCGAGCGCGGCATTACCATCAAGGCGCACACCGTGCGCATGATGTACACGGCAAGCGACGGCAACACCTATCAACTTAATCTCATCGACACGCCGGGGCACGTGGACTTCAGCTATGAGGTCTCCCGCTCGCTGGCGTCGTGCGAGGGCGCGCTGCTGGTCGTCGATGCATCGCAGGGCGTCGAGGCGCAGACGCTCGCGAACGCCTACCTTGCGATCTCGCACGGCCTTGAGATCATCCCGGTCATTAACAAGATTGACCTTCCCAGCGCCGACATCGAGCGCACAAAGGAGATGATCGAAAAATCCGTCGGGCTGCCGGCGGACGATGCGGTGCCGGTGAGCGCAAAGACCGGGGAGAATGTGGCAGACATTCTTGAAGCCGTGGTTCACCTGCTGCCGCCGCCGAAGGGCAACGCCGATGCTCCGCTGCAGGCGCTGATCTTCGACTCGTGGTTCGATCCGTACCGCGGCGTCATCGTACTTGCGCGCATCATCAATGGACGGCTGCGTAAGGGCGACAAGATCAGGATTATGTCGAACGGAAGAACGTTTGACGTTGAGTCGATGGGCGTGATGACACCGAAGCCCGTCGAGCTCGAAGAGCTGAGCGCAGGCGAGGTTGGCTTCTTCGTCGCGACGATCAAGAACGTCGCCGACACAAAGGTCGGCGACACGATTACATCCGTCGACAATCCTGCAGCCGAAGCGCTGCCCGGTTTCGAAGATATCAAGAGCATGGTCTTCGCCGGGCTCTACACGGTCGATTCGCATGAGCACGCGCTGCTGCGCGACGCGCTCGAAAAGCTGCGGCTGAACGATTCGAGCTTCAGCTTCGAGCCCGAGTCCTCCGTCGCGCTCGGCTTCGGTTTCCGCTGCGGCTTCCTCGGGCTGCTGCATCTGGAGATCATCCAGGAGCGGCTGGAGCGCGAGTACAACCTCGACCTCATCACCACCGCGCCCGGCGTGCAGTACAAGATCACGATGACCGACGGCAAGGTCCTCACCGTCGACAATCCGTCGCGCTGGCCGGACCCCAGCGAGATCGAAAAGATCGAGGAGCCGGTCATCGAGGCGAAGATCCTCACCAACGAGGAGTATCTCGGCGGCATTCTGAAGCTGGTCGAAGAGAAGCGTGGCCGCCAGAAGAACATCGAGTACGTGAGCCAGACGCGCGTGATGATCACCTACGAGCTGCCGCTGAATGAGATCGTGCTCGACTTCTACGACCGTCTCAAATCTGTCTCTCGCGGCTACGCTTCGCTCGACTATCACCTTGCGGGAACATGGGTCTCGCCGATGGTGAAGATGGACATTCTCGTCAGTGGCGAGCCCGTCGACGCGCTCTCGATCATCGTGCATCGCGACTTCGCCTACGACCGCGGCAAGGCGCTGGTCGAGAAGATGCGCGAGCTGATTCCGCGGCAGATGTTCGAGGTCGCGATCCAGGCTGCGATCGGCTCAAAGATTATCGCCCGCTCTACAGTGACTGCCATGCGCAAGAACGTTATCGCCAAATGCTACGGCGGCGACATCAGCCGCAAGCGCAAGCTGCTCGAAAAGCAGAAAGAAGGCAAGAAGCGGATGAAGCGCATCGGCAAAGTGGACATTCCGCAGGAGGCGTTCCTTGCCGTGCTGAAGGTCGGCGAAGAGTAAGTCGATCGCCTCGAGCCTTCGCCCTATCAAGGACAGCGGTGTACCATCGCGCTTGATGAATTCAGATTCCAGGTTTGAAAAGCCTCTTTCGACGGCACTGCGTCACGCGCTGGCGCACATCGACGGCTTGCGCAAGCGCAGCGTGGAAGCCACGGCATCGCTGGAAGAACTGCGCGGGCGCATCGACGTGCCGCTGCAGGACAACAGCCTCGCGCCGGAGCGCGTCATTGACGATCTCGTTACGGCTGCCGAAGGTGGAATCGTTGGCAGCGCCGGTCCGCGCTTCTTCGGATTCGTCATTGGCGGATCGCTGCCCGCGGCGCTCGCGGCGGATTGGCTCACCTCTGCGTGGGATCAGAACGCCGGATTGTATGTGATTGGCCCGGCCGCTTCGCTGGTGGAAGAGGTCGCGGCCGGATGGCTGAAGTCGCTCTTCGGCTTGCCGGCGGAGGCGAGCTTCGCCTTCGTCACCGGCTGCCAGATGGCGCACGTGACATGTCTCGCCGCGGCTCGGCATCGCGTGCTTGAACGTGTGGGATGGAGTGTGGAGCGCGATGGTTTGACCGCAGCGCCAAACCTCCGCATTCTTACCAGCACGGAGCAGCATGCCACCGTGCCGCGAGCGGCGCGGCTGCTCGGGATGGGCACAGGTTGTATCGATGCCCTGCCCTGCGACGAAGGCGGAAGGCTGCGTGCCGACGCGCTGGAGCGCGCCCTGAAGGAGCGTGACGGCAAGCCGACGATCGTTGTTCTGCAGGCCGGCGATTTGAATGTCGGCGCATTCGACGACTTTCGCACACTGATTCCACTCGCCCACGCGCACGGCGCATGGGTGCATGTCGACGGAGCGATGGGCCTGTGGTGCGCGGCGTCGCCGAAGCATCGTTCGCTGCTCGACGGCGTGGCGGATGCCGATTCATGGAGCACCGACGGCCACAAATGGCTGAACGTTCCGTACGACAGCGGTTATGCGTTCATCCGCGATGTGGAGGCGCACCACGCGTCGCAGGGGGTGCATTCCTCTTACCTCGTGCAGGGCGCGGGCGCACGCGATGCCGTCGACTGGACGCCTGAGTTTTCGCGGCGCGCACGAGGATTCGCAACCTACGCGGCGCTGCGGCAGCTTGGCCGCGAGGGCGTCGCAGAGCTTGTCGATCGCTGTTGCGCTGTGGCCGCCGCGATGATCGAGCGCATCGGCGGCCTGCCCGGAGCTAAGGCACTGTGCGAGCCGCTGATCAACCAGGGCATGGTGCGCTTCTTCGATCCCCGGCCCAATGCAACCGATGCCGATCACGATCGCGTCACCGATGCAGTCATCGCCGGAGTGCGTGCAACCGGCGAGGCATTCTTCACGGGAACAACGTGGCGTGGTGTGCGTGCGATGCGCGTGAGTGTTTCCAACTGGCAGACGACGATGGAGGATGTTGCCCCTGTCGTCGCTTGCGTCGCACGCGTCCTGCGCGCAGAGCGGGAACGGACGCAATAGCCGATCACCGTTGATCGCATCCGGTTGATCGAATTTCGTCTTGCATCCTACTGCGGTCCATGCCGCTCAGGATGGTTGCATCTCGGACTCACAGCTGCTCTGAGCCGGTAACTCCGTCGGAAGGGGCGCACCTCGCAGCGCGCGGTTCGCCGGTTCTGTGAACCACCGGGTCAGCATCGCTGCCAGCGGAGCCGTCATCAGCAACATGCCGATGACAAAGATCGCGACACTGCCGCGCGACGCGTGATTCGGATAAAGCCTCGCATACAAGTCGACGCCGGCGATCACAACGAACTCGTGGGAGAGATAAAGCTCATAGCTGTGGCGTCCGAACCAGCGCAGGGGAGCGCTCCAGCGCGAACCGCGCTTGCGCCGCAGCGTAACTGCCGCCATGACAAGGCTTACGGAAAGCGCCAGCAGTGAATCGTCTGTGCCGCTCTTGCCGAGCGGGCGCAACACGTGATGCCACGTCGGCCAGACGGCGATGAGCAGAATGCCCGCCCAGCCGGCGATCTCCACAACGTGCAGCCACGCTGTTCGCAACGCGCGCCGCGAGAGCCGGTCGACGACATACGCCGTCAGGCAACCGAGCGCGATGCTCGCCATGCCTGCAAGGTACGAGTTCTCCGCTTGCAGGTCATTTTTCGCCCAGACGACGCGCGCCCACGGCCCGACCGCGAACAACCCGAGTGCGAGAGCAATCCATACCCAGCGCCCGGCCCGCCCACCCCGAAAGAACGCGAGGCTGACAATCGGGAAGAAGAGATAGAACATCTCCTCGATGGACAGCGACCACAGCACCGTCCAGCACGCCGGCAGGTAAGCGTTGCGCGATGCCTCAAGCCAGTTGAGATGAAAGGTCAGTGCAGCGAATAGCGCGCGCGGCAGAGTGAAATGCCTTTCGTTGATCACGTAGCCGTCAACGCCCATCAGATGCAACGCGCTCAGCACCACGAGCAGGAGCACCAACAATGGCACGATTCGCGCGAAGCGAATCCGGTAGAAGGCAAGAGGCCGGACCGCATCCAGCCAGCCGAAGCGCCGCAGCGATGTGAGCGTGATCAGAAATCCGGAGACCGCGAAGAACGTCGTTACACCGTTCCCGCCGTTGAAGAAGGCGAGATGCTGCACGCATCGCGGCCAGTGAGCGCCCATCTTCACGTGGAAGAACGCGAAGCGAATCCAGATGTGCAGAAGAATGACCGCCAGGATCGACAGCCCGCGCAGGATATCGATGCCGTCAAGACGTGGCACGGCGGGCTTGCGGTCTCTATCGTTGAACACTTCCCCGCATTCTAAACGGCGGCGAACCGCGGGGCATTTGACGCGCAAAACGAAGCGGAGACCCGAAGGCCTCCGCTGTGAATGGGGCTGCTGCCCGCGATTAGTGAGTGCCCGTATGCGCGCCCGTTGACGGCGTCGTGCGATGCGGTGCCGGAGCGGACGGAGTTGGCGGCGCAACACCTGAGCTTGCGTTGTACGCATTCACAACGGCCTGGCTGATGTCAGTGCCGGGTTCCCACCACATGATCGGGTTCGGCGCCTGCTGGTTGGGCTCGATGTTGACGATCATCGTGAAGCCGTTGTCCTGCGCGTACTTCACAGCGGCAGCGCCAACCTTCTGCGCAACCTTGGCGAAGGCATCCTGCAGATCGCCCTGGTAGGCGTTGGAGGCATCCTCTTCGTCACGCTGCAGCTGCTTCTCCTTCTCGTCGATGGTGCGAAGACGGCTGGCACGCTCCTCATCGGTCGTCGTCGAGGGAAGGCTCTGCACCTGCTTCTTCAGCGAGTCGATCTCGGCGCCTTCGGCGTCGATCTTCTGCTTCTGCGGCTCATACTTCTTCTGCACGTCGGCGATAGCACGCTGTCCCTCGTTGGTGGCAACGACGACCTGCTGGAAGGAGATGATGGCGACCTTGGCGGGAATGGCTTCAGGCTTTACATTCGCCGGTGCTGTTGCCGGCTTGGCGGGCGCAGCGGCCTGGGCGGAGATAGAGGGTACGGCGAGGCCGGCGGCCAGCGCTGTAGCAAGGACAAGCGTGCGGTTCATGCTGTTATTGGTGCTCCTTCGGGAAAATCGAGAACGTTGCGCAAAATCTTATTCGGAGTGGGAGCTGCGCCACTCGGCAGGGTTAGGCCACCTTCCGCGTCCTGCTTTGGTATCGTCTCGCGCCGCGAAAGCGGGCAAGAGAGGCGCGGGCAGACTGCGGGGCCAACTCCACCGAATTATATAAGAGCAAAAGCAGAGACGGTCAATCGATGCAGTTGTGGCTGGCCAGCGATTCGGACCCGGTGCGTTTCAAACAGCAGCGCCGGACGTGTCTTGCTTCCACTCAAGACTTGCCGCTTTGGACGATGCCCGTGCCATTCCGTTTCGGCCCGGAACCTTCGGGCCAGAAAGCCCGGCCGCCTGGATCGAGAGGACAGATCTGGGCTTCGAATTTGGGCTGCAATTCTGGGCTAGGGCGGGGCCTGCCGGCGCAGCGGTTCTTCCGAAAATCGGAACATGGCCCCCCGTTTCTCTAATTTTGGGTAGGCGGAAATCGGTTGTTCATTATTTTGTAAGGGTTTGGGAGGTGGAAAGTTTGGTACGCAGATTGCTCTATGGGTTAGTGTTCGAGCGTTGTGTCGCCCAGCGGCCCAGAGCAGCGAACGTCCAGCGGTGATTCAAAGACCTCGAATTCATTGAGGCGTGACCCGCCGGACGCTCCGAGGGGAGCATTTCGGGAGGCCAGTGACTGGCCTTGTAAGGGTCTGAGGGCCATCTTCCGGGGAGGGGAGGTGGCCCGACGGCTTTAATCGCGTTGGTTCTCCACCTGACACGTCCACAAAGACTTGCATGGACGTAGGGCGCGCGGTATACTTTGGGTGTTCCGGGCGCAGAGCGCATGAGCCGCAGGTGGAGGTTGTCCCTGAAGGCTGCACGACTCGAGGACGCCCGTAGTGGGAACAAGGATATCTCCGGAAAATCGAGAGGGTTGACGGTCACGCCGGGTCGCAATGCGGCACAGAACCGTCTCGCCGGGGCCGGATACGGCCACGAGGAATAGTTAGAAGTACGACCGTTCTGTATGCGGTCGAATCATTCGGCGGAGTTCGAATCGCGAGCGCGGAGACACTCGCAGGGGGAGCCCGCCGGTACGTAAGCAGGAAAGCCGTTCCAAAGAGCCACGATTTGAGATTGTCGGAAGACTCTCCCGTTCGGACCGCGGCCCGCGCACAGATCGATTGGCGCGCCTGTCGGACGTTCGCGTCTTCGGTGCTTCCTGGAAGGCCAACGTAAGGGGAATCAACAGCAACCATGTCAGAACAAAATGTAGTCGACGCTCCCGAGCAGTTTGCTGGGGACGGCTTTGATGGCGAGGACTTCGACAGCGGCACGGCCAGCGAAGGCGGCCCGATTGCCCCGGGAATGGGACAGAGCAAGAGCAGCCGCCGCCGGCGTCGCAAGCGGAAGAACAAGCTGCTGGCCTCTGCAGCCACCCCGGGCGAAGGCGCGCCGGCCGGGTCGAACGAGGAGTCCGCGACTCCTGCGGCCACCATCGTGATGGAAGGCGAAAGCCTCGCACTCGCAGCCTCCACTGGCCAGGGAATGCGCCGCCCGCAACAGGGCGGACAGCAGCAGGGCCAGGGCGGCAAGCGCTGGAAGAAAAAGTTCCGCGACCGCGAGCGTCGCGCCCGCAGCGACAATCCGGGCAATGACTTCCGCTCCGAGAACGCCGGCAGCTATGGCAACAATAACGGGGGCTATGGCGGAGGAAATGGCTATCGCCAGAATCTTCCCGACAACTTCGGCAACCTCGTCGGCGGCTTCAAGCGCAAGAACAAGGGCGGCCAGCAGAAGGAGCGCGGCTTCGTCGGCCCCATGGACCACAGCTATCGCGCCGGCGATGCGAACTACGCCGATGCTCCGCCGTCCACGATCCAGGTGCATGGCCACGGACGCCGTCATCGCCATCACGGCGACAACCAGCCGCTGGACTTCTCCGGTCCGCGCCCTGTGCCGATCCCCGAGGACGCCGAGACGCACATCTACCTCTTCATCGAGGATCTCTTCCTGATCGCGAAGATCAACGAGACGGCGCGCAAGCTGGGCGTGAAGGTCGCGTTCGTGAAGAACGACAAGGACGCGCTCGCAGACCTGACCAACGGTAAGGATGAGAACAAGCCATCGCTGATCGTCTTCGATCTGAACAACGCCAACGCCAAGCCGCTGACCACGATTCCGAAGCTGAAGACCAAGCTGAAGCGCTCGGTCTCGATCATCGGATTCCTCTCGCATCTGCAGGGCGACCTGAAGGCCAAGGCCGTCGAAGCCGGCTGCGACGTAGTCATGCCGCGCGCCGCCTTCAGCCAGAACCTTCCCAACCTGCTGCGCCGCTACGGTGCGGAAGAAGAAGAAGAGATCAATTACAACCACTAGGCAGCGGGTTAGCGGGTCAGCAAGTTAGGGAGTTAGCGCCGACGAAGGATTTCGACTCACACATATTTGTCCCGCCAAATAAAAGCGCCCCATCGCGGGGCGCTTTATTTCTTTATGAATCCTGACCACGCAACCTGTCTGGCGCGCTAGCTCGCTAACTCACAACGAAGATTGCGCACTGTCCTTGAAGAAGTCCAGCGTGAGATCGATCACGTTCAGGTTGCGGTCCGTCGACGGAGCGAACGAGTAGTCGAGGCCCTTCAGGTTGGCGCTCTCCTGCACCTTCGTGTGCAGCTCGTCGACTGCAATCTGATCGTAGACGTCGCCCGGTGAGAGCGCGAGCAGGTTGCGAACCTCCGCCTCCTGCGCCGGCGAGAGATTGCGCACCGTCAGCGTGCGAATCCGGTACTGCGGTCCGGTCACCGTCTCCAGGTGATACGTCGCGATTGCGTGCTCCGGATCCAGCACCGGCTTGTCGACGAAGTGCACCGCGGCGTAGCCCGCCTGGAAGTACACCGTCATGATGGAGCTCTCCAGGCGGTCGAAGGCATACGGTGTCGCGACCTCGCCCGTCTGCAGATCGAAGTAGCCGGTAAGATCGCGGTCGTGCAGCAACGGTCCACCATCGGCGCTGATCATGCCGACGTGATACAGCGGACCGGCAGAGACCTGGGCGCGCATCGGCACATAGTACGTGTCCCCGACGCGCAAGGGATGATCGGGAATGACCACAACCTCCGCCTGCAGGTAGCCGTGACGCTGCAGCGGCTCCGCCAGCTGATGTGCCTCCAGTGGAATCGCGCTGGAGTCGTACGGCTTGCCCTCCATCTGCCGGGCAATCCGTTCCACAATGTCACCTTCCGGCGACGAGTCCACATCCATGCCGCCCACGATGATCTGCGGCGAGGAGATGCTAAACACAATGTGCGGGCGTTGCGCTGCGTCCGGAATATAAAACGGCAGCGTCTTCATGAACGCCGAGACCGACGCCTGGGTCGCCGACGGCTCTTCGCTGACCACGGTCGCGTGGACTCCCTTGGCTGCCAGCATCGCCGTCAGCTCATCGCGTACGCGAGCTTCCTGCGCCGATCCCCGGCCGACGTCGTCTCCCAGGCTGGGGATGCGGTGCTTCAGTTCAGCGCGAATCTGCGCGTCCGTCCACCACGGAAAATTGCTGAAGGTGTAGGGCAGACGCTCGGAGACAGGCTGCTGCGGAGCCTTTGTGACCTGCGCGGAGGCGCTGAGCGTCAGGGCAGGCGACAACAGCAGGATAAGACCGGAGGTAAGAATCGCTCGACGCATACGGGATGCCCAAAACGAGAATATGACACTTTCGGGGTATGCGGTGCATATTTTGTGGGACTTCTACGGTACGCCCGTAAGTAACTTTTGAATAGATGAAAACCGGCTCCCGCCTGCGGGAACCAGGGGAGTAAACACCTACTTCAAGTGTCACTTTAGGTCTGGAGTCGACCCTTCCGCCAGCCTTCCAGTCGGCGGGGTCGGACCGGCTCAGGCGATGCGCCGGACGTTGGCTTCCCGCGCCTGTATCTCCAGCACGCACTGGATCAGCGACAGCGCCGCCGGCGTCACCCCGGGCAGCCGGCTGGCCTGGCCGATCGTCGACGGCCGAACCCGCCCCAGCTTTTCCACCATCTCCCGCGACAGCCCGCTGACCGTCGTGTAATCAAAGCTCTCCGGGATGGCGCGGGCCTCGTCCCGCCGCAGGCGCTCGATGCTGCGCTGCTGCTGGGCGAGGTACCCGGCAAACTTGATCCCGGTCTCGACCGTCTTCATCTCATTCCGCACCCAGACCGGCAGGACAGCCGTGTCGCGATACTCGACAGCATCGAACGCTGCCACCCACGGCGTCAGCTCCGCGGTGTCCGCCATGCGGCCAATCAGCGCCGGAAGCAAAGCTTCGACCGTGACCTGCGGCCGCTTGAGCAGCTGGGCCGGGCGCTCGCCCTTGACCGGGACCGGCCCGAAATCGGACGGCCAGGCGGTGCTGAGAATCGTGACGTCGTCATCCGTCAGCCTGCCTGTCTCAAGGAGGGACGAGAACGCCGCGGCCCGGGCCTGCTTGGCCTCGAAGGTGGCCCAGGCCGTGTCCTCAATCAGGCCAAGCCGGCGGCCGTGCGATGTAAGGCGCAGGTCGGCGTTATCGATCCGCAGGTGCAGCCGGAACTCCGCGCGCGACGTGAACATCCGATACGGCTCGTCCGTTCCCTTCGAGATCAGGTCGTCGATGAGGATGCCCGTATACGCCTCGGTGCGGTCGAGCGTGAAGCTCTCCGTCGCCGAGTCGTCGCGCTTCGACCTCGCATACAGCGCCGCATTGATCCCCGCCATCAGGCCCTGGCACGCCGCCTCTTCATAGCCTGAAGTTCCATTGATCTGCCCCGCCAGATAGAGCCCGCTGAACTTCTTCACGCGCAGCGTGCGGTCGAGCTCCGTGGGATCGATCGCGTCGTACTCGATCGCATACCCGGGCCGCAGCATCTCCGCGTTCTCCAATCCGGGAATGGAGTGCACCATCGCCGCCTGCACCTCCATCGGCAGCGACGTGCTCATGCCGTTGATGTAGACCTCATGCGTGTTCAGGCCCTCGGGTTCGAGGAAGAACTGGTGCGACGTCTTGTCCGGGAAGCGGACGATCTTGTCCTCGATCGAAGGGCAGTAGCGCGGCCCAATGCCCTCAATCTGGCCGGTAAACATCGGCGAGCGGTGCACGTTGTCGCGTATGAGCTGGAGCGTCTCCGGCGTTGTCGTCGCAATGTGACACGAGACCTGCGGCAGCGGCGGCTGCCACTTCGCGCTGCCGTCATTCGGCGCGCTGCGGAAGCTGAACGGCGTCGGATCGGCGTCGCCGGGCTGCTCTTCAAACCTGCTCCAGTCGATCGTCCGCCCATCGAGCCGCGGCGGCGTGCCGGTCTTCAACCGGCACTCGCGCAGCCCAAGCTTCCTCAGGTTCTCGCCCAGCAGAACGCTCGCCGGCTCACCGGAGCGACCCGCCGTGTACTGCTGCTCGCCGCAGTGGATCAGGCCGTTCAAAAACGTGCCCGTCGTCACCACAACCGCATGCGCCTGGATCACGCGCCCATCGCGCAGCTTCACACCGCTGACTCGCTGACCTGCCGCCTCGCCGACTGGCTCGACAACCAGGTCGACCACCTCGGCCTGTTTGATGAATAGATTCTGGATCGACTCCAGCTTCTCGCGCATGCGCACGCGATACAGAGCCTTGTCGCACTGGGCGCGCGGCGACCACACCGCCGGACCGCGCGAGGTATTCAGCAGGCGAAACTGGATGCCGCACGAATCCGCCACCTCGCCCATAACGCCGCCCAGCGCGTCCACCTCACGCACCAGATGGCCTTTCGCCACGCCGCCGATCGCCGGATTGCACGACATCTGCGCGATCAGATCCATGTTCAGCGTGAACAGCGCCGTCCGCCGCCCCATGCGCGCCGCGGCCGCCGCGGCCTCGCAGCCCGCATGGCCCGCGCCGACCACCAGAACGTCAAACTGTTCGGAAAAAGCCATACATCTCAGTTTATCTGACACGCAAACCGCGCCGTCGCATGACCTGCGGTTCCCTACGCGCCAAACTGCCGCAGATGATGATCCAGATGCTTGTACATCAGCATCGACCACTCTTTTGGCTGCAACGGCCCAAAGAAAGTATGAGGATGCCGCGAACAACCGCGCTCGCCGCCGGCCACAACGCGGTCCAAAGCCCCTAACAACCGCGTGCGCGAACCCTCGAGATCTGCATCGGGCGCGACGATCAGCGCCGGTGATGTGGGTGAGTTCCGTCGCATGGGCTCACCTTCTTTGAGCGCCATCGGCTTGACCACCCGGCCCAGCAACCGCCCGATCAGGGCTCGCGGAGGCTTCAACTCACCCGTCGCCATCTCCAGCCCGCGCGCACAATGCTCCATCATCTGCGCGGCCGACATCTTTCCCCACTGCCGCTGACTGGCAGCCGTCACCGAGCGAATCCGCACACGAAACCGTTCAGCCGTAGCCGGATCGAAGAGGTCTTCCATAGCGGGCAGACTACAGAGAACTCGGAACGTCCCGCAACAGCTGCGATCCTCCGGTTTAGTCCTTCAGCGCCGCGATCCACTCCGCGTATTCCTGCTCCGTTTTCTGCTGGCGTTCGCTCAACTGCGGCGGCGGATCGGAGCGCAGCCCCAGCTTCTCCAGCGTGCCCGTGAACGGAAACGGAGCGCGATACGGCCCGACAGGGCTCGCCGTGTCCTCGCCGACATCGAACGTCTCCTCAAACGAGTACGCGCGCGGAACCGTCTTCTCTAGCCGCGCCTCGCCTTCCTTCTTTCCATTCACCGTTAGCGTCACCGTCGCGCCCTTGCCCAGCCCGCCGCCGTCGTAGGCGAAGTGCAGCTCGATCACCGAGTGACCGACAGGCAGCTTGTCCGGCGACGTAATTGTCGTCACCTTCAACCGGAAGTAGTTGTAGGTATAGGCCGGATGCCCGTCCTTGATGTACAGCGAATAACCCGCGGCCTCGCCACCTTCGGCGACCAGCACGCCATCGGCGCCGCCGGGTGGAATCGTTACATAGGCCGTGAACGTATGGGTTCGATTGCGCGTGCCCGGAGCCAGCGCGTCATAGAGGTGCGTCGCTCCCGGATAAAACGTGTAGAACGCGCGGCCACCCGGCGGCGGCGGATTCGGATGCTGCCGCCCCGCAATGCGCGGATCGATGGGATAGACGTGGTTCTTCCACGCTTCTTCATCGAACAGCTTCTCCAGCTGCGCGAGCTTGTCCGGATACTGCGCGACGACGTTGTTCGCCTCCGAGTAATCCTTGTCGAGATCGTAGAGTTCCCACGGCAGCGGTCCGTTGTTGTTCGTGAACGTGTAGGCCCATGGCAGCAGACCGGTGCGCTGCGCAGCAATCCAGCCGTGGTCGTACATCGCGCTATTGCCGTGCATCTCGAAGTACTGCGTCTCGCGCTCCGGCGCCTGCGGATTCTCAAAGCTCGCAAGAAAGCTCACGCCGTTCACCGGCTGCTGCACCACGCCATCCACGCTCTTCGGCTCCGGCACGCCCGCTGCTTCGAGGATCGTCGGAAAGATGTCCGTCACATCCTCATACTGCCAGCGAACGCTGCCCGGATCCTTGACGTGTCCTGCCCACGCGACCACCAGCGGATCGCGCGTTCCGCCGAGATGCGATCCGATGCGCTTGCCCCACTGGAACGGCGTGTTCCCTGCCCACGCCCATCCTGCGGGATAGTGCGGATTTGTCCCATCCAGCCCAATCGTGTCAAGGTGCTTCACCGTCTCGGACGCCGGTGGCACAATGCCGTTCACCTGCTCCATCAGGTTGTCGGTGCCGTACAGATTGCCTTCCAGGCTCGCGCCATTATCGCCGGCGATGTAAAAGATCAGCGTGTTGTCGAGCTGGCCCGTACGCCGCAGCGTGTCGATCACGCGACCGATCTCGAAGTCCGCCTGCGCCATGTAACCGGCGAAGACCTCCATCAGCCGCTCGGCAACCTTCTTCTGATCCGGCGAGAGCGTGTCCCACGCCGGCAGCTCCGCAGGCCGCGGCGTCAGCACCGTATCCTGCGGCACCACGCCGAGGCGCTTCTGCCGCGCGAGCACCATCTCGCGATACTTGTCCCAGCCCATGTCGAACTTGCCTTTGAACTTGTCGATCCACGCTTCAGGCGCCTCCAGCGGAGCGTGCGTCGCGCCGGTCGCGTAGTACATGAAGATCGGACGATCCGGCGCGAGCGCCTTCTGCTGCTCGATCCACGCGCACGCATGAACCGCCAGGTCCTCATTCAGCGTGTAGTCCTTCTCGCGGCCCGTCGGCGGAATCATCTCAATCGGCTTTGTGCCCTCGGTGAGCTCCGGATGCCACTGGTCTGTGTCCGCGCCAATGAAGCCGTAGTAGTAGTCATAGCCCTGGTGCGTGGGCCAGTGATCGAACGGCCCCGCGAGCGTCGTCTCCGCGTCAGGAATCAGGTGCCACTTGCCGATGGCCGCCGTGGCGTATCCGTTCTCGCGAAGAATCTCCGAGACGAAGGCGGCGCTCTTCGGAATCGACCCCGTGTAGCCGGGATATCCGTTCGCCCAGTTCGTAATCGTTCCCATGCCGACCGCGTGATGATTGCGTCCCGTCATCAGCGCCGCGCGCGTGGGCGAGCAGAGCGCCGTGACGTTGAAGCGCGTATAGCGCAGGCCTTCCTTCGCCAGACTGTCCAGCGTGGGCGTGGGAATGATGCCGCCGAAGGTCGCCGTCTGTCCATAGCCCGCATCGTCCAGCAGGATCAGCAGAATATTCGGCGCGCCGCTCGGCGCCGTCAGCGGCTGCGACGGTTCCTGCGTCGACGTGCGGTAGTCGCGCGTGATATGGCCCTGGAACGGCGGCGGCGGAATCGGCAGCGTGGTGCGATCCGGCGACTGCGCAAGAATCGTCTGCGCGATGGCGAGAGCGACCGCGCCGATAGAGGCGGCGCGCGGAAAGAAACCAGCAGCAGATGACATCGATTGGCTCCTGAAGTCATCCACTCTAGGTCAGTCGCCTCCATGCTGCAATCGCATGGCGGCTGCAATTGCAGTGCAGCCCGCTCGCTCGCTATGACGCAGAGAGAAATTCGAGAGCCTTCTGCAGCGTCTCTGGACTGTCGACGTTTGTAGTCGCCAGATTTTTATCGATTTTGCCGTTCAGTCCAGTGAGGACCTTGCCTGGACCGACTTCGATAAAGCGCGTGGCGCCGGAGTCGCGCAGCAGCTCGATGCATTCCACCCAGCGGACCGCGCCCGTAACCTGCCGGATCAGAGCGTCGCGAACTTCAGGACCGCGGCGCAGCAGGCGCGCATCGACGTTCGCCGCAACGGGAAACCGTGGATCGCTGAAGCTGATCGATTCGAGCGTCTTGGCGAGCTCATCCTCCGCAGGCTGCATCAGCTTGCAATGAAACGGCGCACTGACCGGAAGCATGATCGCCCGCTTGGCGCCCGCTTCTTTGCACAGCGCGGAGGCGCGTTCGACAGCGTCCTTCGAGCCGTAGATCACCGTCTGCTCCGGCTAATTCAGGTTCGCCGGAGCAACGACGGCGCTGACCCGCGTAGCCGCCTGCACAGGCGTCGTCGCTGGATTCGCGGGATCGTTCAGCGCATCGATGGCGGGCGCAGACTGCTCGGCCGGATCGGCAGGATCATCGGGCGGCGGCGGGGTGAGCTCGTCCGAGACGCGGGCGCAGATGTCGTTGATGCGCGCGGCAGAGAGCCCAAGAATCGCGGCCATCGCGCCTTCGCCCGGAGGCACGGCCGCCTGCATGAACTGTCCGCGGGAGCGCACCGTGCGGACGGCGTCTGCGAAGGTGAACGTGCCGGCCGCGACGTGCGCCGAGTACTCGCCGAGCGAGTGGCCCGCTGCAAACGCGACGCTCAAGTGGCGCGACTTCAACTCCGGTTCCAGCGCACGCAGGATCGCGATGGACGCAGTCAGGATCGCCGGCTGTGTGTGCTCCGTCAGCTTGAGCTGGTCTTCGGGGCCTTCGAAGATCAGCTTCGAGAGCGCGAAGCCAAGCGCATCGTCGGCCTCGTCGAAGATGGCGCGGGCCGCGGGAACGGTGTCGTAAAACGCCCGGCCCATGCCGACGACCTGCGATCCCTGGCCGGGAAACAGGAGGGCGAGCTGTGGATTTGCCTGTGGATTTTCTTTGAGATCGGAGGTCGGGTTCTGGGTGCTGTCGGTCATGTAGGTTTCAGTTTAGATGCACTCCCCCCTCCCCCGGTGTTTCTGCGCAAAGTCTTCGAAAAAGAGACTTTAGCTTTGGACTTACGCAGCTCCCAAAAGCACGAAACCCGGCCATGAGCCGGGTCGTTCGCTTACGTTCATTCTAAAAGCCGTGTCAAGCGTCGAGGGCCTACTCGATGATCCCCGTAACGAAGCTTTGCTGCGCCTGCGCCGAGGCCAGCGAGTAGAGCGCGAACTGACGGCTGCTGCGCGCGCGCAGTTCGAAGAGCAGGCTGGCACGATGCGAGTCGTCCGGATCGACGGCGTCGATAAGACGCATCCACGGAACGCGGTCGAGGTGCGTGCTGTCGGTCACCGAGGTGAGCGAGGTCTGCAGTTGGCCGGAAGGAAGCCGCTGCGCGACCACCGTGACGTAAACGATCGCGTCGCTGGCGGTAGGGACCTGGGCCGAATAGACGAAGGTAGGCAGGCCGCCGTAGCTGAGCGTGTATCCGGCGAGCTGCTCCTCGGTGAAGTCGAGTGGAGCGGGAGCGGCGGATTTGTTGGAGCCGCGATGCGCAGTGCGAGACTTCGTCGGAGTCTTGGCTGCGGTGGTGACCAGCTTCGGCCCGCCAGAAGCAGCCGGCGCAGGCTGCAGATCGTTTGCGGCGAGATACCGCCGCGCCAGCGGCTGTGCGAGCTGCTGCATGTCGGCCAGCGTGGAGGCGCGTTCGGTCGGCGAGCCCCAGTCGCGGGCGAAGACGTGGGTCGGATTGTTCGCCGCATCTGAGACCGCGACGGCCTGATGCAGATTGGCCGGAAGTCCCGTAAGCTGCGGCGGCGCGGTGGGAGATTCGACCTTGCCCGCGTGCAGGTCGGGCCGGTTGGGGTCATCGTTCAACGAGGTCGCCATGGGCTCCACGTAGGAGCCCGAATCCTTGCTCTTCTTTTTCTTGCCTTCGGCCGGTGCATCCCGGTGGCCGAGTGTCGGCCGGTCGGGATCGTCATCGATGTCGGCCGTGCCCGGCGACGAAGGCGCATTGTCCGTGGAGCTTGCGCCGGAACTCGTGCCGGCATCGTCGCGGCGCGTCAGGGTTGGACGGTCTGGATCGTTCGGCGGAGCCGGCGTGTTGGCCGAAGCCGTTGTGGTTCCCGCTGAGGGCACCGGGTTGCCGTTCTCGCCGGGCGTGCGATTGATGAAGTGCGGCTGGTTGTTGTCGGGGTCGCTGGAGACGACGACGGCCGGATGACCGGAGTATTCGGTGAGCTTGGGCTGCTTCTCGGCGGTGAGCGGAAGGAAACGTCCGTAGCCGTACCACGCGCCGATGGGGTTGTCGTCGCTGACGCTGCGGCGGTCGACGACGTTGCGCGCAAAATCGAGGTCGATCGTGCCGATCGGATTGCCCGAGTGCTGAAGGGCGTAGACCGTGCCGGTCTCGAGCGCGAGCGGAATGGGTTCGGCAAGGAAGACGCCGGCATCCTGAAACTGGCCCGCGGTGAAGAGCGAAACGGGAATCAGGCGGGCAGCGTCCGGCTTCTTGATGTCGCCGGTCCACTCGTAGACGCCGACGGCGCGGGTGACGCGCTGCGGCTGGTCGACGTGGTGCATCTGGGCTGCCAGCGGGGCGGAAAGCGGCAGAGCAAGGGCGAGGGCGAAAACGGGGCCGAGGATGCGGGTGCTGCGCATGGCTGTTAATAGCTTAGACGGGGAATCCGCCTGCGCGGCGGCGGCTTGCGGGGCCGGAAGCAGCGCGCCGCGTCCAGCTTCCTGAAGCTCCTGATCGAAAGTCCGCCGCCCCGCAGTGCAATCGCGTTCCGCTCAACCGCTGCAAAAGCTTGCAAGTCCTCTCGTAAAAATCGTTGACATCGTTGCAGCCAAAGGAGCAATATGCCGCGCCTGGTGGCATCCGGATTGCACTCGTATCCGCCAAAATCCTCCCCTGGGCCTGTACCTGCTGTTTCGATTCTGAAGCAAAGGGGATCCTATGGACAGACGTGGGCTGGTTACCCTGATTTGCGCTCTGGTCTTCTGCGCCAGTGTGGCGCGCGGCGATACGACCTCGTATACGGGCACGCTGACAAAACCGGACAATAACGCCGGCACCTTTGGCAGCAACGACAGCTTCAGGCTCGAAATCACGCTCTCCAGCGTCTCCGACGTGATCCTGCAGACCTACGGATTCGGCGGCGGCGTGAACGCGGCGGGAGAGACCATCGACCCCGGCGGCACGGATCCCTTTGTCGGCCTGTTCTCCGGCACCGGCAAGAACGCCGTCTTCCTCAACGGCTCCTCGCTGGACACCAACTACAGCCCCGGCTGTCCGCCGGCCAACACGGTCTCGGACTTCGGCGGCACTCCATGCGGCGACGTTACGCTCACCTTTGACGATCTCGCCGCCGGCAAATACACCATCCTGCTGACCGACGGGCAGTACATTCCCTGCGCCGCTGTCGATCCGAGCTGCACCACGCTGGGCGACGGCGCCGCCGACTTCACCGGCGGCCAGTTCTGCAACATCGCCGACGAAACGAACGGGGTCGAAACCGACTGCCCCAACACCTCGGGAGCCTATGCGCTCGATGTGACGGTGAATTCCGCAGCGCCACCTGTCCCCGAGCCGGATTCGCTGCTCCTGCTCGGCACAGGTCTGCTGGGAACTGTGGGCTGCTGGAGACGCCGGCGGCGATAGCCGTCGCGCTGCCGGCCCATTCGCTGAGCGGCGCCGCCTCCGGGCCACGCAGATAAATCCATACGACTTTTTTGAATCGGGCCCGACGAAATCCACTTCGTGAGGGAGAGATTCACATGACTCTACTCAAGCAAACTTTGGCAATTCTTGGAACGGTCCTTACGATCGCGATCATCGTCGCAATCGTCTCTCCAAAAACAGCGCATGCGGTCGCCGCAGCGCTGGTCCAGATCGAACCGGGCCCCACCACGCACCTTGGCCAGAACGAAACGCAGTTGGTTTCGTTGTCTTGCCAGTACGTCTACGGAGGTTGTGCCGCGATCAACCCTCAGGGAGTCTATTCCGCCACTGCCTACACGGTCCCCGCCGGCTACACCCTCATCGTCACGGACTGGCAGTTTTTTTACTTCGGATCCAAAGAAACGCCGGGGGCGGCGTACGGAGACTCTCTGTCCTCGGTCCAGAACTCCCTCGCTTTTGTCACCGCCTTTGCCGTGGCTGACGTAAATGGCCGCGCCGCCGCGAACATCAAGTTCACAAACGGCATCCGCTACGGCTCAGGAATGACCGTGACCGACTACTACTCCTCGGAAAACCAGGGATTCGCTTTTATCCAGGGCTACCTCGTTCCGAACTAGCCAGCCGGGCCTGGCGTGAGAACTTCGCAGGAAGAATTCCTATTCTCGTTTGAATATTTCTTTTGAATCGGGCCCGACGAAATCCACTTCGTGAGGGAGAGATCACATGACTCTTCTCAAGCAAACTTTGGCAATTCTCGGAGCCGTGTTCACGATCACGCTTCTGGTCGCCGTCATTTCCCCCCGGACTGCGCACGCCGTAGCCGCAGCGCTGGTCCAGATCGAACCAGGCTCCGCCACGCAAGTCCTCCAGAACGAGACCCAGCTGGTCAACCTGTATTGCACAAACTCCGCACCAGGTTGCTTTCCGATCAGTCCCGCAGGCGGATTTACTACCACGCCCTATGTGGTTCCCTCCGGTTACACCCTCATCGTGACTGACTGGCAATTCAGTTACACCAAGCAGAGTGGACAGACAGGACGGACGTACACCGATGTATTGTCGTCCACCAGCAATCCAAGTGACGTGTATGCCTTCGGCTTTGCTGTAGCCGACGTAGCTGGAAACTATGCAGCCACGGAAAAGTTCTCAACCGGTATCCGCGTCGGCTCGGGGGTAACAATTACCGACGGCCTGGCCCTCTCAAACGAGGGATTCGCCGAGATCCAGGGCTACCTGGTTCCGAATTAATCCCCCGGAGCGGCCGAAGCAGGCATCCCCGACACGCGCGGCCGGCCAACACGGAGCGACTCACCGCTGCGGCACAATCCGCACCTCTTTGAATTCGGGCTCGATGAAATCCACTTCGCATGGGAGAGGTTCACATGACCTTACTCAAACAGGCAATGGCAGTTCTGGGGACCGTGTTGACGATTACGGTTTTAGTGGCGCTCATTTCGCCGAAGACGGCGCACGCGATAGCCGCAACCCTCGTGCAGATTGAGCCGGGCACGACGACGCACATGGGGCAGAACGAGAGTCAACTGGTGCTGCTGCAGTGCACTGCTTCGCTCAACGGTTCGTGCTATTCGATCAACTCGAATGCATCGTACATCCCAACGCCCTATAAGGTTCCGGCGGGGTACACGCTTATCTTGACGGACTGGGAATACTTCGCGGTGGCAGGCGGATCCGCGGGCGTGGCGGAGTTCGACAACCTGTACGTCACGAATTCGGTCGGCGGAATCGATGTAATGCTGGGGAGCGAAGCGGTGACCGCGAGCGGCGGGTATCTCTACAAGCACGAGAGGTATGAGACGGGTGTACGCGTGGCCTCAGAGCTTGGGTTGGGGGACACTCTGGCGCTCTACAACGGTGGCTACGCGTTTATGCAGGGTTATCTGGTTCCGAACTAAGGCACCAAGCGTCTTGAAAGGTTTTGCCTTCCCGGTCGCCGCCGCTGAACGTAATAGCTCGTATGCAACTGGGGCGGATCACGGGAAGGAATATCAGTCGCCGGGAGCGGGCGTGGGCGTAGGCCCGCGGCCGGGCCGGCGGAAGCCGAGCGACTCGAGCACGTAGCGGCGCCAGCGCGGCAGTGCGTCGCGCAGGCGGTCAAACATGAGATAGATCACCGGCGTGGTGAACAGCGTGAGGCACTGGCTGACGATGAGCCCGCCGACGATGGTCACGCCGAGCGGCTGGCGAAGCTCCGATCCCGTGCCCGTGCCGAACGCCAGCGGAACGCCGCCGAGCAGCGCCGCCATCGTCGTCATCATGATGGGACGGAAGCGCAGCATGCACGCCTCGTAGATCGCGTCTTCCGGCGACTTGTGATGCTCACGCTCGGCGACCAGAGCGAAGTCGATCATCATGATCGCGTTCTTCTTCACAATGCCGATGAGCAGAATGATGCCGATCATCGCAATGACCGAGAGCGGGATCTTGAAGATGAGCAGCGCGAGCAGCGCGCCGACGCCCGCCGAAGGCAGCGTGGACAGAATCGTGATGGGGTGAATATAGCTCTCGTAAAGAATGCCGAGCACGATGTACACGGTGAAGATGGCGAGCAGGATGAGGATGGGCTCGGTGGAGAGCGACTGCTGAAACGCCTGCGCCGTGCCGGCAAAGCCGCCTTTGATGGCGGACGGCATCCCGATCTCCGTGCGCGCATTCTCAATGGCGGCAGTGGCCTGCGAGAGCGAGACGTTGGGGCCGAGATTGAACGAGAGCGTGACGGCCGGCGAGAGCGACTGATGATTGATCGCCAGCGGGATGCGGTCGATGACGAGATGGGTGACGGCCGAGAGCGGAATCTGCGCTCCGGTCGATGACTTGACGTAGATCTTGCTCAGTGCGGCAGGGTCATTCTGGTAGGGCTGCGCGACCTCCATGATGACGTGATACTGGTTCAGCTCCTGGTACATGGTGGAGACCTGGCGCTGCGAGAAGGCATCCGAGAGCGTGGAGTCGATGGCAAGCGGACTGACGCCGAGACGCGAGGCGGTGTCGCGGTCGATGACTAGGCGCGCCTCCAGTCCCTTGTCCTCCTGATCCGTGTTGACGTCGCGCAGCTCAGGGAGCTTCTGCAGCGCGGCGAGCAGCTGCGGCGCCCACGTGTCCAGCTGGTCCTGCGTGTCGGCCGTGAGCGTGTACTGATATTCAGCCGCCGAGGATCGTCCGCCGATGTGCAGCTCCTGCGCCGACTGCAGGTAAAACTTCACGCCGGGCAGGTTCGTCGTCTTGGGGCGAAGGCGGGCGATGATCTTGTCGGCGGTGTCGCCCGTCTTCAAACGCTGATTTTCCGGCTTGAGCGTGACGAACATGCGCGCGCTGTTGGAAGCTCCGCCGCCAGGCCCGCCGCCGCCGAGGAAGCCAAGCACGTTCTGAACGCCGGGGTCCTTCTGCACAATGTCCGCGATGCGGGTCATGCTCTCGCTGGTGCGGTGGAACGACGCGTCCTGCTGGGTCTGCAGCGATCCCGACAGGCGGCCGGTGTCCTGCTCCGGGAAAAAGCCCTTGGGCACGATGATGTAGAGGTAGATGTTGAGCGCGAAGGTGATGAGGAAGACGATGAACGTGGTGATCTGGTGGCGGATCACCCAGCGCAGCCCGCGCTCGTACTCCGCCGTCAGCCACGCCAGGTGCTTTTCGCCCATGCGATAGAACCATCCCTTGTGCACGGAGGACAGCGGCTTGAGAAACTTGGCCGCAAGCATGGGCGTGGTGGTGAGCGAGACAACCAGCGAAACCGCAATGGCCGCCGAGAGCGTGATGGCGAACTCGCGGAAGAGCCGCCCTACGATGCCGCCCATCAGCAGAATCGGGATGAAGACGGCGATCAGCGACGTCGACATCGAGAGGACGGTGAAGCCGATCTCCTTCGAGCCGGCCATGGCGGCCTCGAACGGACCGAGACCTTCCTCCAGATGGCGCGTGATGTTCTCGATTACGACGATGGCGTCGTCGACGACAAAGCCGGTCGAGATGGCGAGCGCCATCAGCGAGAGATTGTCCAGCGTGTAGCCCAGCAGATACATAATGCCGAAGGTGCCCAGCAGCGACAGCGGAACCGAGACCGACGGAATCAGCGTGGTGCGGCCTTCCCGAAGGAAGAGGAAGACCACCATGACGACCAGCAGGATCGAGATGATGAGTGTGCGGGTGATGTCCTGGACCGAGGCGCGAATCGTTCCGGTACGGTCCAGCACCACCTGCAGCTTGATGGCCGGCGAGATGGAAGCCTGCAGCTGCGGGAGGATGGCCAGAACGTTGTCCACCGTCTGAATCACGTTGGCGCCGGGCGATTTGAAGACAACGACGAGGATCGCCGGCTTGCCGTTGAAGGTGCCGCCGGTGTGAACGTCGGCGACCGAGTCGATCACCTGCGCGATGTCGCTGATGCGGACGATGCCCGAGGCATTCGCCGGTCCCACAGTGCTGATCTGCGAGGTTGCAAAGTTCGTGACGCCGGAGCTGGCCGTCGTGGACGAACTGGTGCCGGACGTATTGCTGCTGACCGCCGCATTGCCTGTCGAGGCGTTGGAGGTGGTTGCCCCCGTAGTGCTCCCGTTGGTCGAGGTCGTGGACGTGACCGCGGAGGCGACGGAACTGGGCAGGCCGGTGGTGGCCGCCGTGTTAGTAACAGGACCCTTGCTGGTGGCGATGATCAGCGGAGCATAGGCCGCCGCGCCGAAGAGCTGGTCGGTGGTGGAGAGTGCAATGCGCGTGTTCGGCCCGTTGATATAGCCCGTCGGCTGCATCACGTTGACGGTGCCGATCGCGTTGCGCACGTCTTCGAGCGAGAGGCCCTTGGCGGTGAGCAGATACGGATTAATCTCGAGGCGCACCGCAGGCGACGAAGACCCGCCGGTGAAGACCTGGCCGACGCCCTGCACCTGCGCGATCTTCTGCGCGAGGATCGAGTCGGACGCGTCATACATCTCCGGCTTCGGCACGGTGTCGGAGGTCAGAGCGAGAATCAGGATTGGCGAGTCCGCCGGATTGATCTTGCGGTACGTCGGATTCGATGGAAGGTTGGCGGGCAGTTGCGCGCGGGCTGCGTTGATCGCCGCCTGCACATCGCGCGCTGCGCCGTTGATGTCGCGATTGAGATCGAACTGCAGGATGACGCTCGTCGATCCGGTGCCGGAGGTGGACGTCATCTCGTTGACGCCGGCGATGCGCGAGAACTCGCGCTCGAGCGGCGTCGCGACGGCAGAGGCCATGGTCTCGGGGTCCGCGCCGGGCAGCGACGCGCCGACGGAGATGACCGGATACTCGACCTCAGGCAGCGAGGAGACGGGCAGAAGCTTGTAGGCAACCGCGCCCGCGATGATGATCGCGATGGAAAGCAGGAACGTGGCGACCGGACGCTTGATGAACGGCGCGGAGAAGTGCACGGCGCCCACATCGCCCGCGCCCGCGGGCGAGTCGGATTGGCCGAGCGGAGCGTCGGTGAGGGTCTCCTGGCGGTGGAGCTTCTCGCGGTCGGCGGCGGTGGCTCGATCATGAGACGCGCGATCGCCGGCGATGTCGTCCGGGCCATGAACGCCGCGCAATTCGTCACGATCGCCGGGACGCGGATAGTCGCGTGGGTCTTTGTCGCCGGGTTTGGGATTCTCGAAACTCATGACTTTGAGTACCAGCGGTGGCCGAGGAAGTTGTGGATTCGATGGCCTGCGGGATCACGCTCCGTGTTGAAGCAAAGATTTCGTGAGGCGATGACGTAGTGCTGCAAGTCAACGCGCTGCGGCGGCGGAGTGGGCGACCCGGATTTGTCTTCAGGTGTGCCGCATTCGCCTGAAGGAGCGCCGGCAAAATTAAAGGCCACCGCAATCGGACATTCACGAGGGCCGGTGTATTCATTCGCCCGCCAGCTCTTCACGAAATCCAACGCCGCGGCTTGCAGCATGGGCGGTCCACTCACAACCTTGATGTGCACGGGTACGCCGCGGGTGTCGAATCGAGCGAGCAGGACGACGGTCCCGTCGACATGAGCAGCGCGGGCAATCGGGGGATAGATGAGCTGCGATGTTTCGGTCATCGAGGTGAGGCCGCAGGGAAATGTCTGCGCGTGCAGGACAGCGGCGCTTGCGAATAGCAAGAGTGCACTTGCGGTGCGCGCGATACCCCGCGATCCACCCGGTCGAGCGACGCTCCATGGGGACCCCGGTCCCTTCACGAAAGGCGCGAAAGGATGGGCCACCCGGTTACTCGCTTGCTTGGTCAAGTTGCTGCCCCGCATATCGAATGCCTGCTATGTTGACAACCTTCTCTGCGTCAACGACCTCGAAGATGACGGAAACGCGTCGCTCAAAGCCGATGGATCGTTGATCGAATTTGATTCCCTCGCGATGCTCTCCACGATGTGGCGCAATTGCCAGCTCATCACAGAAGGCCTTCAGTCTTTTCATGTATCGCGCTGCAACACGTCTTGATTCCTGCGCAGCGATATAGTCCCGAAGTTTCTGTAGCTGAGCACGGCACTCGACCGTGTAGATGACCCGAAACACTCTTCTCTATTCCTCGTCCTCAGATTCATCCGTAAGACCCGCAAATGCCTGATCGCTCGTAAGGCCACTCGACGGATTGCGATGAAGAGCCTCGAGCCGCCGTGCGCCCTCCGTATTCATCCATTGCGTGAGCTCGTCCGCCGACGGTGGCGGCGCCAGCAGATCTGCGACGACCAGGCTCTCGAAATATTCAGTCGCATCGGAAAAGTTTCCGTCTGCGATGCGTTTGTGCACGTAGCTGGCGGCCTCTGCCGGAAGCGTGATCCTGAACTCTTCTGTGACTGGCATTTTTTTAGACCTCCTTTGCGATGGACATAATGCCGATGGAACGGGTGCCGTCCAATCTAATCTCCAGGCGCAGGTTCGGGCAGTCCGCCGCCGTCGCCGTGGTTGGGCGGATGTTGGTTGGGCGGGTGCTTGCCGCCGTGAGTGTGCTCGTAGAACTCTTCGTCGGCCTTGGCCGTGCCCAAGTACTTGCGGCCGATGCGGTCGAAGAACAAATAAACGACCGGCGTCGTGAACAGCGTGAGCACCTGCGAGATGAGCAGGCCGCCGATGATCGTGATGCCCAGCGGCGCGCGCAGCTCCGATCCGGTGCCAGATCCAAAGGCCAGCGGCACCGCGCCAAGCAGCGCAGCCATCGTCGTCATCATGATGGGACGGAAGCGCAACAGGCACGCTTGATAGATCGCCTCTTCGGCCGTCATGCCCTGCTCGCGCTCGGCTTCGAGGGCGAAGTCAATCATCATGATGGCGTTCTTTTTAACGATGCCGATCAGAAGGATGATTCCTATAAGGGCGATGACCGAGAGCGAGTTGCCCGTGATCAGCAGCGCGAGAATGGCGCCGACGCCGGCCGACGGCAGCGTGGAGAGAATCGTGACCGGGTGAATGTAGCTCTCATACAGAACGCCGAGCACGATGTACACCGTGATGAGCGCGGCGAGGATGAGCAGCGGCTCGTTGGTCAGCGAGGCCTCGAACGCCGCCGCCGTTCCCTGGAAGGCGACGTTGACGCTCATCGGCAGATGCATACTTGCGACCGTCTTGTTGATAGCATCGACCGCATCGCCGATGGACTTGCCCTGCGCGAGGTTGAAGCTGATGGTCGTCGACGGGAACTGCCCCTGGTGACCGATCGAAAGCGACGTCGGCTGCGTGGTCAGTGTGGTGAACGTGTCCAGCGGAATCTGGCCGCCGTTGGAGCTCTTGACGTAGAGATCGCTCAGCGAGTTGGTGGTGCGCTGGAAACTCGGCGCGACCTCCAGGATGACGTGGTACTGATTCTGCTGCGTGAAGATCGTGGACACCTGGCGCTGCGCGTAGGCATCGTCCAGCACATTGTCGATCGAAGACGGCGTAATGCCGAGCCGCGATGCCGTGTCGCGGTCGATGACCAGCGTGGCGCCCAGGCCGTTGATCTGCTGATCGCTGGCAACGTCGGTGATCACATGGTTGAGCGATTTGAATTTCGCGACCAGCTGATCCGTGATCTGCGCGAGCTCCACCGGGTCCGGGTCTTCAACCGAGTACTGGTATTGCGTGCGTGAAATGCGGTCTTCGACGGTGAGGTCCTGCGCCGGCTGCAGGAAGGTCTGGATGCCGGGAATCTGATTCAGCTTGCCCTGCAGCCGAGTGATGATCTGCTGCGCGCTGTACTTGCGGTCGTCGCGGTCCTTGAGGTCGATCTGGATGCGGCCCGAGTTCAGCGTGGAGTTGGTGTTGTCGATGCCGATGTAGCTGGAAAGCGAGACGACGTCGGGGTCCTTGAGTATCTCGCGAGCCACCGCCTGTTGCCCGTTGGCCATCGCGGAGAACGAGGTGCTCTGGTTGCCCTCGGTAATGGCCATGATCACGCCCGTATCCTGCGAGGGAAAGAAGCCCTTGGGCACGTAGACGTAGAGGATCAGCGTGAACACCAGCGTGGCCGCGGTGACGATCAGCGTGAACGTCTGGTGGCGCAGCACCCACTGCACGCCTTCGCCGTAGCGCGCAATCGTCCACTCGAACCACTCTTCGCTCTTGCGGTAGAAGCGATTCTGTTTTGACTTCGGCTTGTGCCTGAGCAGGCGCGCCGACATCATCGGCGTCAGCGTCAGCGACACGACCGCCGAAACAAGAATCGTGACCGCGAGCGTGACCGCGAACTCGCGGAACAGCCGGCCCACGATGTCGCCCATGAACAGCAGCGGAATGAGCACGGCGATCAGCGATACGGTCAGCGAGAGAATCGTGAAGCCGATCTGCTCGGAGCCCTTGAGCGCCGCATCCAGCGGCGAATCGCCCATCTCCAGATAGCGGTCGATGTTCTCGATCATCACGATCGCGTCGTCGACCACGAACCCGGTCGAAATCGTCAGCGCCATCAGGCTGAGGTTGTTGAGCGAGTAGCCCAGCAGATACATGATGCCGAAGGTGCCGACAATCGACAGCGGCACCGCCACGGCCGGAATAACCGTCGCGGCAAAGGACCGCAGGAACAGAAAGATCACCAGGATCACGAGACCGATGGTGAGCAGCAGCTCGAAATCCACGTCCTTGATCGACGCGCGAATGGTGTTGGTGCGATCGGTGAGGACCTCGAGATCGACGCCCGCCGGCAGCGACTGGCGCAGCTTCGGCAGCAGCGCCTGCACTTCATTCACCACGCCGATGATGTTGGCGCCCGGCTGGCGCTGAATGTTGATGATGATGGCCGGCTTGACGAACGCCTGCGACGCCGGAACCTGGACCACTGTGCCGTCGGGCTGCTTTTCCGTGTGCGCCGGTTGTGCGGCGTAGCCCATCCACGCCGCCTGGTACAGATTCTCCGCGCCGTTCACTACCGTGGCGACATCCTTGAGCCGCACCGGCGAGTTGTTGCGATACGCGACGATGACATCGTCGTAATCGCCCGCGCTCATCAGCTGATCGTTGTCGCCGATCGTGAAGGCCTGCTGCGGTCCGTTGAGCGCGCCCTTCGCCTGGTCCACATTCGCCGTGCCGATGGCGGTGCGGATGTCCTCCAGCGACAGCCCATAGCTGGCCAGCTGCGTCGGGTTCGCCTGGATGCGCACCGCGGGCTTTTGTCCGCCGGCGATCGACACCAGACCGACGCCCGACAGCTGCGAGATCTTCTGCGCCAGAACCGTGTCCGCAAGGTCTTCGACCTTCTGCAGCGGTATCGTGTCCGAGGTCAGCGACAACGTCAGGATCGGCGCATCCGCCGGGTTCACCTTGGCGTAGACCGGCGGGTTGGGAAGGTCCTGCGGCAGATACGTGTACGCCGCATTGATCGCGGCCTGCACATCTTGCTGCGCAACATCAATCGACTCGGAGAGATCGAACTCCAGCGTAATGACCGAGCCGCCGCCCGACGAGATTGATGTCATCTGCTTCAGGCCGGGGATCTGCCCGAACTGACGCTCCAGCGGTCCGGTGACGGACTGCGCCATCACGTTGGGGCTCGCGCCGGGGTAGTACGTCTGCACCTGGATGATCGGGTAGTCGACCTCCGGCAGCGCGGAAACCGGCAGTTCCCACCACGCGACGGCGCCCGCAAGCAAAATGGCCACCATCAGAAGCGAGGTGGCCACCGGCCGGAGGATAAATGGCCGGGACGGACTCATTGTTGCGTGCCTCCACCGGAAGGAGCGGCCTGTCCGCCGTTGTTGTTCTGGTTGCCGTTACGATGGCGCCCGCTTTGCCCATTGCTTTGCCCGTTGCTCTGGCCGCTCTGCCCGTTGCTCTGGGCCGCTTGTCCGCTTCCCTGCCCCGGCTGCGTCACCTCTGAGCCCGGCGGCACCGGCGATCCGTTGGGCAGGCCACCCGACCCGGCCGGCGGCGGCGCCGTCGATGCCGAAGGATTCGTCGCGCCGACAGCGCTTCCGCCATTGATGGCGGGGACAGTCTTCGCCTGCGTCGGCGTCACGGGCGAGCCATCCACCAGCTTTTCCTGCCCGTCCACGACGACCTGCTGACCCGGCTTGAGCGTGGTGTTCGTCGAGAGCACCGAGTTCGTTCCGATGGTGAAGGCAACGGTCACGTTCACAACGTCGGCGTGGAACTGCTGCTTCGGCTTGCCGTTCTTGCCGTTCTCTTCCTCGCCGGACGCCGCATGCGACGGCTTCGCCGCGGGCGCGGCCGTTCCGTTCGCGGAGGTGGACTGTTCGCCGGGAAGGTTCTTCAGCTTGTCCGGAGGCGTCGGTCCCGGATCGACCACGAAGACGTAGTCGCCCTGATTCCCGTTCTCGATGGCCGCAGTTGGAATCACGATCGAGTTGGGACGCTCGCTGAGGATCAGCCGCACGTTGACAAACTGATTCGCAAACAACGAACCGTCGGAGTTGTCGAACACTGCCTTCAGCTTCGCGGTGCCCGTGGTGGTGTCAATCTGGTTGTCGATGGTGAGCAGCGTTCCGCTGGCGATCTTATGCGCGTCGGTGCGGTCGTAGGCTTCGACCACGAGCTTCTTTCCGCCCCTCATCGCCTGCTGCACCTGCGGCAGCTGATCTTCCGGCAGCGTGAAGATGACGGCGATGGGATGGATCTGCGTGATGACGACCAGACCGTTCGTGCTTCCCGCATTCACAATGTTGCCGGGATCGACGAGACGCAGACCGACAACACCGTCGATCGGCGAGTAGATCTTCGTGTAACCAAGATTCACGCGCGCGGCCTCTACGGCAGCCTGATCGGCCTTGATGGAACCCGAGGCCTGTCCCTCGTTGTTCACTTCCAGTTGCTGCTGCTCCTTGGAGACGACGCCCGCCTCATACAGTGCGGTGTAGCGCTCGGCCTCCGCCTGCATGTCCTTCAGGTTGGCCTGGTCCTTGGCCAGCGTGCCGATCGCCTGGTCCAGCGCCGCCTGGTAGGGACGCGGATCGATCTCCAGCAGAAGCTGTCCCTTCCTCACTGCCTGGCCTTCGCGAAAGTTCACCTGCAAAAGTTGTCCGCTGACGCGCGGCTCCAGCGTCACCGTGTTGTACGCCGTGACCGTACCGAGCGCGGTGAGAAAGACCGGAACAGTCTTCTGCTGCACGGCCGTAACCTGGACCGGCGTGGGACGGTTCGCGGCAGCGGCCTGCTTGGCCGCCGCCTGCTGCGCGGCAACATTGTTCGCATGAATGCGCCACACGATGAAGAGGATGATGAGCACAACCGCGACCGCGACGATAATCAGGCGGCGACGGCTGCCCGGACGGCGTCCGCCGGGCTCGGAAGCGTGCTCCGGCAGCAGATGCGAAGGATCGGAAACTCCTCGCGTCGTCAGGCGCGGATCAGGGTCGGTAGTCACACGCGGCATAGGGCCAGCAGAGCTGTGGCTGGAAGAGGCGGACATGAAGGTCAAAGAACTCCTGCGAATCTGTTGCAACCAAACCTAATAGGACGCGTGTGTTCCGGGATTGAGTGGGCTGGACCCGAAGATCATCGCCAGAATGTGGACCGGCGATGCCTCCCCCTTCCCCATGATACTGACGGTATAGTGACGAAGAGCGCACCTTCAAGGTTTCGAGAATGATTTCGGATAGCGACGTAAAGCCGGCCGCGCCTTCAGGGACGGGGCAGGATTCGGGCGCGGGGGAGCCGGCAATGCCGCCGCCGATCCGCACGCCTGACCTTGCGCCCGGCCTTCCGCTCTGCGTGGATCTCGATGGAACGCTGGTCAAGTCGGACACGCTGGTGGACTCCGTGCTGGTGCTGGCCCGGCAGCGGCCGCGGGATATGCTGCGCCTTCCGGGATGGATTGCCGCGGGAAAGCCGCAGTTCAAACGCCATGTAACCAGCGCCGTGACGCTGGATGTGGAGCATCTTCCCTACAACCGGTCCCTGCTGGAATGGCTGCGCGCCGAGCACGGCGCGGGCCGCGCGATCTATCTTGCCACCGCCGCCGACCGCACGCTGGCGGAACGCGTCGCCGAGCACCTCGGAATCTTCGCCGGTGTTCTGGCCTCCGACGGCGAAACCAACCTGGCGGGCACCAACAAACTAGAGGCCTTTCGGCAGCGCTTCGGCGAACGGTTCTGCTACATCGGCAACGCGAAGCCGGATGTGGCGCTGCTGACCGCGTGCGAGAGCCCGATGACTGCCAATCCGCACCGCGCCCTGGCGTCAGGGCTGCGCCGTGCAAAGACGACGGTTGCGGCGAACTTCGAAGACCGCGGCTCGATCGTGAAGAGCTGGCTGCGCGCCATCCGTCTGCATCAGTGGGCGAAGAACACACTGCTCTTTGTGCCGCTGCTGCTGGCCCACGCGTGGAGTCTGCCGACGGTCGCCGGCGGCGTGGTGGCGTTCTTCAGCTTCGGTCTGTGCGCTTCGGCGACGTACATCATCAATGATCTGCTGGACCTCGAAGCCGACCGCCGCCATCCGCGCAAGCGTCGCAGGCCGTTTGCTGCAGGCGATCTTTCGGCGATCGCCGGCATGACCGCCGTGGTGGTGATGCTGGCCGCGGCGTTTGCGCTGGCGTTGCTCGTCCCGCGCGTGATCCTCGCGCTGCCCGGACGGCACGGCCTGCTGCTGCCGTACAAGTTCCTCGAATGGCTGCTGCTGTATACAGCGACGACGCTGACGTATTCGCTGTACTTGAAGCGCACGCTGCTGCTGGATGTGTTTGTGCTGGCCGGGCTGTACACCGTGCGCATCCTCGCCGGCAGCGCCGCAACAACGGTGCCCATCTCCGAGTGGCTGGGCGCGTTCAGCGTCTTCTTCTTCCTCTCGCTGGCCTTTGTGAAGCGCTTCAGCGAGCTCGAAGGTCTGCGCGAGCGTGGAGGGTTAGCGCCGGCGGGACGCGGATATCACATCGGCGACCTCGAGCAGCTGCGCGCCTTCGGCACCGGCTCCATGTTTGCCGCCGTTCTGGTAACGACGCTGTACATCAGCAATCCGGAGACGAGCCTGTTGTACAACCACGCGCTGCGGCTGTGGCTGGTGGTGCCGGTGTTGCTGTTGTGGCTGAGCCAGGTGTGGATGCTCGCCAGCCGCGGCGAAATGCACGACGACCCTGTGGTGTGGGCGATTACCTCCAAGCGCAGCCTGCTGCTGGGCGCCGTGATCGCCGCGATTGTGTGGTCGGCGCTGTAGCGCAACGTACACTAAGAGCTTGGGATCGGGCAGACGATCTGCCGACTTCTTCGAATATGGATGCAACGCAACTGACAGACTTCTCTCCGTCGTCGCTGGATGCCGCCTTTGCTGCGGTGGAGGCGGGGGCGCGCGCGCAACTGGCGGCGCCGAACTTTGATGCGGAGACATTTCGCCTGGAGTGGCTGGGAAGAAAACAGGGCCGGCTGAAGGCAATCTCCGACGCGTGGCTGAAGGCCGCTCCGCCGGAAGCGAAGCGGCTGATCGGCCAACGCTTCAACGCGCTCAAGGAAACGATCGAAGCCGCGGTTGAAAGCGCGGCGGCGAAGCCCGCTGCAACTGAAACAAAGATTGACATTACGCTGCCGGGAATTGCGCAGCGCATCGGCGCGGAGCATCCTCTGATTCGCACCATGCAGGAGATCGTCACGGTCTTCGAACGGATGGGATATTCCGTTCGGTTGGGACCTGAAATAGAGAGTGATTTCTATAACTTCGAGGCATTGAACTTTCCGCCGAACCATCCGGCGCGGGATACGCAGGACACGCTGGTGGTTGCGGAGCAGGAGACCAAGCCCGCGCGCGAGCGGCTGCTGATGCGGACTCATACGTCGCCGGTGCAGATTCGCTCGATGATTCAACAAGATCCGCCGCTGCGGCTGGTGATTCCGGGCAAGGTGCACCGCAACGATGCGGCCGATGCGACGCACTCGCCGGTGTTTCATCAGGTGGAAGGGCTTTGTGTGGATAAAGGCATTACTTTCAGCGACTTGAAGGGAACGCTGGACCACGCGATGAAGGCCTTTTTCGGCTCGGGGGTGAAGACCAGGTTCTTCCCGTCCTTTTTCCCGTTCACGGAGCCCTCGGCGGATGTGCAGATTTCCTGTATCTTTTGCAATGGCAAGGGTTGCAGGAAGTGCAAGCACTCCGGATGGATTGAGCTGCTGGGCTGCGGCATGGTCGATCCGGCGGTGTTTGAGGCGGTGGACGCGAAGCGCGTCGAGCTGGGCCTGGAACCGGCGTATAACTCGCGCAGAATCAGCGGATTTGCGTTTGGAATGGGCGTGGACCGCATCGCGATGATGAAATATGGAATCAGCGATATTGGACTTTTGTATAGCGGCGACATGCGCTTTTTGAAGCAGTTTGCGTAGGTTTGGATCGATTTCAGCGCGTTTTGAACGCGTTGATTTGCACTGTTTCTGGTGCAATTCAGGGCAATTCCAAAATTGGAAGTAAAGAACGATCGATGAACATTTTGACCAAGTGGATCCGCTCCTATCTGCCGGAGCTGGACGTGAGCGATGCGCAGCTGGCGGAAGACCTGACGCTGCGCGGCGTCGCGGTGGAGGGCATCTTTCCGGCCGGTTGCGGCGGGTCGCGGTTCGAGATGGACATTACGACGAACCGCGTGGACGCGATGAATCACTACGGGATCGCGCGCGAGGCGGCGGCGATCTACAGCGAGAAGCTGGGCGGAGTCGCTTTGAAGCCGCTGACGGAAGAGATGGGAGCGCCCGTGGAGGCGGCGCGCGAGGACGACGCATTTCCGGTGCGGATTGAGGCGAAGGATTTGTGCGGGCGGTTTACGGCGCGTGTGATTCGCGATGTTCGCGTGAAGCCGGCGACGGGATTGATCGCCGAGTATTTCAACGCCATTGAACAGAAGCCGATCTCAGGGCCGGTGGATGCGACGAACTTCGGCTGGCTGGCGATGGGGCAGCCGACGCATGTGTTCGATCTGGACACGATTGAGGGCGGCATCGTGGTGCGGCGGGCGAAAACCGGAGAGCGATTACGGTTGCTTGACGGAAGCGAGCGCGTGCTGACGGCGGACGATTTGGTGATCGCCGATGAGAAGAAGCCGCTGTCGCTGGCGGGCGTGATGGGCGGATGGGATTCGCGCGTGACGGAGGCGACCAAGAACATTCTGGTGGAGGCGGCGTGGTTTGTGCCGTCTGCGATTCGCGCCTCTTCAAGAAGGCATGGATTGCATACGGACGCGAGCCATCGATTTGAGCGTGGAGCAGACTTCAACGCGGCGCCGGTGGGCAACAACCTGGTGACGCGGCTGGTTGTGGAGCAGGCGGGCGGCGGCGTTGTGGGACCGATGACGGATGTGGTTGTGCCGGAGCTGGAGGCGAAGACGGCGGGACGCGATCGCATTGTGCTGCGCGTGAACGAGGTGCAACGGATTCTCGGGACCACATTGGAAGATGCTGTGGTCCCACCCCAGCGAGCAGACTCGCTGGTGGCCCCGGAAGACGGCGCGCGAGTCTCGGCGTTGAGCGACAGCGTTGTGGAGCAGGTGCTGACGGCGCTGGGATGCGAGCTGGAGGCGACGCGTGCGGTGGCGGGCGAGTACGCGGTGAAGCTGCCGAGCTGGCGGCTGGATCTGGAGCGCGAGATCGACCTGATTGAAGAGGTCGCGCGGGTGTATGGGTACAACCGGTTTGCCGACACGCTGCCGGCGTGGGCGGGGGCGGTGGTGAAGCTGCCGCATGCGGAGCAGGAGCGAGTGATTCGCGAGACGCTGCGCGCGCTGGGATACAACGAGGCGATCTCCAGCACGTTTGTGTCGGCGGAAGAGGCGGCGGCGTTTGGAGACTCGCAGGCGGGCGCGGTGGCGATGGGCAATCCGTTGAGCGAAGAGGCGGGGATGCTGCGGCCGTCGCTGACGCCGGGCATGGCGACGATGGTGGCGCACAATTTGCATCGCGATGTGAGTGCGGTGCGGCTGTTCGAGATGGGCACGGTGTTTACGGGATCGACGGCGGAGGTACGCGAGGCTGCGGGGCTGGCGATTGGAGCGACGGGTGGGGCCGCTGCGAGCGCGCTGCACGGCGGGGACGACGCGCTGATCTTCGAGGTGAAGGGAGCGCTGGAGTCGCTGCTGGCGAAGTTTGCGGGCGCGGTCGCGTTCGACACGAAGGAGTTGCCGAAGTGGATTGCAGCGGGACGCGGCGGGCGGGCGCTGCTGGACGGCAAGAAGGTTGCGGTCTTTGGTGAGTTGAGCGCGGAGGAGTTGCAGCGGCGCAAGCTGCGGCAGAGCTGTGTAGTGGCGGAGATTGCAGCAGACATTTTGATGACCGAACCGCTGCGGCAACCAGTGGTGCAGGAGCTCTCGCGCTTCCAGGCAGTGGAGCGCGACTTCTCCTTTGTGTTTCCGGACAGCGTGCGATGGGAGGCGATTGCAGCGGCGGTTGATGAAACGAAGATTCCAGAGCTGCGCAGCGTGCGGCCGGTGGAGATCTTCCGCGATGCGAAGGGCAAGGCGGTACCGGTGGGGAGCTATTCGCTGCTATCGCGTGTTGTGTTTCAGTCGAAGGAGCGCACGCTGACGGAAGAGGAGATCGCGGCGTGGTCGGAGAAGATTGTGAGCGCGCTGAAGAAGTTGGGTGGGGTCCAGCGGGCTTAGGTTCTGAAACGAGGCGGGCACTTACGGACTGGTTGAGATCTTTTCTCGCGCGTTCCCACGCGCGATACCCCACCCTTTCACGATGCGACCGTGAAAGGATGGGCCACCCGGCGGTCGGCTGTGAGCTATCAGCTGTGAGCCACGGTGTGTGCGGGAGTGGGAGTGGCGAAGGGGATTCGCTGAGGTTCCTTTGCGAATTGGAGACCGCAAATCCACTTTGCGAATCGCTATACTTCGAGTTGAATCAGGGGGCCTGGAATGGGAACAGCGGTGGTGAGTGCCGACGAGTTTCAAGCGTTGGAGCAGAAGGTGCTCCAGACGGTCGAGCTCATCAAGAAAGAACGCGAGGCGCGGGCGCATGCCGAGGCGGAACGCAATGCGGCCCAGGCGGAGCTGGCGGCGATACGGGAACAGATGAGCGCACACAAAGAGAGCGCGAGCTCAGCGACGAAGGAGCTGGAGAGCCTGCAGCGGGAGCGCGAGCAGGTGCGGCAGCGCGTGGAAGCGATGCTGGCGCAGATGGATGAGCTGTTGTAGTTCGAGGAATCTTTCCGGGGTCGCAGTGGACGTGAGGAGGGCAGGATGCCGCAACTCGCAGAGCCGATGGCAACAACGGAAGCGACAACTTCGGCGAACGGTTTGTTCGCCGGACAGATGACCAGGGAAGATGAGGAGCGGCGGTTGAGCGAGCAGTTGAGAACAGCGGCAGCGATGTCACGGGCCGGACAGACGGCTCGCGAGCAGGGCGCGGTGGTGGTGGACATCTACGACCAGGTGTACCAGCTGCGCGGCACGGATGCGGCGCACATTGAGAAGCTGGCGGGGATTGTCGACGCGAAGATGCGGGCGGTTTCGGCGCAGGGGACGACGGTGGATTCGCTGCGGGTGGCGGTGCTGGCGGCGCTGAATATCGCCGACGAGTTGACGGCGCTGCGGGCGCGCTATGACGCGCTGGCAGGAAGCGCGAATCTGCAGGAGACGAGCGTGCGCTCGCGCGCGGGATCGCTGCTGGGGATGCTGGATGAGGTGTTGCAGGAGCGCAAGGCGGGCTGAGCGTTTCTGAAAGACGAGATGAGAGCAGCGGCCGAAAGTGGCCGCTGCTTTTCTTTTGGGGCAGAGACTTTAGCGTTTCTCCGCCTTCAGGAGAGATGGTTTAGCGATTGAGGTCGTGGAGCGTTTGGCCGGCGGCCTGGGCGAACTTGCCGACGCCTTCCTTGATGTTGCCGGCGACGCGGTCGGCGGCGCCTTCGTCGGCGAGGTCAGGATTGCCGGCGAGATTGCCGAGGCCTTCCTTGACGTGACCGAGGACGTCGGCGCCGGCACCGGCGATGCGCTGGCGGGAGCCCCAGCCGGCGGCGGAGCGGGCGGCGCCTTCGAGGGTGTCAGAACCGGTGGCGGATTCCAGCCCCGGCGAGTTCGCGATGAGGTAGATGACGAGTCCGATTCCAATGCCTGCTGCCAACCATGCAAGGGTCTTCATAGTGAGTCTCCGCTTAGTTCAGATGCGTTTTGAGACGGTCGCGAATGAAGCGAGGGCCGGGGGCGTGGAATCATCGAGGTGGGGCGACGGGAATTGCTGGGCAACCTTCCTGAGCGGCCTTCCTGGACAGCCTCACTGGACGACGAGCGTGACGTTGACGCTGTGCGTGAGGCCGGCGGACGAGGCGGTGATGGTGAGGGTATAGGTGCCGGAGGGTGTGGGTGAAGATGAGCCGCCGCCGGTGCCGTCGCCGGGGATGGTGCGTGACGAGCCGCAGCCGCAGAGGACGCTAAGCGTGGCGAGCAACAGGAGCGGCAAGATCATCCGCAGGGCGGCGCGGCGTCGGCGAAGGAAGGCGAGCGGCGCGGCGAAGAGCAGAGCGAGGAGCGGCGCCGCGTGCGATGGGGCGAAGGCGGAGGGTTTGGTGAGCGAGGCAGAGGTCTGCGACTGGCCGGTCTGCACGGTGGCGGAGAGGGTGTAGCTTCCGCCGAGGCTGGAGGTGGAGGGATTGACGGTGCAGGTGCTGTTGGCGGGGGCTCCGGTGCAGGCGAGCGCGACGGAGCCGGTGAGGCCGGGGAGCGAGGTGAGCAGGAGCGGGTAGGTGGCGGTGGCGCCGCTGGCGAGCGAGACGGTGGAGACGCCGTTGGTGGCGAGGGTGTAGTCGATGCCGGTGGCAACGAGGCTGGTGGTTTGGGTGCCGGAGGGTGCGTCGTCGGTGAGAGTGAGGGCGCCGGTGGTGGGACCGGCGGCGGTTGGGGTGAAGACGACGACGAGATTGCAGGAGGATGCAGCGGAGATTGTGGAGCTGCAGGTGCTGGAGGCGATCTGGAAGCCGGCGCTGGTGGCCATGCCGGCGATGTGCAGGGGAAGGCCGCCGTTGTTGGTGAGGGTAAGGGTCTGCGCGGACGAGGTGAGGCCGACTCCGGTGGCCGAGAAGGTGAGCGCGGTGGGATTGAGCGAGACGCCGGCGGGAGCGACACCGGTTCCGGCGAGCGAGACGGTTTGCGAGCGGAACTGATCGGTGACGGTGAGGGTTGCGGAGCGCGGGCCGACAGCGCTGGGAACGAACGCGACGGAGATGGCGCAGGTGGAGTGCGGGTTGAGCGACGTTCCGCAGGCGTTGGTGGCGGTGAAGTCGCCGGGGGTGACGGAGGCGGCGATGAGCGTGAGGGCGACGTCGCCGGTGTTGGTGAGCGTGACCTGCTGCGCGGCGCTGGTGGTGCCGATGGCCTGCTGCGCGAAGGTGAGCGAGGCGGGAGCGAGGGTGTCGGTGGCGGGAGCGTTGCCGGCGCCGGAGAGTTGCGCGGTCTGGGTGCCGACGTTGTCGGTGACGGAGAGGACGCCGGTGCGGGTGCCGCTGGCGGTGGGTGTGAAGCTGATGGAGAGCGAGCAGGCGGTCTGCGCGGCGAGCGTGGAGGTGCAGGTGCTGGCGGCGATCGCGAAGTCGCCGGTGATGGAAGGAGTGTTGAGCGAGACGGGGTTGGCGCCGGTGTTGGCGACGGTGACGATCTGCGAGGAGGCGGTCTGGTTGACGACGGTTGCGGGGAAGGTGAGGGTGAGCGGCGTGAGCACGACGGCGGCGGCCGGTGCGGCGGTGCCGGTGAGCGAGACGGTGGCCTGGCCGCCGGGGATGTTGGCGTAGAGGATGAGCTGGCCGGTGCGGGTTCCAGTCTGCGTGGGAGCGAAGCTGATGGAGACGGTGCAGGTTGTGCCGACGGCGAGTGTCTGACCGGAGCAGGTGTCGGTCTCGACGAAGTCGCCACTGATGGACGGCGTGCCGAAGGTGACGGGAGCGTTGCCGGAGCTGGTGACGGTGATGGTTTGCGCGCTGCTTTGGGTGGCAACGGCCTGCAAAGAGAATGTGAGGCTGGTGGACGAGAGCGTGATGGCTGGAGCGGAGGTGGGCGTGGCGCTGAGCAGAGGGACCTGCCAGAGTCCGCGGCCGTAGGTGCCGGCGCGGAGCATGCCGAGGCGCCCGTCGCCGGTGGACATTTGCGGCGCGGCTTCAAGGGATGTGACAGGAGCGTTGGGAAGGCCGGTGCCGAGCGGGCTCCAGCAGTTGGTCGTCGCGCAGGTGGTGACGGCTTGCGTGACGAAGACGCCGGTGTCCATCGCGACGTAGACGGTATTGGCATCGTTGGGGTCGACGATGACGGCGTTGGCGGGGGCGAGTGGAAGGTTCGAGCTGATGTTGAGCCAGGCCGCGCCGAAGTCGGTGGAGCGGTAGAGATGCGGGCCGGGGCCGAAGCCCATGATGGTGGCGTAGACGGTGCCGCCGGTGGCGTCGTGGGGATCGGTGGCGACGGAGGAGATGTCGAATGCGTTGGGGTTGAAGATGTGCGCGTCGGTGAGGTCGTTGGTGACGGAGCCGGAGGCGCTGGCCCATGCAGCGGACGAGGAAGCGGTGTTGGCGGTGGTGGTGACAAAGAGTTGGCCCGCGATGGTGCTGCCGCCGCCATCGAGCGAACCGGCCATGCCCGCGTAGAGCACGGTTGAGCCGGAGTTCTGCGGATAGGTGGAGGAGACGACGGGGCCGCCGGCAGCGAGAGAGCGCACCATGGCGGAGTTAGTGGTGCAGGCGCCGGCGGTGCCGTCGAAGGCGGGACTGAGCTGGTTGGCGGCGCTCCAGGTGGTGCCGTCGGCGGCAGTTCCGCGCCAGACGCGGCAGGTGCCGACGAGGACGTTCGTGGTCTGCTGGGGATCGAGCAGCGAAGGAGCGTCGAGGAGCGCGGCATCGTTGTTGACCTGCGTGGCGCCGATGGTTGCAGGCGGGAGCAGGTCGGGGCTGTCGCAGTTGAGGCCGGAGATGCAGGCTTTGAGGTCGACTGCGGCGCCGATGGTGATGAACCAGTTGGAAGCGTTGTTCGGGTCGATCTGCGGCAGGCCGCCTTCCCCGGCGGAGAGCTGCGGCCAGGCGGAGAGCGCGGAGGCGTCGGTGTTGGCTGCGGAGCCGTCGGCGCCGAGGCCGACGATAAGCGTGCCGGGATCGGTGGGATCCTGCGCGAAGCCGACGATCTCGGCGAGCGAGCCGCCGGCACCGATGGCGGTGTTGAGGTTGTCGAAGTGTTGTGCGTCGGTTACGGAGCAGGCGGGTCCGGTTTGGTTGACGCCGTCGCTGGAGCGCCAGATGCCGCCATCGTTGCCGGTGAAGACGAGTTCGCCGCCGGTGGCGAGTTCAGCAGCGATGGCATGCTGCGCGGGCGCGACCTTTGCGGGCGCATTGCAGCCGTTGAGCGCGTTGGTGGTGTTGCGGAGCGCGCAGCTCGACGAGTGGGCGGCCATGGAGCAACGGTAGAGGTCGACGGTGCCGGCGAAGAGCAGAGTTCCAGAGGAGGGCAAGGCGGTGGCGGCGAGGGAGAGATCGTAGGCGGCTTGGGTGATGACGGTGCTGCCGGAACCGACTTCGAGCGCGCCGTTGTCGATGCGTCCGCCGGACCATGTGGGCGAGGGCGAAGCGCAGGAGCTGCCGGTGAGGTTGCAGAGGTCCTGCCAGAGCCCCTGATCGTTGTCATTGACATCGACGGTAAGGGCGTAGAGGTCGCCGGTGACGGGCTGCACGGCGAGCGCACCGCGGAAGATGGGACAGTTGGCGCTTCCCTGCCCGTTGCTGCCGACGGGACAGTTTGCGGTGGTGAGGCCGGTGCCGGGCTGATTGGTGAGGCGCGTCCAAGTGGCACCGTCGGGCGAGCTGTAGTATCCGTGGCTGCGGACGGCGGCGATGAAGAGACTGCGCTGCGCGTCCCAGACGACGGATGTGGCGGCGTTGCCGATCTGTCCGGTGCCGAGGGGCTGCGAGGTCTGGACGATGGTGGCGCCGTCATAGAGTGTGGCCATGCGCCAGGTGAGGCCGGCGTCTGTGGAGTAGTAGAGGCCGGGGACGGAAGCAGAACCCGCGGCGCCGACGGTGGCGGACTGCGGGGAGACGGACATGGCTGCGACGACGAGGCTGGTCGAGGAGGTGCTCCAGGCGATGGCCGCGGTGGAAAGACCAGCGAAGGAGTGGTTGACGTAGTTGGGACTGGAGCCATCCTGCGACTGCGTGGCGATGGTCCAGGTCTGGCCGCCGTCGGTGGAGCGAAGGATGCCTTCGCCATAGAGAGAGTCGCTGGCGTCGTTGGGGTCGCCGGTGCCGGCGAGGAGGATGGGGTTGGGCGCGGGCTGGACGGCGACGGCTCCGATGGAGAGCGAAGGGATGGTTGGCGTGCCGGCGTTGAGGCTGAAGACAGGAAGCGTGTCGGTGAGTGGTGTGAAGGTGACGGACGAGCCGGCGGCGTTGGTGGACTTCCAGACGCCGCCGCCGGTGGTGCCGAGATAGACGGTGTTGCCGCTGGTGTCGTTGGGGTCGAAGGCGATGGCGGTGACGCGGCCGGTGATGTTTCCGTACGACTGCGAGACGACGGCGCTGGGACCGAGCGGCTGCCAGGGAGCGTCAAGCGCAGTGGTGCCGGTTGCGTGGGCACGCGCGGCGCGGCGCTGGAGCAGGGCGGCGAGCTGCGACTGCGCGTTCTGGCGAGCGAGCGCGGGCGAGGTGCGGCCGGGGGTTGCGCGCTGGGCGAGAAAGCTGCGCAGGCGTTGTTGCTGCGAGGCTTCGGTCCAAGGGCTCTGCGCGTTGGAGGTGGAGATTGTGCTGAGGGCGATGAGGGCGGCCGCGACGCAACGGACGACGCCCGGGGATGGGGCGGCGCGGCGATGGCGATTCGTCAGACTTCTGTTTGCGACACTGCTCAGCGACAAACGCGGGTCCCGAAGCCTCCGCTGCCCTGATGCGCTCCAAAGGTTCACGCAGGAGATAGAGCAAGCGAAGGCGCACTCTGCGCGGCGAAAGAAAAGACTGCTCTAATCTGCGACAGCGATTGGATTAGTTCTTTCTTAGAAACGCGCACTGCGAGTGTAGCAAGGGAGATTTGCGCGCAACATACCGTGTACACGAGAAGAGACTGCAACTTCCGGCGCAGTGGAGGAGTTTCAGGAGAAAGAGTCTAGCTGTGTCCGAGGACGGGATGCGGCTCGTAGAGCTCTTCGAGTTGTTTGATCTCGTCGTCGGTGAGTTTGAGAGTGAGGGCGGCGAGGGCGTCCTCGAGATGGCCGGGCTTGCTGGCGCCGATGATGGGGGCGGAGACGGCGGGTTTGGCGAGAATCCAGGCGAGGGCGACCTGGGCGGGCTTGACGTTGCGATGGGCGGCGATCTCGACGACGCGGTCGACGATGTCGAAGTCGGCGTCGCGGTAGTAGAGCTTATGGCCGAAGTCGTCAGTGCGGGCGCGGGCGGTGGCGCCGGCGACGATCTTGTTTTGCTGGGATTCCTTATCTTCGCGGCGGCGCGTGCCGGTGAGGAAGCCGCGCGCGAGCGGGCTCCAGGGGATGCAGCCGATGCCCTGATCGAGACAGAGCGGAATCATCTCACGCTCCTCTTCGCGGTAGACGAGGTTGTAGTGGTTCTGCATGGTGACGAAGCGGGCGAGGGAGTTGGCGCGCTGATAGTCGAGCATCTTGAGGAACTGCCAGGCATACATGCTGGAGGCGCCAATGTAGAGCGCCTTGCCGGATCGGACAACGACGTCGAGCGCCTCGCAGGTCTCTTCGATGGAGGTGTTCTTGTCGAAGCGGTGGATCTGGTAGAGGTCGACGTAGTCGACGCCGAGGCGCTTGAGGCTGGCGTCGATGGAAGACAGGATGTGTTTGCGCGAGAGGCCGCGATCGTTGGGCGCGTCGCTCATGGGATTGAAGACCTTGGTAGCGATGACGAGCTCTTCGCGGCGGGGCTGGAACTCGCGCAGGAGCTTGCCGGTGAGGACTTCGCTTTCGCCGAGCGAGTAGATGTCGGCGGTGTCGTAGAAGTTGATGCCGGCTTCGACGGCGCGCTTGACGAGAGGGCGGGCTTCGTCTTCTTCAAGGACCCACTCGCGCCACTTCCTGGAGCCGTAGGTCATCATGCCGAGACAGAGCGGAGAGACGCGAAGGCCGGTGTGGCCTAGCCGCACATCATTCATTTTCGGGTTTCACCTCTGCGCGATTGGACGCTGGAGAGCGCGATGAGGTTCCAAGCTGGTCTTCGGCGGGCGAGCGGGCATCTTACAGAGATATGCCGCCGCGGATGCGGGCCGCCTTTGGGCGGCTTCCGGGCCCGATGTAGAAGCGTTCGCGGCGGCGATGACACGGGTGGACGCTGTTTTCCGGAGTGAAGAGGGTGTACGCGGAGGTTCGCGGCGGCGACGCACAAGCGGGTCTCGAGCCAAACTGAAGAGGACATGGCTCGGAAAAAACTTCGCGTTGGTGTTTTGTTTGGCGGCCGCAGCGGCGAGCATGAGGTATCGCTGCGCTCGGCGCGCTCGATTCTTGAGGCGATCGACAGGAAGAAGTATGACGTCGTCGAACTTGGGATTACGAAAGAAGGCCGGTGGCTGACGGGCGGCTCGGCGGGACGTTTGCTCGCGACGGGGCAGCAGGCTCGTGATGAGAACAGCGGAGGCGAGGCGGGGATCACGCTGGCGGCCGCGGCGACGGAGCCGGGCGCGCGCACGGGGCTGGATGTGGTGTTTCCGGTGCTGCATGGGACGTTCGGGGAAGATGGGACGATTCAGGGGCTGTTTGAGCTGGCGGATGTGGCGTATGTGGGCTCGGGTGTGCTGGGTTCGGCCGCGGGCATGGACAAGGATGCGATGAAGCGGCTGTTTGTTGCGGCGGGGCTGCCGGTGACGCCGCATGTGACGATGCTGCGGAGCGAGTGGAAGGCGGATGCGAAGCGAGGGACGAAAGCGATTGAGAAGGCGCTGCGTTATCCGCTGTTTGTGAAGCCGGCGAACCTGGGGAGCTCGGTGGGGATCAGCAAGGTGCATGATCGCAAGGAGCTGGGGCCGGCGATGGACCTGGCGGCGAGCTTCGATCGCAAGATCATTGTGGAGCAGGGGGTGGGCGGGCCGGGCGTGAAGCCGAGGGAGCTGGAGGTTGCGGTGCTCGGCAACGATGCGCCGGAGGCGAGCGTGGTGGGCGAGATTGTGCCGGCGAAGGAGTTCTACGACTACGAGGCGAAGTATGAGCTGTCGGGGCCGGACGAGAGCGTGAGCATGATCCCGGCGAAGCTGACGAAGGCGGAGGAGAAGAAGATTCGCGCGATGGCGATTGAAGCGTTCAGGGCGTGCGATTGCGCGGGGCTGGCGCGGGTGGATTTTCTGATGGCTCCGGCGAAGAAGGGCAAGCCGAGCGAGATTGTGCTGAACGAGATCAATACGATGCCGGGCTTCACGTCGATCAGCATGTATCCGAAGCTGTGGGCGGCGAGCGGGCTGAAGTATTCGAAGCTGATCGATCGGTTGATTGAGCTGGGGATGGAGCGGCATCGCGAGAAGCTGGAGACCAGCTTTAGCCGGTAGGGAGCAAGTTAGCGAGCTGGCGAGTTGGCGGATTGAGTTTGAGGTGGCTCGCACCCGTGCTGCACTACCATAGAGAGAATGAGTACCACGCAAACGCCGGCGTTGACGCTGGCTGACATCAAGGCGGCGCGCGAGCGGCTGAATGGATCGATCCATCGGACGCCGTGCGCGCGGTCGGAGACGCTGTCGCGGCAGACGGGGCAGAACGTCTTTCTGAAGCTCGAAAACCTGCAGATGACGGGGAGCTTCAAGGAGCGCGGCGCGCTGAACAAGATCGCCACGCTGACCAAAGAGCAGGCGGCGCGGGGCGTGATCGCGGCGAGCGCGGGCAATCATGCGCAGGGTGTGGCGTATCACGCGACCGAGCGCGGCATTCGGTCGGTGATTGTGATGCCGCTGACAACGCCGCTGGTGAAGGTGCAGGCAACGCGCGGCTTTGGCGCCGAGGTGGTGCTGCACGGAGCGAACTACGACGAGGCGTGCGAAGAGGCGACGCGACGCTGCGAGGCCGAAGGGATGACGTTCATTCATCCGTTCGACGATCCGCTGGTGATGGCCGGACAGGGCACGATTGGGCTGGAACTGCTGGAGCAGATCGAGAATCTTGAGGCGGTGGTGGTTCCGATTGGCGGCGGCGGATTGATCGGCGGGATTGCGTGCGCGATCAAGGAGGCAAAACCCGATGTGCGCGTGATCGGCGTGCAGACGGCGCGGCTGCCTTCGATGAAAGAGGCGGTGCGCGAGCATCGTCCGGTGACGCTGGAGCCGGCGACGACGATTGCCGACGGCATTGCGGTGCGGCGCGCGGGCGAGGTGACGCTGCCGGTCGTCGAGCGCTATGTGGATGAGATTGTGACGGTGAACGAGGACGAGATTGCTTCGGCGATCCTCACCTTGCTGGAGCGCGAAAAGACACTGGCGGAGGGCGCGGGCGCGGCGGGACTGGCGGCGGTGCTGCAGAAGCGCACGTCGCTGCCGGCGTTCACGAGGACTGCGGTGATCGTGGGCGGAGGCAACATCGATGTCACGCTGCTGAGCCGGATCATCGAGCGCGGCCTGGTGCAGGATGGGCGATTGATCCGGCTGCGGATTCATCTGCTGGACAAGCCGGGCGCGCTGGCGGAGCTGACGCAGATTATCGCGGCGCATCGCGCGAACATTGTGGACACGCTGCATAATCGCGCGTACTACGGCGTTAACCTGGGCGACACGGTGATCGACATCACGATGGAGACGCGCGGGCGCGAGCAGGTGGAAGAGCTGGTGGCGGCGCTGACGGCAGCGGGGTATAAGCACAGCCGCGTGCTGTAGCTAGTGTTTGTCTCAGGACGAAAAGCCACAGCAAAGGCCGGTCGGCTATCAGTTGCCAGCTGCGGGTTTCGAGTTGCCGGTTAAGCCTTCGGGGAAAAACGCTGCTAGTGTTTGCGGGTGTCGGGCTGCAGGGTGACGGTCATGGGGCGGTGATCGCGCAGGACGTCGAGCGTCATGGGCTTGCCCTTGACGGCGTGCAGATGCTTGTTCCAGTCGGACGTGGAGCGCATGGGGCGGGCATCGACGCGGAGGATGACGTCGCCGGCATGTACGCCGGCACTTGCAGCGGGGCTGCCGTCGGCGACGGACTGCACCAGAAGACCCTGTCCTTTGGGTGCGCCGAAGAAGACGGCGAGCTGCGTCGGCATGGCCTGCAATTCGAGGCCGGTGAAGGGGCCGTGGAGAAGGCTGTCAATAAAGCCCTGCGAGTGCGGCGTGGTGACCGCGGGCGGTGAGGGCGGCGGCGTGATGGCAGAACCGTCCGCATCGCCGCTGATGATGGTGGCGTCGAGCGACGGCGGAGGTGCATCGGCGACGCGGGCCCAGGCCTGACGCTCGACGTCCACGCGGTTGGCGAGGCGGGCACGAATGGTGATGGGGTTGCCGTTGCGAAAGACGGAGAGACGCACTTGGACCCCGGCGCCGGCCTCGCGAATCATGCGGCGCAGAGCTTCGCCGCTGGCGACGATGTGGCCGTTGAGGCCGGTGATGAGGTCGTGGGGCTGAAGGCCGGCGGCGGCGGCGGGACCGTCGTGATCGACGAGCAAGACCTCGACGCCGCGTGAGTCACGCAGATGCATGGAGGCGGCCTGATCTTTGGTGAGGTCGTGAAACTCGATGCCGAGATAGCCGGGAGGGCGCTGGATGGTGCGCCCGGAGGCGGCGGCGCAGGGCTGAGGAATCGAGAGCGGCAAAAGGAGCGCGAGCGCGAGGCCGATGACGGCGTGACGCAGGGCAGACCGGGCAGGACGGGCAGGTCGGGCAGGGCGGGAAGATCCTTCGGAGGGCTGTCCTGGCCAATCGCAGCGGATGAAACGTTCCTCCTGGTACGGGGCAGTCGGACGCACCGGCGCATGCCGTTTTCTGCGCGGAGAAACGGTATCCGCGTCGCTCCATACCTTCAGGAGAAATGCGTTGGCTGGATGCTGCATCGCTTGCACCTTACTCGATATCGGCTGAACCTTGAAGTGCCTGGAACGATGCGTTGCGAATCGCGGCGTTCGAGTCCTGCGTGGAGACGGAGCGCAGCGCGTAGCGCACGCTCGAATCGGCCTGCACGGGCTCCAGCAGCGAGATGGCTTCGCTGCGGACGTCGGCGCTCTGATCGTTCATCAAGGTATCGAGCACGGCGTTGCGAACGTTCTCATCCTGGGCAACGTAGGGCTGCAAGCCTTCGAGCGCCTTGAGGCGGACTTGAGGGCTCTTATCCGAACGCAGGCTGACGAGCAGGGCACCGCGGATATCGGGGTTGCCGGCGGCGTTGCCACCGCAGCTGTGACCGGCGAGGCACTCATCGGCGAGCAGCTTGACGGAACTCGCCTGGACTTCGTTGTTGGCGGCGAGCTTGGTGCCGAGCATGAGAAGCTGACGGATCTGCGGATCGTCGAGCGAGCCCTGCACGGTTTCGGGCACGAGGCGGTTGTACTTCACCTTGACGATGTCGGGATTGGGCGTCTGCTCGATACCGGCGACGCTGGCGATGGGGCCTTCCGCGGTGTTGGCGGTGTAGACGCGGTTGGGCATCTGCGGAGCATGGGCGGCCTGATAGCGGGCGATGATGTTGCCGCCGAGGAAGCCCGCGCCGACCAGGAGGACGGTGAGCGCGGGAGCTCCCTGCACGTAGCCGAGCCAGCGAAAGGCGTTGCCGAAGAGGCGCTGCATGACCGACTTCGGAGGCATGGCGTCGAGGGCTTCGTCCAGGCGCATGCGCGAGGCGGTGAGCAGATTGGGCGAGGGCTCGATGACGGGATTCCGGGCGAGCTCTTCGCCGAGGGCGAGCATGGCGTTCCACTCGCGACGACACTCTTCGCAGTGGCCGAGATGCTGTTCGAGCTGATGCTGCAGCTCGTCCGGCAGCTCGCCGTATTGCGCGAGAATTATGTTCTGTTGTGCATTCTCACAGTTCATGATGCGTACCTCGACCAGCCTCTCCAACGCACTACATTCCGTTCCCGATCCGCTGCAGGTCTTCTGATTTCGCGCCCGCACGCGGATCCTTCTGCCGTTCCTACCTCACATCGACCAGCCGTGCTCTCAGCTTGCGGGTGGCGCGGAAGAGCGTGTTTTTTGCCGTCTCTTCCGTCGTTGAGAGCATCTCGCCGATGGTTCTGAGCTTGAGCCCCTGATAGTGCTTCAGCTCGAAGACTGTACGCTCGCGAGGCGTCAAGGAATCCAGCGCACTCTGAATCGCGGCGTTCATATTCTTGCGGTCGAGCTCGCGCGCCGGGTTGGCCATCGCGCGCTCGTCCTGGACGTTGGCCATCAGGTCCATCTCTTCGCCGGCGGCGTCCATCACGGTCGAAGGATCTTCCCTGCGGCTCTTTCTGCGGCGAAGCTGGTCCAGGCACAGGTTCGTCACAATGCGATAGAGCCAGGTGTAGAAGGAGCACTCGAAGCGAAAGTTCGAGAGGTGGCGGTACGCCTTGATGAAGGCGTCCTGGTGCACGTCCTGGGCGTCCTGCTCGTTGCCCAGCATGTGCAGAGCCAGCCGCAGAACGCTGCGGTCGTAGCGCCGAACCAGAGCATCGAAGGCGGAGCGATCGCCCTTCTGCGCGGCGCGGATGAGCTCATCGTCCTCGGCGCGCTGCTGTTGACGGGCTTCGAGCTGCTCGGCCGTCAGCCTGGCGCGAGTGCTCGGTTGGGCAGCGGCATTCGACATCACTGCCGCTGATTTTATCCCGCCCCCTGTGCTCCCAAGGCCTAAGGGACTTGCAAAGGGACTGGGACGCCGGCGGCTGTCGCCACCGAGAACGATCGCATCGCTTATGCTCATGCTCAGTCTGACTCCGGAGTCAGTTACTTACTACAACTTGGTAGACGGGCAGCGCGGTACAAAGGTGAGCGCGGGAGAGGATGGAAGGCTACATCGTTTGTTGGGTGTCATCGTGCAACCCGCGGATGGCGTCTTATCGCCTAAGAGCGGAGCGGGATGGCGAACGAACGAGATCGTAAGCAGATGAACCGGCGGCAGTTCTTACGCCAGACCTTCGCCTTTTCGGCGCTCGCGGCGGCTGGACCGCATGTGGCGTTCGGCTTTCAGGACGCCATCAGCCCCAAGCCGGCGCCCGCGCCCGATCCCAATGGACAACATATGTTCCTGGTGGGCGACTGGGGAACGGACAAGTATCCGGACCAGCAGCTCGCGACCGCGAAGGCGATGCAGCAGTGGGTGGACCAGCGGCATGTGAAGCCGGGCTCGCTGTTCATGCTGGGCGACAACTGGTACGGCGACATGGGGGTGGGATATATCTCGCCCCGGTGGCAGGAGCAGTTCGAGCAGATGTATCCGACATCGCACTTTCCCGGCCCGTGCTACGTGGTGCTGGGCAATCACGATTATGAGCGCAAGGTTTCGAGCAAGGTGGATCTGGAGCTGGGATACGCGGCGCATGCCAAGGGGACGCGATGGACGCTGCCCTCGCGGTGGTACACGTTCGAGTATCCGGCGAAGGACCCGGTGATCAAGTTCATCTGCCTCGATACGAATTTGCCAGGGCAGAAGCACGGCGCGGAGATGTTCGAGCCGTGGAGCTTCGACATGGACCACAAGGACCGCGACCAGCAGGATGCGTGGTTCCGTGCGGAGCTTGCGAAACCGCGCACGACGCCGTTTCTTGCCTGCGTGGCCCACCATCCGCTGTACACCAACGGCATCCACCGCGATCAGAAGATCCTGATTCATGACTGGGACGCGTTGCTGCGACAGTACAAGGTGGACTTCTGGATCAGCGGGCACGATCACGACCTGCAGCACCTGGAGTTTGCAGGCCACCCGACGAGCTTCCTGATCTCGGGCGGCGGCGGCGCGGAGCTGGTGAACTGGACGACGCCTCCGGAAGAGCGTGGGCCGTATGGCGGCAAGGTGCTGGGCTTCAGCGATATGGAATTTTCGAAGGACGGCATCCTGTTCCGGCACGTGGATGTGCACGGCGCGGTGCTGCACGCCTTCCGCAAGACGCCGGATGGCAAGGTGGAGATCTTTTTGCCGACGATCTGACGCAGGGCGCGGATGGGGCTGCGGCATAAACTTGAGATTTAAGACATAGACTTAAGAACAATGACCTCGCTGTTTCCTGAGCCCACGCAACCTCGCGTTCCTCCCACGCGGCTGAATCCGGAGAAGTGGCTGATCGCGCACTGCGATGGCGGGGCGCGGGGGAATCCCGGGCCGGCCGGCTATGGCGCGGTTCTCGAGACCGAGGCCGGTGAGGTGCTGGCTGAGCTGAGCGAGTTCCTTGGCGTCCGCACGAATAATTTTGCGGAGTACTCGGGGCTGCTGGGAGTGCTGGCGTGGGCGCTCGAGCATGGCTACCGGCGGCTGCGCGTGGTCTCCGATTCCGAGCTGATGGTGAAGCAGATCCAGGGGCGCTTCAAGGTGAACTCACCGGACCTGAAGCCGCTGTGGACGGAAGCTCGGGCGCGGATCGGCGAGCTGGAGGAGTTTCAGATTACGCATGCGCTTCGGCACAAGAATAAAGAGGCGGACCGGCTGGCCAATGCTGCGATGGATCGCGGCATGGGCCGCACGCCATCCGGGGCGAAGAGCGAAGCGAAGGCGACACCGTATCCCAAGGACGCGAGCTCCGCGCCTCCAATGCTGCGCGGATTCATTCGAGATGGAGTGGTGCACATTCTTGGCGAGCGGAAGCTGCCGGAGGGTGTGTTTGTGAAGATTGTTCCGGAGTAACTAAAGGGATATCCGCGACGTTACTCCGATGCCGTTCTCGATCTGCATCCAATCACAATAGGATGAGATATATGCGCCGTAGCTTGATGCTCCCTGGTCTTTTTTTTGCCGCAATATTTGTTGTCTTTCTTTCGAGCTCCAACCTCTGGGCGTCTTCGCAGAGCGATCCTGCTGCGGTGGAGCAGGTTCGGCAGGCGGTGGCGGCCGAGCTGGAAGCCAATCGCACGGACAAGAGCATCTGGACCTACCGCGAGAATGACATAACGCCGGGGAAGAATGCGGTCTATCACACGATTGAAACGACGCAGGGAACGCTTCGGCGGCTTATCGAGCTGAACGGCCGGCCGCTAACCGGACAGGCTGCGGCGAACGAGAAGAACCGCATCGAGAACTACGTGCATGACAGCAGCGCGCAGGCGAAGGCACAGCGCGCGTCCGCACATGACGACGCGCAGGCGGCCGAACTTTTGAAGATGCTTCCGAATGCCTTTTTGTGGACGAAGGGTGCAGAGAGCAGCGAGTATGAGACGCTGAACTTCCGCCCCAATCCCAACTTCAATCCGCCGGATATGCAGTCGCGCGTGCTGGGCGCCATGGCGGGGGAGCTGGTCGTCTCCAAGGAGGGTCACCGGATCCGCACGCTGAAAGGCCAGCTGACCGATAACGTTCTTATTGGCTGGGGGATTCTGGGCAAGCTAGACAAGGGCGGCACGTTCGACGTGGAGCGGCGCATGGTGGGCGACGGCCGCTGGCAGATTACCGAGACCCATGTCCACATCGGAGGCCATGCGCTGCTGTTCAAGACGATTGGACAGCAGGAGGACGATGTGAAGACCGATTGGGCACCCTCGACGGCGAAGACGCTGGAAGAGGCAGCCACGCAGTTGACTGCCGGGGGGCGGTGAGCGATCGCTGCAGATTTACGAAAATGGCCAGAAAAATCAACGCCTTCGCCTGAGCTTTTCGCATCCCAGTCCGGTGCGAGAGACTCTAATACCAGAGTGAACGAGTTCTGCTTGAGCATGAGATCGTCTCCGACACGGTGGAGACTGGCGGCGCCTGTACTCGCGTTGCAATGCGCGCTGCTGTGCGCTGTGCCGGCGATGGCGCAGAATGCGCCGGGTTCAGGCGCTCCGGAAGCTCCAGAGGGAACGACCCAAAGCCTTCCGTCCGCGCCGAGCGCGCTTCTTTCGCTGCAGGACGAGTCGCTGGCGCGTCCCGCAGGTTCGGGGTTCGTCTTCAAAGCGCCGAGCACCATTCCGGGTCCGGGTGGCGTGCAGATTGAGCAGGCGACGGATACACCGATCGCTCTTTCACTGGACGACGCGATTTCACTTGGCCTCGAGCGCAATGTGAGGCTGGTGTACGACCGCGCCAAGCAGAAGACGGTGCATGGCGAGGAGCTGGGCGTGGTGAATGCGCTGATGCCTTCGCTGCGCGCCACGGTATCGAGCGGAGCAGAGGAGTTGAATCTCGCGGCGCTGGGGTTTAAGCCGCAATCGGTGAGCGGATTGCTTTCGCAGTTCGGCTACACGGGCACGTTTCCCACGATCGTGAAGGTGCACGTGACGCAGGCGATCCTGAGCGCGGACCAGGAGCTCTTCGACTTGCCGGCGTATGAGCTGTACAAGGGCGCGAAACGCGAGGCACAGGTGGTGGACCTGGATGTGCTGACCAGCCGCGGCGATCTGGTGTTGGCGGTGGGCGAGGCGTATCTGCAGGTGCTGGCGGACCAGACCAGCGTGGCCAACGCGCAGGCGCAGGAGCTTTCGGCGAAGACGCTGTTCAGCCAGGCCTCGCAGCGGCGGCAGGCGGGCGTGGGCACGAGCCTGGATGAGCTTCGCGGGCAGGTGGAGTATCAGCAGCGGCAGCAGGGGACGATCGCCGCGGAGAACAAGCTGGGCAAGGACATCATCCAGCTGAACCGCATTATGGGGCTGCCGGCGGGGCAGACGCTGGAGTTGACGGATACGGCGCCGTTCACGGAGCTGGCGGACATGGATCTCGATCGCGCCAAGGACACTGCCTACCGGCATCGCAAGGACTACCTGAGCCTGCAGGAGCAGATTCAGGTGGGCGATCGCGAGCTGCGGGCGGTGCGCTATCAGCGCCTGCCGACGCTTGCGTTCAATGGCTTCTATGGCGTGATCGGCGAGACGACCGGGTTGTACCACGGAGCGTTTGTGGCGGAGGGCACGTTGAAGTTCCCGATCTTCCGCGAGGCCGGGCAGCGTGGAGAAGAAGAACAGGTGGGAGCGCAGCTGACTGCGCTGCGGCAACGTGAGAGCGATCTGCGCGTGACGATCGATGCGCAGATTCGATCGTCGATGCTGGATGTTGAGGCGGCGGACCAGTTGGTCAAGGTTGCGCAGAGCAACGTGCAACTGGCCGAGCAGGAGCTTTCCGATGAGCGCCAGCGCTTCTCGGCGGGCGTGGAGGACAATCTCGCCGTGGTTGACGCGCAGGCCTCGGTCACGTCGGCGCAGGCGCAGCTGGTGCAGGCGCTGTATCAGTACAACGTTGCGAAGCTGAACCTGGCGCGCAATACGGGCGTGATCGAGACGCGCTACCGTACCTACCTGGGCAAGTAAGCTGGTGCTCGTGAGCCCGAAACGCAAGCGAGTCCTGGTGAGCTGGTCCGGCGGAAAAGACAGCGCGTGGGCGCTGCACCTTTTGCAGCAGAATCCTGACATCGAGCTGGTCGGGCTGCTGACGACGATCAATCAACACTTCGGGCGTGTCGCGATGCATGGTTTTCGTGACGCGCTTCTTCGCGAACAGGCCGAAGCGACGGGGCTTCCGTTGTGGGAGGTGCCGCTGCCATGGCCGTGCTCGAACGAGCAATACGACGAGGCGATGGGGGCGGCGTGCGCGCGTGCGTTGGCCGAACGCGTCGACGCGATTGCGTTTGGCGATCTGTTCCTCGAAGACATTCGCGCTTATAGAGAGGCGAAGCTCGCGCCAACTGGACTCGAGCCGCTGTTCCCGTGCTGGGGGCTGCCAACGGGAGAGCTGGCGCGGGAGATGATCGCGGCCGGGATTCGCGCACACCTGGTCTGCGTCGATCCGCGCCATCTTGATGCGAGCTTTGCAGGACGCGCCTTCGACGCGGACCTGCTCGCCGACCTGCCGGCTTCGGTGGACCCGTGCGGCGAGCGTGGGGAGTTTCATACCTTCGTGAGCGCGGGCCCGATGTTTGCGCATTGCGGCAGCTCGCGTAGCATCGAAGTACGCCGCGGCGAGACGGTCGAGCGCGACGGATTTGTGTATGCGGATTTTCTCCAGGCCACAGCGCTCGCTCAGTGAACGGCTTCTTCGGCGATTCTGCTTTTTTCTATTTGTGTGTTCGGTAATGGCAGGCGCGACGTTCGCGCAGACGCTGGCGCGTCCCGGATGGGTGGGGTCCGGGATGAGCTCGCAGGCATGGTGGCGCTCGGCGGTGATCTACCGCGTGCAGCCGCAGTCGTTTCAGGACTCCGACGGGGATGGCGTGGGCGATCTGCGGGGACTGGCGGAGCGGCTGGATTATCTGCAATCAATCGGCGTGGACGCGATCCTTATCGAATCGCACACGGAGGATTCGGGCTTCGATGACCTGCTAAGCGACGCCAGCCGCGATCACATACGCATTCTTGTTCCGCTGGAAGACGATACGGCAACGCACACGATCACGCCCGCGCAGGTGGTCGCCCAGGCGCACAGCTGGCTGCGCCGCGGCGTTGCCGGCATCTACATTCCGTCGTCGCTGCTGAGCTCCATTGCGGCGCGCACAAGCTTCGAGCAGACCGTCTCGCTGGTGCAGCAGCTTCGATCTCTCGCCGACAGCTTTCCGGGGGAGCGCGTTGTGATCGCGGAAGAGTCGCCGGCCGTCGATGCGGCGTCGTCGGATTCGGCGAGAACGGGTCCCGAGATCATTGACGGGATCGTCGACACGTCGGTGTGGGATGCGGCGTCGGTCCGATCCAAGCTGGTTCTCGCCGACTCGCCGCCTGAGGGAGAGCCGCTGTTGCAGGCTGCGCGCGATCTTCAGAAGGACCGCAGCCACGATCCGATTCTTGCGGCGCTGCTGCTGGCCTCACGTGGCGCGGTTGGATTGGCGTACGGCGAGGAGATTGGATTGTCGGACACGTCGCGCGATCCGATCATGAGCTGGACGCCTACGAACGTGACACCTCCACATAAAGAGGTCACCGAGGCCAAGCCGAAGCAGGAGATTTACGGCGCCTATCATCCGTATGTTCGGCCGGCACCGAACTCGGTGATCGAATCCCGGCCGCGGCTTCCCAGCGTCACGCTGAATACGGAATCGGCACCGCCTCCGGTCGATCCGAACACGCTTCCGGGTTTCAGCACGCGGGCGGAGCCGGCAGCGAGTGCTCGGGAGAAGATGGTCAATGTCGCGGTTGAAGACGACAATCCTGATTCCCTTCTGAACTTCTACCGGCGTGTTCTCGAACTCCAGAGCGGCAACGCGACGCTGCGCAGGGGATCGGTTTCGTTTCTGAACCACGACGATGAAGGAGCGCTGGTATGGCTGCGCCGCGCACCGGCAGGCGCGCGGACTGTGGCTTCCGTGATTGTGGTTTGCAACATGACGAATCACCCGATCAATATCTCGCTCGCCGCGGACCTTGCGCATCTGCGGGTTGCAGCCAGCATCCTGCACCCGCTGTTGACATCAAGGCACGTGGATCACGTCTCTCAGCCGGTGAGTAGCGTGCGGGTGTCGGCGAACAGCGTGTATATCGCGGAGCTGCGTTATCGCTGATGCAAACGAGACAATGAGAAACGCGCAGCTAGCGAGTGCGTGCGATCTCCGGGCCGAGCAGTTCCTCGGCTGACGGGGCGGGCTCGTTGGGAATTCCGGTGCCGGGAGGCTCTGGGGCAGCGCCGTCGAGATGGTATTTGGTGAGGCCTTCCTTGAGAATGCGGAACGCGTCTTCGGGCGTATCGGCGAACTGAAAGAGCTCGAGATCCTTCGGTGAAATCGCGCCCTTTTCCGCCAGCAGATCCATGTTGATGACTTTCTTCCAGTAGCTGGAGCCGTAGACGACGATGGTGATCTTCTTGGCAAGCTTCTGCGTCTGGTCGAGGGTGAGCAACTCAAACATTTCATCGAGCGTGCCGAAGCCGCCGGGAAAGACCACGAGCGCCTTGGCAAGGTACGCAAACCAGTACTTGCGCATGAAGAAGTAGTGGAAGTTGAAGTTCAGCTCGGGCGTGATGTAGGGATTAGGATACTGCTCGAACGGAAGCTTGATGTTGAGGCCGATGGTCTTGCCGCCTGCCTCCCACGCGCCGCGATTGGCAGCTTCCATGATTCCGGGGCCGCCGCCGGAGGTGACGACGAAGCGATGCCGCCTGCCGGGCAAAGTCTTCGCCCACTCGGTGACCATGCGAGCGAGAGCGCGGGCGTCTTCGTAGTAGGAGGCCATTTCGACAGCCGCCTCGGCGCGATTGCGCTTCAACTCGGTGGCCTCGCCGCTGGCGATCTCGTCTCCTTTCGCCGGTTGCTCGTTTTCGGGCGCGGGGCGAGTTGAACCGGTGTTATCGAGGAGCTCGAGCTCGTGGTTGGCGACGTCCAGCGCGCGGAAGCGTGCGGAGCCGAAGAAGACGACGGTGTCCTGGATGCGCTGGCGGCGGAAGCGCGTCATCGGTTCGGTGTATTCGGCCATGATGCGGAGGGGACGGCCGTCGGGCGAGTCGATGAAGTTCGCATTCTCATAGGCCAGGGGCGCTGCCTCCAGCGCTGCGGGAACGGATCGTTCGTCTGGGGTCGACAACTCGGGCGAGATCTCGGTCGGTTCAGGCATCAGAGGCTTATTGTCTCGCGGACGGAGGTTGCGCTGCCAGCCGGCGGCTCCACAATTCTTCCGCTGACCGTAAGGCGGCAAGGCCGCGGCCGATGGCGGAAGCCTGGGGCGGCGCGGGGTGTGTCAGCATAGAGAGAGATGAGCGAGAGTGAGGAACGGCGAGCCCGCGCTGCGGCGGCGTGGCAGTATCGCGACTTCCGCTTCTATTCGGCGGCGCGACTGGTGGGAATTATTGGCGCTGAGGCGCAGGCCGTCGGCGTTGCATGGCAGATTTACGAGATGACCCACTCGGCGCTGGCGCTGGGTTATACGGGGCTGGCGCTGTTTCTTCCGGGATTGTTTTTTACGCTCCCGGCGGGGCATGTGGCGGACTTGTTCGATCGCAGGAGCGTTCTGCTGGCTTGCTATGTGCTGCAGTTCTGCGCGACGTTCTGGCTGCTGCACATGACGATGCATGGCGTGAGGAACGTGGCGTGGATCTATGGAGCGCTACTGCTGATCGGGCTGGGCAGATGCTTCAGCGGACCGGCGGCGGCGGCGCTGGTGCCGATGCTGGTGCCGAAGGAACACTTTGTGAATGCGGTCACGTGGGGATCGGCGATCTTTCAGATCGCGACGGCGACGGGGCCGATGTTCGGCGGGATTCTGTTTACGATTTCGCTGGCCGGGACGCGATGGGCGCGGTGGACGGGAGCGCCGGTGGTGTATGTGTTTACGCTGGCGTGCATCGTGCTGTACCTGGCGATGATTTCCATGATTCGTCCGCAGGGACGGGCGGAGAAGCGAGGGTTCTCGCTGAGCACCATGGCGGCGGGGCTGCGCTATGTAATGCATACGCGATTGCTGCTGGGATCCATCTCGCTGGATCTGTTCGCAGTGCTGCTGGGAGGGGCGGTGAGCCTGCTGCCGATCTTTGCCGACAAGGTGCTGCATGCCGGGCCGCATGGGCTGGGGCTGCTGCGAGCGATGCCGAGCGTGGGCGCGTTGATGGTTTCGGTGACGCTGCTGACGCATCCGCTGAAGCGCGGTGCGGGCAAGAAGATGCTGGTGTGCGTGGCGATCTTTGGCGCGGCGACGGTGGTGTTTGGGCTGAGCCGGAATATCTGGCTGAGCTGCGCGGCGCTGCTGGTGGTCGGCGCGAGCGACATGATTTCGGTTGTGGTGCGATCGAGTATTTTGCAGCTGGCGACACCGCATGAGATGCGGGGGCGCGTCTCGAGCGTGAACTGGCTGTTTCTGGGCGCAAGCAATGAGCTGGGCGAGTATGAGAGCGGATTGACGGCGCACTGGTGGGGCGCGGTGCGCGCGGTGGTGATCGGCGGCGTGGCGAGCATGACGATCACGGGGCTGTGGGCGGTGTTCTTCCCGGCGCTGCGCAGGGCGGACAAGCTGGAGGCAGAGCATTTGATCGCGTTGGAGAGGGAGTTGAGCTCGGCGGAGCCGGTGGGATAAAGGTAGTGGTTCGTGCGTGCGTGTTTGTGAGATCCGCATGCCTACCATCGTTTGCAGGTGTCCCTGACCCTGCTTGTTTCTCGTTTGCTGCCGCAAACGATACCCCACCCTTTCACGATGCGTCTGTGAAAGGGTAGGCCACCCGGAGTTTTGGACCACCAGCTATTAACGGCTAACTACTGCATTTCAGTACTGGCCGTAGCGGCCTTTGACAGAGTCGAGGAGTTTTTGGGAGTCGTAGGCGACGCCGTCCTTGAAGACGAGTTCGGTGTTTTCGATGTCGTCGATGTTCTTGCTGGGGTCGCCCTTGACGACGACGAGGTCGGCGTCCTTGTCGACGGCGATGGTGCCGATGTGGTCGGCGCGACCTTCGAAGGTGGCTCCATTGAGGGTGCCGATCTTGATGGCTTGGAGCGGAGTGAAGCCGGCCTGGACGAGGAGCTCGAGCTCGCGCTGGTCGCCGTAGCCGGGAAGGACGCCGCCGTCGCCGGTGGGATCGGGGCCGGCCATCAGCAAGCCGCCGGCTTCGGCGAAGGCGTGCTCCATGGCCATGTCGTTTTTGAGCTCCTGAATGTGCTCCGCGGCGACCTTGGGGTTGGCGGCGGCGCGGGCGAGCTCGACCTTGCGAATGTCTTCATAGGCTTCGCGCGCGGGCGGCGACATGGCGGTGAGGATGCGCGGGTCGAGGCGGAGGTGCACGGGGTCCTCGCTCTGGAAGACGGGAAGCGTGGAGGTGACGGCGACGTGATGCGAGACGAGGAGCTGGATGAGGGCTTTGCCTTCGGGAGTGTCGGGCGTCATCTTCGCGATGGTGGGGCCGCCCTGAGTGCGCGGGCAGAGGTCGGGCTTCTTGCCGGGATCGAGTTGCGTGTTGACGAAGAAGCCGTGCTCAAGGTTGTCGATGCCGAGCGCGACGGCTTCAGGGTAGGTGACGGCGCAGAGATGGCCGGTAAGTTTGAAGCCGCGCTTGTGGGCTTCGTCGATGGCGGCTTTGAGCTCGGCGCGGGTGATGTCCATGTAAGCCTTGAAACTGGTGGCGCCCTGATCGGCCCAGAAGTCGACGGTGGCTTTGGCGTCGGCGGCGTCTTTGAGGTTGTGCATCTGGATGAAGGGCGAGTTGGGGCCTTCAAGATAGGGCGCGGTGACGTCGATGTGGGGGCCGACGAGCTTGCCGGCATCGATCTCGTTGCGGAGATTGATGTCGAGATAGGGCTCGACGGAGCCCGTGGTGCGGAGGGTGGTGACGCCGGCGCCGAGGTACAGGCGCGGCGAGGAGAAGGGCATCTCCGGAACGATGAGCGGCGGCTCGGAGCTGCCGTCGGCGGCGAAGTTGGGACGCGCGATGTAGTACATGTGATCGTGCATGCCGACGAGGCCGGGAAAGACGGTGCGTCCGGTGAGGTCGAGGTGCAGAGCGGGCGGGCAGTCGGTGCAGGACCAGGAGGCCATGTGGCCTTCGTTGGCCTGCATGTGATTGGGCGGAAGGATGGCGGCGATCTTGCCGCTGAGCAGGATGACGGTGGCGTCTTCGAGCGGAGCAGCGCCGGTGCCGTCGATGACGCGGACGTGCTCGAGCCAGATGGTGTTTTTGGAGTTGTCGTACTTGACGTAGCGCTGGACGTCAGGGGAGAGATGGTCGGGCGGCGCGGCGGGAGTTTGGGGTGCAGGACTCTGAGAGAAGAGAAGCGCGGGGATGGAGAGAACGAGCAGCAGAGTGAGGGTTCGCATGGCGCCTCGTGAGCGATGAGAGTGTGCCGCGATGATAGCGCAATTGAATTCGGCGGTTGTGCGTGGGCGGCGAGACTGAAAGAATTGAGGCGCTGGAGGACGGAAATGACAAAGGGCTTGCAGGTTGCACTGGCGGCTACAGCGGCGTTGGCTTTAGCCATCGGTGTGGAGGCGATTTATATCCATCACCGGAATGTGACGGCGGAAAACGCGCCGGTTGTGAACAAGAATGCCTATGAAGAGCCCGCGCTGAGCGAAGACGACTCGGTGTTTCTGAGGAAGGAGCGGCCGGACTCGATTGCAGATGAGAAGAAGCTGATTGGAACGACGCTGTGGGTGAGCGCAGGCGGGCAGATGGAGTACTACAAGGACAGCGGGAACCACGCGGATTATGCGCATCCGGTGGGCATGCTGCTCGGCGCCCAGCCGCTGCTGATCAAAGGCGTGTTCGAGCAGAAGGCGCCAGCGAATAGCCGCGCGGTGTTTCGCATTGCCGCGGGGCAGCGGCAGGTGCTGCTCGCATTCACGATGCCGAAGTCCGACGATCCGAAGCAGCTTTATGCTGTGCCGATCGGCAATTATGACGAGGGCCACTACAACCTGCTGACGGACGAGATCTTTTTCTATGACGATCCGCATGTGCTGTACAAGCACTGGGGGCCGGAGGTGTGGGCGCATATCGACAAGCATGAGCCCGCGCTGGGAATGAGCGAGAACCAGGCGATGATGGCGCTGGGACAGGTGATGACGCCGCACGGCGATACCGTGGGCGACCGCAGTATCACCTTCGACAACGATGGGCATCCGGTGACGATCGATTTCGAGAACAACAAGGCGGTGAAGATTACACCGGGGGATTAAGACGCGATTAGAGATTGCATGCGGCCTGATCTCTGCGCTGTCATTTTTTGTTTCTGAACAATAGAGGAGCGAAGTGGAGGAGGTTGTCGCGCCAGACGAGCCAGGTGTGCTTGCCCTCGGTTTCGATGGGCGTGACGGGTAGCTTTTGCTTTCGCGCCCACGCGACGAAATCGCGATTGGGCTGAATGAGCGAATCGCTGGTGCCGCAGGCAACCCAGAGAACGCGAAGGTCGCGTGCACCGCCGGGGTCCATCATCTGCTTCTTGAAGTCGAGCTGCTTGACAGCGGAGCTGAAACCTCCGACGTAGGCGAAGTAGGCGGCTTGATTGATGCCGATGGTGAGGCTCTCGAGCCCGCCCATGGAGAGGCCGGCGATGGCGTGGTTGTCGCGGCCTTTGGCGATGGGGTACTCGCGCTCGACGGCGGGGATGATCTCCTGCATGAGCATCTTGGAGTAAAGCGTGAGGTTTTCGTTGACCTTGGCGGGATCGTCCCAGACGTGTTCGCCGGAGGTGACGAAGCTGTAGTCGCCGTAGCCCTGCGGCATGACCACGATCATTGGGACGATGCTGCCGGTTGAGATGAGCGAGTCGAAGATGAGATTGGCGCGGCCGACGGTGAGCCAGCCGTCGCCGTAGTCCGACCAGCCATGCAGAAGATAGAGAACCGGGTAGCCGCCCTTGTGTTTGGGGTCGAAGTTGGGCGGTGTGTAGACGTAATAGGGTTCCTGGTTCATCGGCAGACCGCGCGCGATGTAGGTGGTGAGCATGTGGCTGGTGACGGCGCCGTGCGGGATCTGGGTGAGTTCCCACGGTGCAGGCGGCTTGCCGGGCACGAGGACGCTGCTGGCCAGACCGACGATGTTGGGGATTGCATTATCGTTCAGGGGATCGAGCTGATTCACGCCGTCGACGACAAAGGAATAGTTGTAGTACTCGGCGGGAAGGGGCTTCGTGGTGACGGTCCACAGGCCCGAACTGTCGCGCTGCATAATGAGCGGTTGCATCGCGGCGTCGGTGTTCACTTCAACTTTGGTGGCGCTCGCGTTCTGGTAGCGGAAGGTGATGGAGTCGTCCGCGTTGATCTGATGCGAGTTGATCGGCGGCACAGTGGATTGGGCGAGACCGGAGATGGAGGCCAACAACAGAGAGACGGGAAGCATACGGTGCATGCGCGCAGTATATCGTTCGCACTATACCGGCGCGGAGCCAGGGGTGGCTCGGCGATGTTGCCGAATCTTCAGCCGGTGTTTCGGAGCCCGGCGCTGATGCCGTTGATTGTGGCGGTGATGGCGCGGTCCAGCTCGGCTCTTGTTGCTGCGAACTGCGGGCTGCTGTTGTCTTCGGCGCGTTTGCGGGTGAGGAGCTCGAGCTGCAGAAGGCTCATTGGATCGACGTAGGGATTGCGCAGACGAATGGAGTTCGCGAGGACCGGGTTGCGTTCGAGGAGCGTCTGCTGGCCGGTGACGGCGAGCACCATGCGGGTTGTGCGCGCGAACTCTTCCTCGAGCAGCGAATAGACGCGATCGCGCAGCGCTTCATCTTCGATAAGGGTGGAACAGAGGCGCGCAACGCCGAAGTCGGCTTTAGCGAGCGCGAGCTCGACGTTGCGGATCATGTCGATGAAGAGCGGGAAGCTGCGCATCATCTGCCGGAGAAGCTCGAGGCCGTTGGGCGTGGAGTTTGCGAGTTGCTCGAGCGCGTAGCCGACGCCGAAGTATGCGGGCACAACGTGGCGGGACTGCATCCAGCCGAAGACCCAGGGGATGGCGCGAAGGTCTGCGAGCGAGCGCTGGCGTGTGGCGCTCCTGTCCCCGCGCCGGGCGGGGCGCGAGCCGATGCGGGCATGCTCAAGTTCGGCGACCGGGGTGGCCTGCTCGAAGTATTCGAAGACGTCAGGATTTTCGAGGATGTGCTGTTGATAGAAGCGGAGCGACGTCGCCGATAGCTCGTCGAAGGCGGTCTCCCAGGCGGGATCGATGGCGCCGGTCAGGTGCGTGTTGACGGGGCCTGCAGCGTTGCGGCTGGAGAGATCGGGGCGGGCGACGGCGTCGACGGCGGCGGCGATCATGAGCTCGAGATTGCGTTCGGCGAGCACAACGTCAGAGTATTTCCAGTTGAGAACCTCGCCCTGTTCAGTAATGCGGAGCTCGCCGTTGAAGCTGTCAATGGGCTGCGCGAAGAGAGCGCGGTGGGTGGGACCGCCGCCGCGTCCGACCGTCCCGCCGCGGCCGTGGAAGAGGCGCAGGTTCACGCCGCATTCGCGGGCAACGTCATGCAAGGCGCGATGCGCTTTCCAAATCTCCCAGGTAGAGGCGATCATGCCTCCATCTTTGTTGGAGTCGGAGTAGCCGAGCATGACTTCCTGGCGCCCGTTCCAGGCTTCGAGCAGCGGACGGAAGGCGTCGCTGGTCCAAAGCTCGCGGCAGATAGCGGGCGCGTTGCGAAGGTCTTCGATGGATTCAAAGAGCAGCACGGGCAGAAGCCCGGGATCGGCGGGCCCACTCCAGTCCGCGAGCTGACCGGGGGCACCGGAGCCGCTGCCTTCGACGTGAACGCCGCCCAGGCGCGCAAGCCACAGAACACGGAGCGCATCGTCCGCGCAGGTTGCGCCGGAGACGACATAGTTGGTGATGGCGTGGGGATTTTCCTGCTTGAGTGCGGCGACCATGCGAAAGGTGGCGAGGACTTCGGCGGTCTGCGCGGAGAGCTCTGCGGGAAGCTGTAACGGGCCTTCGACGAGGGAACGCTGCCAGGCGCTGAGCTCCTCGACGGCAGCCGCGTGAACGCGCGCATGCTGGCGCAGATCGAGGGTATGGAGATGCAGGCCGAAGGTGCGCCCGGCCATGATGAGGGGATCGATGTAGAGCGCCGCGAGGCGTTCGCCGCGATTGGATGCGAGCGAGTCGCGCAGCAACTGGAGATCATCGAGGAACTCGGCAGCACTGGCGTACGGAGATAAGGAGGCATCCGGCGCGAGCTGCAAGTTGCGGTACATCACGTTGGGCGGCTCGCCGCCGAGACGAAGAGTGAAACACGCGATGGCAAAGCGGAGGGCTTCGGTGGGGATCGTTTCGCTGGATCCGTTACCGGACCGGCGCAGATGAGCGAGGTAGGTGCGAAGGCGATCGCGAAGCGCAGCGGAGATGGCAGCCTGATGCTGCGACGAGGCGAGCTGCTCGAAGAGAACGCGCAATTGTTCCAGGTAGAAGTCCCGGAGCAGATTGCGCGCCATGGCGAGGGCGTCGACGGTTGTGGATGCGGTGACGAAGGGATTGCCGTCACGGTCGCCGCCGATCCAGGAACCGAAGCGAACGAGGGTGGGCAGAACCGTGAGGGGAGTGCGGGATTGCGGCGCGTCTTCGACGGAAGGATTGGCTGCGGTGGTTGACGGCACGCTGCTTTCCGCGGGTGGGAATTCAGCATCGAGCGCGTTGGCGATCTCGGCATAGAGAACAGGGATGGTGTCGAAGATGGAGGACTCGTAATAGTCGAGTCCCATGCGAATTTCGTCGCGCACGGTGGGCCGGGTGTCGCGCACGTCGTCGGTCTGCCAGAGCGCGGTGATTTCGGCGAGAAGATCGCGCTCGAGGGAAGCGATCTCGGCGGGCGGGGTTGCAAACTGATCGATCTGTTCGAGGAGATCGGAGATGCGGCGGCGTTTGAACATGACGCTGCGGCGGGCGACCTCAGTGGGGTGCGCGGTGAAGACAGGGATGACGCAGATGCGAGCGAGCAGCCCAATTGCAGCATCGCGCGTATAGCCGGCTTCGCGAAGGCGGCGCAGGGTGCCCTGCATGCTGCCGCGCTGGACGGTCTTGCCCTGACCTGCGGCGTCGCGCTGGCTTTCGGCGAGCATGCCGGCGCGGCGGCGGCGCTTGCGATGGTTGGTTTCGGCGAGGTTGATGAGCTCGAAGTAGAACGCGAACGCGCGCGCAAGTTTGTGCGCGGTGGAAGGATCCTCGGCGGCGGCGCGGGTGAGTGCACGAGCTTCTTCGAGGCGCGCGTGTGCGGCTTCCATGTCGCCGGCGAGTTCGGCCTCGCGACGGGCGATGCTGGCGCGGCGCAGGGCTTCGACCCTCTCGAAGAGCTCGTCGCCGGCCTGCTCGCGGAGAACCTGGCCGAGCAGCGCACCGAGCGAGCGAATGTCACGGCGCAGGGGCGCCTGCTTGGCGTCGAAGTCATGCGCTTCGAGCTCGGCGAGGCGGTCGGTCCAACGTTCGGGAGTCCACAGCGAGGGCATCTCTTGATTATGCAATGCCGAGCGTGCCGGCGCAGGTTGCGAGATCAGGCGGCGGCGCTGGAGCGATGCGCTTCATAGACCTTGAGCTGCACATACGTGGCGCGCAACAGGGGCGCGGAGATGTTGTGTGCTTCGCCGCGCGTGAGCAGGTCGCCCATGATGTGATCGGCTTCGACAGGAGCGTTCTTTTTCATGTCGCGATACATCGAGGAGGTGAGGTCGGAGCCGGGCAGCGTGACGCGCTTGCGGTCCCAGTCGATGAGCGTGACGGGAGGAGGATAGCCGTTGGCGGCGGCAGCGGCGATGCACTCGTCGATGGCGGCGTTGGCGAAGGCGAGGCCTTGCGGCACAGCGACGACCTCGCCGACCGTGCCCTGCGGAAGAATGCAGATGATGTTGAGCGACGCGAGGATGTACCACTTGTGCCACATGGCGGCGAGGATGTCGTTCGAGAGACGGGCTTCAAAGAGCGCCCCGCTGAGCTGCTCGTTGATGTGGGCAATGCGTTCTGTGTGCTGACCGTCGCGTTCGCCGAAGGTGAGGTCGCCGAGTTTGGAGAGCTGCAGGATGCGGCCCTCGGCGTCGATGTCGCCGTTGATGCGGCAGGTGCCGCCGATGACGTGCCCGGCACCGAAGCGGGCGTCGAGAAGATCGAGCTGACGCATGCCGTTGAGGATGGGAAGAACGGTTGTGCCGGGGCCCACGGCTGGCGCGAGGTCTTCGATGGCCTGGCCGAGTGCATAAGACTTGGTTGCAAGGAGGATGAGATCGAACGGTTGCGGTTTGGCGCGGAGTTCGTCAGCCGTGACGAGCTTTGGCTGGATGGTGGCGTTGCCGAGCGGGCTGATGATCTCGAGGCCGTTGCGCAGTTGCTGCGCGCGGCGTTCACGGACGAGGAAGGTGACGTCGCGGCCGATCTGAGCGAGGCGGCCACCGTAGAATCCGCCGGTTGCGCCGGCGCCGACAACAAGAATGCGCATAGGTTGATGGTAGCGAAAGCAGATTTCCTTCGGGGAGGACAACAAGAAACACGGGGCGACGACGAGTGAAGTCAGGCCGTGGTTTGTTCTTCGAGCTGGGAAGCGAGGTCTTCCCATTCGCTGAGGCGGGTGGCGTGCTCTTCGCGGAGAGTTTCGAGTTCGGCGGCGATGGCGCGCGCGGCCTCGGCGGTAGTGAAGACAGCTTGCTGCTGCTCGGCCTGGGTGATGCGCTCGTCAAGATCGGAGAGCTCGGCCTCGAGAGCAGCGACACGGTCTTGCATCTGTTTCAGCTTGATGGGATTGAGGCGCTTCGTGGGCTTTGGTGAAGGCGTGACGGGTGCGAGCGAGCCTTCGAGCTCATGCGTGGACTCCCAGGGTTCGGCTTGATCAGAGTTCGGGGAGGTGATGATGAGGGTGTCCTGAGTTGGACGGTCACTGGGGGACGACTTCGGCTCTTCGCGCTCTTCGACTTTGCCAACCTGCGCGACGGGTTTGAGCATTCCGGTGGCGGCGTCGATGCGCGCGCCGGTGACGGTGTCGGTTTTGAGCTGCGCGGCGAGCGAGATTGTGTCGGTTGAGAGGCCACCATTCTTGCGGAAGAGGTAGTCCTCGTAGTTGCCGGGGTAGATGTGGACACGGTGGTCTTCGACTTCGAAGACGCGCGTGGCGAGGCCGTCGATGAAGTAGCGGTCGTGCGAAACGAAAAGGACGGTGCCACTGAACTCCTGGATGGCTTCGAGCAGAACGTCTTTGGCGCGCATGTCGAGGTGGTTGGTGGGCTCATCGAGCAGAAGAAAGTTGGCGGGCGAGACGAGCATGCGGGCCAGAGCGTAGCGGTTGCGTTCGCCGCCGGAGAGTACACCAAGCGTTTTGAAGACGTCGTCGCCGGTGAACATGAAACAGCCGAGCAGCGAGCGCAGCGTGACAGTGTCAACGCGCGGGTTGGCGCCGGCGATGTCGTCGAGCATGCGGGCGGAGCCGTCGAGGACCTTGTACTGGTCCTGCGCGAAGTAGTCGGAGATGACGTTATGGCCGACGCGAATTTCACCGGATGTCGGTTTCTCCATGCCGGCGAGCATGCGCATCAGCGTGGATTTGCCGGCGCCATTGATGCCGACGAGGGCGATGCGGTCGCCGCGGTCGATGGTGAATGAGACGTCTTTGAGGACGAGCTTTTCGCCATAGGACTTCGAGATGTTTTTGACATCGAGGATGGTGCGGCCGGAGGCGATGGGCTGAGGGAACTTGAAGTGGATCGTCGCTTCTTCGTCGGGGATCTCGATGCGCTCGATCTTTTCGAGCTCCTTGATGCGCGACTGCACCTGCTTGGCCTTGGTGGCCTGGTAGCGGAAGCGGTTGATGAACATTTCCAGCGCGTCGATGCGGTCGCGCTGATTCTTGTAGGCGTTCATCAACTGGGTGCGGCGCTCTTCTTTTTGTGTGAGGTATTTTTCGTAGTTGCCGTGGTAGACGTGCATGCGCTTGTTCCAGACCTCGACGGTCTTATTGACCGTGACGTCGAGAAAGTAGCGATCGTGCGAGATGAGGACGAAGGCGTGCTCGTAGCTGGTCAGATACTCTTCGAGCCAGTTGCGCGATTCGAGATCGAGATGGTTGGTCGGCTCGTCGAGGAGAAGCAGTGAAGGCTTTTGGAGAAGAAGTTTTGCGAGCGCGATGCGCATCTGCCAGCCGCCGGAGAACTCTTCGGTGCGGCGCGACCAGTCTTCTTTCGAGAAGCCAAGGCCGCCGAGGACGGCGCCGACCTGCGCCTCGAGGGTGTAGATGTCGTGCGCATGAAGGAGGTCGGCGATCTCGGAGTAGCGGTCGGCGGCGGCGTGGTACTCGCGGGACTTGGGGTCGGCCTCGGACATGGTGTGGGTGAGCTGCTCGTACTCTGTCTCGAGTGCGCGGAGCTCGTCGAAGACGGAGAGGCATTCGTCGAAGACGCTGCGGCCGGAGAGCGCAAGGCCGTCCTGCGGGAGATAGCCGAGGGTCATACCCTTGGTGTGGGTGCGCTGGCCGTAGTCGAGCGACTCGATGCCGGCGAGAATCTTCAGCAGGGTGGATTTGCCGGTGCCGTTGCCGCCGACGAGGCCGGTGCGCTCATTCGGCGTGACGAGCCAGTTGACGTCCTCAAAGAGCAGTTTCGGGCCGAATCGCTTGCCGGCTGCGGATAGTTGCAACATTCAAGAACCATTTTCGCATCTGGCGTGGGAGGCGATCGCGACGCGCCGGGCTTTCAGCGCATCGAAGTGAGTTTGGGGGCGAAGTGCCGGACACACCGCACGAAGAGCAGCTTGCGACAACCGGGGACGCGCCGCGGCGGAGACGCTGGTGGCAGCGAACCTGGTTCAAGGTGGTGGTGTGCGTGGCCATTGTCTGCGTGGCCGGGCTGGTAATCGCCGCAGAGTACCTGATCCACAACGCGGAGCCGATCCTTCGGGGACGCGTGGTGGATACGCTGTCAGCGCACTTCCATTCGCCGGTGGAGCTGGACCACCTGGGAATCTCATTGATCAAAGGCGTGCGGATTGGATCGACGGGCGTAGAAGTTGAGGGCGATGGGCTGAGGATTCGGTATCTGGCGGGTGCTGACCAGCCGCAGACCGATAGCAACGCGCCGATGCTCTCGGTGCGGCACTTCGCGTTTCATACCCGGCTGCGCGGATTGTTGCGCCAGCCCACGAGAATCTTTGAGGTGGACGTCGATGGGATGGATCTGCATATTCCGCCTGCCAGCGCGCGGGGGGCGATGTTCGGATCCAAGGGCGGCAAACATCAGCCGAAGATTACGCTGCTGGTCAGCCACATTCGCTGCAAGAATGTGAGGCTGTTTATCGATACGACCAAGCCGGGCAAGGAGCCGCTGGAGTTCGACATTCAGCGGCTCGATTTGCAGGATGTCGGACAATCGCAGCCATTCACCTATCAGGCGGAGCTCATCAATCCCAAGCCGATTGGTGAGATCCACGCGGAGGGACACTTCGGACCGTGGAATGTCGAGGATCCGCGCGGTACGGCACTGGATGGGAGCTATTCCTTTCAGCACGTGGATTTGAACAGCATCAAGGGAATCGGCGGCACGCTGTCATCGCGCGGAAAGTTCGGTGGCCCGCTGGAGCGGATCACGATCGACGGCGAAACGGACACGCCCAACTTCTCTTTGGATGAGAGCGATCATCCGATGCCGCTGCACACCGTGTTTCATGCGTATGTGAATGGGACCGACGGCGATACATATCTGGATCCAGTGCAGGCACGACTCGAGCGGTCGGACTTTACGGCGAAGGGCAAGGTCGTGCGCGTGAACGGGCAAGGCCATGATATCGATCTCGAAGTGAATGTACCGAATGGGCGCATGCAGGACTTTCTGGAACTGGGTGTGAAGACGCGGCCGCCGCTGATGAATGGTGTGATCGCGATGAAGGCGCATCTCGAAATCCCGCCCGGCGACGAACGCGTTCCGCAGAAGATTCAACTCGCCGGGACGTTTCAACTGCATAATGTGCGATTCAACGATCCGCGGTTCCAGGACAAGGTAGATGGGTTGAGCGCGCGTGCGCAGGGAAAGCCCAAGGAGGTCGCGGCCTTCAGCACGGACAGAGAGGCTGAGGTCAGCTCCGCGATGTCAGCGAGCTTCTCCCTGGGGCATGGCCTGATGACCGTGAACGACCTTCGCTATCAGATACCGGGAGCGCTGGTGTTGCTGAACGGCGTTTATTCGCTGGACGGAAATGTTTTCGAGTTCAAGGGCCATGTGCGTACGGAGGCGACCGCCTCGCAGATGGTGACGGGATGGAAGAGCTGGCTGCTGAAGCCGGTCGATCCGTTCCTGAAGAAGAATGGCGCCGGGCTACAACTGCCGATCTCGATCAGCGGAACGCAGGGCGACGTTCACTTTGGGCTTGCGCTGCATGGGTCCGCCGAGGAGAGCAGCGGGCAGATGGCGCAGCAACTTAAGGAGAACCGGCAGTCGATGCTGGCCGATGCGAAGGCCAAGCGTGAACGCGACAAGGCCGACCGCGAGCAGAAGAAGGCCGACGCAAGCACGGATGGAAAGCAAGCCAAGGAACAGAAGAAGGCCGACAAGGAACGCAGAAAGGCCGAGCGCCATGAGGCCGAGACCCAAGCGCAACAGCAGGACAACCAGGAAGACAATCCGCCGCCTCCGGATTCTTCTTCTGAGCCGAGCCTGCACAAGCGGCCGCCGGCTTCACCACAGCGGTGATGCGCTCATCTGGCGCATGACAACTTTCGCGCGCCCTGCCAGAGCACGTCGTTGGTTCGACCAGTCTTACAGGGAAAGATGGGCGAACCTATTCTTTGCGAGGGAACGGGCGAGGAGCGTTTCCTTCGGATTACACCTTCGGGAGAAATGCTATAGCCTTGATGTCATGGCAACGCAGGGCGAGCTCTTCAGGGGGGAAGCAGCACAGCGCTCATCGCAGCGGAACGAGGCCTCGCAGTCTGTTCCGCAGCCGGCACCCGTGTGGCTGCAGCGGCTCAGCCTGGTTGTGCTCGTGCTCTTCTGCTTTTATATCGGGGGCCTGTTGACGATCCTGCCGTGGTCGCCGCGGTACTTCGACTCCAACGCATGGCTGCTGGCGCATCCGGCGATCAGCGGGTTCCTCGGAAAGAGCTGGATGCGAGGCGTTCTCAGCGGCATTGGGCTGATCGATATATGGATTGGCGTGAGCGAACTGCTGCACTACCGCGACTATCGGGCATAAGGGCCGCGTGAGACGAGCGAGCCGGCCCGGCTATCATGAATCTCGCATGCAAATGAACGACACAGCCGCACTCGGCTCCCTGCTCACCGAGGCCCGCAATCCGGCGAGCGAGGATCTCGATGAACTTTCGACGCTGGACATGCTCCGCGTCATCAACGATGAAGACGCGACCGTCGCCGCTGCCGTGCGTGCGGAGCTCGAGAATATCGCCCGTGCCGTAGACGCTGTCGCTGACCGGTTCCGTCGTGGAGGACGCCTGTTCTACATCGGCGCAGGGACCAGCGGGCGCCTTGGTGTGCTGGACGCCAGCGAGTGCCCACCCACCTTCTCGGTCGCGCCGGATCTTGTGCAAGGGCTGATCGCGGGCGGCGACCGTGCCCTTCGGCTCTCGAGCGAGCACTCCGAGGACTCGCGCGAACTGGGCGCGAGGGATCTGGCGGCAGCGGGTTTTGCTGCCAGGGATGCGGATGGGAATGCCCGGCCGGATACGCTGGTCGGCATCGCCGCCAGCGGTCGGACTCCTTATGTGCTCGGCGCCGTCGACTACGCTCGCCAGTCCGGCGCACTGACTATCGGGCTGAGCTGCGTTCCCAACTCCGAGCTTGCACGCGCCGCCGAGATTGCGATCACGCCCGCGACGGGCCCGGAGGTCCTTACCGGCTCAACCCGTTTAAAGGCGGGGACCGCGACAAAGCTTGTGCTCAACATGCTTTCGACAGGCGTCATGGTGCGCACGGGCGCGACGTTCGGCAACTTGATGGTGAACGTTCGCCCCACCAACGCGAAGCTGGTGGACCGCGCGGAACGCATCATCGCTGCCGCTTCCGGCGTCGATCGCGTCGTCGCGGCACAGCTTCTAAAAGACTCTTCCGGTGAGGTCAAAACGGCAATCTTGATGGCGCGCTTAGGTATCAATGCGGATGCCGCGCGTGCAAGGCTGGCGAACGCCAACGGTGTTCTATCGCAAGCGCTTCGCAGCTAATCCTCTTCGGAATTGCCCGCCGTTGCCGGGTCAGCCTCGGCTTTCTTCAGCGGGTCCTGCGGCTGGGACTCTTCGATCTGCGCCTTTGCGAATGGATGCGGAGCGGTTGGACCTTCGCCCATCGACGCACCGGCCGAGTCCATGGTCTTGCCCTGCAGAGCACCGGAAACCGCGGAGTCCATCATTACCTCTGCGAAGCGCCGTGTCTTCTTATCCAGCTGCTCGATCGCCTTGCGGATGATCTTGTAGTCTCCGCCCTTCAGCGACGACTTCACTTCCTGCACAGCAGCCTTGATCTCTTCATGTTCCACTGAGGTCAGCTGCTGCCATGCCGGCGTCTTCTCGCCCTTCTCGACAGCGTCCAGAATTGTTTGCGCTTCGTTCTCCGCTTCGATCCGCTGTCGCGCCGTGACGTCCTCTTCCGCCTTGTCAAAGCTTTCCAGAATCATGGCTTCCACCTGTTCGTCGGTGAGGCCATAGGTGGGCTTTACCTCTACCTGGGCCTCTTTTCCGCTGCGCTGCTCGCGCGCGCTCACTTGTAGGATGCCGTTGGCGTCAATGAGGAACTTCACTTCGATGCGCGGCAGGCCGGCAACCATCGGCGGAATTCCTCTCAGATCAAAACGCGCAAGCGAGCGGCAGTCTTTCGCAAGTTCGCGCTCGCCCTGCAGCACATGGATGGCAACGTTCGTCTGGCCGTCCACGCCAGTCGTGAAGTGTTCGGTGGCGCTGGCCGGAATCGTCGAGTTGCGCTGAATGATCTTCGCCACGACGCCGCCCAGCGCCTCGATGCCCAGAGACAGCGGCGTCACATCAAGCAGAAGGAGATCGTTCGTCGCCGCGCTGTCCTCGCCCGAAAGGATCTGCGCCTGTACGGCGGCGCCCAGAGCGACGACTTCATCAGGATTCAGCTCCGTGTGCAGCTTCTTTCCACGGCGATCCAGATCGAACAGCCTGGTCACAAGCGCGCGCACGGCGGGAATGCGTGTCGAGCCGCCGACCATCACGACCTCGTCGATCTGTTCGGGCTGCAGTCCGGAATCCTTCAGAGCCTGCTTCACCGGACCTGCTGTTCGCTCGATCACCGGCACGATTAACTGCTCAAACTGCTCACGCGTTATCTGGCGCAGATACTGCTTCCCATCGGGAAGTTCGATCTGAATTTTCGCGGTTGGGTTCGACGATAGCGCGATCTTGGCCTCAATCACCGCCTTGCGCAGCGCCTGAATCGTCTCCGGCTGCGCGCTCACATCGACGCCGAGGTCGCCACGGATGTCATCGATCGCAACGCCGAGCAGCAGATGATCGATATCGTCACCGCCAAGGTGCGTGTCTCCACCCGTGGCGATGACCTCGAAGATGCCCTCGTGCAGCTTGAGGATTGAGATATCGAATGTGCCGCCGCCAAAATCATAGACAGCGATCACACCGTCTTTGCCGCCGTGCAGTTTGTCGAGACCATAGGCGAGCGCGGCTGCGGTCGGCTCGTTCACCAGGCGCAGCACCTCGAGCCCCGCGATGCGGCCGGCATCCTTCGTCGCCTGGCGCTGTGCGTCGTTGAAATACGCCGGAACGGTGATGACTGCCTTCTTCACGGGAGCGCCGAAGAAGCGCTCGGCGTTGCGCTTCAACTGGAGCAGCACATAGGCCGAGATCTCCGGAGGCGTAAGCGTAAGGCCGCCGACGTCGAGTTTCAGTACCTCGCCAGCCTTCAGGCCGTCGGCGATATGGAATGGAAAGAGCTTGAGCTCCGGCTGAACGTCGTCGATGTCGCGGCCCAACAGCCGTTTCACGCTGTAGACCGCGTTCGCAGGCTGCTTCAGCAGCACATCGCGCGCGGCGTTGCCGACGGCGAAACCCTCTTCCGTCTCCTTGTCGAATGCCACGACACTGGGAACAATGGCGGCGCCATCCTCGCCCGGAATCACCTGTGGCGCGTCGCCCTGCATGTAGGCAACGAGCGAGTTGGTTGTGCCCAGGTCAATGCCGACGACGCGTTCCTGTTGTTCTGCCACGAGACTCCTTCACGGCACGCATGCTTCAAAAAGCGCGCCATCCTCTATTGTCCATCATTCAGGATGGGATGCGTGACCGGTGCTGCAGGGCGCAGCGCTTGCGCCAGCCTCCTGCGGTGTCGCACAATCCGCCTATGCCGACAGATACCGCAACCAAGACCGCTATCGCCACCAAAGACGCCCCTGCCGCCATCGGCCCGTACACGCAGGCCGTGCGATCCGGCGATTTTCTCTTCACGTCCGGACAGATTGCGCTGGACCCTGCGACCGGCCAGATGAGCACCGGAGATATTGCCGAACAGACCGAGCGTGTCCTCGCCAACCTGCGCGGTGTATTAACTGCGGCAGGACTCAGTTTCGCTCATGTCGTAAAGACCACGGTTTTCCTGAAGGACATGCGCGACTTCGCTGCGATGAACGAGATTTATGCGCGTGCCTTCGCGGCGGAAGGCACGGTTGCACCGGCACGCTCCACGATGCAGGTTGCCGCTCTTCCAAAGGATGCACTGGTCGAGATCGACTGTATTGCCAGAGCGTAACTTCCCCATCCACGGGACGCGCTAGACAAAAAAGAAATGCGGCAGACGAGATGAACTTCGTCTGCCGCCGAGGGCCCGATGGGGAGGAGCCTAGAACAGAATTCTTCCGCCAACCTGGATCACGCGGTGCCGAAACTGCCTCCGGGGAAGGATGTGGTGATTTGGCCGAAGCTCGACGAGCTGAGGGTTGTGTTGTTGGGCGGCGGGAGGGTGGTGAGGTTGAATACATTAGTGGCTTCGCCGCGGAGCTGGAACGTGATGCGCTCGTAGATCGGGAAGTCGCGGAAGATGGACGCGTCAATATCGCGACGCCCCGGAGCATCCAGCGAGTTCTGGCGAACGGTTCCGTCAGAGCCCGCCGGACCTGCACCCTGCTGCGGGCACGCCGCGTTCGTCACGCCGGCGTAGGTTATGGTTCCGTCCCACTTGCAGAACTGAGCTCCGCTGACCCAATGGGCTGCCATGGCAACACGGGAGTGACCGTTGTCGGTGAGCTGTGGATGCGCAAATCCGGGCTGCATGTTCGGCCGGTCATTCGTTACGCCGTCTGCGTTGTCGTCGCTGCCGGTCGTGATGTTGAACGGAACGCCGCTTTGCAGCCGGATAATCGAGGTGAAGGTCCAATCGTTCACGATGAGGCGCATCGCCCGGCTGTTGAAGCCATAATGCGGCTTCCACACAATCGAGGCGGCGACGACATGACGCTGGTCGTAGTCCGAGCGCTGGCGGTCAAGCCAGTGATTGTTATTGTCTTCCGGCTCATCCGTTGCCGTGTTGCCGGTATTGCCGGTTGCGTCGAGGTCAAGACTCTGCAGCGACTTGGACCACACGTAGAAGCCCTGCGCGCTAAAGCCCTTCGATAGCTGCTTCTGCAGTGTTACCTGCAGCGCGTTGTAGTTGGCGCCCTCCGAGGACTGGATCTGGGAAATCGTGGAGAAGAAGGGGTTCGATGCGTTCGTGGTAGCCGTTGCGCCGTAGGTGCGCGAGTTATACGGACGACGCGCGTTCAGCTCGTTGATTCCCTTGTAAGTCCCGCTGGTGGGCGAGCTGGTGCTGTTGGGATAGGCGCACGGCAACGTGAGGTCGGTGCACGAAGCTCCCGAAGCTCCGGTCGAGGTGAGGTTGAATTGCGGATAGTCCTTATCCCATTCGGTCGGCAGCTTGCGGGACAGCGCGCCAACGTAGCTGGCCGAGAACGCAAAGCCCGAGCCGAGCTGCTGTTGGAACCCCGCGTTGAGCTGGTAGCTCACCGGCCAATGGAAGTTGGGATCGACCGGAATGATCGCCGCCGGCACGACAACAAACTTCGGGCTCGCCGGATTGTAGATAAATGGATAAGGCGAATGTCCTACACCGCCCGCGATACACGTTGGGTCGCCGCCGCAGAACTCCGAGGGATCCGTCGCGTAGGGATTGCTGACGTGGATGACGCCCGAGAAGCTGGGCCGGCCCGAAAATGGCTCGCCGTTCGAGGTGTAGGTCCAAAGGTTGCCGCCCACAGAGCCGTAGAAGAGACCGGCTGCCGCGTGGATGACCGTATGCCCGTTGGGGTACGGGGTCCAGGCAAAGCCCACGCGCGGAGAGATGTGGTCGAACCGTGTGTCCACACCGCCTCTCGGTACGCCTTGATCGCCTGGAATCAGAATGCCCTTCGGCAGGGTCGGCGCCACGGTCGATTGCGCCCCAGGAACGAACTGCATCAGCATGTTCTGGGTGTCTGTCGGCGGCATCTGAACATCGTAGCGAAGGCCAAGATTGATAGTCAGACTGGGGAGCAGACGCCAGTCGTCCTGGAAGAACAAACCGAAGTTGAAGTAATTTGCGTTCGCATAGACAGGTACATCCTGTCCCATGCTGTTCGGCGTTCCGTACAGGAAGTCGGTGATCGCCGCGGAGGATTTGTTGGATGTGTTCGTGTGATTGGTGAAGCTGAAGACACCGTAGTCATTCAGCGTCGTCTGCTGGGCATCGTTCTCACGATTGGCTTCGCCGCCGTAGTACAGCGTGTGGTGTCCGTGGGTTGTGCTGACGACGTCGCGGATCGCATACACGTTGCTGCCGGTGACCGGACCCGTAATGGCGTTGCCTGCGGTAAACCATCCGCTCACCGAGAGCTGTGGGCGGGAACAACCGGCCTGCGCTGGAACTCCGCAGATCTGGCCGTTCGGCAACTGCTCTGCAAACGCTGATCCGTACGTGGCGAGACTGTCCGCAGGCGAAGGCACACGTCCGCCGATCAGCCGCGTGTAGTTGAGCATCAACTGGTTGACCGTGTTGTTCGTGATGGTCCAGGTGTGCGCGACGTTCGCCTCATGCTGCGCAAACTTGTAGTCGTGAACTACCCAGCCCAGGATGTTGTTGCCGGAAGGATTGACGACGAAGTCGCCCGTCTCGTGGAAGTAGCTGAAGGTTAATCGTTGCTTGGCCGTCATCTGGTAGTCGGCCTTATAAAGCTGCTCGTCCGTCTTCTGCCGGAAGGGGCTGAACTGCTGGATGGTATAGCTGGCGCCGGAAGCGGCGTTGCCGTTGGAGGTCGGGATCAGGTTCTTCTTCACGATCGCCATGATGGACGGATCGAAGGTGGACGGGTCGCAGACGTTCGGCTGGCCGTTGAAATCGCACCAGGCGGTTGCCTTGGGCAGGAAGGGATTGCAGGCCCAGAACTGCGTCGATGACTGCTCGCCGATAGTGCACTTGAGGTTATCGGCGACCTGCTGTGACGCAGAGGTCGGGATGTTTTCAGTGAAGTTGCCGCCCAGCATGGCTGCGCTCGGAACCGTCGGCGAGAAGATGTTGTCCGAGATGAACCGGAAGCCCGCGTAGCTGCCGAAGAAGAACAGCTTGTCACGCTTCACCGGGCCACCCACGGTGAAACCGAAGCGGTGCTGGTTGTAGGGCGTCTTCGAGCTCTGCAGGCGCTGGGTCGCGTTGAAGTTGCGGTCGCGATAAAACTCAAACACTGAGCCGTGGAACTGGTTGGTTCCTGACTTGGTCAGCACCGTAACCACGCCGGCCGAGTTGCGGCCGTACTGTGCGGAGAAGTTGTTGGTGTCGACACGGAACTCGCGAATCGCGTCGGGGTTGGGCAGCGGGTTGCCGGTGTTGCGCACGCCGGTCATGTTCGATCCGCCGTCGAGGTAGTACGACACCTGACCGACGCCGGAATCCGACGAGCCGTTGATCTTCACGTGCTGCTCCGGGTAGCCCAGCGGATTGATCACGCCGCCGTTGCCGCCCAGGCCGGAGTTATTGTTGTTCTGCACGCCCGGCGTCAGATCGAGCAGCGTATACACGTTGCGATCCACCAACGGCAGGTTGTCGATCTCCACATTCGTGACCGTGCGGCCCAGGGTCGAGTTTCCGGTGTTGAGCAGCGGAACGTCGGCCGTCACCTCCACCGTCGTCGACTCACCGCCAGGTTGCAGCTGAAGGTCGACCTCCGCCACTTCCGTCACGGTCAAGACAATGCCGGTGCGGTTCAGCGTCTTGAACCCCTGCGCGGTCACGTCGACCTTGTACGGTCCGACCGGAAGAAAGTCTGCGCGGTACGACCCATCTGCATTGGTCTTGACTGTCCGGGTCGTCTGCGTGTCGGTCTGGGTGATCGTCAGGGTGGCATTCGGCACGGCGGCGCCAGTGCTGTCCGTAACGTTTCCATACATGGTTGCGGTGGATAGCTGAGCATGCGCCGCCAGTCCCACACAGGCGGCGATCAGGAGCATGAGCGCTCGTAAGGTTCTGTTCACTGTGATCCTCCTCAAAAGAAATGCAGACTACAAAGTTGCCCAAATGGTGCGCGTACGTTTTCTATGCCTTTTGAATAGCGGGGCAACATTACCTTGTCCGGCTCCTCTTTGGCAACCGCTTTTTCACCCGGCAGAGCAGCTTTTGGCACTATTCGTTCGCAGTTCGAACCTTTTCCTAAGCTTGGTATACCAAGTAAACCGATTGTCTTGTTGAATTTAGCGGGCTTTTCGCACTGCGGAGACCTCTGGAAATCTACACGTATACAGAGATGGTTTGAACTCCGAATCTTCGCCATGAGACAGCCGATGCAACCTGCAATTCTGTCCGGATCAATTCCTGTCAGGATGGCGTCTAATGGCAGCAAGGAGATCGTCCCATGCCAGAAATTCCTCCAGCAGGACCCTTGAGCGACGCGGCCGTCGCTGAAGACAAGTCAAAGACCAGCTCAGCGGATAGGAAGGTGCAGCGCAGCGAAACTGAGTGGCGGCAGCGGCTGACGCCGGAGCAATACCATATCCTTCGCGAGCGAGGTACGGAGCGTGCCTTCACCGGCGCCCTGGTGAACAATCATTCCGACGGAATGTACCACTGCGCGGCCTGTGACACTCCCCTGTTCAAGTCCGACACAAAGTTCGATTCCGGTTCCGGGTGGCCAAGCTTCTTCGAGCCGCTGTCGCCCGATGCAGTGGCTCTGCACGACGATTCCAGCTACGGCATGCGCCGTATTGAGGTCACGTGCGCGACCTGCGGGTCCCACCTTGGCCATGTGTTTCCCGATGGCCCCCAACCGACCGGACAGCGCTACTGCATCAACTCAGCGTCGCTGAACTTCGAGAAGCAATAACACGGCGATCCGATCGCAAAATGCAAGGGCCCTCGCCAAGCGAGGGCTCTTACGATTCGTGGAACCGTTTTGCGTTATGTCGTTGAGGCAGTCTTCGGAGGAACTCCGGCGCGAGGATTCTCGGCCTGGTCACGCTCAAGGAGCGCACGTGTCTCTTCCAGCGTCAATGTGGCGCCGTCCACGATGAATTCATAGTCGCCGGCGTTATCCGGGACCTTGATGACCGCTTCGACCGTGTGTCCGCGCTTTCTCAGCGAGTGAACGAGCAACTCCGTATCCACCGACATCGTGCACAACCTCGATCAGAGATGTGGCCCAACGCCCGTCCTTACAGCGGCTGAACGTTAGCCCTTGACGATCTTACCGGCCTTGATGCAGCTCGTACAGACCCGAACCCGCTTGGCCACGCCGTTGGTAACTGCCTTTACCGTCTGCAGGTTAGGATTCCAGCGCCGCTTTGTTACGTTGTGCGCGTGCGAGATATTGTTACCGAACTGCGGTCCTTTACCGCAAAGCTCACATACCTGTGCCATGACAAATCTCCAGAAACTGCCAAAACTTGTGCCGCAAATTCTAACGGACTAGCCGATTCCCCCGAGGTCCCGGCCGGAACATCTCAAGAGGAGAATGGTAGGCACGATTGGATTCGAACCAACGACCTCTACCGTGTCAAGGTAGCGCTCTAACCAACTGAGCTACGCGCCTGAAGTGCGTACACCACAGTTTACCGTGGATGGCTGTTTCCGGGCAACCGCCAATCCCTCCGGGCCTACTCCTAGTGCAGCCCCAGGTGCGCGCTCATCCCTTCCAGGCTCTGGCCTTTCGTCTCCGGGTAGATGAACAGCACCACGAAGAACTCCACCACCATCATCGCGGCGAAGAACCAGAAAGGCATCGCCCGATTGTAGGCTGCGATGATGGGAAAGACGTTCGCAATCGCCGCGTTCATGATCCAGTGCGAGCTCGAGCCCAGGCCCTGCCCTTTTGACCGCACATTAGTCGGAAAGACCTCGCTGAGATACACCCAGATCACCGCGCCCTGCGAGATGGCGAAGAACGCGATGAAGCCGATGAGCAGCGGCAGCAGCAGGTTCTGGTGCGAGTTCGTGCCGTAGACCAGCGCCACGCCGATGAGGCACAGCGCATCGCCGACGGCGCCGATCAATAGCAGCGTCTTGCGCCCCAGCTTGTCGATGAGACTGATGCCGATCAGCGTCGCCACCAGGTTCGCCGCACCGATCACCACCGCCTGCAGGTCCGCGCTCACCGAGCTGAAGCCCGCGCTGCGGAAGATGTCATTCAGGTAGTACAGAATTGCGTTGATGCCGGATAGCTGATTGAAGAAGCCAATCGAGATAGCCAGAAAGATCAGCAGCTTGTAGCGCCCGACAAACAGGTGGTCGTGAGCCGCGCCGCTCTCCGCCTCGAGCGATCGCCGGATCGCATCGACCTCGGCCTCGGAGTCCGGTGAGCCCATCTGGAACAGAATGCGCTGCGCCTCGTCAAACCGGCTCTGCGAAACCAGCCAGCGCGAGCTTTGCGGAACCGACAGAAGCAGCAGCAGGAAGAGCACCGCGGGCAGGATGCCGACGCCGAACTGCCAGCGCCACTGCATATTCAGGGCCGGTACAAAGTGGGCCACAATCGCGTTCGAAAGATACGCCAGCAGAATGCCGATGACGATATTGATCTGGAACAGCCCCACCAGGCGGCCGCGCCACTTCGCCGGCGCCAGCTCTGCGATGTATACCGGACCCAGCACGGAGGATCCGCCGATGCCCAGGCCTCCCAGCGCACGAAACGCCAGCAGACTCCACCACGGTCCTGCCAGCGCGCATCCGGCGGCAGAGATCACGTAGAGCAAGCCCATCCAGCGCAGCGCCGTGCGGCTGCCGATGCGCTGCCCCAGCGGCCCGGCGAGCATCGCGCCCAGCACCGTGCCGTACAGCGCGATGGCGACAGTGAAGCCCTTTTGCGCCTCACTGAGCGCGTAGTGCAGTTGCAAGGCGTGCGTCGTGCCGGCAATCACCGCCGTGTCGAAGCCGAACAGCAACCCGCCCAGCGCCCCGGTCAGCGCGCTCCGTATCAACAGCCACATCGCACGGCTTTGCCCATCGGCCATCGCTCTCTCCCGGTCTTCAATTTTCTTCAACAGCTTCAGGACAAAACTCAGGCATCTTCGCACATGCCGGAGCCGGCTGTCGCGCGGGTCAGCCATCGGCGTCCATGAATCGGGGCGCTTCGCTACGATTCCGCGGGCACTTCGCTAGGACTCCGCAGGAAGATCACTCTGCGCCTGCACCTTGCGCAGCGTGATCCATGCGTATTGCGCGGCGGAGAGCGGGGCAACGACGGCCACCGCGCGCAGCAACCCCGTAATCGCCTCCCGCAGCGCAATGTGCGGATGAACGACCTCCGCCGTCATCACCAGCAGCACCGTGAGAATCTGCAGGCAGGTGTTCAGCTTGCCTAGCCACGTCGGCTTGAAGTCGCGCAGGATGTTAGTGACGTACAACAGCGTCGAGATCAGCAGAATGCCGAGATCGCGGCTGAACACCAGCACCGTAACGTAGCGTGGAATGACGCCGACATGCGTCAGCACGAGGAATAGCGTGCTCAACAGCGCCTTGTCAGCGATGGGGTCCAGAAACTGCCCCAGGGTGGTGCGCTGCTTGAGCATTCGAGCCAGCAGACCGTCCAATCCATCCGAGATTCCTGCCAGCCACAACAGTACAAAGGCAAAGATCCAGTGGTGGTCCAATATCTCGATGACGAGAAACGGCACGGTGAACAGCCGCAGCATGGTGAGGACGTTCGGCGCGGAGCGGACTTGTCGCAGGTCAGTCACAGAGAGTCGCGAATTGCATGGTATCCGATTCCGCCGAGCCCAACCGCATCAAAGCCGTGGCTAGCCCGTTCTATAAGGCCTTCTCGAAGATCATCGACACCTTGACCTGCTGGTACCCGTCGCGCAAATAGAACCTGTGCGCTGCTTCGCGGGTGCTGCGCGATGTCACGCGGAGCTTCTTCGCGCCCTGCTCGCGGCTCCACTGTTCGGCCCGTTCGCAGAGCCGTTTGCCGATCCCTTCGCCGCGCAGCCCCTCTTTCACGACCAGCCCTCCGATGAGGCCGAATGTCTCCGACTGGAGCCGATGCTCAAGCGAGACATCCACCCACGCCACCACCTCGCCGTGCCACTCGGCGACAAACACCGCTTGGCCGCTTCGCGCGGTCAGCGCGGTCAGCCATTCGCGTATCTGCGCCGCCGTACGCTGGTATCCCAGCTGTCCGGCGAGCGCTGCGACAGCGTCCGCATCTCCGGTCTCCGCCGGCCTCAATCGCACCTCACCAAAGTCGCTCACGAACGCACCTCCCAGAACGTATCTACGACCACATCAGTCTTGCTTTCGCTTCTCATCGAGCCGTACACTAAGAATGGCCGAAATTTACGCATTCGACAGCGCTTCAGGCCCCAATATTCATGCTGCGACTGACCAAAAAAGCGGACTACGGCCTGATGGCCCTGAAGTATCTTGCCGAGCAGGCCGAGCCTGACGCGGCACCCGCCAGCGCCTCGGCCAAGGCTATTGCGGAGGCGTATCACATTCCACCGCAACTGCTTGCGAAGATTCTGCAGACCCTCACCCGGGCCGGCATCCTGGTCTCCACAGCCGGGACGAACGGCGGCTATGCCCTCGCCCGTCCGTCGTCTGCGATCAACGCCTTCGAGGTTATCCGCGCCATCGACGGGCCGCTGTTTATTACAAGCTGCATCACGATTCACGGCACCTGCGACCTGCACGGCACCTGCACCATCAAAGAGCCGTTACGCAAGGTCAATGACTCCATCAAGGACATGCTGAGCGGCATCAGCATTGCCGACCTGGTTGAGCCGGCCGACACATCTTCGCCGCCCGCGCCCGTCGCCGGCGGCCTTGTCACTATCGCGCTTTAGCTTTTTGCAGATTCGCATCTCGAATCTCGTATCTGGATTTCAGGAGCACACATCATGGCTGAGACACTCGGAATGAACGTTACCCACACCAGCGAGCCACTGCCTTCGGGCGTCAAGCTGCCCATCTACATGGACAACCACGCCACCACGCCGCTCGACCCGCGCGTGCTGGAGGCCATGATGCCGTATCTGACAGGCATCTTTGGCAATGCGGCCAGCCGCAACCACAGCTTCGGCTGGGAGGCCGAGGCCGCGGTCGAAAAGGCGCGCGAGCAGGTCGCCAAGCTCATCGGTGCCACCGCCAAAGAGATCATCTTCACCTCCGGCGCCACGGAGTCCAACAATCTCGCCCTTAAGGGCATCGCCGAGATGTACCGCGAGCGCGGCAACCACATCATCACCCAGGTCACCGAGCACAAGGCTGTGCTCGACACCTGCAAGAAGCTTGAGAAGCAGGGCTACCGCGTCACCTATCTGCCCGTGCAGGCCGACGGCCTCATCGACATCGAGGACCTCAGGCGCGCCATCGACGACAAGACCATCCTTGTCTCGATCATGTACGCGAACAACGAGATTGGCGTGATCCAGCCCATTCGCGAGATCGGCAAGCTCTGCCACGAAAAGGGCGTGCTCTTCCACACCGATGGCGTGCAGGCCGTCGGCAAGATCCCCGTCAACGTGATCGACGACAACATCGACGTGATGAGTCTCAGCGGTCACAAGATCTACGGACCGAAGGGTGTCGGCGCGCTCTACGTGCGCCGCCGCAACCCGCGCGTGCAGATTGCCGAGCAGCAGAACGGCGGCGGCCACGAGCGCGGCATGCGCTCCGGCACGCTCAACGTTCCCGGCATCGTCGGCCTGGGCAAGGCGTGCGAGATCTGCGGCGAGGAGATGGCCGCCGAGGCCGAGCGCGAGAAGCAGCTTCGCGACTACCTGCGCAAGAAGCTCGAGACCGCGCTTGACTTCACGCAGGTCAACGGCAACATGGACCACCACCTGCCCGGCAACCTGAACATGAGCTTCATTTACGTCGAAGGCGAAAGCCTGCTGATGGGCATCAACGACATCGCTGTCTCGTCCGGCTCGGCCTGCACCTCGGCCACGCTGGAGCCCAGCTACGTGCTCAAGGCCCTCGGCCTCGGCGACGACGTCGCCCACTCGTCCATCCGCTTCGGCATCGGCCGATTCAACACGAAAGCTGAAGTCGACTATGTTGCCGACAAGCTGATCGACGTCGTGCAGAAGCTTCGCGAGCTCTCTCCGCTCTACGAGATGGTCAAGGAAGGCATCGACCTTACCAAGATCGAGTGGGCCGCGCACTAGCCCTCTCAAGGCAACGAAGGCAGGGTTGGAAGGCGGCGGTCATTAGGCCGCCTTCTGCCATTTAAGTTCTCTTGCATCGCCAGGCGCGATAGCGCATAGTGCTGCTGTTACTCACATCATGCTCTGGAGCATTTGCCCTTCATGATCGGCCCGCTGCGTCTCAACCTGCGCACTCTTACCCTGCTGTTCGCTTCAACGTCATTCGCAACCGGCCTGTTGGCGCAGTCGACCGAACTTCCTGACATCCCCTCAGCGGCGCGCGATGCCTACAGGCAGGGACTTGATGCCCAAAGCCGCCAGGAGCTCGACGTCGCTCTGGAGCGCTTTCAATTCGCCCTAAAGCAGGACGCCAAGTGTCTCGATTGTATGGAGGCGATTGCAAACGTCCAGCAGGCGATGGGCAACGACAAGGCCGCGCTTTCGACCGCCTCCCACATGGCATCTTCGGCGTCCACTCCAAAGTCGAAGGCGCGAGCCGATGCGCTCACCGGACACATCTACTACGACGAGTACTTCGCCTACAGCAACGGCGAGGGAGCGTTTGACCAGAACCCCGGCAAGGCGCAGGAGGCGTTGCGCCGAGCGGAGACGGCGCTGAATCGAGCCGTGCAGGAAGATCCGACAAACGAGGCCCTCGCAATGCTGCACGCGCACCTGCTCGCAGCACTCAAGCGCGACTCCGAAGCGAGCGCGGCCTTCACGGCGTGCGCCTCCATGCCGGGGATCAGCCCAACCGAGTGTGCGCGCGCGGTTCGCTTTTCAAAGAACGTCGATCTTGCACGCAACGAGCCTGCGCCACCGTTCCAGGCCACAACGCTCGACGGGAAGAGCGTTTCACTGGACTCTCTCTCCGGAAAGATTGTTCTACTGGACTTCTGGGGTACGTGGTGTCCCGTCTGCCGGCGCGATTCAGACTATGTGCAATCGCTGCGCGACAGCTTCCCCACAGATCGCTTCGTTCTGCTCGAAATCGATTCCGGCGACACGCATGCTGCCTTGATGCATTATCTCGATGAGAATCCTTTGGAAGGCACACAGATCCAGGACGACACGAATCAATTGCAGACGCTCTTCCATGTCGGCGTCTATCCAACGTATGTCATCCTCGATGCGGACGGCAGTATTCGCATGCGGGAGCGCGGAGCCATAGGCGATCTGCGTGGTGAAATCCGCAAGCTGCTCGCCGAGTCCTCTTCCTCCAGCAGCACGGTCGCCACCGCTCACCCTTAGCCCGGTCCTATGCCAGCGCCGGTCCTGTTCGCACCTCCGGAGTCTCATGAAGATCCGCTCGCCCTGGCGTCGGCGGCGGAGCCACCCGATGACCGAAGCGGATCATTGGCTTCTCAATTACATAGAACGAGAACAGAGCGCAGCCGAATATCAGCGGATAGAGTACCGCCGCGCTCTCGAACCACGCCCAGCGCGTTCCAACGGTGAGGCGCCCCACGACGAAGAAGACCTGCTGCCATAGATAGATGCTGTACGAAATGCGGCCCACAAAGCGCAAAGGAGCCCACTCCAGAATCCTCCCAGCCACCTCTTCGGGATGCAGCACCGTGCTCAGCACGATGAACGGAAACGCCGCCGAAAGCCACACCATGTCGTAGTGATGCCAATGCGCGCGCAGAGCCGCGACCACAACGCAGGCGCCGAGAATCCACCATGGCCGAAGCACGGTCCGCACCTTCTCTCGCGTCTTCGGAAGCGAAACCAGCACCGCCAAAGCGCTGCCAAAGAGCAACCCGTGCAGGTTCAACTCCGTGTGGTGTCCACGGGTGTCGATGTAGTAGTGAAGCTTGGGCGCCCTGGCGGCGAGGAGGAAGAACGCAAGCGCCGCGCCCGTCAAGACAATCAGTCGCCGGCGGCGCGAATGCAACAGCAGGAGCAGCGCCGGAAGCACCAGGTAGAACTGCTCCTCGACAGAGAGCGACCAGAAGTGCTCGGTCACCCGCATGCCGGGATCGGTATAGTTCCACTCCGCCAGATTGCGCACCACACACAGCGCCTCCGCTACCCCCTTGTAGACCAGCGGCAGATGAAACAGAAGATGCATCAGAACGATCATGCCGAGGAAGAAAAGTGCCGCGGGCTGAATTCGGAAGACACGACGAATGTAGAACCCCTTGATACTGAACGCCCCGAACAGCTTCTCTTCTTCCAGCAGACGCGTCGTAATCAGTAGTCCGCTGATACCAAAAAACAGATCGACACCCAGACCGCCAAAGCGATGTGGCAGCGCCGTCGTGAACAATCCCAACGAGCGGACGCGATCGTGATACAGGAGAACCCCGAGGATGGCAATCGCTCTCCACCCATCGAGTGTTGACAGATATCCGGCACGGGGCCTATTCAAACGCGGCGAGCTATGGGACACAATAGCCATCATAAACAGCGTTGTCCTAAGCCCAGCCGCGCACGACAGCGCACTTCCGGTTTAGCGTAGAGAGTGCGCACCTCGCGCCGATCTGAGACATGCCCAGCGAAATTGATAAGCCGTCCGAGGAACTCGAGCACAAACTTGCAACGCTGCGCGCCAGTCTCGCCGCACTCGGCTCACTCCTCGTCGCTTACTCCGGCGGCACCGACTCTGCCTATCTTGCGTTTCTCGCGCACCAGGTGCTGGGACCGCGCATGCTCGCCGTGATCGCCGATTCCCCATCGCTGCCGCGCGCCGAACTCGCTGCCGCGCTCGCCTTCGCCCAAGAGCACAGCATCCCCGTCGAAACCCTCGCCACGCAAGAACTCGCGAACCCTGACTACCAGCGCAACGACGCGCAACGCTGCTTCCACTGCAAGGACGAACTCTTCACACTGATGGAGCAACTTCGCTCCGCGCGCGGCTTCGCGCACATCGCCTACGGCCGCAACCTGGACGACGACGGTGACTTCCGCCCGGGCCAGCGCGCCGCCGTGATGCACCACGCCGTCGCCCCGCTCGCCGCCGCACGCCTGCACAAGGCAGAGATTCGCGCACTCGCTCGCGCCGCCGGTCTTTCGCTCGCCGACAAGCCAGCCTCGGCCTGTCTCAGCTCACGCATCGAGTACGGCCGCGCGGTCACCGCCGAAGCGCTCGCGCAGGTCGAAGCCGCTGAGGCCGCACTCCACGCGCTCGGCTTCACGCAGCTTCGCGTGCGCCACCACGGCGAGCTTGCCCGCATCGAGCTCACGCGGGACGAACTTCCGCGCGCACTTTCCCTCGATCTCTTTGACCAAATCAGCCGAGAGCTCCGCACCCTTGGCTTCCGCTACATCACGCTCGATCTCGAAGGCTTCCGCTCCGGCTCCATGAACGTGCTGTTGCCTGCCTCCAGCATCCTGTCTGCCGGCCCACAATCATGACGCGTTCCTCCATCCTCCAACTTCTCGCGCAGGTCGAGCGCGGCGAGCTCGCGCCCAGTGCGGCCGCCGATCGTCTGGCCACTCTGCCCTTTGAAGACCTCGGCCACACGCGCATCGATCACCATCGGAGTCTGCGCTCCGGTCTGCCTGAGGTCATTTACGCGCGCGGAAAGTCGCCGGACCAGACCGCCGCCATCTTCGCTCGACTCGCAGCCTCCGGCGTTGACGTGCTCGCCACGCACGCCGATCGCGCCACCGCCGATCTCGTCCTCGCACAGAATCCGGCCGCGGAATATCACGAGCTCCCGCGACTCATCACGCTGCGTCAAACGCCATCGACCGCTGTGCTCGGTCACATCGCCGTTCTCTGCGCGGGCACAAGCGATCTTCCCGTCGCGGAAGAAGCTGCCATCTCGGCCGAAACCTTCGGAGCCCGCATCACGCGCCTGTATGACGTCGGCGTGGCCGGCCTGCACCGTCTGCTTGCGGTCAATGACCAGCTTCGCGATGCTCACGCCGTCATTGTCTGCGCGGGCATGGAAGGCGCGTTGCCTTCTGTCGTCGGCGGCCTCGTCGGCGTGCCGGTTATCGCTGTGCCCACCTCGGTCGGCTACGGAGCCAGCTTCGGCGGGGCCGCTGCGCTACTCGGGATGCTTAACTCCTGCAGCCCAAATGTCTCCGTCGTGAACATCGATAACGGCTTCGGCGCCGCCTACATCGCGACTCTCATCGCTCGCGCCTCCGCTCGCTAGCGGCCGGCTTCCTCCAGCGCGCGCACGCGCTCCTCCAGCGATCGAACCGCCGCTTCGAGCGCCGCCATCCGATCTCCGCCATCGCTCCTCGCCTCGCTGACCGCGGCAGCGCTCCCGGGCGTGCTCGCTACTTCTCCGCCCAGCAGATGCATCCATCGACTCTCGCGTGCGCCCGGCTGACGGGCCATCTGGACCACCAGCGGAGCCGGAGCATCCTCTGCTCCGCGCCGCGCCGCCATCCGTTCCAGCACGGCCGAAACAGCCGCCGTCTCGTCGAACGCATACATGCGCTCCGCACGCGCCCGCAGCTCGGCAGCCGTCTGCGGTCCGCGCAGCAGCAGCAATCCCAGCACGGCAATCTCCGGCCGGCCGAGGCTCAGCCTGCCATACACCAGGTGCTCGAACTTCGACACTCTCCCCTCGGCCAGCACGCGCACCAGCCCCATCTGTTCCAGGTCGAACAGCGCCGTTCTCACGTCGGCTTCGGCCAGTTCCATCACCGGCTCGCGGTTCGACCTCTGGTTGCAGGCATTTACCAGCGCATTCAGACTCAGCGGATAGTACTCCGGCGTCGTGATTCCTTTTTCGATCAGGGCGCCCAGCACCCGCACCTCAACAGGGTTCAGCGTCAACATTTCTCCCATGCTACCGGACAAGGGTTGCGCTACTATGGCAGCGCGCAAGGAGGTGGCATGAGAGACCGCATCCGGGCAAACATGAAAGCTCGCCGGAACATTCCGGCCCACATCGCCTTCTGGTTTTTTGTTCTCCTGCTTCTCTACATCTTCTGGAAGGCATTTTCGGGGAATCCTGCCAGCTGAACGACTGTCAGCTTCGCTCGCAGCCGGCGGGAAAGCCCGTTCCACAGCTCTCCAGGGGCGAAACCGGCCTCCATGTCTATCGTGACGAGCATGTTGAATAGTGCCGTCTTGGCCAAATCGGCCCTTTCGCACCGAAACAGTCCGAGTTATCATCTAAAGAGAGATGAGTCAGAACCTGACTCATAGAGGTTTTCCCATGGCATACAGTGACAAGGTTGTTGACCACTACGAGCACCCCCGCAACGTCGGCACCCTCGACAAGAACTCCGCCGAGGTGGGCACGGGCCTGGTAGGCGCGCCGGAGTGCGGCGACGTCATGCGTCTGCAGATCAAGGTGAACCCCGAGACCCAGGTCATCGAGGACGCCAAGTTCAAGACCTTCGGCTGCGGATCGGCCATCGCCTCCAGCTCGCTCGCCACCGAGTGGGTGAAGGGCAAGACCGTGGACGATGCCCTCAAGATTTCAAACACCGACATCGTCAAGGAGCTTTCCCTGCCGCCGGTGAAGATTCACTGCTCCGTGCTGGCCGAGGACGCGATCCGCGCGGCGATCGGCGACTGGAAAAAGAAGAACGGGGTCGGCGAGGCTGCTCCGGCTACAGCCGCTGCGGCGAACTAAGCTGAGCGTCTCCAAAGGCCGGCGAGTCACAGCGCTCCGCCGGCTTTCGCACGTTTGAAGATTTCTATGTCGACTCTGCTCCAACCCGGAACCTCCGCCCCCAAGCCCGGAGCCTCAGCCGAAACGGCGAGCGCCGCGGCTAACCCGTTCGCGGGCATGACGCTGCTCACCGCCGAAGGCCAGCAACCCCGCGCCAAGGCCGCCGTCGAGATCACCAGGAACGCCCTCAAGCGTATCCGCATCGCCATGGCCAAGGAGGGCATCTCGCCCGACGCCGGCGGGCTGCGCCTCGGCGTGCAGGGCGGCGGCTGCTCCGGCCTCAGCTACAACATTCGGTTTGACACGCAGCCGCGAGAACGCGATCGCGTCTTCGTCTTCGGCGCCGGCGTCGAAACGCCCAATGACCCCAGCGGCGCCCGCCCCGTCCGGGTCTTCGTCGACCCCAAGAGCTTTCTCTACCTCGCCGGCATGGTCCTCGACTTCGAAGAGACCCTCATGCGCCAGGGCTTCAACTTCATCAATCCCAATTCGACGAAGTCCTGCGGCTGCGGCTCCAGTTTCTCGGCGTAATCTACTCCGCCGTCGTCGGACCGATCACCGTTCGCACGCTCTTTACAGAATTCGCCGGAAAGCCGCCCATCTTCGCGTGCTCGCGAATCATCTCCTCATTCGGCGAGTTGTACACGCAATAGATCTTGTCGTCCGTCACAAACGACTCCACCCACTGAATCTGCGGTCCCAGCTTCTGCAGCACATCGCACGACGTCTGCGAGATCGCCTTGAACTGCTCCGCCGACATCTTGCCCACTCCGGGAATCTCGCGCTCGATCACAAACTTTGGCATCACTCTCTCCTCATGCTGAATTTCGCCGAGCGCTATTGGCCCAGCCCTGCACTTCAGGCCCAGTCAACGAGTACCCTAACCGTGTATGAGTCACGACGGCTACAACAACTACTTCGCCCAGTTCGGCCTTCCCCGACATCTCAACATCGACACCGCCGTGCTCGAAAAATCCTTCTACGCGCAGTCGCGCAAGCTGCACCCTGATCGTTTCGCCTCACGTCCGCCCGCCGAGCAGGAGGCCGCGCTCGCCGCCAGTTCGCAGCTCAACGACGCTTATCGTACCCTTCGCGACCCCATTGCGAGAACCGAGTATCTTCTCGCGATAGAAGGCATTCAGCTGGAAGAGCAATCTCGTGCTGCGACCGACGCCGCGCGCGCCGCCGGTACAGAAAAGAAGCAGGTCGCTCCACCCGACCTTCTCGAAGAGGCCTTCGAGCTCAACATGCAGCTTGAAGAGATGCGCATGGCGAAACGGATGGGCGACGACGATCCCGACTCGACGAATCAGACCCGCGCGGACCTCGAAGCTGCGCGCACAAAATTCACCGCCATGCTCAACGACGCGCAGCAGCAGCTCGAAGCGCTCTGGTCGAAGTGGGACGCTGCCGAAGACGCCAACGACCCTTCCGCACGCGAGACCGCCAAACAAGCCATGGTCGCACTACTCAACCGGCGCAGTTACATCCGCAATCTCGTCCGCGACGTCAACGCCGCGCTTGAATAATCTGTTGCTGCATCAGGTTCCCCACAACGTTCTGCACTGCAAAATCAGCTACGCATAGTCCATGCGCCGCCTCGTTCTCGTTCTGTTCTTCGTACTCGCGGTCTCGTCACTCGCCGCCCGCGCCGACGACCACCCCGAGTGGACAACACCCCTCACGCCGTTCCGCATCGCCGACAATCTCTACTACGTCGGCAGCCGCGATCTCGCGTCCTACCTCATCACCACGCCGCGCGGCGACATCCTGATCAACTCCAACCTGACGTCCTCCCCTCCGCAGATCCGCCATAGCGTCGAGCAGCTCGGCTTCCACTGGAGCGACATCAAGATCCTTCTCATCAGTCACGCGCACTTCGATCACGCGTCGGGCAGCGCGGAGATTCTGCGCGAAACGCATGCGAAATACATGGTGATGGACGCCGACGTTCCGGTCGTCGAATCCGGCGGCGCGAAGGACTTCGCCTACGGCCCCAAGCCGCAGTATCCGGCCGCGCACGTCGACCGCATCCTGCACGACGGGAGCACCGTCACGCTCGGCAACGCCACGCTCACTGCGCACAAAACTGCGGGCCACACGCGCGGCTGCACCACCTGGACCATGCGCGTCCACGTTCCGGGCGAGCCCGCTTCACAACTGCGCAACGTTGTCATCGTCGGCAGCTGGTATGTGAACCCTGGGTACCGGCTCGTGGCTTCGCACGGCAAACCTGCGTCCTATCCCGGCATCGCCGCAGACTATGAGCACGCTTTCGTTGTGTTCAGTGCGCTTCCCTGCGATATCTTCCTCGGGGCGCATGGCATGTACTTCGACATGCTGGCCAAGCTCGCCCGCATGCCCCGGCAAGGCGACCGGGTATGGATCGATCCGGACGGGTACCGCCGCGCGGTCGCTGAAAGCAAGGCTGCCTTCGCGGAAGAACTGCACAAGCAGCAGGCCGAAGCCTCAACTCGGTAGCCGCGTCTCCAATCCAGCCAGATGATGGCGATCGTGGCCCGCCATCGTCTCGACGATCGTCCACACGCTCATCGTTCCGCGCTCTGGATGAGTGATCTCCAATGACCTTTGCATCCCGGTCAGCGAATGAATCAACGCAAGGTTCCACGCCCGCAGAGCGCGATAGGTCGTCATCGCGGCTGAAAAGCTGTACCCGTCGTAGTTGCGCGCCCATTGGTCCTGGTCGAACGGCTGAATCATCTCGACACCCGCCGCTCCCTGCCGCAGACGAAACCCGAAAGCGATCTCGCAGTCGGTCAGGTGCGCCATAATTTCCCGCACGCTCCACTTGCCGGGCGCAGGCCGCAGTTCAATCTGCTCGCGCGTGAACCGGCTGAACAGCGCTTCCAGTCTCTGCGTCGTGGATGCGAGCACTTCAACGGGATCGCTGCTTCCGAGCGCCGCTGCATATGGATTCAGACTCACGCCGTTCCCTCCGCCTCCGGTCCCTTATGCTCCGCCCACGGGTTGTAGCTTCCCACCCACCAGATGTGGCCCTCGAGATCGCAGCACGAAAACGCCTTGCCGCCATAGTTGGGCGAGTTCATTTCCATCACAATCTCCACACCTTCTCGCTTCACGCGCTCGTAGATCTGGTCGCAGTCGTCGTCGCTGTTCGCGATCAGGCACAAGCCCACCGTCTCGCGCCCGCCCGTGTCTTGCACGGAGATCCAACGCCGCGCGTACACCGTATCCGCATTGGTCGCCGATCCCAGCATCAGCATGCCGCCGCCGCGAGCCAGTTGCGCATGCATGACGGTATGGTTCGGCCCTTCATAAACCGCCTGCTTTGTAAATTCAAAGACGCGTACCAGCCACTCGATGGCTGCATGGGCCTCGCGGTACCGCAGGCTCGGAATGACTGTCGATCCCTGCACACTCATAGCTCGGTCCTCTCTTGCCTGCCGATGCTACTCCACATCCTCGATCAGCGCGCCCGAAAAATCACAACGCTGCTTCTGCCGTGCACAAAGAAAAGGGCGGACGATTCACTCGTCCGCCGCTGGTTCTTTATGGTGAAGGAATCAGTTGCTCCGCCGCCTGCCTCGCCGGCCAGCGTTGCGTCCACCGCTCGTCGACGATCCACTCGAACGGCCATCGCGCTGCCGCTGTCCCGCATGCGCACGCCCGTGCCCGGCGTCCGAGCTTCCGTGCGGATGATGCGGTCCATGCTGGCGAGCGTGGCGCCCATGGTCTGCGGCGTCCGTCTTCCAGCTTCGCGTTTCCAGCGCCAGCAGCGCCGAGAGATCGTCCATCGGCTGCGCAGCCAGATCAATCGGCCGGTTGCGCTCTTCTTTGGCCAGGTCTTTGTCGGCCTCGCGCCACTCGAAGCTGATCTTGAGCTCTTTCTCCAGCTTCTTCGCATCGCCCTTTTCCAGCGGCGTCACGAACGTCGTGGCAACGCCGGTCGCGCCGGCGCGGCCCGTGCGTCCGATGCGGTGCACGAAGTCGTCCGAGCCGTTCGGCAGGTCATAGTTCACCACGTGCGCGATGTGCGAAATATCGATGCCGCGCGCGGCGACGTCGGTCGCCACCAGCACGCGAGCCTTGCCTTCAGAAAACTTCTTCAGCGCGGCCGTCCGCTGCGACTGGGAGCGGTCGCCGTGGATGCTTTCGGCCTTGTGTCCCTGTTTATGCAGCTTGCGTGCGATGCGTTCCGCGCCGTGCTTCGTGCGCGAGAAGACGAGAAACGTTCCTTCTTCCTCGTTCAGCATCTGGTCCAACTGCGCGAGCTTCTGGTCCTGCATCACCGTGTACACGCGCAGCTGCACCCGGTCGCTCGGCTTCGAGGTCTGGCCGATCTCGACGCGCACCGGCTTGTGCACGTAGTCCTTCACGATCTCGCGAATATTGGCGTCCAGCGTCGCGGAGTAGCACATCGTCTGCCGGTCTTTCGGAAGAGCGGCAACGATCCTCCGGATCGCCGGCAGAAATCCCATGTCCAGCATGCGGTCCACTTCATCGAGCACCAGCATGTCCACGTCGCGCAGATTGATCAGCTTGCGCTTCAGGTAGTCCTCAAGGCGTCCCGGCGTCGCGACGATCACGCGCGGCCCGCGCTGAATCGCCTCGATCTGCGGATTCTCGCTCAGTCCGCCGCAAACCAGCACAGCGTCCTGCTTGTTCACCGGAGAGATTTTGAAGTAGTGCTCCAGCACCTGCATCGCCAGCTCGCGCGTCGGCAGCAGGATGAGTGCGAGGACAGGAGTTTTCCTGGCCTTCGTCGAAGGCTGCGAGATCGCCTCGAGCCGGTCGATCATCGGCACCAGAAAGCTCAGGGTCTTGCCCGTGCCGGTCGACGCCGTCGCCAGGATGTCATCTCCTTCGAGCGCCGGCGGAATAGCGCCCGCCTGTACCGGCGTCGGCTTAATGAAGCCCGCAGCGGTCAGGCGGTCCTTCAGCGACTGCGTGATGCTGAAGTCCGTAAAGTGAAGGGCCGAAGCCTCGGTCTGTGTAATGTGCCGTGCAACTTCCATCGGCGCGGGATTCAAAATTGATTCAAGAGTTAGTGAGTTCGACAAATGGTCCTCAGTCTGTAGCGGAAGAGCGGTCGTTCTGCAGAGACGCACAAGTGCGCACACGCACTATCTGCGTCATGGATTCCGGGTTCAGCAAGGCTTTGGTTCTCTTCTTATCCAAAGGGTCTCGATATTTGCTGCTGCACGGCGAGGCGTCATCCGTTGACGCGCCTCCAGCCAGAGCAACCAACACGCAAAGCCCTCTCAATGCTTAGCGGAAGGAGGGAAGCGCTCGCGGTCTCTGGCCAGACTCGAATCCATCGGGAGTCCTTCCCGCGGCGCTGCGTAAGTTTTTATACGCAAACTGAGTATAGCACAGCCTCTGCACCATAACCAGTGCAGCCTCTGCCACTTCCGTGTTGAGCATCCAAATCATTCATGGAACTCGATCCTCAACTGCAGAAGGCGCTGGACAAGCTTGCCAAGGGCGGCAGCAAGATCGGCGAACCGACAACTCTGGGCGAACAACTCGTCATCCCTGTCAACGGCGTGCTGCTCACACCGGAGAAGATCTTCGCCACCGCGCAGATCAACCCCCAACCGAAACCGAAGCCCTAAGTCCTTGCGCTCCGGTCGGCTACTCTAGCCTCAACACCAGAGTTCAGCCGTACCGGAGCCCGCATGCGTCTCCTTCGCGCCACTGTCTTCCTCGCTCTGTTCGTCCCCTTTGTCGCGCACGCCCAAAAACCCTGGCCCATCCGCGCCGTCATCGTTGTCACCTTTGAAATCGGCAATGACACCGGCGACGCTCCGGGCGAGTTTCAGTTCTGGGTCGAGCGCGAGCACCTCGACCAGACCATCGCCTTCCCGGGCGGCCCTGCCGGTCCTGACGGCACCGCCCATCCGCTGCGCACCAACAAAGACCACACCATCCTGGGCATGGTCTCCGGCACGACGCTGGTCAACGCGACCGCCAGCATGATGGCGCTCGGCCTGGACCCGCGCTTCGACCTCACCCACGCTTACTTCCTCATCAACGGCATCGCCGGCATTGACCCCCACATCGCGTCCATCGGCTCGGCTGCCTGGGCGCGCTACGTCATCGGCGACGTCGCCCGCGAGATCGACCCGCGCGAAGCGCCGAAAGACTGGCCCTACGGCATCTTTCCGACTGGCGCCAAGCGTCCCAACCCTCCCACGCTCGAAGACGCAGTCTGGCACCGCTCCAATCTCTTCACGCTGAATCAATCGCTCGTGCAATGGGCCTACGACCAGACGCGCTCGCTCGAGCTTCCCGATGATCCCACCGTCGCCGCCTTCCGCGCGCAGTACACCCAAACGCCCGCGGCCCAGCGCCCGCCCTTCGTCCTCCTCGGCGACACCTTCGCCTCCGACTACTACTGGCATGGCACGATCATGACGAAATATGCCGAAGACTGGGTGCGTCTCTGGACCAGCGGCCGTGGCGTCTTCGCGACAACCGAGATGGAAGACTCCGGTTTTCTCAACGCCATCGAACGGCTCGATGACATGCATCGCGTCGATCGCAATCGCGTGCTCGTCCTGCGCACCGGAAGCAACTATTCCATGGAGCGGCCCGGCCACGATGCGGTCGAGTCCGTCAGCGCACCCTACATCGGCAAGAATCTCGCGCTCGAATCGGCTTATCTCGTCGGCTCCACTGTGCTGCATAATCTGGTCAACAACTGGGCCACCACCCGCGACCATATCCCCGGCGACTGAGCGAGCCAGCGAGTCATTAAGTCAGCGCGATCACTCGCCAATCTGCTCGCGCAGCACCTGCTCATAGATCTCCGCAGTCTCCTCATCGAAGCAACAGAACTCGACGCGCTGCACGCCGCACGCGTCCGCCGTCTCGCGGCACACGCGCACTGCAATCTCCGCCGCAGGCCGCTTGGGATATCCATAAATCCCCGTCGAAATCGCCGGAAACGCGATGGTTTTTACGCCATGGTCGCGCGCCAGTTCCATGCAACGCCGATAGCACCCTGCCAGCTTCTCTTTCTCGCCGCGACTGCCACCGTTCCACACCGGGCCCACGGCATGAAACACCCACGCGGCCGGAAGTCGAAATCCCGGCGTCGGCTTCGCATCGCCCGTCGCGCATCCGCCCAGCTTTCTACACGCGGCCAGCAGTTCCGGCCCCGCCGCGCGATGAATCGCTCCATCCACGCCACCGCCGCCCAGCAGCGACGAGTTCGCCGCATTCACGATCGCATCCACCTTCAACCGCGTGATGTCGCCGCGCGTGACCTTGAACTCCGCCATTCGCTTGACTCGCTAACTCGCCGATCCGCTCGCTCGCTAACTTGCCAACTCCCTTTGTTCAGTACGCCAGCGCTACCGCATCGCAACGCATCTCGCTGCCCGCCGAGTACACGCGGTCGTTGTGGCCGTCATAGTGCGACTCCATCAGCTCGATGCACTCGTAGCGCCCAAAGCCACCATCGCTCGCACCCATGGGCCAGCCCAGCGCCACCAGCTTGTCGCGCGTCGCCTTCGGCACACCCGACTCCAGCCGCAGAATTCCCTTCGGCCCCAGCCCGCGCATGTCCTCGCCCATCGATTGCGACGATCCTTCATGGTGCCAGCGCGGACTGTCCGCCGCGGCCTGCACATCCAGCCCATAGTCCACGCGATTCACGATGATCTGGGTCTGTCCCTGGGGCTGCATATCGCCGCCCATCACGCCGAAGCTGATCCACGGCTTGCCGTTCTTCGCCGCAAAGCCGGGGATAATCGTCTGGAACGGCCGCTTGCCCGGCGCGTAGATGTTCGGATGCCCCGGCTGCAGGCTGAATAGCTCACCGCGGTCCTGGAACATGAATCCCAACCTATCGGCCACCAGCCCCGATCCCATGCCCCTGAAATTGGATTGAATGATCGACACCATCATCCCGTCCTTATCCGCGGTCGTGAAGTATGTTGTGTCGCCGTGGCTTGGCGCCTGACCGGGATAGATCGGCGTCAGAATCGAATCCAACTTGATCAGCTTCGCGCGCTCCTTCGCATACTCCTTCGAGTTCAGCCACTCCACCGGCACCTTCGAGAATCTGGGATCCGCGTAGTACCGGGCGCGGTCCTCATAGGCCAGCCGCTTCGCCTCGATCATCACCTGCAGCGACTCCGGCGATTGAAATCCATAACCGCGCATATCGAACTGCTCGATCATGTTCAGCATCTGCAATGTGGCGAGCCCCTGCGTGTTCTCGCCCATTGCATAGACCGTCACGCCGCGATAGTCGCTTTGCAGCGGCGTTGGCCACACCGCCTTGTGCGCCGCCAGGTCCGCACGCGTCATCCATCCGCCGATACGCTTGAAGTACGCTTCAATCGTCTCTGCAATCGGGCCGTCGTAAAACACCTGCGCTCCACCTTCGGCGATCATGCGATACGTCTTCGCCAGATCAGGATTGCGCCGCACCTCGCCCTCGTTCGGCGGACGTCCGCCCGGCGCATACGTGTGCAGCATGTTCTGCGTCTCTTCCACGCCTGAGCCCGGCCGCAGAAACGCCATTACATTTCGCTTCAGGTACGCTCCAATGATCTGCGGCACCGGCGACCCGTTCTCGCACGCGTTGATGGCCGGCTCAAACAGCTCCGCCCATTTCAACTTGCCGTAGCGCTCATGCAGCGCCCACCACCCTGCCAGCGCTCCCGGCACCGACACACTCACCGCGCCCAGCGGCGGAATCACGGCCTTCCCATCCACCATCACCGCGCGCGACCGCACCGTCTCCAGGCTCAATCCCTTCGGCGACGCACCCGAGCTCGCCATGCCTTCCAGCTTCTGCGTCTTCGGGTCCCATACGAACGCGTAGCAGTCGCCGCCGAGCCCCGAGCTGACCGGCTCCACAAATCCCAGCACTGCATTCGCGGCCACCGCCGCATCGCATGCGCTTCCGCCCTTCTTCAGAATCTCGATCGCCGTCTGCGTTGCCAGCGGGTGCGCCGTTCCTGCGGCTCCGTTGCATCCCATCGCCGCCGACCGCGATGCAAAACTTGCGCCCGCGGGCCGATCGCCGGCATGCACATCCGGCCGCCGAAACCGTTCCGCGCCCGCGGCCTGAAACTTCGGCAGCTCGGCCTCGGACTGCGCGCCGTTGGCCTCAGCAGGCCTCTGCGCTTCAACGTTCAACCCCGGCAGGATCGCCGCTCCAGCGGCGGCGGCAGGCAATGTAGCAAGAAAGCGGCGGCGGCGCATACGCAAGGTCTCCTCACGAACAAGTTTTCAGTCCAAGCTAACACCACGCGCCCGTTGATACACTCAAGCCTGTCCGCAATGAGTCTCAAAGCCAAGATCGAAGCCGTCATCTACGCCGCCGAAGAGCCCGTCACTCTCGCGCAGCTCGTCAGCCTCCTCGGCGAAGAGGGCCAAGCCGAACTCGACGCCCTTTCCGAGCAGCAGGAATCTCTTCCGCTCGACGATTCCGCCGAACCCGAAGCACTCAACGCGGAAGTGCTCAGCGAATCCACCGCTTCGTCCGAGCAAGCCGCAGCTGCCGAATCTGCCGAGGCCGCGCCGGAATCGCCCGAGCCCACGCTCGAAGCCGGCTCGAAATCCGACGACGCCGCGCTCGCCAAAAAGCAATCCCAGGAAGCCCGCCGCCTCCGCGATTACTTTCGCTCGCTGCTCGACGCGCTAATCGCCGACTATGCCTCAGAAGACCGCGGCCTAGAGATTCGCGAGGTTGCCGGCGGCTTCCGCTTCGCCACCAAACCGCAATACCACGACGCCGTCCGCGGCTTCGTGAAATCACTCAAGCCGCCGCTCAAGCTTTCTCTTCAGGCGCTCGAAACTCTCGCAGTCATTGCCTACAAACAGCCCATCACGGCGCCGGAGATCTCCGAGATCCGCGGCGTGGATTCCTCGGGCGTGCTGGGCTCGCTCATGGCCCGCAAGCTCATCAACACCGCCGGGCGCAAGCAGGTCATCGGCCGTCCCATCCTCTACAAGACGACCAAGGACTTCCTCGTCCGCTTCGGCCTCAAAGACATCAACGAGCTCCCTAGCATCGAAGAGTTCGAGAAGATGTCGGCCGAGTTCGCCGAAGCCATCCAGGAGGAAATCCCCATGCCATCCGAAGAGAGCATGCGCCGCTCCGAAGAGGACCCCACGGCCAACGTCCACGAGGCCGATGCGGAAGCCCAGGCCGACGGCGTCCCGTACTCTGAGGAAAATCTCAGTGAAGCGGGGCCTTCTGCCGTGCCGGATGGCGCTGCGGATGAGGTCCTGACTGACGGCCGGCTTTCCGGCTTGCCGCCCAACTACAACGTCGAAGACGCCCCGCTCGACGAGGCCGCCGACAGCCCTGCATTAGACGCCGAGGTTCAGTCCAACCAGCGCGACGGCGGCGCCTGAGATCGCGCAAGCCGAGTTTGCCGCTCTATGCATCCGATGAAGCCCTTTTCCGACATTCCGCCTACCGACCCGTTGGACGTCGTTCCCGATGAGCTCCCCGACACGCTGGCGACACCCGAAGGCGACGCAGAACAGTCCCCGGACCAGCCGCTCAATCCTGCCCGGGTGACTACGCCCGAACGGCCTCGCGGCAATGAGCCTCACTACACGCTTCCTTTGCGCAAGGCTCTCGACTAAGCACAATTCGCCGGCCACTCGCTCTGAATGTCACCCGGCTCGCTATTGACCGAAACAGCATCATCCGTCTCACAAACACACGAAAGGCGCAGCCAAGAAGCTGCGCCCTTCGATCGTTCCTCCCCTAAAACCGTCGTTTCTGCATCTGCGATTACTTCTGCGGAGGCGGCGGGGGCGGCGTCGGATTGGATTCGGTGTGGGTTTGCGTCTCCGTGTGGGTTGTCGTGTTGCTGTACGGGTTTACGGTGTCCTGGGAGCTGGTGGTCGTACGCTGCCCGGCCACTGGATTTCCGTTCTGGTCATAGTGCGTCGAATTGGTCTTTTGCTGCGTGGTCACCGTCGTGCCGTCAGGCGTTGTGGTCTGGCTTGCCCGCCGGGACTTGTGGTGAACGGCAGTGTGGGTCTGACCGTAGGCATCCGTCGTCGTCGTGCTCTGGGTCGTCGACTGGGTGGTCTGCTGGTTTTGCGCCATCGCGCCGGCCGTCAGAAACGCAAAGGAAAGGGCCGTTGTTGCAAGGGGCTTAATCAATCGCATACGAAGTCTCCTCATGCTGAATCCGGGGCCGGTGATCCAACCGTGAAGTGCGTCCGGCAACTGCTTCCGGTCCCGTCTTTCAATTGCGGCTTCAATCTCAGCCACGATCGTTGGATGGCTGGTCTACGACCTGTGAGGTCCGTAAAAGGGTTATTTTCTACTGTATCGCTGCCCGACACATCCCGGATTGGTTGCCTCGGCACCCACCCCCGCCTGTTGTGCGCAAAGTCTTCAAAGCATTTGACTTAGCGGTGGACCTCTAGGCGTAAAGTCTTGATAACAAACGATGAGATTGTGTACAGGAGACGGACTCGTGGCGGGCGGCGAAATGCGGGGTTTCGTTGGCTCGTACCTGCGCATTGTGCTCCGCATGACAGCCCGATTGTTCGCCGAGAATGATGGCGTGCCGAGAGAGATAGTCATAGAGATGGGCATAATGATGTTTATGAAACAGGCTTCAGACAAGGCTCCGCCTGCGGGCGAGCGGCTGCAGAAGATTCTGGCGCAGGCTGGAATCGCAAGCCGGCGGGCCGCCGAGCAGATCATCCTCGACGGTCGCGTGCAGGTGAATGGACAGACGGTGACCGAGCTGGGCACCCGTGCCGATCCGGCCCGCGACCACATCCGCGTGGACGGCAAGCTGCTCCACGGACGCGAGACGGAGCGGTACTTTCTGCTGAATAAGCCGCGCGGGTATGTGACGACGATGGACGATCCGCAGGGCCGGCCGACGGTCGCCGACCTGCTTGCCGAGTCGGCGCAGAAGAAGGTGACGGGCGAACACAAGCGGATGCCGCGACTCTATCCGGTGGGACGCCTGGACTACCTGAGCGAGGGCCTGCTGCTGATGACCAACGATGGCTCGCTGGCGAACCGGCTTTCGAAGGCGCAGAGCGGCGTCCAGAAGACGTACCTGGTGAAGATTGCGGGCAAACCGACGACGGAAGCGCTGGAGCAGCTTCGCCGCGGCGTGATGATCGATCGCGGGCGGCTGAACGAGGTTCGCGCCGGGCGACGGGACCGCGTGATGACCCAGCCGGCGCAGGTCGAGCAGGTGCGGGGCGGCGACAACCCGTGGTTCGAGGTGACCCTGACCGAGGGACGCAACCGGCAGCTGCGAAAGATGTTTGAGGAGATCGGCCATCACGTCGAGAAGATCCGGCGGATCGGCTACGGTGCGCTGGTGCTGGATGTGCCGCCGGGAGCCTTTCGCGAGCTGACGGCCGGCGAGGTCCAGGCGCTGAACCGGGCGGCGGCGGGAAAGCATGTGGAGCGGAAGAAGATACTCCCGGAGGCGGCGCAGCTGAAGAAGCCCGTTCCGCGGCGTGACGCAAAAAAGCCGAAGCCCAAAGGCTTCGGCTCTCGCCCCACCAAACTCAATACTCCATCCCACAGTCGAGAGCGCGGATCTCGCTCCCGCAGTCCTGAGCGGTAGACCGCTCACAGGTGCGCGCGGTCCAGGTTCGCGAAGCCTCCGCGCTTCGCGAGCTCAGGCGGCTGGTCTCAGTGAGCCCACTCGATGTGGCTGACGACCAGAGTGGATGGGCACTTGCCGGTCTCGGCGCCGAACTGCGTCGCTCCGCCGGTCTGGCGGCCGGGCTTCAGCGGCTCCATGAGGAGGTCGCGGCCGGTGGCCTGTCCCTGCTGAATCTTGGGGATGTAGGTGTAGGTGAACTCCAGCGAGCGCAGCGTGCTGGTACTGCTGTTGCGGATCATCCACGTGCACATGTTGTCGTTTACCTGGCTGAAGCTGACCTCGACGCCGTTGGCGTTGGGCAAAGCCTGCCAGGGCGACCAATCGGCGCGGGTGGCGGCGGTGGCCAGGCTGGGAACCAGGACGAAGATTGCGAGGGCGCAAAGAACGAGTTTTACGAGCTTCAGCATGGGAAGCCTCTCCTTGGGGCATTTGGGACAACTAAAACATTTGGCCCAAACTGAGCAGAGCCGGCATCGAAGGTCCGAACCCCGCCTGCCGGCGAAATTGGCGCCGACACTCGAGAGTGTGCTTCAACCCGGCAGCGGATACGAGTAACCGCTGTGAGGCTGGGACCTAAGTGGTACTTCGTCGCTCGAATTGGGGGTTGCCAAATTCGATCTTTCGTGCTTCTTGTGAGTCTGAGTATAGATGGACCCTGAAAACGTGCAATATGTCTTTCGCGGGCACTTTGGTACCGTGCCCAGCCAGTTCGCCGCCGGAGGCAACCTTTTGCCGCGCGCAGCGGAGGAATCTTGCTGAAAGCAGGGAACTTTCAAACAACTATTGCGGTTGGGTCGCCTTCCAATTGAGAACGAGGTGACTTTATGCGCAAGTTGAACTTCCTTGTACCAGCGATTGCGGCGGCAGCACTGGCCTTCGGGGCGCCCTCCGCAAGCAACGCCCAGGTTTCGTTCGGGGTAAATATCGGACCGGCGCCGGTATGCCCGTATGGTTACTACGACTTCCCGCCGTATAACTGCGCGCCGTATGGATACTACGGACCGGAGTGGTTTACGAATGGCGTGTTCATCGGCGCGGGGCCGTGGTTCCACGGACCGCACGGCTTCTACGGACACGTGGATAACCACTTCGATCCGCACCATGGCTATCACGGAGCCTATCCCCGCCATGACGAGCACTTCGACGCCCACAACAACTTCCACAATTTCCATGGCAACGAGATGAGCGACGGCCACGGACATCGTCGTTAGAAGTCGATAGAACAAGAGCAGGAGAGCGGGGTGGCCAGAGGTCACCCCGTTTTTGTCAGCAAGTACCAGGCGGTCGCCAGATTCGCGCGGGGCTTGCCGATGAAGTAACGGTTTCGCATCATGAGCGCGAGGCGTTGCGCAGGATTGGCGCTGACGTCGCAGCGGCAAAGTTCCTCAAGCTGGTGGCGGGAGGATGGTGGGAGTTCATCTGCGTGGAGACGAAGCAGTTCCTTCGCTTGCAGGACGCTCTGCATCCAGCGCTCGCGGCAACGCTCATGCCGTAGACGCGCACGCAAACCCGCCGGGGGCGATGTGATGGAAGCGCCGATCACGTTTTTTTCGTGTTGGCGGTAGAGCACGAGCGGCTGGTCCACAAACGCCGCATTCCCAAGAAAAGCAGCCAGCAAAGCGATCCACCAATCATGCATGGCCGCGGTTTGCGGCATGGAGCGTGCAAATCTGACGAGCGGGGCGTTGAGCAGCGCCGTGCAGCCGGTGAGAATGTTTTCCATCAGCAGTCTGCCCGGTCGATGGATGTTTTGCGGGTCGATTCCGCGATGCTTCCAGAAGGAGGGCGCGATGGGTGAAAGCTGCTCTCCGACAACCTCGAGATCGCTGAAGACGAGCAAGGGCGTGGAAGCGCCGTAACGGCGCTCCATTGCCCGCATGGCATCCATTTCGAGCTCCAGCTTGCCGGGCATCCAGACGTCGTCCTGATCGGCAAGCGCGACGAAGGGCGCCGTGGCGGCCTGAAGCAGGGCGCCGAAGTTGTCCCTGGCGTGACCGGTGGGAGCGATCGTGGGGAGAACCTGGAAGCGTTCGGGAAAACGAGAAGCGTATTCGGCGAGGATCGCTGGAGTGGCGTCGACGGAGCCGTCGTCGCGGGCGAGGATAGAGACGCCGGGCAACGTTTGCGCGAAGATCGATTCGATCTGTTCGCGCAGGAAGCGCTCGCCGTTGAAGGTCGCGAGGAGAACCTGGATGTTGGACGGAAAGTTCAACGCGACAGGGCTCCCGGGTTCGCGCTCAGCACAGCGGGTGAAGCGGCGGCGGACGGCTCCAACGCGGTATCGAGGGCGGACAGAACCTGATCGAGATCGATCAGGGTGAGGCAGTGAGCCTCCGTTGCCCTGCAGCCGCCATTGCAGGGCGGAAGATTGTGCGGCGGGCAACAGGCGACAACAGAGGGGCCAAGCGGCCGGATGCGATGCGGTGAGAGCACGTCGTCGTGGTTGCCGCCGGCGATGGACGCGAAGAGGATCACGCAGGGCGTGCCGAGAGCGCCTGCGAGATGGCCAGGGCCGGAATCGCCGCCGAGAAAGACACTGCTTCGGCTGAGTAAGGTGGCCGACTCCAGAAGGGTGGTCACGCCGGCGGCCAGGATAGTTCTACTGCCACAAAGTTTATGAAGCTCCTCGGCGCATGCGCGGTCGGAGGGGCCGGAGAGCACAACGACGTCGAAGCCGCGATCGGAGAGGGCATCACAGACCTGTGCCCAGCGGGCGATGGGCCAAACCTTGCGAGGCATGCTGGCTCCGGGAGCGACGATGGCGAAAGGCCGCGTGGGATCGACGCCCAGGCGCTCGGCGAGAGAGGGCCAGTCTTCGAGTTCCGCGATGCGCCGAAGAGAGCGAAGCGGAGCATTGCCGGCTTGTGGGACGGCGGAAGCGGGGATGAGGCCTGCTTCTGCAGCGAGCAGACAGAAATGCTCGGCCTCATGCAGGCCGCTGCCACCGCGCAGCGCGCGGGTGAGGAAGCGGTCGCGGTACGGAGCAGGACGGGAGCTGGGCACGGCATCGGAGGCGAAGCCGATGCGCTGCGGCGCGTCAAGAAGCCAGGCGAGCAGGCTGGAGCGATATTGGTCGTTGTCCCAGCGAGGCATCAGGCAGATGCCCGGAGCGAGTCCACGCATGTGTTTCCACCAAACACGGGAGACAAGCAGGGCGCGACCGATCGCCCTGAAAGGAGTGGCCGGCGGCTCTTGTCCGAGCTGCAAACCGTAGACATGGTCGAGTTCAGGCATGGAACGGAGCAGGACAGCAGCGGAGGCCTCGACGGCGAACTCGATGCGCGCGTCGGGGTTGGAGGCGCGGAGGGCCTCGATCATCGGCATGACCATGATGGCGTCGCCGAGATGGGGTGTCAGGTGAACGATGAGCATGGTGGGTTGCGCACGATCGGCGGAGTGCGTCGGGACGATGCGGAGCAGACGGAGACCGCGTACGGCGGCTCGGAAGAGCGTAGTGAGGGTGTAGCGCAGGACGTAACCGGTGCGTTGCCGGAAGGTTCGGGGAGGAAGCGCTTCAGGCGCCATGGGCGATCTCCGCTGGCTGCGCGAGCGTGGAGACGGAAGTGTCGCGCTGGGGAGGGTGGTACAGACCACGCCACACAATCCAGGATTGCGGAACGACGAGTGTAATGGTGTAGGAGATGATGGTGCCGAGAATGACGCCGAGGCTGCCAATGCGCTTCACTAAATAAATCGAGAGCGCGAGGTTGAGACCGGCCGCGACGACCGAGAGCGCTCCCTGCAGGCGGACACGGTTGATGGCGGCAAGGAAACAGGCCTCGAGGTCCATGCCGGTGCTCATGAGTGTCCAGCCACAGATGGCGACGAGGAGGATCTCGCTGGGAACTGCGGCAGGGCCGGCATACCAACGAATGAGAGGACGGCCGAAGAGAACGAGAACGGTGACGGCAATGGCAACGGCTCCCATGGCCAGACGCGTTCCGGTCCAGAACGCCCGGCGAACCCAGCGATAGTCGCCGCGTTCATACGCCTCTGCATAGGCGGGCCAGAGGGAAGGAAAGATGGATGCCTGCAGAACCGACGCGTAGCCGGCGACCTTCCACGTGATGCTGTACGGGACGACGTCGACAGCCCCGAGATAATGCGAGATAACGAGGTTGTCCGAGTTGAAGACGACCAAGCCTGCGATCTGCAGCAAAAAGAAGCCCATGCCGGAGCTGAGCAATCCCCGGATCGCTCCTCCATCAACTGCGGTTGGTTTGGGAAGGATCCAAGGCCGGTCCCAAAGGTTCACCCAGAGATTCAGGACGACGGTGCCTGTCATCAGCGCCAGCGAGTACATCAACATCAGCACCGGGAGCGAGCCGTGAATCTTCATCACCACAAGGATCGCGCCCAGGCCCATCGCGCTGCTGAGAAGGTTGAAGTAGTTCGTGATCTGTGTCTGCTGAAATCCGCTGAGAACGCGATTCACCAAATTCAGCGGGAGACTGAGCAGGAAAAAAGCGACGGCAATGGCGACACAGATGGAAATTTCATGGGAGAGAACTGGATCCGTCGTCTTAAAGAGCGCGCCCCACTGCACGTGCGGCCAGACGAGGAAACAGACGATGCCGAGAACACCGGCGATCGCGGCGCTGATCCAATAGGCTGTTGCATAGTAGCGCTGTGCTTCCCTTTGGTCACCGTGCGCAAAGGAGCGCGAGATCATGTTCGTGAGCGTGTTGGCGATGCCGAGGTCCATGACCGAGAGCATGACCACGGCGCTGCTGATCGTGATCCATATGCCATACTGCTGCGGGCCGAGATAGCGCACCGCCAGGGGAATGGAGACGGCGGAGATGGCAACTGAGCAAATCTTTTGCAGGATGGAAGAGAGGCCGCCCTTGAAAATAGAGGAGAGTCGACGGTCGGTACGCAGACGGCTGCGCAGGTCGGCAATCAGTTTCAAGACATCTCCAATGCGTGCGAAGTGCGCTCCGACCGGAGACTGCAGGGCCCGACGCTCATGCGACGATTTTACCGCTCGTCACACCTCGGACGGCAGCTAGCTCCAGTCGTCGCGGGCGATGGATTCGTCGGCCATGACGGCGTCGAAGCTGTCGGCCTTTTTGATGAGGATGTCGCCGAGGGATTCGGCCTGGCGCAGCAAAATTGCTTGTAGCCGGACGAGCTCCAGCATGGCGAGGAAGATGCAGATCAGCGCTCGCTCGGAGCGGGTGTTCGCGAGCAGTTTGCGCAGGCTGATGGGGCGGTCCTCCATGGTGAGGCGGCGTTTCACGAAGTCGATCATCTGGCCGACGGTGACGGTGTCCTCGTCGATCGAATGGACGGGGCGCTCGCGGAGGCGGTTCAGGATGTCCTGAAAGACGCGGACGAGGTCGACGGTGTCGGCGGCGATCTCACGGTCTTCGTCGGCGGATTCCAGGCCCTGGTCTTTGAGAAATTGCTTGAGACCGGGGTTGGTCCAGGTGGCTTCCTCGATCTGCTGCTTCTGGCTGAGCATCTGCGCGGCGGCCTTGAAGCGCTCGTGCTCGAGCAGGCGCTCGACGAGTTCGCGGCGCGGGTCTTCAGCGTTGCCGAGGTCGCCGAGCTCCTTGGGATCGCGCGGGAGGAGCATCTTGGACTTGATGTGAATGAGCAGCGAGGCGGTGTAGACGAACTCGCCGGCGGAGTCGACATCGGTCTGCTGCAGGTGGCGGGTGTACTCGAGGAACTGCGCGGTGATGCGCGCGATGGGGATGTCGTAGATGTCGATGTTCTGTTTGCGGATGAGATCGAGCAGAAGATCGAACGGGCCGTCGTAGACCTGGCCGACGGTGACGGTGAAGGGCGATTGCGAGGCCTCTTCGGGATGTTTTTTCGGCGCGGGCTTTTTGGGATCAAGAGGCGCGGGAGGCTGCGGGGATTGAAGGCGGAAGGGTTCGGTGGCGTTCTCCGCTGTCCGTTCTCCGTTGTCCGTTGCAGAAGACGGTTGGGCATTCCGCGGTGAGCTGCGAGCTGGGAGCTGGGAGCTTTCTTCCTGCGCATCGGAAGCGATCGCTGGAGGGGTTTCGGCGTCCAGTTTCGAGTCGCCAGTTTCCAGTTGCGAAGTCTGTTCTTCGCCCGGGTTGAGCTCGTGTTCCGGCATGACTATGAGAGTCCCATGGCGTGTTCGACCTCGGCGAGCGTCTCGGCGGCACGTTTGGTGGCGCGTTCCTTGCCGTTGGCCAGCACGTCCTTGACAACCGCAGGGCGGCGCTCGAGATCGCGGCGGTGGTCCTGGATCGGCTGGATGGTGTGGATGATGGAATCCGCGCACCAGCTCTTGCACTCGATGCAGCCGATCGAGGCCGTCGTACAGCCATCGTAGACCTTCGCGATGGTCTCGGCGTCGGAGAAGACCTTGTGGAGGTCGCCGACGGGACAGACGTCCGGGTTGCCGGGGTCGTCGCGGCGGACGCGCGCGGGGTCGGTGACCATGGTCTTGAGCTTGGCGCGGAGGTCGGCTTCGGGCTCGGAGAGCGAGATGGTGTTGTTGTAGCTCTTGGACATCTTGCGGCCGTCGAGCCCGGGGAGCTTGGGCGACGGCGTGAGCAGGACGTTGGGCTCGGGAAGGATCTCGCGGCGGCCGAACGGCGAGAGCTTCTTGGTCTGCTCGGCGGCGGCGAAGAGCTGGTGCGGGGAGAAGTCGGTGCGGGTGGAGTCTTTGGGCTCGCCGGCGAGCTTGCGGGCCTTTTCGAGGATGGCGGGCATCTCCCAGGGCGCGGCTTCGGGCGAGAGGACGAACTCACCAGGATAGAGGCCGTTGAAGCGGCGCGCGACCTCGCGGGTGAGCTCGACGTGCGCGACCTGGTCGGCGCCGACGGGGACGAAGTCCGGCTTGTAGAGCAGGATGTCGGCGGCCTGCAGCAGCGGGTAGCCGAGGAACCCGTAGGTGTTGAGGTCCTTGTCTGTGAGCTGCTGCTGCTGGTCCTTGTAGGACGGCACGCGCTCGAGCCAGCCGAGCGGCGTGAACATGCCGAAGAGCAGCGCGAGCTCGGCGTGCTCGGCGACGTCGGACTGCTTGAAGATGACGGAGCGGCCGGGGTCGAGGCCGGCGGCGAGGAAGTCGAGCGCGATCTCGAAGATGTTCTGCTGCACGCGGGAGGGGTCGGCATAGTCGGTGGTGAGCGCGTGCAGATCGGCGATGAAGAAGAAGCAGTCGTAGTCGTGCTGTAAGCGGACCCAGTTGTGCAGGGCACCCATGTAGTTGCCGAGGTGAAGGCTGCCGGTGGGACGCATGCCGGAGAGTACACGGGCGCGCGGGAGTGTGCGGGAAGAGTGCGTAGAGCTCATGGATTCTAGAGATTTTAGGATAGCAGCGGCGCCGGTTCTGGCCGGGGTCAGAGCTTGAAGAGCATGGTATTGAAGATCGTCATCAACGGGGCGAAGAAGATCATGATGACGTAGAAGCCGAGGAAGAAGAAGCCGATCATAAGCCACATGCTGAGGCTTTGAAAGGTCTTGGCGGCGTTGTAGGGAAGATAGTGCATGAGGATCTTACCGCCATCCAGAAACGGCAGCGGGATCAGGTTGAAGACGAACAGCAACAGGTTGACCAGGATGCAGAAGTAAAGGAACAGGTAGAGCGGAAAGATCCCCGGGAGATTGTTCATGGGCACGGCGAGATTGCGCTGCGCGAGCTGCGAGGCGATGACCAGCGAGAGGGTAGCGCCGCTCTGCACGTAGCGCAGGATCACGAGCACGAGGAGCGCGACGATCGCAGCCAGAAGCTGCACGCCGGGACCGGCGAGGGTGGCCACCATCTCATCGCGCGAGGGGTTGCGGAAGTTGCGGGGCGTCATGGTGATGGGTTTGCCCCAGCCGAGGACGAGCGGCGACTGGAAGATGAAGAGAACCGGAAAGATGACCATGCCGAGCCAGTCGAAGTGTTTGGCCGGGTTCATGGAGATGCGTCCCATCATGCGGGCCGTGGGATCGCCGAGGCGGTTGGCCATCCAGGCCTGCGCCGAGTCGTGCAGCGAGATGGACAGGACCATCACGACGAGCTCAAAGATGACTAGAGCAAAAGTAAGAGGCATCGTCTCCTAGAGTACCGGAGGCAGTTATTTCGTAAGTTTGGGCTTGGCGGGGATGCCCAGCGCGACGGTGTGCGCGGGGATGTCGCGCGTCGCCAGTCCGAGAGCCCCGAGCATGGCGTCCGGGCCGACCTTGGTGCCGGCGAGCACGGTGGCGTGGTAGGTGATGCGGGCGCGAGGGCCGATCTCCGTGCGCAGGTTGGAGACGTTGCGCTGGTCGACGAGATCGTGCGTGTGCGAGTAGATGTTGGCGTAGTCCGAGATGCTGCAGCCGTCGTGTAGCGTGATGCCGCCGCGGTCGTCGAGCAGGACGTGGCGGTGGATCCAGCAGTCGTCGCCGATCTCGAGGTTGTAGCCGTAGCTGAACTGGACGTGCTGGAAGATGCGTACGCGCTGGCCCATGCGTGCGAAGATGTGGCGGCCGAGCATTGTGCGGAGACGCTCGCCGAGCCATTGATTGGCGCCGAGGGGACTGGCGTCAAACTGCAGCCAGAGCCAGATGAGCGGCTTGCGTGGGTAGTAGCGCGCGGGGTCCATGTCGCCGTAGTACTCGGGCTCGAGCGTGATGTTGCGCGGGTCGAGCGAAGCGCGGGTTATGGTGCTGGTTGACGCGGGAAGGATGTTGCGCAGGGTGTCGCGAACGATCTCGGAGCGCGCTTCGTACGTGGTGTCGCGCGTAAAGCTCGCGTCCAGAGTGGTGAGCCATTCGGTGTAGAGATGCTCGGCGTCCGGCATTGGGCGAGGGTCGCGATAGTCGAAGACGGGCATGGATATCCGGTTTACTCGATGGCAAAGACGGCGTAGACCGTGGCGGACTTCGTGATGCGCTCAGGAGTGATGGCGAGAGGAGCGAGGTTCTTCATCCGTGCCGACATCGCCGCACTCGCTGTGTTCAGCTCCACATTGCCGAAACCCATGTTGGCGAAGATGCCTCGGGGCGGCGTTTGATTACTGGCGTAGACGAGGGCACCGAGTTTGGCTCCAAGCCCCTGCGCCATTTGGCCCGCGATCTCGCGTGCGTGCTCAAGCGCCTTACGGGCCGCTTCCGCCTGAAGTGCATCGTCATTTTTCATCTGCCAGGCGATATCGCCGCTGTCGTTGGCGCCGTTGGTAATCGCAAGGTGAAGGACGTTGCCGGCCTGGGTAGCTGGAACGGTCACATGCCAGGTCTGATTGAAGGAAAAGCGTAAGCCTTGTGCATAGCGGGTGCGATTCTCGTCGCTATTGGGATCGATCGGCGAAAGCTGTTGACCTGCGCTGGCAATCGCATCCTTGGGCACCCCGGCTGTTGTGAGGGCCGAGATGATCGCGTTGGAGGTGCGGCTGGCGTCGGCGTAGGTGCTGTCCTGATCCTTGCCGTAAATGGAGAAGCCGACGGTGACGACCGCAATATCGGCGATTGCTGAGGCGTCGTCACTGGTGGAGATCGCGATGGTCTTGTTTTCTTTACTGATTTGGATTTGTTGTGCGATGGCGGAGACCGAGATGATGCACAAAGCCAGCGCGGAGGTAACTTTCAGCGGTTTCACGAGCGGTCATCCTCCTGGCGTTCGAGTAGAGCAGCCAGAGTCTCTTTGTGTTTGGGTTTGGCGGCGGCCTTCTGCTTGGGGTCGGGCAGCGCGTGCCCGGGCGGCGGCGAGCCGAGGCGGTCGCGGGCGTTGGCCTTGACGGCCATGGTGGCGGAGAAGGTCTGCTTCCTTGGCTTGGCCATCGCGACTTTCGCTCCCTTCCAACGGCTTCAGCGTACCCCAGACCTGACATCGCAGTCGCAGGAAGCGTTTTTCGCTTGCCCGGCTCGCTCGCGGATGTAGCATACTTCGCGGGAGTTCCGGCAGTCATTAGAGTGCATCCAAACCAATTAGTCGAAGACGCTCGGAGGGAGTTATGGAAGAGCGCGATTTTTTTGATGAGAGGACCGAGCAGCGCAGCCACACGATGACCTGTCCGCACTGTGGGCAGACGGCTGAGTACCAGCTGAGTTGGCTGATTCGCAGCAAGCGGCCGCAACTTCCGCGCGGAGCAGACGAGCGCGACCGGGCGCGATTCGCGAAAGCGCAGAGCTATATGGTCCGGCGGGAGGACATGGTGGGGTGCAAGAACATCCGCTGCCGCAAGCGCTTCGACGTGACGGGAATCCAGTCGGTGGCGTTTCTATAGCCGCCCAAAACCGGAACCTCCTCGAGACTGCCCTTTGCAAGGGTGGTGTGTTGTAATAGAGGGCGTCAGCAGAGACCCCTGAAGGAGCGCCTGAGAATGCCGAACACCGTACTGCCCGCAGAAGAACGCGATCTGACCCCGGCGCAGATCGACCAGCTGGATCGGCGGCGGCGGCGCGGACAGCTGCTGCTAGTGATGGGCACGCAGTTTTTGCTGATTGCACTGCTGGTAACGCTGTGGGCCGGCCAGGACGCCACGTATTCGCCGGGCTGGGCGCACCCCATGCTGTACTGGGACATCCTGCTGTTTGTGCTGGCGGCGATCTGCTATGTGTCGGGGATCAAGCTGCGCCGCGGCATCAACGAGTTCTTCAGCTACTGAGAAGTAAGCAGAACAGCTTTTAGAAATCCAGCGCGGCGAGCTTCGGCTCGCCGATTGCTTTTGGGCACCGGCGTGAGCAGGGCTGCGCGCGTCACGGCCGGGCTGCTATTGTGACTTGGGCGCGTGTGACCTGGGTGCGCGGAGGCAGATTTTGGCATGAACCTGGCTGCGAGGAACGCACTCGCGTCGATGGAGCTGGCGGAGCCGCTCCACTTTTCAACCGCAGAGACGGTGTTGCTGGCGTTGCTGTGTGCGGCGTCGCTGGCGACGTTTCTGTGGCGGATGCGGCCGATCGCGAAAAACATTCTGCACGCCAAGAAGGACACGGGATTTTCCCTCGCGCCGGTGGGGCGGCGCGTGTGGGAGTTCGTCTCCGAGGTGCTGTGCCAGAGCAAGGTAATCCGGCAGAGGCCGCTGCCAGGGCTGGCGCACGCGTTCGTGTTCTGGGGGTTCCTGGCGTTTGCGATTGTGACGACGAACCATGTGCTCACGGGGCTGCGGATGGGCGTATTGCAGCACGCCGGATTTGTCGGTGAGTTTTACTTTGACTTCGTCGCAGTATGGGCGCTGCTGGTTGCCGTGGCAATTGCGGGCCTGTTTGTGCGGCGGTTCTTCGTCCGGCCGCGATGGTTGGGCGAGAAGGTCTCGATTGAATCGGGCGTGATTGCCGGGCTGATCTTTCTGCTGATGATCAGCTACCTGGCGGGGTTCGTGCTGCCCGCGGACAGTGTTGCGCTGAAAGCATGGTGGTGGGTTCATGTGCTGGCGCTGTTGGTATTCCTGCCCATCATCCCGGGCACGAAGCATCTGCACCTGGTCCTGAGTCCGCTGACGGTGTTTGTGAAGCGCAGAGAGTTTTCGGAGATTCCGAAGCTCGATGAGTCGGAGACCGCGGAGGACTTCGGGCTGCTTGCGGGCAAGGACGTGACTCAGCTCATCGCGCTGCAGGCGTATAGCTGCGTGGAATGCGGGCGATGCACGGAGCATTGCCCGGCGGCGAACACCGGCAAGGTCCTAAACCCGAAAGAGATTGCGCTGGGCGTGCGCGGTTACTTGAATGAGTTCGGGCCGGCGAGCGACAAGCCGCTGCTGAATGAGCTGCGCGAAGGCGGGGAGCATCCATCGAATGCATCGCCGGACAATCCTGCCGCCAACTGGCTGTCGATGGAGGCTGCTTTCGAATGCACGACCTGCGGTGCATGCGAGTTTCAATGCCCCGTGGGCGTGCAGCATCTGCCGATCATCGTTGGCCTGCGGCGCGGTGCGGTGAACACCGGCGCGTGGGAAGACAAGTACGGAACGAAGTTGTTTCTGGCGCTGGAGAAGCAGGGCAATGCGCTGGGACTGAGCTCGATGGAGCGCGACAAATTTGTTGAGCGCGAGCAGCTGCCGGTCTTCGACGGAACGCAGGAGTACTGTCTGTGGCTGGGCTGCATGGGCGGCTACGATCCGAAAGGGCGCGAGATCATTGCGGATTTTGCGCGCGTGATGCGGCACCTCGGCACAACCTTCGGTGTCCTGAAGAAAGAGAAGTGCACGGGCGATCCGGCGCGGCGGCTGGGCAACGATCTTGTCTTCGGCGCGCTGGCCGAGCAGGGGCTGAAGAATTTTGCGCAGAATAAAGTGCAGAAGATTGTCGCGATTTGTCCGCATTGCGTGCGAACGATTGCGACGGACTGGCGCGAGTATGGCATCGCGCCCCAGATTGAGCATCACTCCGAGTTCATGGCGCGGCATGCGCATCGGCTGCCGCAGAGTGACGCCGGTGCGATTGTGTATCACGATCCGTGTTACCTGGGACGCTATCGCGATGTCTACGACGAGCCGCGCGCCGTCGTGAAGAGGAGCGGAGAGCTGGTGGAAGCGGAACGGCATCGCGAGCGCAGCTTCTGCTGTGGCGCGGGCGGCGGGCTTGCGTTTCTCGGCGAAGAACCGGGCGAGCGCGTCAGCAATGTGCGCGCGAAGGAGCTGCTCGCAACCGGAGCGAAGACCATTGGCACGGCATGCCCGTTCTGCAACACGATGTTCCGCGATGCAACGGCCGCTGTCGCAGGGGATGCACCGGCTGCGGTGCTGGATATCGCACAGCTCACGGCGAGGTCGTTGCCGGCGAATTCGCAGGCGGACGGTTCCAATGGCCCATTACTGCACACCGGCGATCTGGCGCACGACGCGCAACCCTGAGTCGCTGACGCAAAACTGTCCGGAACCGTTTGGCGTAATTGCCGTCGGATTCTGGAATGCCGGGAACTTCGCAACTGCAGAGATGCGCCCTGTGGAGTCAATTTTCCGCGCTGCTCCGCTGGCATAGTCGACAACAAGCATTTCACCGCTGGCCGTGAAGGTGACTCCCCACGGCGTCGATAGCGCGGCGCTTGTGGCCGGGCCGCCGTCACCGCTCTCGCCGTAGGTACCGTTGCCGGCGACGGTGTGAACAATTCCTGTGACCGCATCGATCTTGCGGACTGCCTCACGGTTGCGATCGCAGAAATAGAGATTGCCGCTATTGTCGAGGCTTACGCAGTCGGGTTGGCCCAGGTCAGCGACTGTGGCGAGGACGTTGTCAAGAGTGCTCGTGCCGCCGCCAGCGACGGTCTGGATGATTCCCGCAGCTGCTGACACCTCTCGGATGCGGCCATTCAGAAAGTCAGTGATGTAGAGATTGCCGGAACGGTCAAGCGCGAGATTTTCGGGTGTGTTGAGACTGGCTGCAGTTGCCGGTCCCCCGTCACCGGTGAAACCCGGCAGTCCGTTACCCGCGACGGTGGAGATGATGCCCGTGGAAGCATCGACCTTGCGGATGACGTTGTTTCCTCGGTCGGCGATGTAGAGGTTGTCGGCTGGATCCATCACGATGCCAAAGGGGTTGTGGAGCTCAGCCTTTGCGGCCAGGCCGCCGTCGCCGGAATAGCCGTAGGCGCCGGTGCCCACTACGGTAGTAATGACGCCAGTGCTGACGGTAACTTTGCGAACAACCTGATCGCCTGCGTCGGAGATGTAGAGATTACCGTGGGAATCGACTGCGACTCCCCAGATAGTGTTGAACTGTGCGTCGAGCGCGGGACCGCCATCCCCACCGCTGCCGGCGCGGCCACTTCCGGCAACAGTGACGACATCGCCGCTACCAGACGACGAACATCCAATGATGAGGAACAGCAGACATGGGGCTGTCAGTTGTGACAAGAAACGTGGAAAGGTTCGCAGGGGCCGCGGGTATGTTTTCATGACCGCCGGAATTGTAACCGGAGACTTCGGCGGTGCCTGTCACCCTTTTGTGAGAGTGCATTTTCTCACTGAGGACAGAGGGTTCGGCCTGTGCGGATTTCGCCGGCGAGTCTGACAGCCGTTCTGCGCGTGCGGTAAGCTGAGCCTTCGCAATCGAAGCAGGGTGGAGTGTGCATGAAGATTGTTGTGGCTGTGAAGCAAGTGCCCGAACGCGACGCGCCGGTGCGCGTGACCGCCGATGGGCGCGGCATCGACACCGGCGATGCGTGGACGATGAACGAGCCGGATGCGTATGCGCTCGAAGAGGCGCTGCAGTTGAAGGAGCGCACCGGCGATGGTGAGGTGATTGTGTTGTCCGCGGGGCCGGAGCGCGTGGAGTCCACGCTGCGTGAGGCGCTGGCGAAGGGCGCGGATCGCGCGATTCATATTGTGACGCCGGAGGATGGCGCGGGATCGCTGGCCGCGCGCGACACGCTTGGCGTCGCACAGATGCTGGCCGAGGCTGTGCGCGGTGAGTCGCCGGACCTTGTGCTGACGGGGTTACAGTCCGATGATCTGGGTGCCGGGCAGACCGGTGTGGTGCTGGCGGAGTTGCTCGGCCTGCCGCATGCCACGCTGGTGCTGAGCGTCGAAGCAGGGCCAGGAGCGAAGCAGATTCGCGTGAAGCGCGAACTCGAGGATGGATGGTTTCAGCACATCGAGATGCCGCTGCCCGCGCTGTTGACGATTCAGTCCGGCGGCAACCGTCTGCGCTATGCGACGCTGATGGGCATCAAGCGCGCGCGCAGCAAGGAGACGAAGCAGATGGAAGCCGCGGCCGCGAACGAACGCAAAGATGAGATTGTGCGCGTCGCCATGCCGGAGCGCACACGGCAGACAGAGGTGCTGACCGGAGCGGCTCAGGAGATCGCGGCCAAGGTCGCCGAGCGGCTGAAGGCGGAGGTGGGAATCGGATGAGCGGCGTGCTCGTAGTGATGGAACAAGCGAACACACAAGGAAGCGGCGGCGCGTGGCATCGCATCAGCCGCGAGGCGCTGGCGGCGGGAAAGCGGCTGGCGCGCGAACTGAATATGCCGTGCTCGGCGGCGGTGCTGGGCAGCGCGGACGCAGTCGCGACGCTGACCGCAGAATTGGCGCGCGAAGATGTTGCGGCGGTGTGGTCGGCCGAAAGCCCTCTACTGGCGCAGTACACCGCGGATGGGTTCGTTGCGGCTCTGCAGCAGCTTCTTGCAGAGGCGAAGCCGGCGTATGTCGTCTTCCCACACACGTACCAGGTGCGCGACTATGCTCCGGCGCTGGCGACGCGATTGGGCGATGTGCTGCTGAGCGATGTCGTCGCGTTTCACGCAAGCGATGGAACGCCGACGTTCACGCGGCAGTGGATGGGCGGCAAGCTGAACGCGGAGTACCGGCACGCGGGCAGCGGGGCTTGTTTGCTGTCGGTGCAGTCGGGCAGTTTTTCTGCAGAGCCGGGTTCGCCGTCGGCGAATGCGGCGGAGGTGAAACATTTCACGCCGCAGTTGGATCCGGCGCAGATTCGCACCAGGCCGGGCGAGCCGTTCCGCGAGGCGGCGCGTACCGTCGATCTGGCATCGGCGCGGGTGATTGTCAGCGTGGGACGCGGCATCGGCGAGCAGGAGAATCTAAAGATCGTCGAAGATCTTGCGCAGGCGCTGGGCGCGGAGATCGCCGCATCGCGGCCGATCTGCGACGCGGGCTGGCTGCCGATGGAGCGGCAGGTCGGCAGCTCCGGGCAAACGGTGGCTCCGGAGGTTTATGTCGCGGTGGGAATCTCCGGCGCGATTCAGCATCTGGTCGGCATGAAGGGCGCGCGGACAGTGATTGCAATCAACAAGGATGCGGATGCGCCCATCTTTGAGGTTGCCGATGTGGCCGCCGTGGGCGATCTGTTCGAGATCGTTCCGGCGCTCACTGCGGCGCTCAAGCGCTGAGCGCACTGCATTGGTGGGCCGGGGAACGCCCGCGATAACAGCAATTTAACGACTTTTGCGTCTTCAGCCGCAAAATACGCGTCATACTGGTCATAGCGTGACAAGAACTCGCCATCGCGACCGGAGTACCGGCGCGCAGCCATTGAGTCTGCGTGTGGCGGTGTTTCTTTCCATTTTGCTGGTGGGCGTTGCGGGCATCGCGCAGGCGGCGCACATCCACGGCGACTGGCTGCCCAAGTCAGCAGCCCAGATCAGCGCGCACACCACATCCTCCAGCGGAATCAGCGAAGACGATTGCCCGTTGTGCATGGCGATGCATTCCGCGTTGCCGGTGGCGGGATTTGCGGCGCTGGTTGTGGCGCTGCTGCTGGAAGCCGGAACCTTCGCGTTTCTCAGCCGGGAACCACGGAGTCCGTGGCACTTCGCGGCGTTCAGTCGCCCGCCCCCCACAATCCTGAACCTGTAGAGCCCATCTGAAGCCAGCGCCGGTCGAGTCGACCGCGGCGCAGGCTTCACTATCCGCTCTTTCAGTGGCCTCGAATCAAAAGCCGCTGGAGCTCGGCGACGGAACAGCAATTCGCAGCTGTTCCGCATCTGCCTACACCGAGACAGGAGTTTTGGAAATGAAGAGATATCGAGCTTGCCGATTGCTGCAGTCCATGGCCTACATTGCGCTCGCGATATGTTTTGCATCGATTGCCACCGCCCAGAGCAACTCCGGTTCCGTGACCGGAACAGTCACCGATCCGACCGGAGCGGCCATTCCCGGCGCGAACGTCACCATCTCCAATGCGGTCAGCGGATACACGCGCACGCAGACGAGCGACAGCGCAGGTCACTTTCACTTCGTGAACGTGCCATTTAATCCTTATGAGTTATCTGTCCATAGCTCCGGCTTCCAGGCCGCCACCGTGCATGTCGATGTGAACTCAATGGTTCCTGTTGCAGCACCGGTGAAGCTTTCTGTTGGAGCGTCTTCGACGACCGTGACGGTTGAGGCGCCGGTCGATTTGACCGAGCAAGATCCGGATACGCATACGGACATCGACCGCTCGTCGATCAATCATCTGGCCGTCGAGAGCGCATCGTCCCAGCTCAGTTCCATCGTCACGGAACTGTCGCCGGGCGTCGCCGCGGACTCCAATGGGCTGATGCACGGCCTCGGCGATCACGCTGAAGACTCGTTCAACGTGGATGGTGAGCCGATCACCGACCAGCAGAGCAAGGTCTTCTCCAACCAGTTGCCGGCTGCGGCGGTACAGTCGCTGGAGGTCATCGAGGGCGCGCCTCCTGCGGAGTACGGCGATAAGACGAGTCTCGTCATTGTCGCCACCACGCGCTCGGGACAGGGCGTCACCAAACCGACCGGAAGCGTTTCCGCCTCCTATGGCACCTTCGGCTCAAGCAACCTGGCCTTCGATCTGGCCTACGGCGGCCAAAACTGGGGCAACTTCATTGCAGCCAACGTTCTCAATACCGGCCGGTTTCTCGATGCTCCGGAGTTCGATGTCCTGCACGACAAGGGCAACGAAGAGAATTTCTTCGACCGCGTCGACCTCCAGCCCACTATGAATGACTCGTTTCACACGGACCTTCAGTACACGCGTTCCTGGTTCCAAACCCCCAACGACTTCGAGAACCTCAATGTCGTAGACCAGGACGGCAATCCCGTTGGCAACACCGATCAGCGCTCCAAGATCGAGACCGTACTCTTCTCGCCAACCTATACGCGAACCATAAGCACGGACTCGGTATTCAATCTCGGTGTGTACCTCCGCCGCGATGCATACAACTACTATCCCAGCAGCAATCCCTTCGCGGACTATGCGGTTGATCAGCAGCAGGAGACTGTCAGCCAAAACCGCAGTCTGACCAATCTCGGCACCCACGCTGATATCTCCTACGTGCACGGCATCAACAATGCAAAACTTGGCGGGAACTACTCGCAGACCTTCCTGCGTGAAAATGACTACATTGGCCTCGTCGATCCGACCCTCAATGCGCCATGCCTGGACGCCGATGGAAATCCCGTCAACCACTACGCCAACCCCGACTGCACCGAACCCGGCTATACACCCAATCCCGCCTACAATCCCATCCTGGCTCCGTACGATCTCACTCGGGGTGGCAGCGACTACTACTGGAACGGTCACACCGATGTGAAGCAGCTCGCGCTTTACGGCGAAGACCAGATGACCCTCAAGAACTGGCAGGTCAATTTCGGCATGCGCGGCGACTTCTACAACGGTCTCACCATCCAGCGCCAGGCGGAGCCGCGCGCCGGACTCTCCTACACCATCCGGCAATCCGGTACGGTGTTGCGACTCTCCTACGCCCGCACGCAGGAGACACCCTTTAACGAAAATCTTGTGCTCTCCTCAAACGGCTGCGCGGACCCTGTGGTCTACTCGATCTTCGCCACACTTTCCGACGGAAGCTGCTCGTCGCAGGCTGTGACGCCGTTCAACCCGGGCTTCCGCAACGAGTTCCACGCCGGCTTCCAGCAAGCCATCGGGCACCACTTCGTCTTCAACGGCGAATACATCTGGAAGTACACGCACAACGCCTACGACTTCAGCGTCTTCGGCACCACGCCCATCACCTTCCCCATCGAGTGGCACAATTCGAAGATTCCTGGTTACGCGATCAGTGCGACACTGACCGATATCAAGGGATTCTCTGCACACTTCAATGCGTCATCGGTTGCCGCGCGCTTCTTTACGCCGCAGCTCGGCGGCGTCGGCGCGACGCCCGCCAGCGCCAACAACGCTCCCGGAGCGATCGTCCCCTTCCGCATCGACCACGACGAGAAGTTCAACCAGACGACCGTCCTGCAGTACAACATGCCGTTCCGCAAGAGCCTCTGGTACGGCATGAACTGGCGGTACGACTCCGGTCTCGTCGCCGGAGCAGCCCCCTGCTACAACCCCAATGGAGCCAACACGGACTGCGATCCCTCAACGGCCATCACGGTCAATGGACAGCCCGGCATCGACCTCACCGGCTTGAGCGCAGACCAGCAGTTCCAGGCAGGGCTGGTGTGCAGCGACCCCGGCACCGGACCCGCGACGCCCACGTACCAGATTCCGCAGTGCACGGTGGCAGGACTCACCTCGAAGCTACTTAAGCTTCCGGCCATCAACACCGAAGACGCGGACAAAAATCCCAATCGCGTTGCATCGCGCAACCTGTTCGATATGTCGATGGGGGATGACAACGTCTTCCACTTCGGGAAAAACGAGCACTACAAGATCGCCGCGCGAGTGACGGCGATCAACGTAACGAACAAGTACGCGCTGTACAACTTCCTCTCCACATTCTCCGGCACGCATTATGTGACGCCACGCACCGTCACCGCGGAGCTCAGCTTCCACTTCTAATCCTCAACCGGGAGAACCTTTGCGCAGCCGTTAGCATAGAGGCAGATGTTCTCCCGCCTCTCACACAGCACAAAGGTGGCGCTGGCATTTGCCAGCGTTTACCTTTTCTGGGGTTCGACCTATCTCGCGATCCGCGTCGCCGGCGAGCATCTTCCTGTGCCTGTCGTCTCGGCCTCACGCTCCACCGTCTCCACTCTCATCATCATCGTGGTGTGTCTGGCCACCCGGCGCAGTCTGCGCGTGCCTGCGGGAGAGTGGTGGAAGCTGATCGTCGTTGGCCTGCTGTTCATGAGCGCCAACAACATGCTGCTGACCTGGGGCGAGACGATGATCTCCAGCGGTTTCGCATCGCTGATCGTCGCCACGCTGCCCATCATGGTCGCGATCCTCAACGGGCTGCTGCCGGGCGGCGATGTGATGAACCGCCGCGCATGGGCCGGAACCGTTCTCGGCATGCTGGGCATCGCCGTGCTGGTGTGGCCGTCGCTCGAGCGCCATCGCTCTGCGGCCGGAGCGCATCCCCTGCTGGGCACCGTCGTCGTGCTCGGCGCCGCGTTCTGCTTCGCGGTTGGCTCGGTCCTCTCCCGGCGATTCAGGTTTCAAGCCAACACTTTTGTTGCCACCGGATGGGAGATCGGCGCGGCCGCCATCTTCAACTGGATCTTTGCGCTCTGCGCGGGCTCCATCCCCAGAGCGCACTGGACGCTGCACGGCGCAGAGGCCATCGTCTATCTTTCGGTGTTCGGCTCCATCTTCGGCCTCGTCGCCTTCACGTACCTGCTGCAGAACGTCGCCGTGACCAAGGTGGCGACCTACGCCTTCGTGAATCCAGCGATCGCGGTGCTGCTGGGCGTGCTGTTGCTCGGCGAACGGATGACAAAGACCGAGGGCGCGGGCATGGCAATCATCATTGGCGCGGTGGCCATGGTGGTTTACAGCCGTGTTCAGTTCGGCCGCAAGCCGCTCGAGGCAGCCGCGCCGGGCAGCTGATGCAGGCAACTATCTACTTGCGCTTCCAGCGAACGCCGTCCTTCGAATCCTCCAGCAGAATTCCCTTGCTCAGAAGCTCATTGCGAATCGCGTCGGCGCGCGCGAAGTTGCGCTGGCGCTTGGCCTGCGTGCGCTCTTCCACCAACGCTTCGATCGCAGCGTCAGAAAGCCCCTCGTTGCCGAACTTGGCGATGACCTCAGGATCGGCGTCCGCGAGGCGTCCTTCGGACTCCGCCCATGCAAGAGCCTTGCGCGTCAGCTCGGCGTCGCGATCCTCAAGAACCGCAAAGATCGAATCGAATTTGCCGAGCAACGCCAGCGTGGCTTCGGCGTCTCGACGGGTGAGCTTGTTTTGGTCGGCCGCAGCGTTCACCGTGCGCAGCACATCAAAGATCGGCGCGCGCGCGTCCGCCGTGTTGAGATTGTTGCCGAGCGCGGAGACGAACTTTTCGTCGGCCGTGCGGATCGCTTCCGCGATCTCCGGATCTCCATCGGACTCCGGCCAGCGGCCGTCCCGCAGGCGCGCGTGAAAGGTGCGCAGTCGATCGATCGCATTGGTCGACTCGCGCAATCCATCGAAGGTGAAGTTCAGCTGATGGAAGTACGGCACGCTGAGCAGCAGGAAGCGAATCGCCGATGCCCGATACCCTTTCAGCAGCAGGTCGCGCAGCGTGTAGAAGTTGCCCTCCGACTTCGACATCTTGCGGCCTTCGACCAGCAGAAAACGCACATGGAACCAATGCCGCGCGAACTGCTTGTGCGTCGCCGACTCGCTCTGCGCGATCTCGTTCTCGTGGTGCGGAAACATCAGGTCTTCGCCACCCGCGTGCAGGTCGAACGAGTCGCCCAGAAACTTCATCGCCATCGCCGAGCACTCGATATGCCAGCCCGGACGGCCATCGCCAAGCGCGGTCTGCCACGAGGTCTCGCCCGGTTTCGTCGCCTTCCACAGCGCGAAGTCGCGCGCCGCATCCTTGTCGTACTCGTCGACATCCACACGCGCGCCGTCCTCAATTCCTTCGAAGTCTTTCTTCGAAAGCTTGCCGTAATCGGGACAGCGAGCGATGCGGAAGTACCAGGAACCATCGTCAGCCTTGTATGCAATGTCTTCGGCCGCGAGCCGCTCGATCAGTCGCACCATGTCGTCGATGTTTTCTGTAGCACGCGCAATCGCCTCAGGCCGCTCGATGCCGAGAGCATCCAGGTCCTCGAAGAAGGCCTTCTCATACTTCGCGGTGTAGTCGCCGATAGGCAGGTGCGCGGCGGCGGCGTTGCGGATGATCTTGTCGTCGACGTCGGTGACGTTCATCACGTGGTGCAGACCGAGGCCGAAGAGTCGAGCCACGCGGCGCAGCACGTCCACGTGCAGGAACGTGCGGAAGTTGCCGATGTGCCCGTAGTCGTAGACCGTCGGCCCGCAGCAATAAAAGCGCAGCGCAGTGCCGTCGGCGGCGTAGAGAGGCTCGATCTGTCCGGTGAGTGTGTTGAAGAGCTGAAGAGACACGCGGTGCTCAGTTGCCTGAGCGCGCGCCTCCCGCCCTCGCACTCAACGGCCGCTTTCGATGTATTGTTTCCTTCCCGATTTTAGCTGAGCCGGCGCTCTACGCCGCCCCAGTCAGCCAAGCCGCAGCTGCGGAGTCGGCTCCAGGGTGTCCGATGCGAACCGGCCGGCGACCAGCTTTGGCCATGCCGCGGCGGCGATCATCGCGGCATTGTCGGTCGAGAGAGCGATGGACGGAAAGGCTACGGGCAGCGAAAGGCGCTCGATTTCCGCGGTCATGCGCCTGCGCAGTTCCGCATTGGCGGCGACGCCACCGCTCACAACGATGCCCTGTGCGCCAAAATATTCGGCCGCGGCGGCCGTCGTTCGAACCAGGTATCCAACCACGCTGGCCTGGAAGCTCGCGAGCAGGTTCAGGGTCTGCTCATCGAGCGAGCGCAACGCCTCGGCGCGCGCGTTCTCGTCGCTCGGCTTCGCCGTGAAAATCGCCGCGCGGCGCAGCGCGGCCTCGCGAGCGGCGATCGGCTCCTTCATCCCATGCAGCTCCACATACCGGCGCACGGCAGTCTTGATGCCGCTGAACGAGAGGTCGAACCGCCGGCCATCGCCGCGCAACGGCTCGCGCGCCAGTTTCACCGCAGTCCTTCCGCTGGCCTTTTGCTTGATCTGCGCGAAGCGGAACGGCACAGCCGTGGGATCGCCATGGGGCGCGAGCGCGTCGATCCACGGGCCGCCCGGATACGGCAGGCCCAGCAGCTTCGCGACCTTGTCATACGCCTCGCCCGCAGCGTCATCCAGCGTCTTGCCGACGTTCTGATACCGCCACGTTGCATCTTCGCTGCGCTCCGCCAGATACAAGTGCGTATGGCCGCCGGACACGACCAGCGCCAACAGCGGCGACGCATCGGCGAACTTCGTCTCGGCTTCCATCAGCACGGCGTGGATGTGACCCTCCAGATGATTCACCGCGATCAGCGGGCGCTCCGCCGCAAACGCCGCTGCCTTAGCAAAGGTGATGCCAACCAGCAGCGCGCCGGCGAGTCCGGGGCCTTCCGTCACGGCGATCGCATCCAGCTGCTCGTAGCTTGCGTTGGCTCGATGCATCGCCTCGCGCACTACCGGGACGATCGCCCGGAGATGTTCGCGGCTGGCCAGCTCCGGCACCACGCCGCCGTAGTCCGCATGCACCAGCTGCGAGGCCACGACATTCGACAAGACGTCACGTCCATGGCGCACCACCGCCGCGGATGTTTCGTCACACGAGCTCTCTATGCCGAGAATCAATCCGCTGCGCACATCCTTCATCGTACAAGTCAGGCGGCGGTGATACGTTGTGAGTGTTGCGCATCCAAAAAGCCATGAGTCGCATCGAGAGCCCGGAGTATCGCGCAGCGCTGCACATCGCGGAGCGCCTGCGTGCGCTCGGCCACGCGGCGTACTTCGCCGGCGGCTGCGTTCGCGACCTGCTGCTCGGCCGCACGCCCCAGGACTTCGATGTCGCAACGGCCGCGACACCCGACATCGTGCAGCACGCATTCCCGCACACGGAGGCAGTCGGCGCGCACTTCGGCGTGATCCTCGTCATCGACAAGATCGACGGCCAGCGCATCGCCACGGAAGTCGCCACCTTCCGAAGCGACGGTGCCTACTCCGACGGCCGCCGGCCGGACGCGGTGCGGTTTTCTACAGACCCCGCGGCGGATGTAAAACGCCGCGACTTTACCATCAATGGCCTGTTGCTGGACCCGATCGCCTTCGATCGCGGCGAGCCGCTGGCCTCGTGCGTCTTCGACGTCGTCGGCGGACAAGCCGACCTCGCAGCCGGAATCATTCGCGCCATCGGCGATCCCGCGCTGCGCTTTACCGAGGATAAGCTGCGCATGCTGCGCGCCGTGCGTTTTGCAGCGCGGCTCGGATTCGGCATCGAGCCGAAGACGATGGCCGCGATCAGGAGTCACGCTGCGGAGATTCATCAGGTCTCCTGCGAGCGAATTCGCGATGAGCTGACGAAGATCCTCACCGAAGGTGCGGCGCGGCGCGGCTTTGAACTGCTGGACGAGACTGGACTGCTGAGCGAGCTGCTGCCCGAGGTAAAAAAAATGCAGGGAGTCGCCCAGCCGCCGCAGTTTCATCCCGAGGGCGACGTGTGGATTCACACGCTGATGCTGCTCGAACATCTGCCCGCCGGCGCGAGCGCGACGCTGGCATGGGGCATGCTGCTGCACGATATCGGCAAGCCCGCGACCTTTACGCCGCCCGATCCGGCTCGGCCCGGAGACCGCATACGCTTCAACGGGCACGTTGAAGTTGGGGTCGCGATTGCCCGGGCAATTCTCACCAGGCTTCGTTTCTCCAACGAGGAGTGCAGCCAGATTCTCGCGCTCATCAAGCATCACATGCAGTTTGGCGACGTGCGAAAGATGAAGCAATCGACGCTGAAGCGCTTTCTGCGACTGCCTCACTTTGAGGAGCATCTGGCGCTGCATCACGCCGACGTGATGAGCTCGCACGGCCTGTTGGATATGTACGCGTACGCGAAGGAAAACTACGAGCACATGAGCGCGGACGAGATCAAGCCGCGGCTTCTGCTTAACGGCGAAGACCTCATCGCCGCGGGATACCGGCCCGGCCCGCGCTTCCGTGAGATGCTGACTGCGGCTGAAGATGCGCAGCTGGAGGGCTCGATTGCGACGAAGGAAGAGGCCGTGAAGCTTGTGCAGCAGCGCTTCGGCTCACCCGATACCGCGATGAAGGTTGCATCGGCATGACCAACTCTTCCACGGCAACGCCGCAGCCTGAAGTGCTCATCCTCGGCGCAGGGATGGCCGGCCTCGCGGCCGCGCGTTCTCTGCTGGAGCAAGGCATCGGCGTCTGCGTGCTGGAAGCTCGTGACCGTGTGGGAGGCCGCATTCACACGCTGCAAACGGCAGAAGGTGTTGTGGAGTTGGGCGCGGAATTTGTGCACGGACGCCCTCCCGAGCTCTGGTCTCTCATCGAAGAAGCCGAAGCAAAGACCGCGCAGCGCGGCGGGTCGATGTTGCGCGAATCTCCGGACGGCGAGCTCTGCGAAGACGATCGCATGGAGGACGGAGACCTCTTTGACCCTTTGGAACAGCTCGCTTCGCTCCAAAGCGACGCGACATTCGCGGACTGGCTGACGACCAGCAAGGTCCCGCAGCAGCAGCGGCCCGCACTGCGAGGCTACGTCGAAGGCTTCAACGCCGCGGATGCGAACCGCATCAGTGCCATGTCGCTCGGCATCCAGCAGAAGGCCGAGGACTCGATCGAGGGAGACCGCGCGTGGCACGTCCTCGGTGGCTATTCCGGTCTCGCGACCTTCCTCGCCAACCGCGTGCACGAGCTCGGCGGAGAGATCCGCCTCAACTGCGCGGTGCGCTCCGTCGACTGGACGCCAGGCGACGTGAAGGTGGAGACACCGGCGGGAGTAATTTCTGCTCCGCGATGCATCGTCGCGCTGCCGCTCGGTGTGTTGCAGCAAATAAATCGCGAAGGCTGCATCCGCTTCAATCCGGAGCCGCAAGCCCTGGTGCACGCGCGAAGGCTGGCGATGGGCACAGCCGAGCGCTTCACGATGGTCTTTCGCGAGCACTGGTGGGAGCGCTCGCCACGCCTGAATACAAAGGCGCTGCACCGCATGAGCTTTCTGTTTACCTCCGGCCGCACGCCGCCGGTGTGGTGGACCTCCAATCCTGAGTTTGAAGCGCTGCCCAAGCTGACCGGGTGGGCCGGCGGCCCGCGCGCGCAGGCACTGGCCGGACGATCTGCCGCGGAACTCGGCGACGCCGCCTGCCGCGAACTCTCCGAGGTCTTCACGCTGCCGGAGCAGGTAGTCCGCGATGCATTAATCGCCACGCACCGCCACGACTGGTCGACCGATCCGTTTTCGCGCGGGGCCTACAGCTACGTCCCTGCCGGCGCGCTGGATGCTCCATCCAACATGGCGCGGCCCGAAGCGGCAACGCTGTTCTTCGCTGGCGAGCACACCGATATCACCGGGCACTGGGGAACGGTGCATGCGGCGCTGCGCAGTGGTCTGCGCGCGGCAAAGCAGATTCAACTGGCTTTCTTCGAAGCCCGCTAAACTCTTTCTGCATCCGAGGCCCCGCTCCTGAATCCAAGGGGTACATCGAACGCGAAGGAGAATACCCGCATGGCGTTTCTTACCGTCGGCAAAGAGAACAGTGCAGACATTGAAATCTATTACGAGGATCGAGGCTCGGGCCGCCCGGTCGTTTTGATTCACGGGTGGCCGCTGAACGGCGGCTCCTGGGAGCGGCAGTCGGCCGCGCTGCTGGCCGCCGGATATCGCGTGATTACCTATGATCGCCGCGGCTTCGGTAGGAGCTCACAGCCGGCCGAAGGCTACGACTACGACACCCTGGCCAAGGACACTTGGCACCTGCTCGAAAAGCTGGACCTGAAGGATGCCACCCTGGTTGGCTTCTCGATGGGCGGCGGCGAGGTGGCGCGCTACATGGGCAAGTACAACGAAGGCCGCGTCACGAAGGCGGTCTTCGCCTCGTCGATTGCGCCCGCGCCGCGCCAGAGCGGAAGCAATCCGGAGGGCGTCGATCCTGCAATCTTCGAGGGCATCAAGCAGAAGATCGAGAAGGACCGCTTTGTCCTTCTGGAGTGGTTCGTCGAAAACTTCTTCAACGCAGACGTGCTCAAGGACCGCATCTCGAAACCTGCGATCCAGGCCAACTTCAATGTCGCCGCCGCTGCCTCGTACCAGGCAACGCTGAACTGTGTGGACGCGTGGCTGGAAGACTTCCGCGACGACATCAAGCAGATCAAAGTGCCGACGCTGGTCATTCACGGCGACGCCGACCGCATTCTTCCGATCGCATCAACCGGCGCGCGCATGCCGAAGCTCATCTCTGGTGCGACCCTGCACGTCGTCAAGGATGGACCCCATGGCCTGAACTGGACGCACGCAGCGGAGTTCAACGAGGCGCTGCTGAAATTCCTCGAGGGCCGGTAGAAAAGCCCAAAGAAGAAAAAGAGCCCGGCGATTGCCGGGCTCTTCCTTCTGCGCCTGCGTGACGTTTTCAAGCGGTGAAAGCAGCCAGTGCCGTAACCACAATCAGACCGACGATCCACCATCCGACAATGACGACCGCGGTCTGCGATGGCTTCTTCTTGGTCACGATGGCCGTTCCGTAGATGGCGAGGATCAAGCTCCAGATTCCGAATACATCCAGGAAGCTGCCCGCCGCGCGCAGCGCCGGCGAGTCCGGCGAAATGAAGTACCCGAGGTTCGTCCCAATCGGGTTCTGCATGTCGAAGTTATCCAGGCCGACGCCCGCATACAGCAAAATGGCTGCAAGGATAAAGATGAACAGCTTGGGAAGCCCCGCATACATCCCAACGGCGAAGATCTGCCAGTACTTCGACTGCGCGCCCAGACCGAAGTTCAGCGATGCCCACCACAGCAGGGAGATGATCGCGGCAAAGACAAAGATAAGAACAGGGTAAAAGTAGCTGACGACCTTCGTCCGCTTACCTGCGCTCTGATACGCCGCCACCTGCTGATCGCGCGGCAGAGAATTAATCTGGTCGGCCGCGAAGTGATTCTTGTCGATCTGTTGATGGGCGATGGTTTCAAACCCTATCTGCTTGCCCACTGCGCTGGTGAAGAAGAAGCTGACGATGCACATCAGAATGAACGGCAGCCACCAGGTAGCCTTGCGGCGGATGTCGGTAAAGGTTTTGGAGGGTGCGACGAAGGTGTCGACAACGCGAGCCGCTTCAGAGAGCGGCGGTTGGGCTTCGGATACAGATGCGACCTGCTGCATGGGCAGTCTCCTGGATTGCTACTGGGCACGGCCGGATGATTTCTCGGAAGTGTACCGCGAGAGATTTGCAATCGGGAACTGCAGGGATCAGATTTTCCAGATGAACAGAGAGTCCTCGTTGCTGGAGGTCGCGATCTTAAGACCGCTCTGAGTCGCTGCGCGGCTTAGCGCGGAGCGGATGTTCTCCTTCGAGTCCGGAAGGTCGGAAAGCGGCACCTTCAGCGCCGATCCGGCGTCCAGCTGCGCGATATCGCTGAGCAGTTGCGTGACGATTCCTTGTGTTTTCCGTCTCTTCCCTTTGGAATGGTCGACTGAAGGACGGACTCAAAGTGCATCGGAGCGGATTTGGGGCCCTTGCGCTCACTCATTGAAGTACCTTTTTTTACTTATCCTGACGTTATCCTGACGCTATCAATACACAAACGTATGATGCAATCAAAATAACGAGCAAATAAACAATTTTGCTGGCCCTATACCTCGTAGGGTTGAACCGCCGGTGATGCTCTTTGAAGGAAGATTTGCCGTAAGTATCAAAATCTAAAAGAGTTACCCCGTAGCGAATCGTGAGGAGTACGGTTGGCTTCAGAGGTGATTTCCATGCGGCCCTACAGGTATGAAGTCATTCCGATGGATGAGGTTCCTCCCGGCGAAGTATGCATCGGCGCTGCGTCGCTTCCCCTTGTGTTGGTCGTCGACGATGAGCCTTCGGATTCGCTGGCGTTGATCCTGCGCAAGAAGGGATTCGACACCAGGTCCGCCTATAGCGGCGCAGGGGCTCTGACTCTGTCAAGAGAACGGCCACCTGCATTTCTCATAACCGATGTGTGCATGCCGGGCATGAATGGAGTCGAGCTCGCCAAGACAGTCATGGATCGCTTTCCATTGTGCAAAGTAACGCTCTTCTCAGGGCACGCCACGCAGCATGAGCTGGCCGAAGCTCGCTCCGGCGGGTACGACCTTCCCCTGCTCACAAAGCCTGTCCACCCCGAGCAGATTGTCGCGCACATCAGGGAACGCCTGAATATCGGAAATTCCCTTTGGCAGGATCATGATCGAGTCGCTCCCGTTGCGGAAGTGATCTCCAACTGATCGACGCATGCAACCCACAGCGTGGGCTAGGAGCCGCTCGGGGAATGAACGCGCCAGCCTACGGATAGATTCGGTTCAGGGTTCGCGCGAACGGGATCGTTTCGCGGACGTGCTCGAGACCGCAGATCCACGCCACGCAGCGCTCGATGCCCATCCCGAAACCCGAGTGCGGCACGCTGCCGTACTTCCGCAGATCTAAATACCACTGGAACGCGGCGAGCGGGAGATTGTGCTGCTCGATGCGCGACTTCAGCAGATCGTAGTCGTCAATGCGCTGCGACCCACCGATGATCTCGCCGTAGCCTTCGGGCGCGAGGACGTCGACGCACAGCGCCTTCGTCGGGTCCTTCGGGTCGGGCTGCATGTAGAACGCCTTGATGTCCGCGGGATAGCGGTGCACCATCACCGGCTTGTCGAACTGGCTGGAGATGTACGTCTCGTCCGGAGAGCCGAAGTCGTCGCCATAGCGGTGCGGGTTTTCGAGCTTGCCGTCTTTGTACGCCTGCTCCAGGATGGTGTGAGCTTCATCGTAGGAGAGCTTCGGATATTCGCCGGGCGTCGCAATCGCTTCAAGCTTCGTGATGTCGCGGCCGATGACCCCGAGGTCAGCGCGGTGCTGCTCGAGCACGCGCGTGACGATGTGGGTGAGGAAGTTCTCGGCGAGCGTCATCAGTCCATCGAGGTCAAGATAGGCTTCCTCGGGCTCGATCATCCAGAATTCGGTGAGATGCCGGCGCGTCTTCGACTTCTCCGCGCGAAACGTCGGCCCGAAGCTGTAGACCTTGCCGAGCGCCAGCGCCGTCGCCTCGACATAGAGCTGCCCGGACTGCGTTAGATACGCCATCTCTTCGTCGAAGTACTTCATCTCGAATAAATCCGACGTGCCTTCGCAGGCGTTCGGCGTCAGGATGGGCGGATCGGTGCGAACGAATCCATTGATATCAAAGTATTCCGCCGCCGCGCGCATAATCGCCGCGCGAACCCGCAGGATCGCCGACTGGCGCGGCGTTCGCAGCCACAGATGCCGATGTTCCATCAGGAAGTCGACGCCGTGCTCCTTGCGCGAGATGGGATACGGTGTCTCCTCGGGAATGCGCTGCGTGACGGTCACGTCCTGCACGTCGAGCTCAACGCCCGAAGGCGCGCGGGAATCTTCCCGCACGGTGCCGGTGACGGCAAGCGACGACTCGAGCGTCAGGCCCTTCAGCGTCTCAAACACCTGCTCGGGCACGGCCGCTTTGGGGACAATCCCCTGCACCGTCCCCGTGCCGTCGCGAAACGTAGGAAACAGCAGCTTCCCGGAGCTGCGCAGGTTGTACAGCCAGCCGCGCAAGGTGACGGGCTGGCCGATGTGCTCTTTGAGCTGTGCAACGGTGGTGAGGACAGGCGTGGCGGCTTCAGACATGACTGAAGTCGATTGTAGATGTTCGCCCGCTCACAGCCCGGTCATGATCTCGCAGGCGCGGCTGCCGCGACGCATGATCTCCGCCGGATCAGTCGTGATGTCGTACGCGATCTCCAGCATCCCGATGGGCTTCGTCTTGAGCCTGGCGATATGAGCGTCAACGGCCTTGAAGTCCACACTCCCGTCGCCCGGCCACAGGTGCTCGTCCTTGCCGCTGCCGGAGTCGGCGCCGTGGTTGTCGTGAACGTGCAGCTCGAACAGGCGATCCGGAATCGACGAAAACGCCTCGAAGGCCAGATCGACGCCCGTCTTCGCCGGCGCGTCGCTGCTGGCGTGCGTGCCTTCGGCCAGATGCGCGTGGCCGATGTCCAGGCAAAACCCAACGCTGGCAAAGTGGCCAACGTTGACGATCTCGACCAGATGCTCGGGAGTCGCGACCGCGTTCGTCAGGTTCTCCAGCAGCAGCTTCACGCCCAGCGGGCCGGCGAAGGCCTTCAGGTGCTCAATCGCGGTCAGCGAATCGTCCAGCGCCCTCGTGTCCCAGCGGTCATCCTTCGAGCCCAGGTGCAGCACGCACGACTTGATGGGAATCTGCTCCGCAACCTCCAGCGCGCGCTTCACCTCGTCCATCGCGGCGATGCGCGCCGACTTCTGCATGTCGATGAGGTTCAGCGCCGCCGCGGTGTGCTTGCTCCAGACTGCTTCGTCATCCGGCGTGAACAGCGGCATATGCAGCGTGGGCGTAACGCCGTTCGAGGCAAACCATCCCGCAATCTCCCGGACGGCCGCGCGGTCGGTGTAGTCGAAGTGATGGCGCGAGGCAAAGAGTTCGATCGCCTGCGCTCCCGCCGAGCGCAGCGTGGCGAGCAGCGCGGGCGTCAGCTGCTGGGGGAGAAAGATGTGCGTCGAGATTCCAGGTTGCATCGCCTCCTGAGGGTATCGCGGAGAGCCGTGGAACGGCGAACGATTGTGATTACCGCACAGACGTGTCGAGCATCGATAGAATGCTCAGCGGAGGTTGCGATGCGTGATCGGCTGACGTTTGCTGTACTGCTTCTTGTGGCGCCTGCATTTTTCTGTGCGAGGGCGCAGACTCCATCGGCCCAGACTCCGGCTGCGACCGCTGCACCGGCGCCGGCAAATCCCGATCCTTGCGAGGCCATGCGGAAGAAGCTCGACGACTGGCCGCAGCTCGGCCGCTACGCCGCGGAGAACGCCGCCCTCCCCGCGCAGCAACCCGGCCGCGTCGTCTTCTACGGCGACTCCATCACCGACGCCTGGGGACGCCGCCCCGACACCGGCGAGTTCTTCCCCGGCAAGCCCTACATCAATCGCGGCATCAGCGGCCAAACCACCGAGCAGATGGTCGTGCGCTTCCGCCAGGACGTCATCGACCTGCATCCCGAAGCCGTCGTCATCCTCGCCGGCACCAACGACATCGCCGGCAACACCGGCCCGGAGACGCCCGAGACCATCGAGAACGACTTCCGCTCCATGGTCGACCTCGCCCGCGCGAACCACATCCGCGTGATTCTCGCGTCGATCACGCCCGCCGACCGCTATCCGTGGAAGCCCTCCGCCGGCGACCCCTCGGCCGAGATTCGCCAGATCAACGACTGGCTGCAGCACTTCTGCGAGGAGAACGGCCTCACCTATCTCGACTACTGGGACGCGATGGCCGGACCGAACGGCGGCATGAAGCCCGGCATCAGCAAAGACGGCGTGCACCCCAACACCAAGGGCTACGGCATCATGACGCCGCTGGCCGAGGCGGCGCTGGCGAAATAGAAATTACTCCGCTCTCAATATCCCGCGGCTTTGCCGAAGTGATGCCGCTGATCCTGTCCGCCGGTCAACTCTCCGGTCTCGGGGTCGCGAGCGATCAATTCGCTGTCACCCCAGATGCCCGGACTGTTGAAGTCCTTCGCTCCCGCGCGTTCGGTCGAGTAGCCGTCGGCAGCCAGCGCACCGACAACGTTCTGCGGAAACGCCTTCTCAAACTGCAGCGTGTCGGGAAGGTACTGGTGGTGGAAGCGCGGCGCGTCCGCCGCCGCCTGAATATCCAGGCCGTTGTCGACCACGCTGATCAGATCGTTCGCCACCGTCGTGATAATCGTCGATCCGCCCGGCGAGCCCAGCACCAGCCGCAGCTTGCCCGGCTTGATCACGCGGCCGCGGCGGTCGCGAACATCCGGCGTGCTCACAATCGTCGGCGTCATGCAGGAGAGCGGCCGCTTGCCCGGAGCAATGGCGTTCGCCGGCCCCTGGATCAGCCCGAAGCCGTTGGGCACACCCATCTTCGACGCGAAGTCATCCATCTCGTCGTTCATCAGAAACCCAAGCTTGTCCACCGTCATGCCGTTGCCGAAGCCGAAGTTCAGCGTGTAGGTCATCGCCACCGCATTGCCCTGCGCATCGACCACCGAGAAGTGCGTCGTCTGGTTCGACTCCGGCGCAATCGGCGCCAGCTTCGGCGGCTCCGGCATAAAGCCCGCGGGCCGCACCAGCGTCGCCGAAGGTGACGGCTTCACCGGATCGATGGTCTTGCGCCACGCCGCCGCATACGCCGGATCCGCCATCTGTTTCAGCGGCATATGCGGGTTGAAGTCAGGATCGCCGAGATAGTCGGCGCGGTCCATGTACGCGCGGCGGAACGCCTCCGCAATATAGTGCACCTGCGCTACAGAGCGATCACCTGAAGACGGACCACTGGAATTATCTGCCGCCTCTCCATTCAGGTGCGTCAGGTTGTAGCCGGAGAGGATGTTGAGGATCTCGATCAGCACGATCCCGCCAGAGCTTGGCGGCGGTGACGTCAAAACTTCAAGGCCGCGGTAATGGCCGACCAGCGGCCTGCGCTCCTTCACCTGATAGTGGGTAAGATCCTTCACGGTGATGAGTCCGCCGTTCGCCTTCTCGTACGCGGCAATCTGTCTGGCGATCGCCCCGTGGTAGAAGCTGGCGGGATTCGCCGCGATGAGGCGCAGCGTGTGCGCCAGCTCCGGCTGCGTGAAGCGGTCGCCGTCTTTATAAAAGTTGCCGTCGCGCTGAAAGATGCGCCGTGAGGTCGGATACTGCGCGAGCTTGTCGGAGTGCAGCTCTCGCGCCTCCTCGTCGCCCAGCACGAAGCCCTGCTCGGCCAGCCGGATCGCCGGCGCCATCACCCGGCGCAAACCCAGCCGTCCGTAATGCCGCTCCGCATAAACCAGTCCCGCAACCGTTCCCGGCACGCCGGAAGACTTCGCTCCCTGTGTCGAAGCATGCGGAATGATGTTGCCCTGCCCATCCAGATACATGTTTGCGCTGGCCGCGCCGGGAGCCTTCTCGCGGAAGTCAAGGAAGTGCGCCTGTCCGTGGGCCAGCCGCATCGACCCAGGCCGGATCAGCATGAAGCCGCCGCCACCCAGATTGCCCGCCGCCGGATACACCACGGCCAGCGCGAACGCAACCGCAACCGCCGCATCCACGGCGTTGCCGCCTTCGCGCAGAACCTCCACGCCCGCGTCGGTCGCATCGTGGTGAATGCTGACCACCATCGCGTGCTTCGTGCGCACCGGCGGCGTCGGTGGGATCGGCGCGCCGGGATTGGCCGTCGTCTGCGCTGCCGCCGTCGTGACGACGATTGCGAGCGCGGTAGCAAGGGAGAGTCTGCGGCGGAGTCCTGAGGTCATCGCGTGTCTTTGTCCGTGAAAGGTCAATGATACGGGAACATTCCGCGGCCTCCGGCGTATCTAAGCCAGACGGTCACGTGTGGGAAGGGATGATTACGAATGAAGGCACTGATGCGTTCCGCTGTTCTCGCCGCTATGGCAACCCTGATGGCCGCATCGGGCATTGCACAGAGCGCGCCTGCGCCCACTGCGCACGATCCGCTGTTCGCGACGGTGTCGGCGCTCGATACCAAGTTGTTCGACGCCTACAACCACTGCGATATCGCGACCCTCGGCTCGATGGTCGAGGACGGTCTCGAGTTCTACCACGACCAGACCGGGCTTACCGTCGGCAAGCAGCCGTTTCTGGATGCGATCAAGAGCAACATCTGCGGCAAGGTGCAGCGGACGCTGGTCGCGGGATCGCTCCAGGTCTATCCGCTGAAGGATTATGGTGCGGTTGAGATCGGCGTGCACCGCTTTCATCATCCGGGGCACCCCGAGGACGGCATGGGCGAGGCCAAGTTCGTCACGCTGTGGCACTACAAGGACGGAACGTGGAAGATTTCGCGGGTCATCAGCTTCGATCATGAGAGTTTGAAGCAGTAATTGCACTGCTGCCTACGATGTATTGATATCAATACATCTCTCAATTGCACTGGCTTCAGGCCACCCAAAGCAGCGGCTGCCGCACCGGATAGTTGCGGATGATCTCCGGATCGGTGGGATCAGGGTCCAGCCGCCTCCACAGCGCGATGTAGTCCTCGTGCCCGCACGCCAGCCCGCAGAACAAGAGGCCGGGCGAGCGCACCGGCCACGCGTCCCAGTGCTGTACGTCGTGCTTGTACGGCCACGTCGATTTGTCGGCGAGATACGGATAAAGAAACGCGACGGCGCGACAGAGAGCACCGTGCGCGGAGGCGTCGTCGTTCGCAGCAGGCCGCGGCAGAAATTGTTTGGGGTCGGGGTTGGAACGTAAGCCGGGGCTTCCTTCGGCGTGGCTTGGCGTAAGAATTCCAAGCGACCAGCCCAAGGTCGTCGCAATGTCGAACTGGAAGATCGAGTAGCCGTAAGGCTTGGTGCGCGCCAGCTCCCGCGGAAAGCTGCCGTTCGGTGCTTCCTGCGCCGGAAGCTGAACGGTTTCGAAGCGGGTGCGCACCTCGTCGCGGGTTCGGCTGTCGCCGGTAAGTCTCGCAAATTCAGCCGCTTGCAAGGCCCAAGCGATGGCGTGATTGTTGGTGGCGTCGCGCTCCTTCATGCCCGGCGTCGAGGTCTTCATCCACTCTAAATACTCGCCGAACCACTGCTGCACGGCCGCGAAATTCGCCGGGCCGAGCGCGTCCTTTAGAAATCCTGCAGCCCTTGCAGGTTCAACGAGATGCAGCGTGTCAATGATGCCGTAAGAGCGTCCGCTCGGGCCGCCGGGATAACCCTGGGAATACTGCAGGTTCGGATTCATCCGCGTGGCCGGCTTAACAAACCAGGCGACCAGGTGCGCGGCGGCGGCGTGGGCAAATTCCTGCCGCCGGGTGAGCAGGAATCCTGCCGTAAGTGCCGGAACCGCGAGAGATAGCCGAATCATCGCTTTGCGGTGAAGCTGGAAGTTCGCCGGATTGGACTTGCCGTCGATCTCCTTCCACGGTTCGCCCGGGTTCGCTGGATTCGGCCAGAAGTAGTCGGCCTGGGAGAAGAAGTCGTGCGGCCCGCCGGGTGAGTTAGGCGCCGGGAAGTCGGTGATGGTCTCGGGCTTCGCCGCAAGCCATTGATTCGCAAGCCGCAGGATTCGGTCGTGGTCGGTCGCGGCGACCAGGGTGTAAGCGCCGGCCGAGGGAATCCGGATCCCCGGCAATGGGCTGGCGCCCAGTCGCGAAGCAGCCAGCGTGGCTGCGGAGAGCGTGCAGAAACTGCGGCGGTCGACGGTCGGCAAGAACTCCCCCTGTTCGTTTCACGATACAGCAGCGGGCCACGTAGCCATCCTGTTGAGGAGTCTAAAGAATGGGGGCCTCGAGTGGGGAGGTAAAATATGAGTGTGATTGCAGTAGATTTCTTGCAACCATTGCGCTATAGTTTCGTCTAACAGGTTGTGAGGACAGGGCGAGACGCCTCCTCGCAAGACATCGAAACATTTGAAATGAAGGGAGATGTAGTCATGGCGATTACCCGATTTGTTCCGTTCCGCACCGGTTTGAACGATATGGCGGTCCTGCAAAACCGTCTGAACTCCATCTTCAGCGACTTCGGCCGCAGCTTTGAGGGTGAGAGCGAGTCGCTGAGTGCAGGCAACTTCGTCCCGGCGGTGGATGTGTATGAGGATGCGCAGAAGGTGGCGCTAAAGCTGGAAGTACCTGGAATCAAAGCGGATGATCTTGATATCCGCGTTGAGGGCCGTACCCTGACGGTGCGCGGCGAGCGCAAGTTCGAGAACGAGGAGAAGGAAGAGAACTTCCACCGGATCGAGCGGCGCTATGGAAGCTTCGTGCGCAGCTTTACGCTGCCGGCAACGGTCGACACGGAGTCGATTGACGCGCAGACGGCGGATGGTGTGCTGACGATCTCACTGGCAAAGAAGCCGGAGGCCAAGCCGAAGCAGATTACGGTGAAGGCCGGATCGAACTCGACAGGGAACGTCAACAGCACCCAGCCGAAGCAGGTTGAGGGGCAGACGCAGAAGTAAGTCTTAGCAGAGGCGACTCAACGGAAAAGTCAGATTGCCGGGCGGGCCACAACTGGTTCGCCCTTTTTTGCTGTTTCAGAGCCATTTTGGGGCGGTTTGGAGCGATTTTGACGCGTTTGAAATCTGAGTGAGAGAGACTAAGATCTGCGCTTCCTGAGGATTTCCTGTGCATCCAATGGAGGCTAGAGTTTTTTGGAAGAGGGTGAAGAGATGGCAATCAAGTGGGACAAGCTGACCGTGAAATCGCAGGAGGCGATTCAGGGAGCGGCGGGACATGCCGCGGAGAACGGCAATCCGGAGGTGCTTCCGGTGCATTTGATGGCGGCGCTCCTGGAGGACAAGGAAGGCGTCGTTCTTCCGGTGCTGGAGAAGATTGGTGTGGGTGTGCAGCCTCTGCAGGCGGCGGTGAACGCGGCCATTGCGAAACTGCCGAAGGTGCAGGGCGCGAGCCAGCAGCCGGGCATGGGGCAGGCACTGACGAAGGTGCTGGATCAGGCGTTCAAGGAAGCGGACAACTTCAAGGACGATTACGTTTCGACGGAACATCTTTTGCTCGCTCTGGCCAAGCAGAAGGGTGAGCCGGTGCAGGCTGCGCTGGCGGCGCAGGGCGCAACTTACGACGCGATTTTGAAGGCGTTGCAGGCGGTGCGCGGGACGCAGCGTGTGACGGATCAGAATCCTGAGGGCAAGTTTCAGGCGCTCGAAAAGTATGCGAAGGACCTGACGGAGCTGGCGCGCAAGGGCAAGCTGGATCCGGTGATCGGACGCGATGAAGAGATTCGGCGTGTGGTGCAGGTGCTGAGCCGGCGCACGAAGAACAATCCGGTGCTGATCGGTGAGCCGGGCGTTGGTAAGACGGCGATTGTTGAAGGGCTGGCGCGGAGGATTGTGCAGGGCGATGTGCCGGAGATTCTGCGCGACAAGCGCGTGATCTCGCTGGATCTGGGAGCGATGCTTGCGGGCGCGAAGTTTCGCGGCGAGTTCGAGGACCGGCTGAAGGCTGTGCTGAAGGAGATCGAGGAGTCGAATGGGCAGATTGTTCTGTTCATCGACGAGCTGCATACGCTGGTGGGCGCTGGCGCGGCTGAAGGCGCGATTGACGCAAGCAATATGCTGAAGCCGGCGCTGGCGCGCGGAGAATTACGTGCGATTGGTGCGACGACGCTGAACGAGTATCGCAAATACATCGAAAAGGATGCGGCGCTGGAGCGGCGTTTCCAGATTGTGTACGTGGGCGAGCCGAACGTTGAGGACACGATTGCGATTCTGCGTGGGCTGAGGGAGCGCTATGAGATGCACCACAAGGTGCGGATCAAGGACTCGGCGATTGTGGCCGCGGCGGAGCTGAGCCATCGCTACATCAGCGACAGGTTCTTGCCGGACAAGGCGATCGATCTGGTGGACGAGGCGGCGGCGGCGCTGGCGATTCAGATTGGCAGCGTGCCGGTGGAGATCGACGATCTGGAGCGGCGGGCGACGTCGCTGGAGATTGAGAAGAATGCGCTGAAGCGCGAGAACGATCCGAACTCGCGCGAGCGGCTGAATGATGTGGAGCGCGAACTGGCTGAGGTGCGCGAGCAGGCTGCGGGGTTGCGCGCAAGGTGGCAGAAGGAGCGTGGGGCGATTGGAGAGATCGCCTCACTGAAGGAGAAGCTGGAGCAGTTGCGCTTTGAGGCGGACCAGGCGACGCGCAAGGGCGATCTGCAGCGCGCGGCGGAGCTGCAGTATGGCGAGATTCCGCAGGCGGAGCGCGAGCTGAAGGAGTTGACGGCGGAGCAGGATGGCTTTGCCGCGGCGGAGAAGGCTGCGGAAGGTGCGGGCGGCAACCGGTTGCTGAAGGAAGAGGTCGACGAGGAGGACGTGGCGAAGATCGTCTCCAAGTGGACTGGCATTCCGGTGTCGAAAATGCTTGAGGGCGAGGTTCAGAAGCTGACGCAGATGGAGGACCGTCTGCGCGAGCGCGTGGTTGGACAGGATGAGGCGCTGACCGTGGTCGCGAATGCAATTCGGCGCTCGCGGGCGGGGCTGAGCGATCCGAAGCGGCCGATCGGTTCGTTCATTTTTCTCGGGCCGACGGGCGTGGGCAAGACGGAGACGGCGCGCGCGCTCGCGGAGTTTCTGTTCGATGACGAGCAGGCGATGGTGCGCATCGATATGAGCGAGTACATGGAGAAGCATGCCGTGGCGCGGCTGATTGGAGCTCCTCCGGGATATGTCGGCTTCGATGAAGGCGGGCAGTTGACGGAGGCGATTCGCCGGCGGCCGTACGCGGTGGTGCTGTTCGACGAGATTGAGAAGGCGCACCCGGATGTGTTCAACGTGCTGTTGCAGGTGCTGGACGATGGACGGCTGACGGATTCGAAGGGACGCACGGTGGACTTCAAGAACACGGTGCTGATCATGACGTCGAACATCGGCGCGAGCCAGCTTTCAACGGCGTGGGCGCAGGGCGAAGACGGATTCGACGACGCGAAGCAGCGCGTGATGGAGGAGCTGCGCAAGCACTTCCGTCCGGAGTTCCTGAATCGCGTGGACGACATTGTTGTCTTCCATCCGCTGAACGAATCGCAGCTCGAGCACATTGTGGATCTGCGGCTGGATGATCTGCGGCGGCTGCTGCAGGACCGGCGCATCACGCTGGAGCTTACGGAGCCGGCGCGGCAGGCGATCTTCAAAGCTGGGTACGATCCGGTGTACGGAGCGCGGCCGCTGAAGCGCGCGATCCAGCGGCTGGTGCAGAACCCGCTGGCAATGCAGATTCTTGAAGGCAAGGTGCTGCATGGGGATCATGTGGTGATCGACGCGGATAAGAAGGGCACGCTGGAGTTCAGGACGCGCGAGGCGTCGCAGGCGGGCGATGCGCTGCGCCCCTCCGGGGCGACTGTTTAACCACGGCATGGAACGAAGGGAGGCCGGAGCGATTCGCTCCGGCCTTTGTCTTTGGGTGCTGAAGATCGCTTTCGAGGTGTCAGCGTGGAGGAAGGGCGTACCTCGGCGCGTATGGGGCGATGAAGAGGGTGCGATGATGCGGCGCCATCCACGCGGTGTATTCAACGGAGTGCAGAACGGGCGGACTGAAGCAGGGTGCTAGCGTTTCGCCGACGCCGTAGACAGGATGGATGGAGGGAGTGTCCGGCAGAAAGAAGTTGTGACAGCGAGCGATTTCAGCCGGAAGGTAATGATTGACCCAGGCGCCGGCCGGCAACTTGATACGCGGCTCGTTGATGTGTCCGGTCTGCTGTATCTGGTACCAGCCATCGAAGGCGAATCCTTCTTCGATCTGATCGCGGGGCATTCCTTGCGCTGTGTACCACTTCGCAAGCGACAGGATTGCGTCCGTAGCGCGGTACAGGTCATGTGTGACGATGACGGACAGCGCGCAATAGACAGCAATGACAAGAGTGCCCGCAACGCTGCGGCCTGCGTTCTTCTCTCTCAGGTCTGAGCGCAACTTGACGAGCCAGATCGTCAGAGCGGCTACGACAGGCAGCAGGTAGCGCGCAAAAAACGACTCGCGACTGTCGGCCACGAGAAACAGCGCTGCGGAGAAAGGAATGAGGAGCACAGACAGCTGGCGGAAACTGATGTCGCCACGCGGGAGAATGGAGTCTCGCGTCAGGCCTTCGCGCACAGCGGGAATGACGAGAGGAATCAGCGCGATGGAATAGGTCGCGGCTGCCAGGTAGATCCAGTGCGGTGCGTCTTCAAAGATGTCAACGCTGGCGACACGCAGAAGATCATAGGGATTGTGCACCATGACGAGCGGAACAAGAATCAGCAGCGCTACGGAGATCAGGTACGCAGTCCGGGAAGCGCGGCGGAACAGGAACAGGGAGAGCGCGGGCGCCAGCAGCACGGCGAGATCCATGGCGGGGAGAATCAGGTATCGCGCCCATGAGCTAAGCGGGAAGTGCGTCAGCAAGGGCTCTCTGAGTGCGTACGGCTGGTGATCCCACCAGTGCATGACGATGGCAAGCCCGGCGATGACAACGGCGAAGCACGCGCCCGACCACGGCAGCACGCCCTTCCGCTTTCGCACCAGCCAAACGGTGCAAGGCACCATCACAAGCGTGCACAGCCACAATAGTTGCCGCACGGTGCCCAGAAAAAGGCTGGCAAAGAACGCCGCCGCAATCCACAGTTGTGTCGACCGTGGAGTTTCCGCGCGCACGGCGGCGATACACAGCACAAGCGTTACCAGCAGAACGAGGAGTCCGGGGCCGTCGGTAAAAAACAGAACGGCGGCCGGCAAGCCGATTGGCGAAAACATCACGGCGGCTGCGCCGAACAGCGCCAGCACACGGGAGCAACGCAGACGCAGAAGAATCCATTGCGCCAGGACGCCGTTGACTATGGCGATAGAGAATGTCGCGAGCCTTGCCGTGGTGAAGGAGAAGCCGAACAGCTTGATAAACAGTGCGCCGTAGGGGATGAGCCAGCCGAGGATAGGTGACGACCAGCCGTTGTAGATCATCCGTCCGGTGTCTGCGAAGTCTTTCGCCGACCTGATGAAGCTGAAGTCGTCGCTGATGCCGGTGTTCACGAACGGATGGATCAGAGCGACGCATAGCGCCAGCAGCAGCACATATGCGATGGCACCGGGTAGGACTGACCTGGGCTTGTTTGTGTCGATTAGTTTAGGGCTCATCGTGACTCTGACTACGAGGATGTTTAGTGCAGGGCGATCAGCTCCACATCGCCATTGAACACACCTCCGAGTGGCGTGATCGTTGCGTGGTCGGCGGCGAGGGCCTGGTCGGTCCAGTCCCAGCCGGAGCGATACTCGACGAGCATGTGGTCGCCGGGCGTGGACTTGAGTTGTGCGTACGAGACGATGGTGAAGCCGGTGAAGTGCTGCATGTGCTCGGCGGTGAGGGAGGCGGTGTCGTGGCGGTCGTACTTCAACTCTTCGCTGCGGGAGTAGAGCAGAGCGATGCGGCGGCGGATGGCGGGGTCGGGCTCGTAGTAGCTGGCGAGCTCGAAGTGGCCCATGTCCTGGATGTAGAGATGGCTGTCAGGGAGCGAGAGAAGCCGGGATTTGAGTGCGGGCGGGAGGATGAGGCTGGCGAGGATCTGGCGGGATTGTTGTTGCTCGTCGCGGATGCGGATGAAGCCGCCGAGAAGGATGCAGAAGGCGAGCAGCGCGGTGAGTGCGGGCGTTGGGAAGCGTGCGGGCAGCCATGGCTCGACGGCGATGGCGAAGAAGATGGCGACGGCGATGATGGCGGCGAGGACGTAGCGGACTTCGATGGAGTGCGTGACGAAGATGGCGAGCAGAACGCCGAAGAGCGGAAGCGCTACGAGCGCGAGAAGGAAGACGAGTTCGGGCTGTGGGAGGGAGATTTGGGTGGAGCGTATGCGGCGAACGGAGACGGCGACGAGGGCGATGGCGAAGATGGTGAGGAGGATGGCTTCGGCGCGCTGGCTTGCGGGAGACTGCGTTGTGTAGTTCACGAACAGAGAGCGGTAGGCTTGCGAAATGGCGCGCAGGCTGATGGCTCCGGCGTTGTAGTAGTGTTTGCGGAACTCGCCGGCGGCGCGCTGGAAGGGCAGCGCGAAGACGATGCCGGCGGCGCCGAGGAGGATGGCGGCGAGCATTGCGAGATCGATCCTGCGGCGGAGAATGGTGCGCGCCAGCTCGGCGAGAACGATGGGGATGAGAAGGAGAATGCCGAAGTAGTGGGCGTTGAGCGTGAGCGCGATGGCGACGGCGAGAAGGATGAGTGAGCCGGTGCGGCGGGTCTCGGCGCGGGTGGCGGACTGCCAGGCGAGGAAAGCGAGGGCGTAGAAGCCGAGCAGAAGGCCGTAGGGGCGGGCTTCGGGTGCATAGAAGAGCGTTGCGGTGAACGCGGGGAAGGCCATCGCGATGAGAGCGGCTGTTGAGCCGGCGATCCGGCGCGTCGCGAGGAAGATGCAGAGCTGCATCAGGAGAAAGCCGAAGATGGAAGGAAGACGGAGCGCGAGTGCGGTGGGGCCGAGGAATTTGGTGCAGGCGTGGGCGAGCAGGTGGAAGACCAGCGGATCAAGCGAGATGGGAAAGTAGCGCTGGATGTGGATCAGCTCGCGGACGGACGAGACCCTGTCGGTCTGGAGGACGAAGATCTCATCCTGCGAAAGGAGTTTGACGTGCGACCAGGTGAAGGCGACGGCTGCGGTTAGAAGCAGAAGAATCAGTGCGGCGAAGGTGCTGCCGCGAAATGGCGCAGGCCGAGTCGTGATTCCTGGATCGTTCATGCGGCGGTCGCCGGATGAGATTCAGGTTGGGGAAATCGATGCTGGTACGGCGCGGACAGAGAGATATTCTGCGGCAGAGTGGGGGTGAAGAAGTTTTCGAGGCGCGGGAGGCGCACGAAGAGAAGGATGCCGAGCACGAGTACGGTCGCGGTGAAGGAGGCCATCAGGAGCGGCTCGCGATAGAGCTTTTCGGGGTTTTGCACGGCGCTGTCGGCTTTGAAGGCGGTCTTCAGATAGATGGCCATGGTGAGCGCGACGAGCGGGAAGCCGAGGATGAGCTCCATGCGATAGCGAATGATGAAGGCCCCGAGGAAGAGCATGGCGGTGGAGGCGTAGAAGACGACGGAGACGAGCAGCGACTCCGGTGTGTAGCGGCGGAAGGAGGCGCGGTAGGCTCCGGCGACGGCGTGATCGCCGGACTTGTGCAGCTCGTTGAGCTCGGAGAAGCGCTTGAGGGCCATGAAGTAGCAGCCGATCATCCAGTAGGCGACCAGCAGCGACGCGGGCGGGATGATGATGCTGGTGACGGCGTACCAGCCGAGCAGCATGCGCAGCGGATTGTTGACGGATTCGGTGAGGACGTCGAGATAGGGGACGTCCTTGGTGCGCACGGGCGGGAAGTTGTAGAGGCAGCCCATGATCCAGAGCGCGAGCGCGGTGAGCGCGAACATGCGCGAGATATGCAGGCCGATGGCGACGCCGGCCACCATCATCAGGAGCCATTGAACGTAGGCGGCGGGGATGCTGACGAGGCCGCGCGCGGCGGGGCGGTTGCGCTTGATGGGATGAAGGCGGTCGAAGGGAGCGTCGAGGACCTCGTTGATGACGTAGTTGCTGCAGGCGACGAGCGTGATGGAGATGAAGGCGAGGATGAGCTGGGGGAGAAGGTGCCAGGTGCGCAGGGCGGGGTCGGCGCTGAGCGGGACGATGACGCCGGGGAGAACGAAGAGGTTTTTGATGGAGTGATCGAGCCGAACGATGGCGAGATGAGCGCGGAGGCGCTCAGCGAAGGAGACCCGGCTGCGCTCGGTGGCTGGTGTCAAAAGAAGCGTCGTCTCCTGCAAGGATGAGCCGTCTTTTAAGTATAGCGAAGCGGTTGTTGGCAGAGCCGGGCACGGGCTTGCGCCGCGGGCGACGAAGTTGAATGACGTGACGCTGCTGTAGTCTTTTGTGGGACGCGCAGACGCGCAGTGGAAATGAGGGCGCGATGGCGCAGAGAGCGATCATTATCGGAGCAGGGCCGGCGGGACTGACCGCGGCGCTCGAGCTGCTGCGCCATACAGAGATTCAGCCGGTGGTGCTGGAAGCGACGGAGGAGATCGGCGGGATCTCGCGAACGATTCGCTATAAGGGCAACCGCATGGACATCGGCGGGCACCGATTTTTTTCAAAGAGCGACCGCGTGATGCAGTGGTGGCTGGAGCTGATGCCGCCGGTGGCCGATGGCGAGTTGCCGGAGACGGTGGAGATTACGTACCAGGGCAAGCGGCACAAGGTGGAGGTGCCGAACGATCTGCCGCAGGAGCCTCCGCTGCGCGGGCTGGGGCCGCTGTCGCATGAGGAGACGGAAGAGATCGAGATTGACGACGAAGAGGTCGACGAGCCGCAGGTTCATACGATGACGGTGGTGACGCCTGACCCGGAGGACTCGGACCATGTGATGCTGGTGCGGCCGAGGAAGAGCCGCATCTACTATCTGCGCAGGTTCTTCGATTATCCGATCAAGCTGACGGGCAATACGGTGAAGAACCTGGGGCCGGTGCGGATGGCGAAGATCGGCGTGAGTTATGTTGCGGCGCGGGTGCGGCCGATCAAAGAAGAGAAGAGCCTGGAAGATTTTCTGATCAATCGCTTTGGGCGCGAGCTGTACCTGACGTTCTTCAAGAGCTATACGGAGAAGGTGTGGGGCGTGCCGTGCGATCGCATCTCGGCGGAGTGGGGAGCGCAGCGCATCAAGGGGCTGAGCCTGACGACGGCGCTGAAGCATTTTGTGCGCAAGACATTCGGGCGCAAGCCGCGCGGCGCAGAGACGGATGTTGCGCAGAAGAAGACGGACACGTCGCTGATCGAGCGATTCCTGTATCCGAAGTTTGGGCCGGGGCAGTTGTGGGAGCACGTTGCGGACAAGGTGCGCGCGGGCGGCGGCGAGATCCATATGGGGCGCAAGGTGGATCGGCTGGTGGTGGACGGGCAGCGCGTGGTGGCGGTCGAGACGCTGAAGGAGAGCGGCGAGCGCGAGCGGTTCGAGGGCGATTATTTTCTCTCGACGATGCCGATGAAGGATCTGGTGCGGGCGCTGGAGTCAGGCGGAGCGACGGTGCCGGCAAATGTGCGCGGGGTGAGCGAGGGGCTGGAGTATCGCGACTTTATTACGGTGGGCGTGCTGGCGAACAAGCTGGATGTGAAGGAGAGCGACGGGGGTCTCATTAAAGACACGTGGATCTACATCCAGGAGCCGGATGTGTTGCTGGGGCGGCTGCAGATCTTCAACAACTGGAGCCCGTACATGGTGGCCGATCCCGGGAAGGTGTGGATTGGGCTGGAATATTTTTGCTATGAGACGGACCCGCTGTGGTCGATGCCGGATGAGGAGCTGAAGAAGTTTGCGGCAGGGGAGCTGGAGACGATCGGCATTCTGAAGACGCGCGAGGTGCTGGATGCGCATGTGGCGCGGGTGCCGAAGACGTACCCCGCGTACTTTGGGACGTATGACCGTTTCGATGAATTGCGCGAGTGGGTGGACGGGTTTGAGAATCTGTTCCTGGTGGGGCGCAACGGCATGCACAAGTACAACAACCAGGACCACTCGATGCTGACGGCGATGGCTGTGGTGGATGGACTGGCAAAAGGCCATGTGGACAAGGTTGCGGTGTGGTCGATCAATACGGAGCAGGAGTATCACGAGGAGAAAAAGAGTTAGGGAGTTAGGGGAGTTAGGGAGTTAGGGGGAAGACGTGAAGAAATTGATTGCGCTGCTGGTGCTGGTGCTGATCGTGTTCGTGATTGTGGAGCGGCAGCGCATCTTTGTGCGCGATGTGCTGGCCAGCGTGGAGCGCGACGGGGCGAAGGTCGACGGCGAACAGGTGTTCATCAACATCAACAACGATGTGCTGCTGGAGAACGACAATCCGCCGATGCATGTGCTGCTGGCGCAGAAGGGACAGCCGCTGGGCGTGCCGACCAAGCTGCGCTGCATTCACTGGGTGGCGTGCATGACGGATGCGGATGTGGCGTCGACGATGGCGGCCGGCGGAAGCGCGCCGGTGATGAGCGCGAAGACGGTGACGTTTCGCGATCAGGATGGACGGCGCTGGGTGGTGTCGCTGCGCTGACGCGCGTGTCAGGCTGGAAGCGCTTTGAGTAATTGCTGGATGGTGCGGTGCAGCGTGGGATGCTGCCAGTTGGGCGCGATCTCGGCGAGTGGGGCGAGGACGAAGCGGCGCTCGTGCATGGCGGGATGCGGCAGCGTGAGCGCGGGATCGTCGAGTACAAGGTTGGCGGCTTCGCTCTTGTAGAGCAGAAGATCGAGATCGATGATGCGCGGGCCTTTGGGCGGAGCAGAGGCGCGGTCGCGTCCCATGGAGTGCTCGATGGCCAGCAGGCCGCGCAGGAGATCGAGCGGCGAGACGTCGGTTTCAAGCAGGGCGGCGGCGTTCACGAAGTGGGGCTGCTGGGTGTAGCCGACGGGCTCGGTGTGGTGGAAGGTGGAGACGGCGGTGACGTGGCCGAGGTCTTCGAGACGGCGCAGCGCCTCGAGCAGATTGTCTGTGGGGGAGCCGAAGCGGGAGTGGAGATTGGAGCCTAAAGCGATCGCGGCCAGCATGGGGAAAGAGACGGACCGTAGAGAGTAGACGGCGGAAAAAGCTTACGCCGCGGAGACTTGCAGGGTGCGAACGGAGGAAGTCTGCGGCTCGGCGGCGAGCTGGGCGCGGTGGACGAGCTCCCAGGCGGAGCGGTCGCGGAGCAGGCGTTGTACGAGTGCGGTGTGCATGGCGTGGCCGGCGCGCTCGGCGACGACGCGGCCCCAGATGCGGCGGCCGGCGAGGGCGAGATCGCCGACGAGGTCGAGGACCTTGTGACGGACGAACTCGTCCGGGAAACGCAGCGGGCCGTTTTCGACGCCCTGGCGGGTGAGGATGATCGCGGATTCGGGAGACGCGCCGCGGATGAGTCCCATGTCGCGCAGCATGGCCTCGTCTTCGCGGAAGCCGAAGGTGCGCGCGGGAGCGATGAGCGAGTCGTAGTCGCCGGATTCGAGGTCGACGCGGATGCTTTCGCGGCCGATGGGCGAGGGAAAGTCGATGGTGTAGTCGATCTGGTAGCCGTCGCCGGGGTAGACGCCGATGAACTTCGACCCACTGTGGGAGTTTTCGATGACCTCGACGGGCTTCAGGATGCGGAGGTACTCGCGCTTGCGGCGCTGGCGCTTGCGGCCGGCGGCAAGGATGGCGTCGACGTAGGGTTTGGAGGAGCCGTCGAGGATGGGGACCTCGAGGTTGTCGATCTCGATGATGAGGTTGTCGATGCCGAGGCCGATGAGCGCGGAGAGCAGGTGCTCGGTGGTGGAGATGAGCACGCCCTGGCGCATGAGCGAGGTGGCGTAGGAGACCTTGGCGACGTTGCGGCCGGTGGCGGAGATCTCGAAGTTGTCGAGGTCGGAGCGGCGGAAGACGATGCCGGAGCCGGCGGGCGCGGGGATGAGTTTGAGGGTGACCTCGGCGCCGGAGTGGAGGCCGATGCCGCGGAACGACAGCGGCGATTCGATGGTGTGCTCGAATTGGAGTTCGGGACTCAGGGGCCGTGCTCGCGGATGACAAGGGCCAGAGTACACCGCGAACCAGCCTGACAAGTGTGTCTTATTTGCCACAGTGCCGGATGGATAAAGACGTCCCGGAGGGCCGGCGTCACCAGCCGTAACGCTCCACTTCGCCCAGGAGGGCGAGCTTGCGGTCGGGTGGTAAGAAGCTGGCTTCAATGGAGTTAGCAGCCAGCTCGCGCATGGAATCGAGGGGGAGCTCGAACTTATCGTGGACCAGGAGGTACTCGTCGAGGAGGTTGGCGCCGAAGAAGGGTGGGTCGTCGGAGTTGAGGGTGACCATGAGGCCCTCTTCGAAGTAGCGGCGGACAGGGTGCTCTTCGAGGCCGTCGCAGCAGCCGGTGCGGAGGTTGGAGGTGACGTTCAGCTCGAGCGGGATCTGGCGCTCGGCGAGGACTTCGACGAGGTCGGGGTCCTGCTGGGCGGTGAGGGCGTGGCCGATGCGCTCGGCGCCGATGTTGAGCGCCGCCCAGATGCTGTGCGGGCCGACGGATTCGCCCGCATGGCAGGTGAGGTGCAGGCCGGCGGCTTTGGCTTCGGCGTAGATCTCGCGGAACTCCTGCGCGGGACCGCGGGCTTCGTCGCCGCCGATGCCGATGCCGACGACGCTGGGATACTTTTGCTGCAGCTCGGCGGCTTTGCGGAAGACGCGCGCGCACTCCTCGACGCCGAAGTGGCGGACGGCGTCGACGATCCAGAGCAGAGAGACGCCGAATTCCTGCTCGCCGCGGATGCGACCGCGCTCGATGGCGGCCATGACCTCGTCGACGTCGAGGCGGTCGAAGCGATAGAGGATGCCGATGGAGATGTAGGCTTCGGCGTGGCGGACACCCTGCGCGGCGAGGTCGCGGAGCATGGCGTAGGTGATGGTCTCGTAATCGGCCGGGGTGTGCAGGCGCTCGGTGACGGCTTTGAAGCTCATCAGGAAGCTGGGGAAGTCGTGGTAGCGGTAGACCTCGCGCGCCTGTTCGGGCGTGAGTGGATGGGCGTCGTTGGTGCGCGAGAGCTCGAGCAGCGTTTGCGGGGTGATGGAGCCTTCGAGATGCAGGTGGAGCTCGGCTTTCGGGAGCCCGCGCAGCCAGACGCGTGGGTCAGGCTGTGGGGCCGGATGGGTGCGGGCCATCTCTTTAGTGTAGATGCAGGACTTATGCGGGCAACTGCCGCATCCAACCAGCCTGAGGCCGCGATGAACTATCGGCGAAAACGGGACCTGATGATTGCGCCGGTGTGCGAGGCCGCGCTGATCCTGATCGCCTCCGTGGCGGCGTGGCTGACGCAACAGCCGCTGATCTTTGCGAGCCTGGGGCCGACGGCTTATGAACTGATCGAGACGCCGCATCGCAAGAGCGCGCGTCCGTACAACATCATCGCCGGGCACCTGATTGCGGTGGTCTGTGGGTTCGCCTCGTTGAGCCTGACCCGCGCGTGGTGGGCACCGGCGGTTTCCAACGGACATGTTCGATTTCCGCGTGTGGAGGCAGCGGTAGTGTCGGCGGGGCTGACGGTGCTGGTGACGCTGCTGCTGCGCGCGACCCAGCCGGCGGCGATCTCAACGACACTGCTGATCTCGCTGGGCCTGATGCAGCAGTGGAAGGACGGCGTGATGCTTATGGTCGCGGTGCTGTTGATGACAATGGCGGGTGAGCCAATGCGGCGCTGGCGGCTGCACCATGTGCCGGACGAAGCGACCCTGCAGGAGAACAGCTAGAGTCGCCTCTGCCGATGCGCTTAGCGCCAGCCGCCGCTGCGACGATTGCCGCCGCTGCCGTTGCCGAAGATCTGCAGAAGAGCGATGAAGATGTTCAGCGCGTCCAGATAGATGCTGAGGGCCATCTGCACTGGGCTGAGGCCCATGGCGCCGTCACGCAGGCGCATGAAGTCGATGAGCAGAAGAACGCTGAAGATGGCCAGCGTGGCCCAGGCGTAGAGGCCGGGGCTGATGAAGTGCACGAACATGCCGAGCACGCCGATGATGATGAGCCCGATGAGCGCGGCGAAGACGTAGTTGTAGACGCGGCGGTAGTCGAAGCGGACGACCTGCGCAACGAGACCCATGCAGGCCATGCCGACGGCGGTGGTAAGGGCGGCTTCAAAGACGATGCCGGTTCCGCCGGGCACGTGCAGATAGGCCTTGATGAGCGGACCGACCTCGACGCCCATCAGCAGCGTGAAGAGATAGAAGAGCACCAGCGCTAGGCCAGGCGAGCGCTTCACGGCGAAGTTGACGGCGAAGATCAGCCCAAAGGTGATGATGAACAATCCCATGTAGCTGATGCCGCCCAGCACGTCGGGCGAGACATACGCTCCGGCGGCGGTGAAGACGAAGCCGGCGGTAGTGATCCACAGCACCTTGCTGAGCAGGCTGGCGGTGGAGCGGCTGTCGAGGATGCGTATGCCTTGTGTTGCGTCGATGGTTCTCATGGTCTTTCCTTACTTCTTAGTGTAATAGACGCAGATTTCGGCGTTTGGTCGCAAGACGGGGCAATGCGCGGCGGTTCGTGACAAGGCATATTGTGCACAATCGCGGCCAGTTATCGCCCCGCGTTTTTGTATGCAGGAAGGTTTTCTTCATGGCCGGGGAACTTTAGACTGGACGCTGATGGACCTGAGCTACGACGTTCTGATTGCCGGAGCAGGGCCAGCGGGTTGCGCTGCGGCGTACGATCTCGCGAGCGCGGGACGGCGCCCGGTGATGCTGGACCGGCGGACGTTTCCGCGGCCCAAGGCGTGCGCCTGCGGGTTGACACGCAAGACGCTGCGCGCGCTGCGCTACTCCGTGGAGCCGGTGGTGGAGCGCGTGGGCCGCGAGGTGGTGCTGCAGGAGGCCGGGCCGCGGTTTCAGGAAGGCGCGCGCGTCGCAGACAAGACCTGCGAGGTGCGGCTGCGGACGCGGAAGATCATCTGCGCGATGGCGGTGCGGGAGCGGTTCGATGCGTTCTGCCTGGCGCAGACGCTGGCCGCCGGCGCGGAGATGAAGAAGATCGATGGCGTCGTCGCCGTGCGTGAGTTTGCAGATTGTGTGGAGCTGGATGTGACGCTGGCGGACGGATCGGCGGAGACGCTGCGCGCTCCGGTGCTGATCGGCGCAGATGGATCGAATGGGCAGATGCGGCGGCTGTGGGCTGGGCTGGAGGCGCGGACGGGTGAGGCGTTCCTTGAGAGCCGCGCGGCGGATGTGCCCTCCGAGCCGGACTGGTATGCGCGCGGATTTGCGCTGGAGGCGACGGTGCCCTTCGATGCGCTGCCGGAGCGGCTGCCGGCCGGCGACGCGCCGCACGACCTGGTCTTCGACTTCGCGCCGATCGCCGGCGGATATGGATGGCTGTTTCCGAAGGGCGATCACATCAACGTGGGCGTGGGCGGTTTTGTGCCGAAGAAGGGTGGGGCGGGGCCGGGCGACGTGACCTGTGAGAGCGTGACGCGCGCCCTGCTGGAGAACTACACGCGCACCAAGCTGGGCGTTCAACTGGACGAGGTGAAGGCGCATGTCTCGGGACAGCATTTGGGGCTGGGCGGAGATGGATACGTGCCGCGCGGGCGTGTGTTGCTGGCGGGCGACGCAGCGGGTCTGGTCGATCCGCTGACCGGTGAAGGCATTTATTCAGCGATCAAGAGCGGGCAGGCGGCGGCGGGCGCGGCGATGGCTTGCGGGACGGCGGACACGGCCTCTCTTTGTGCGGCATATGCGGAGCGCCTGAGCGAGCTGCAGGCGATGCTGGCCTTCTCTCGTGACGCGGCGAGGAGCTTTTATCGCGAGCCGGGGCGGGGCTTCCGCGTGGTGCGCAAGAGGCTGCTGCGGCACTTGATGCTGAAGACATATGCGGATGGTCTGCCGCACGCGAAGCTGCTGGCTGGGCTGCGGGCGACGGCGAAGCAGGTCGCGTGAGCAGGTTTCCAGGGTCAAGGTGCTGGGTGCTAGTTGAATCGGGGCAGATGCTCGACGTCTGAAGGTGGGACGGGCTCGAGCGGGCCGCCGGCTTTGATCCAGGCCTTCAGGCCGCCCTGAATGACTTTGGTCGAGCAGTTCTCTTTTTCGAGCTCGCGCGCGACCCGCACGCTGGTGGCGTCTCGGGCGCAGGAGCAGTAGAGATAGATCTCGCACTCGGGCGCCATGAACTCGCGCAGGGCTTCGACCTCCTCGCGGAGGCGGTTGGGCTCGACGCGGATGGAGTTCTTGATGCGCTGGGCGGAGGGGTCGTAGTAGCCGTGGGAGCGGACGTCGGCGATAACGACGACCTTGTCGTGCGTGGGCGACTGGAGCTGCTCGAAGACGGCTTCGGCGGCGACGCGCTGGATGTTACTGAAGCGGTTTTCGTGCAGCGAGCTGCCGAGCAGCCAGAGAATGTAGAGCACGACGACGCCGAAGACCGTTTCGGCAGTGAGGTGGCCGACGCGCACGACCCAGGAGACGATCTCGCGAAGGAAGGGAGCGAAGAGAAAGCCGACGCTGCTCCAGGCGGTGGCGTAGAAGAGCACGCCGCAGGCGTCGAGTTTGAGGAAGCGTGCGGCGGGCATGTTGAGGCTGCCGGCCAGCGGAGCGGCGACGGAGCCGAGGCCGGGGATGAACTTCGCGAAGAGGAGCGTACGCGGTCCGCTCTTGTAGAACGAACGCGCGGAACCGAAGATACATTTCTCGGGATTGAGGCTGAGGCGGCAAAGCTTGGCGAGCAGCCACCAGCCGGTGAATCGTCCGCCGAGATAGAGGATGGTGTCGCCCAGCAGAGCAGCGGCCGCTGCGCTGAGGATGACAAGTCCGAGGTTCAACGAGCCGCTGTGAGCGGCCGCGCCCGCGGTCAGCAGGACGACCGAGATGGGCAACGGGAGGCCGCAGGCGGACAGCAGCAGGATGACCGCCGTAGCCGCGTATCCATGATGCTGAACTGCGGCCAGCAGGTTCATGCCCGTCGTGCTCTCCCCGGAGTGAGGTCCACCCCGTTGGATGCGGCTGCCGGGTGTAGCGTCGCGCGGAACATTTTCCCAAAGGTGCTATTGCAGGGACGACCGTATGTGCCGTTTTTCTCCCAAGGAAAGCGGCACGGATCGATGGCTCAGCAGCGCTCCGTAGCAGGAAACAGATTCAAAACTCAAGTCGCAGGCCGAGCTGAAGTTGCCGTTCGCGGCTGAGCGCGGTGGTGGATGAGGTTGGAGTACCAAAGGCGGGGGTGGTGATCCCTTCGGCGGCGACGGTGGCGGCGTCTTGAAAGATCAGCGGCGTGGGGGCGCCCACCGTCGCCGGCGTACCGACGAGAAAGGCGCGTGTCTCGACGCGAGACAGGCTCTGCGTGTTGAGCACGTTGAAGCTCTCGGCGAAGACGTTCAGGCGCAGATGCTCGTGCAGATTGAAGGCGCGCTCGGCGCGGAGATCGACGTGACTGCGCATGGGCAGGCGCAGCGTGTTTCGGCCGATGGTCGGCAGCCAGGTGGCGCCGCCGGAGCCGTTGATGGTGTCGCGGCCGCCGGAGAGATAGCTGCCGCCGAAGATGACGTAGCTGTACGGCGCTCCACTGCCGGCGACGGCAATGGAGCTGAGCTGCCAGTTGGCAACAGTGCGGCGAAAGGCCTCGGAGCCGCGGCGAGCTGCGGTGTGCACGACAAGATCGCCGGAGAAGCGATGACGTACGTCGAGGCTGGAGAGCGCCTTGTCGTAGCCGTCGGTGAAGGGATCGAACTGGCCGTTTTCGCGCGGCGTGGCGGAGAGCTGCGGGCCGTAGTCGATGGCGCGCGCAAAGGTGTAGCTGCCGTGGAGCTGCAGGCCGCGAGCGTGAACGCGGGCTTCCGCGTTGAAGGAGTGATAGGTGGCGTTGGCGTTCGAGACCAGCGCAGTGATGGGCCCGAAGGCGGTGGAGCGGCGCGAGGTGTAGATGGGAACGGAGAAGGTCTCGCCGGTGTGGAGGCCGGGCATGCCGTCGCCACCCTGCAGGATGAAGCTCGCGTTGCCGGCGGCGGGCGCGATGTTGAGGTCGACGCTTTGCGGAAGCTGCGTCGCAATGGCCATGGCATAGCCGGCGCGCAGATCGAACCGGCGTCCGGCGTGCTCGAGCGAAAAGTTGGCGCGTTGCACGGCGGGCAGACGAAACCGGTTGGCGAAGACGAGCGCGGAACTGGTTTGCACGACGGCGTTGGGAGGCATGGAAGTGAACGCGCATGGATAGCCGAATCCCTGGTTCGCGACCTGCGGACACGCGGTGATCGTCGAGGGAACGATGCGAATGCGGCGCGTCGTGGAGGCGAGTGCGGTATCGCTGAGGGCAGCATCCACGGTGGCGCCGGCGATGCGGCCGTAGAAGACGCCGTAACCAAGTCGCGCGGTGATAACCCTGTCGCGCCCAGGCGACCACGCAAGAGAAATGCGCGGGCCGACGTTGTTGCGGTCTTCCGGGATGATCGAAGTTGCGCCGCCGAGCGGAGACGCGAACGAGCTGATGACCTGATCGAGAACCGGATTCGGTTGCTGCGGCGGAGGGAGCAGAACGTAGTCATAACGCGCGCCGAGCGTGAGTGCGAGCGAATGCGGCAATCGCATCGCATCCTCCGCAAAGCCTGCGATCTCGTGCGTCGCGAATGCAGTGGACGCCGCGCTGAAACCCTGCGTGTAACTGCGAAAGCAGAAGAGATGATCGGCAGCGTTGATGCTGGGGCAGGCGCCGTTGGGGTAGGCGTGCACATTGAACGTGTAGTCGGTGATCCAGTCGACGAGGCCGCCGTCGCGGCCGTTGGTCGTGCCGCTGTCGTACAGGAAGCTGCCTTCGGCATTGGTGGCTGCGGCGATGCGATCGGTGATGCGGCTCCAGTCGGCTCCGGCGGTGAAGAGATGGCGTCCGTGGACGAGCGTGAAGGTGTCTGCAAGCTCCAGCCGATGCTCGTCCGGATACGCTGTGCGGCCGACGCTCGAAGGCGTGCCATAGCTGAAGCCATTGGGTGCGATGGAGATTTGGGGAGCGAAGCCGCCGACGCTGATCGCGGGCTCCTGCGCGAGCGGCGTGTGCGGCGTCTCGAACTCGAGGTCGTGGGCAAACTGTCCACGCACTTCGTTGGTCGAGCGTGCGGAGAATCGATAGAGCCAGCGCCCGGTAAGGGCATCGACGTGCAGAACACTGGCCGCCAGGCTCGCGCGGCCACGCGGGACGACGGCCTCGGAAGCTCCATAGCCCGATCCGGTGGCTGAGTTAAAGCGGTTGCCGATGTATCCGATTGTGAGCTGCTGCTTCACGGCGGGCACGAGATCGAGGCGCGCGAAGCTGAGCAAGCGCGTGCTGTCGCGCGACTGCGGTCCGGTGAGGCTGTCCAGGTAATTGAGCGCGCTGTTGGCGGCAGCAGCGGAGACGCCGCGATTAGCGAGAAGCGCAAGCTGCTCGGCGGTGAGATCGTAGAAGTTTGCTGTCGCGGGCGTCGAGACGACCTGGCCCGATTGAAGCTGCGCCTCGAGCGAGGCGAAGAGGGACGCATGCTGAAGCCACGCAAAAGGAACGCGCGTGAGCGGGAGCCCGGCGGCTGCTCCGAGACGAATGTTGGTGTCGTCCGGCTTGATGAGCGCCGAGGTGATCGCGCCATCGTTGTAGTGGGTGACGACCGAAAACGGATTGGTCGCGTCAAACGCGCTCTGGCGAGTTGTGACGAAGGCGTTGCCGTACAGGCGCTCGGCCTGCCCGCGCGAGGTTACGGCAATCTCGCCGCCGGCGCTGCCATATTGTGCGGAGAACGACCGCGGCTGGAGCCGGAATGAGCGTGTTGCCGACTCGCCGAATGTCGCCGAGGTGCGCGGTCCGCCGGCCGCCGATCCGCGCGGACCGGAGCGAAAGTTCTGCGTGGTGGAGAGACCGTCGAGCAGCGTCGAGTTCTCGGTGGGCGAGAGTCCATCGATGCTTGGCCCGGCGAGTCCCAGCTGCGACGATTCACGCGCCGCTTCCGGTGTCGCGTCTTCGTCGCTGACGGTTGCATCTGCCGGCGCGGCGGCCAGCGTCGCATCATGCGCCGCGGAGTCCAGATCGGCGAGCTGCTTCCAGTCGGTTGCGAGCGCGGGGATCTGCGAACTCATAGCGTTATCCGTTGTGGAGCAGGACGGCAGATGGATTGCGACGGTCGTGATATCGTCTGCCGCGATCGTCAGCTGCGCTGCGCAGGATGGAGCCAGCAGCGTGTACTCGCCGGGCGGAAGGTCCAGCAGGGTGAACGATCCATCCCGCGCCGGAACCATGGTCTGCTGCCAGCGGCTGTCGTCGCGCTGGAGCTGGAGCCGCGAGAGAGCCGGTGGCAGACCGGGCGCGCTGCTGACGCTGCCGCGAAGCGTTCCGTCCACCGGACTCTGAGCGCAGGCGATGCCCGCACACAGCGCAACGATGAGGCCGCTGAGCAGCCGGCACGCCACGCGGGAGCGAGGCCTGATTCTCGGGAAACTGGAGCACAACTGAAGCAACGGGACCCTGCTCCGGGAAGCGGCCGGAGCTCCTGAAACGCAACGAAACGGTGAACCCCGTTGAGCGCTTGCGCGCCCACCGAGAGGAGGTGTGGAACGTGATTGAAGGCTAGCCGAGCCGCTCCATTTTGGGAATAACCCGTGAAGCTACACCGTCCGAGGCGCAGCGGGCGGGTCAAGTCCCGGTCTCCACAGATCTCGGTTGCGGGCCATGGCGTTCCTTTGTCCGGCGAACGCAACAGCCCGCAAGGTGATGGGCTCATGAGGCAATAGACTATAAGGAGCGTTCGCGAACGCTCCTGCCTCGTGCCGACCGAAGCCTCCAAGCCCATCTCGTTTCGTGCGCCGCGCGTCCTCTTCTGGGTGGCGTTCCTGCTGCGCGTAGCGTGCGTCGTCATTGGGCACACGTATCGCGTCTCTCCGCTGGATGACCACTTCAAGTTCGGCTTCGAAGCGGGGCGAATCGCCAAGTCGCTCGTCCAGGGGCACGGATACGGGAATCCGTTCAATGGATGGAGCGGGCCGACGGCGTGGCTGCCGCCGCTGTATCCGCTGCTGATTGCGCTGTCGTTCAAGCTCTTCGGTATCTACACCAACGCGGCTGCGTTCTTTGTCATGGTGGTGGACAGCCTGTTCTCTGCGCTGATCGCGCCGGCGGTTTACGAGATCGCCGCGCGCTGCTTCGACGCGTACGGAATCGCGCGGCGAACGTCGACGAAGATCGCACCCGTCGCGTTGTGGTCAGGATGGCTGTGGGCGGTGTACCCGGCGGCGCTGCAGTATGCGATTCACTGGCTGTGGGAGATGTCGCTTTCCACGTGTCTGTTTGCGTGGGCGCTGGTCATCGCATTGCGTTTGCGCGGCACAGGCGAGGATGTCGAGCGCGACGGCGTTGCGCAGCATGGGCGCTGGGCATTGTTCGGCTTGCTGTGGGGACTGGTTGCGCTATCCAATGCCTCGCTATTAATTGGGCTGCCCGCGGTTGCGCTGTGGGTCTTCTGGCCGCGGCTGAAGAGATTGGAACTGCGACGCGTGTGGGCTGGACCGATGCTGTCCGGCATTGTCTTCGTGTTGGTGATGATGCCGTGGTGGGTTCGAAATGTGCGGACGATGCACACGTTTATCTCGACGCGCTCCAACCTCGGCGTCGAGCTGTATGAGTCGACGCTGCCATCTCACGATGCGTATCCGTGGGGAACGGCGCTGCCGCTGTGGCCGGGCAATCCGGAGTTTCAGATGTACGTGCACATGGGTGAGGTTCGATTCGCGGCCATGCGCAAGAAGCAGGCGCTGGAGCGCATCCGCGCGAATCAAGGCTATTTCTGGGCCCGCACGCTCGACCGCTTCCTCTTTTTCTGGGACAACGTGCCGCATCCGCCGGAGCGGCATCCGTGGATGGAACTGGGCCGCCGCTTCAACTACGCGTTCCTGAGCCTCGCCGGGCTGATGGGGCTGGCGCTCGCACTGCGACGCCGCGTGCCCGGCGCTGCGCTGATGGGCTGGATGCTTCTCCTGCTGCCGCTGCCGTACTACATCGTGACCGTGCAGGCGCGTTTCCGGCATCCGCTGGAGCCGCTGATCACTGTGCTGAGCGTATATCTGTTCCGCTCGACGCAACCGCGAACCGCGGGACCGCAGAAGAGCGAGGTCGCGGGGTGAGCGGCCGCGAGGCGCTGGTCACCGGCGGATCGGGCTTCTTCGGCGGCGTGCTGAAGCGCCGGCTGTTGAGCGAGGGCTTCGCCGTGACGAACATCGATCTCGTCCGCGACGACGACCCGCATCCCGCGCTGACCAAGGTGCAGGGCGACATTCGCGATGCGGAGCTGCTGGCGCGGCTTTTCGCGGAGCATCGCTTCGAGGCCGTGTTTCACTGTGCAGCGATGCTGGCGCATGATGTGACTGACGAGAAGATGCTCTGGACGTCGAACGTCGACGGGACGCAGCGGCTTGCGGAGGCCGTGGTCACAGCGGGCGTGCGCAAGTTCATCTTCATCTCCAGCAACTGCCTGTGGGGAGAGAATCTCGGCCGTCCGGTGACAGAAGAAGAGACGCCCGCGCCGGTGGAGATCTACGGACGATCGAAGCTCGAAGGCGAGCGAGTGCTCGAGCAGTTGGGGTGCGAGCATCCGGAGCTGCGGGTTGTGACGCTGCGCTCGCCGACGATCATCGACGAGGGCCGTCTTGGCCTGCTGGCGATTCTGTTCGAGTTCATCGAGGACAACAAGAAGGTGTGGGTGGTCGGCGACGGAGGCACGCACTACCAGTTCATCTTCGCGCAGGACCTCGCGACCGCGTGCATCGCATGTCTCGAGTATCCGGAGTCGAACCTGTTTCACATCGGCTCGGACGACGTGCCGACAATGCGCGCGATGTACGAGTCGGTGATTCGCGCGGCAGGCAGCCGCTCGCGTGTGGCTAGTCTGCCGAAGGTTCCGACCATTGCTGCGATGAAGCTCGCGCATAAGCTTGGCGTATCGCCGCTGGGACCGTATCACTACCGCATGATCGCGGAGAGCTTCGTCTTTGACACGACGCGCATCAAGCGCGAGTTGAACTGGCGGCCGACGCTGACCAACGAGCAGATGATGCTGCGCGCGTTCGAGTACTATCGAGCGCATCGCCGCGCGATCCATGAGCGAACGGATGTCTCGGCGCACTCGAAGGCAGCGCCCATGGGCATCATCCGGCTGCTGAAGTGGATCTCCTGACATGCGACACTGTCTGCGATGAGCGACGAAAAGAAATCTCCAACGATTCTCGTCCAGCGCCTGCTGCCCTCCGCGCAGTTGCCGCGCTACGCGCACACCGGACCGTACGGCGATCTGGCCGCGGATTTGTTCGCGGCCGAGGCAGCGACGCTTGCGCCTATTGGGGATCCGGGTAGTACGGTTGCGGTGCGCACGGGCCTCGCGCTGGAGCTGCCGTCCTCGCACGGAGCGCTGGTGGAAGATCGTTCCGGCCTTGCGCTGCGCGGCATCACGACGCTCGCCGGTGTCATCGATCCCGGCTATCGCGGTGAATTGAAGATCATCGTCACGAATCTCTCGCCGGAACCGCAGACGATTGCGCCGGGCCATCGCATCGCGCAGTTGCGCGTGGTGGAACGCATCCAGGCGACGTTCGAAGAGACAGACATGCTGGCGGAAACGCCGCGCGGGCAGAGCGGCTTCGGCTCAACAGGAGCGTAGTTGTGGACAGCGAGCTTCGCGATCGCGTCCTCGCCGCATTGCAGGCGATCGCCGCGCATCCTTGGAAGGAAGATCGCGTCCTGCTCGGTCAACCTGGCGACGTCATTCTCCTGTTGCAGCCGTTGCGTGCAGAGTGTCAGCCAGAGGCGCTCGCAATGATGATCGATCGGCTTGCCGAGAAGAACTTTCTCGTGGGGGCGGAGATCGTCGACATGAAAGGGATCGCGGCCACGCTGCTGCCGTGCGCGCTTTCGGCGGACCTGGGATTCCACCTCGATCTCACCGAAGGCGAAGGCGCGAGCCTGTGGGATGCGCTGTTTTCGGAGCCCGCGCCTGGCAGCCGCGCGCTCGTCACGACGCGGCCCAAGGCGCATCTTCCGCTTTCCAACTTTGTCGATCGCAGCGGCGAGTTTGCGGCGGAGGCTGTCGGCCGCTTGACGGCGGGCGATCTGCGCATTCGCTGGATGGGCGAGGCAGTGTTGGAGCTTCCATCGTGCGCGCAGCTTCTTCCGGCAAAAGAAAGTGCCCGGCGCAAACCGGGCACTGAAGTATTTCGATAGCCTCGCTGCTTAGCGATGGCCGTGGTCATCGTGATCTCCGCCTTGCGGATGCTCGCCGCCATTATGCGGCGCCGGCGCTGCGTGTGGCGCCGGTGCGGGCCGCGGAGCAGCGTGTTGCTGCGGCATCGGTCGCGGGGCTTGCATGCGCTGCGGCTGCGGGCGGTTCTCTACACGCGGTTGCGGCTGCGGGCGATTCTCAACCCGCGGCTGTGGCTGCGGACGGTTTTCCACCCGCGGCTGGGGCTGCGGACGATTCTCCACACGCGATTGCGGCTGGGCGCGATTTTCGACACGCGGCTGCGGCTGGGCGCGATTTTCAACGCGCGGTTGGGGTTGGGCGCGGTTCTCATAGTGGTTCGGAGCCGCCGGCTGCCCGGGGCGATTCTCCACACGATTGGGAGCAGCGCTGGGCTGTCCGGGCCGATTCTCAAACCGGCTCGGCGCTCCATTGGGTTCAGCTCGCCCTGGCGCGGCCATGTTTGGCCGTCCGGGCTCTACGCCACGCGGAGGCGCAGCAATACCGTGCGAATTGGCGAAGCCGTGCGCGGCCACCGCTTGCGCAGGACGTCCGTGGTTCGCTGTGAACGCCTGCGCGCGATTCTGCGAGGCCTCCACACGGGCCTGGCGCTGAACCGGCATTGGGGCATCGTGGCGTTCGCGTGCTGCCGCTGCCTCGGAGGCGTTGGGCCGCGCGGTCAAACCGCCGCGTCCGCCGTTGTAGCTGACGCGGTTCCTGGGCTGCGCGCTGTAGTGAACGTTGTTGTAGACAACGGGCCGGCTGTATACGTTGTGAATGTCGCCGCCCACATGCGTCACAGCCCGGTTGTAGTAGAAGTGATTGCCGTTCCAGTAGCCGCCGAAGTAGCCGACGCCGATATAACCGAAGCCGTAATCGATGCCACCGTAGTAGCCGACGTGCGGTCCCCAGTAGCCGTTATGGAAGCACCAGTGCGAGCCGCAGTAGCCCCACCATGGCGGCGTCCAAAGCGCGCCGTAATACGGAGCCTCAACCCACGCACCGGGCACCCAGGAATAGCCGTACGGTCCCCAGGCCCAGTAGCCCGGCGTCCAGATGTAGTCCGGCCCGGGTGCGGCCGGCTGATCGTAGTCCGGCAGCGGCGGCGGCGGCTGGTCCGCCTCTTCAATCGCCTCTTCTCCGGCCTGTTCGGCCTGGTCGGGTGCGTACTCCTGCTGCGGATAGGCCTGCTCGACCGGCGCGGGCGACTGCTGCGGATACGATTCGCCCTGTTGCTGCGGTGTGTAGGAGGCGCTTTGGCCGAGCACCTGCGTCTGTCCGCTGGCCGGCGCCATGTTGGCGTCTGCGGGGTCGGGGCCGGTGCTTTGCGCGGAGCTGTGGCAGCCGGCGGCGAGCACCAGCCCGCCCGATAGAATCACCGCGCCCAGCGCGCGGCAGAATGTCATGCGTACGTCTTGCATTTTGTTGCTCCCGGCCTGCTCTTGTGGTGTTGAGCAGGTCTCTCAGCAGGCATCTATACAACGTATAAACAGCAGGTAGAAACCCGTCCCGTTTGTATGAGATGCGGTCTTGAGTGCAGGCGGGGGGCCGGAGCCGCAAAGTTTTATCGACTTTGTCTTTAAGTGCGGAAATTTCAGAGCTTGCGTGCGGTTCCGCAACTGTGTCCAACGCGCTACACTGTCTGCATGTCGCGCTATCCACTCAAGCGCTTCCGCCGTGGCCGCCATGACCGCGGGCGCTCCTCCAGCTAGAGCATTCCTCCTGATGCTGTGGCCTCGGATGAACCTGCGAATGCCGTTTTCTTCGCAGGAAAATGGCTTGAACGGTTTCGGTTTCGCCCTGCATCCTCAGGAGAGATGCTCTAACGCCCATCGCCAATCCCCGCTATCATCCGGAATTGCAGAATTGTCTTGTCCGTACTCGCGCCGCCGCGCTCTGTTGAGCCGCGCGCCGTGCGGGCCTCATCGGCTGCGATCGTTTTCTGATGGACGATGCAGCGCTCCGTAAGGAGCTCCAAGGAGATTTTCGAATGGCTACCTCGAACGCACATCCTGACAGCTTTCACGCCGCAGCCGAGCTCAAGTCCGGCGAGAAGAACGTCCACTACTTCAAGCTGAGCGCGCTTGCCTCGACCGCAGCGAAGCTGGAGCGCCTGCCCTACTCGCTGCGCATTCTGCTGGAAAATCTGCTGCGGCGCGAAGATGGCGTGACCGTAACCGCCGACGACATTCGCTTCCTCGCCAATTGGGATGCGAAGGCTGAGCCCTCGCGCGAGATCGCCTTCATGCCCGCGCGCGTGCTGATGCAGGACTTCACCGGCGTGCCCGCGATCGTCGACCTGGCCGCGATGCGCGATGCGATGAAGCAGCTCGGCGGCGACGCGCAGAAGATTAATCCGCTGGTGCCAGCCGAATTGGTCATCGATCACTCGGTGCAGGTGGATGAGTACGGATCGGCGCGCGCCTACGACCTTAACGCTGCCCTGGAGTTCCAGCGCAACCGCGAGCGCTATGCGTTTCTGAAGTGGGGACAGACGGCGTTTCGAAATTTCTCCGCCGTGCCGCCGGGCATGGGCATCTGTCACCAGGTGAATCTCGAATACCTGGCGCGCGTGGTGTTCACGAAGGATGAGGACGGCTCCGTTGTCGCCTATCCAGACACGCTGGTCGGCACGGACTCGCACACGACGATGATCAACGGGCTGGGCGTGCTGGGATGGGGCGTGGGCGGCATTGAGGCCGAGGCGGCGATGCTCGGGCAGCCGGTGTCGATGCTCGTGCCGCAGGTCGTCGGCTTCAAGCTGACCGGCAAGCTGCGCGAAGGCGCGACGGCAACGGACCTCGTCCTGACCGTCACCGAGATGCTGCGCAAGTTCGGCGTGGTCGGCAAGTTCGTGGAGTTCTACGGCTCGGGCATCAGCCAGCTGCCGCTTGCGGACCGCGCGACGATCGCGAACATGGCGCCCGAGTACGGCGCCACCTGCGGCATCTTCCCTGTCGACGCCGAGACGCTGAATTATTTGCGCCTCACTGGCCGCAGCGAGGAGCACATCGCGCTCACCGAGGCCTACTACAAAACGCAAGGACTCTTCCACACGCCGGACGCGCCCGAGGCCGAGTACTCCGGCCTGCTGCAACTCGATCTGTCCACGGTGGAGCCCAGCGTCGCCGGACCGAAGCGCCCGCAGGACCGCGTTCTGCTGCGCGAGACACCGCAGAGCTTCGCGAAGGTACTGCCCAGCCTGCTCGGCCCGAACGCCAATCGTACGGTCGTTCGCCAGATGGTGCGCTGGGAGGGCGAAGGCGGACACGCTTCGAAGAATGGCGACCTCGCGAGCTCCGAAGGAGCGCCGGATACGCCCGTTCCGGTCAGCGTCTCAGTGAAGGCGACGACGCACGAGAATCCGAAGCATGGCTCCGAGACGATCGACACTACCAGGAACAGCGTCGAGGCACGCTTCGGCGTTGATCCCGACAAATATCTTCGCGACGGCTCCATCGTCATCGCTGCGATCACGTCCTGCACCAACACGTCGAATCCCTACGTTATGGTTGCTGCGGGCCTGCTCGCGAAGAAGGCTGTCGAAGCCGGGCTCTCGACTCCGCCGTGGGTGAAGACCTCGCTCGCGCCCGGCTCGCGCGTGGTCACCGATTACTACACGCGCGCCGGTCTGCTGCCGTATCTCGACAAGCTGCGCTTCCAGGTTGTGGGCTACGGCTGCACGACGTGCATCGGCAACTCCGGCCCGCTGCCGGAAGATGTTTCGAAGTCCATTGAGGAACACGGGCTCGTAGCCGTCAGCGTGCTAAGCGGCAATCGCAACTTCGAGGGACGCATCTCGCCCGAGGTGCGCGCCAACTACCTGATGTCGCCGCCGCTGGTGGTCGCGTATGCGCTGGCGGGACACATTGAGCACAATTTCGATACCGAGCCGCTGGGCAAGAGCAAGGATGGCAAGCAAGTATTTCTGCGCGACATCTGGCCGACGCAGAAGGAGGTCGCCGACGCCGTCGCATCGTCGATTGATTCCGAGATGTTTCGCAATGAGTACAGCAAGGTCTCCGACGGCGACGCCAACTGGCAGCACCTTAAGTTTCCTTCCGGCGACACCTACGGCTGGGAGCAGGACTCCACCTACATTCGCAAAGCGCCGTACTTTGACGGCATGGCTGCAACCCCGGCTGCGGTCGAGGACATTGCGGGCGCGCGCGTGCTGGCTGTGCTGGGCGATTCGGTGACGACGGACCACATCTCGCCGGCGGGCTCGATCAAGCTGAACGGCCCCGCAGGCAAGTACCTCACCGACCACGGCGTGAAGCCCGCGGACTTCAACTCCTATGGATCGCGCCGCGGCAACCATGAGGTGATGGTGCGCGGGACGTTTGCGAACGTGCGCTTGAAGAACAAGCTCGCGCCCGGCACCGAAGGCGGCGTCACGCGCCTGCTGCCCGAGGGAACCGGCATGAGCATCTACGACGCTTCGGTTGAGTATGCAAAGCGCAACACGCCGCTGTGCATCCTCGCGGGCAAGGAGTACGGGTCGGGTTCGTCAAGGGACTGGGCAGCGAAGGGGCCGAGGCTGCTGGGCATCCGCTTCGTCATCGCCGAAAGCTACGAGCGCATTCATCGCAGCAATCTTGTCGGCATGGGCATTCTTCCGCTGCAGTTTCTCGCTGGACAGAATGCCGACACGCTGGGTCTGACAGGCGAAGAGGTCTACCAGGTTGGCGATCAGCCCGGGCAGCTCCGCGCCATGCTCGATGCGAAGTTCGCCGACGGCAAATTACTGACGATCATCGCAGAGTCGGACGAGGGCAGGACGACCGAGTTCCAGGTCGCCGTCCGCATCGACACGCCGCAGGAGATTCTCTACTACCAGCACGGCGGCATCTTGCAGTATGTTCTGCGGCAGCTCGCGGGCAAGGCGTAGCCAAGGCGCTGAAAAGAATGTGCCGGGCTTAGTCGCCGCTCTTGTCGCCGCTCTCAGGGTGCAAGGGCGGCGTTTTCTTTTTGCACCGATCCCGTCTCACATAGCAACGCGGACTGCGTCCTTCGCTTAACATGAACTCTATGGCGGCCGCGGCCCAGCAGACGATGTATCTCCCGGAAATCCTGGCGCACACGCGCAAGGTCGTCGAGGAACGCAAAGCCGCGGCCGATTTGCACAAGCTGGAACGGCAGGCCGCGGCGCACGTGCCGCGTGGCTTTGCCTCCGCATTGCGAATGCGTGCGCTGCATGCGCCGGCAGTGATCGCCGAGCTCAAGAAAGCTTCGCCGTCAAAGGGGCTGATTCGCGCGGACTTCGATGCCGCATCGCTGGCACAGGAGATGCAGAAGGGTGGCGCTGCTGTTCTTTCGGTGCTCACCGACGAAAAGTTTTTTCAAGGCTCGCTGGAGAATCTTCGCCTGGCTTCCGCGGCGGTAGCGCTGCCCTGCCTGCGCAAGGATTTCATGGTCGATCCCTTTCAGCTGCTCGAAGCTCGCGCCAACGGCGCCGACGCGATTCTGCTCATCGTCGCGGCGCTGACCGATGAAGAGCTGCGCACGCTGCGCGAGGAGGCGCGACACCTTGCGCTCGACGTGCTTTGCGAGGTGCACGATGCCGAGGAGGTTGAACGCGCGCTCCCGCTGCAGTGCGAATGCATCGGCGTCAATAGCCGCGACCTGCGCACGTTCGAGGTCTCGCTCGATCGTGCTGCCGAGCTCGCCGCCATGTTGCCTGAGACATCGGTGCGCGTGGCGGAAAGCGGCATTCACACTCGCCAGGACATCCAGCGTCTGCGCAACGCAGGCTACGAGGCATTCCTGATCGGCGAATCCTTGATGAAGCAGCCGCGGCCGGGCGAGGCGCTCCAATCACTGCTCGCAACCGAGGCCTGATGTTCGTCAAGATCTGCGCCAATACAAACCTTGCCGACGCGCAGCTCGCTGCCGAGCTGGGCGCCGATGCCGTCGGGTTTGTCTTTTCGCCCAGCCGCCGACGCATGCTGCCCGCGCAGGTCGCGGAGATTACGCCGCACCTTCCCGGGAATGTGCTCACCGTCGGGGTGTTCTCAACGACGGATGCCAGCGAAATCATCCAGGCCGTGCGTACTGCCGGCCTGCAGGCCGCGCAGCTGCATCACGAACCCAACCCTGAGCTCATCGCGAAATTGAACGACGCCTTCGAGGGGTATGTTCGTCTGATACAGGTCGTTCCATTCAACGTGCATGCGGGCGACAACGCCGGCTTCGCTGCCGCGCTTGCGCGCACACTCACCACGCCGGGCCTCTACGCCGTGCTCATCGATGCCGCGCGGCGAGGCAAGTCAGGCGGGCTCGGTATGGCGTTTGACTGGCAGCTCGCCGCGCAGGAGATTCACCAGGCCTGCAACGCCGCGTCGACTGCAACCGGAAGAGATCTGCCGCCCATCATCGTCGCGGGCGGTCTGCACTCGCGCAATGTCGCCGCGGCCATCGACGTGTTGCAGCCGTGGGGCGTTGACGTTGCCAGCGGCGTCGAATCGGAGCCCGGCCGCAAAGATCCCACGCGCCTTCGTTTCTTTCTTGACGCTGTGCGCCACGCCGCCCCGCGCTGATCTCGCGTCTTTCCCCGTTGTCGCGTCATCTATTCATGCATGAGCTCTACACCCGCGCACCCGGGGTCCCCAGCGAATGGTTCTCGTTCGCACGGGTTGAACCCGCGCCTCTTCAGCCCTCTGCAGCAGAGATCGCTCACGCTTCCCAACCGCATCGTCGTCTCGCCGATGTGCCAGTACAGCTCTATCGACGGCCACGCGTCGGACTGGCATCTCGTGCATCTGGGCAGCCGCGCCATCGGCGGCGCCGGCGTGGTGATGACCGAAGCCGCGGCGGTCAGCCCGGAGGGCCGCATCACACCCAGCGATCTCGGCATCTACCGCGACGACCACATCCCGCAGCTCGCGCGCATCTCGCGCTTCCTCCGCGAACAAGGCAGCGTACCGGCAATTCAGCTGGCGCACGCCGGCCGCAAAGCCAGCATGACGAGGCCATGGGACACGCCGGCACACGCGCTCACCATCGCTGAGGGCGGATGGGAGAACGTCGTTGCTCCCTCGGCCGAGCGCTTTGCGCCTTATTATCCGCTGCCGCACGCGATGGACCGCACCGCCATGGATAAGGTGATCGCCGACTTCGCCGCCGCGACGAAACGCGCGGTTGCCGCGGGCTTTCTGCTCGCCGAAGTCCACGCCGCGCACGGCTATCTCGCCCATGAGTTTCTTTCGCCACTCTCCAACACGCGTACCGACGAGTACGGCGGCTCGCTCGAGAACCGCGCACGCTTCCCGCTCGAGATCGTCAGGGCCGTTCGCTCGGCTTTCCCAGAACATCTTCCCGTCTGGGTGCGCGTCTCGGCCGTCGACTGGGTGGAGGGCGGCCTGACCATCGAGGACTCCATCGCGTTCGCCAAACTGCTCAAGCAGGAAGGCATCGACCTTATCGACGTCTCCTCCGGCGGCAACGATCCGCGCCAGCAGATCGCCGTCGGAGCGGGCTATCAGGTTCCGTTCGCCGAGCGCATCCGCCGCGAGGCCGGCATCGAGGTCGGCGCAGTCGGAATGATCACGGAGCCCGAGCAGGCCGAAGCGATCCTCGCCGAAGGTAAAGCCGATCTCGTTCTGCTCGCGCGCGAGTTCCTGCGCCACCCCTACTGGCCCATTCACGCGGCAGAAAAGCTCGGCGTGTCGATCAGTTGGCCGGTGCAGTACGAGCGCGCCGCGCCCGGACGTGTGGATCGCCGCCATCCGCTGCCGACCGATTCGCTCGTTTGATCGATTGCCTCTCCGCTACCCTGTTCCTGAGAGCTTCACGATGCAGATTCGCGACGCCACCGCCGCCGACCTTCTCGAGATCAGGGACATCTACAACTCCATCGTGCTCGCCTCCACGGCCATCTACAACGACCGGCCCGTCACGCTGGAGGACCGCGAGACCTGGTGGCGCGCGCGTCTTGCGCAGAGCTGTCCCGTCCTCGTCGCGGCGGATGGCACTGGCGTCCTCGGCTACGCATCCTTTGGCGACTTCCGCCCGTGGCCGGGCTATCGCTTCACCGTCGAAGGCACCATCCACATTCGCGAAGGCGTGAGGGGGCAGGGAATCGGTTCGCGCCTGCTCGCGGAGCTCATCGCCCGCGCCCGTGCGCTCGGCAAACATGTCATGGTCGCCGGCGTCGATTCCGAAAACGCCGCCTCGCTGCACTTCCTCACCTCGCACGGCTTCGTTCCGGCCGGCGAGCTGCGCGAGGTCGGCTTCAAGTTCGGCAGATATTTGAACCTAAACTTCCTTCAGCTGTTCCTCAGCGCTCCCGGCGAACTGCCCGACCAGTCCGGAGAGCCCGAAACCTAAAGTTGAACTTGAAGGGGGTGTTAACTCTCTTGGTTCATCCGCCCTGCGCCTCGCCGTCGCTGCACCGTAAGTCGCAGAACGGGCAGAGGAACCGCCGAAACTACTGGCCCCCGCCCAAAGCCGGTCCTATACTTGGCTTCAAGCTTCGGCATCCGCACGCCTCTCCGGCGTCGCGGCTGCGTCTGCTTTGAGGGCATGCCCATGGGGACCCATCAGCCAATCCGCAAGACAGTTGCGCCCGAAATCCCGGACAAGCTGTACTTCCGCATCGGAGACGTCGCGCGGCTGTGCGAGGTTCCGGCTTACGTGCTCCGCTTCTGGGAGACGGAGTTCCCGCAGCTGAAGCCCAACAAGGGCGGCACCGGCCAGCGGCTCTATCGCAAGCGTGACGTCGAGATGGCCCTGCGCATCAAGAGCCTGCTCTACGATCAGGGCTACACCATCCCCGGAGCGCGGCAGGTCTTCAAGATTGAAGCCAAAGCCCGCGAAGCTGCCGTTCCCTTTGAAGCGCCGGCTCCTGTCCCCGTACCTTCTGCCGCCTCCGCGCCCGCGCTGGTGCCTGTGGACGGCGGTGCAGCGGCGCCGAACGCCGACCGCGCCAAGATTGAGTCTCGCTTGCATGCCCTGCGCGCCGAGATGCAGAGTCTGCTGACCATGCTGGGCAAGCCGCCTGCAGCGCAGGGCGGCGCCGAAGCGCCGGCACGCGCCAAACCGCTGCGCCCGCGGCTGGTGACGCCGGCTCCAGCGGCGAAACCGGCGACCAAGCCGGAGCCGGCTCGCCTGCGGCTCGCGCAGCGCGATCTCTTCGGGGATGGGCCTGACGCAGCCGAATGACCGCTGACTCCAGCGGCGCCCTCCGTCGCCCCAGTTCCTCACGCTTCCGGCTCTTCCGCACCTCGCACGGCCATACGGCCGGCTCGGCGGCCATGCTGCTCATGATGAGCTCGTTTCTCTCCGGGCTGCTGGCGCTGGTGCGCATCAAGTACGTCAACTTCCTCTTCGGCGCCGGCCCCGCACAGGACGCCTACCGCGCGGCGTTCAAGCTGCCCGATCTGCTCAGTTACTTCCTCACCGGCGGCGCCGTCGCCATCTCGCTCATCACTGTTCTCAATCGCTACCTCGTCGCTGAAGACGAGGAAGGCGCCGACCGCGCGCTCTCCGTCGTGCTGACCACGATGCTGGTCGTGCTGGTGGCCGGCGTCATCGTTGCGGAGTTCGCCGCGCCCTACTACGTCTGGTTTGCGAACAAGGGCTTCCGCCACGACCCGCTGCGCGCCGACCTCTGCACCTCGCTCACCCGCATCATTCTTCCCGCGCAGCTCTTCTTCTTCATCGGCAGCTGCATGAGTGCCCGCCTGCAGGTGCGCAAAATCTTTCTCTATCAGGCCGGCGTTCCCGTCATCTACAACGGCGGCATTATTGCGGGCGCATTCTTCCTGCATCGCCAGATGGGAATCTACTCGCTCGCGGTCGGCGTGCTGGCGGGCGTCATCTTCGGTTCCACGCTGCTGAACACGCTCGGCGCCTGGCGCATCGGCCTTCGGTACAGGCCTATCGTCGGCTTCAGAGATCCGGCATTTCTGGAGTGGTTCAAGCTCACGCTGCCGCTGATGATCGGCGTCTCGCTGGTCATGTTCGACGGCTACTTCCTGAACTACTTCGGTTCGCTGCGCGAAGGCGGCATCACGCTCATCGGCAATGCGAAGGATCTTTTCAACGCGCCGTTCAACGTCATCGGCCCGGCAGCCGGGGCCGCGTCCCTTCCATTCTTCGCGTCGCTCTATCAGCAGGGGCGCGCATTCGACTTCTCGAACTCCGTCAGTCGCTCCGTCTCGCGACTGTTCGCTGTCGGCATGCTCGTCTCCGCGTGGATGATTGCGCTCGCTCCCTGGCTGCTCGATCTCTTCCGCGGCGGACGCTTCAATCGTGCCGACACCGTCGAGACCACGCGCCTGTTCACGATTCTCTCCGTCACGCTGGCCATTTGGGCCGTGCAGGGCATCTACGCGCGATCGTTTTACGCCGCCAGCGACACGCGTACCCCAGCCATTACCGGCACGATCATTACGGTCGCTTCCATCCCTATGTACTGGAGCCTGTTTCGGGCTCTTGGCCTCGAAGGCCTGGCGTTCGCGTCCGACCTCGGCATCCTCGCGCAGACTGCGACGCTCGCCATCCTTCTGCACCGCAAACGGTTGGTGAATATGCGGCACCTGGAATTCGGCGAGTTGGGCAGGGCTCTCCTGGCGGCGCTCAGCGCTCTGCTGGCGGTTGGCGGGGTCATGCGCCTTATGCCGAAACCGTCTACGCATCTGCACGACCTGATCGTCATTCTCACCGGCAGCGTGGTGTGGATGCTCGCCGTGGGAGGCGTGCTCATGCTCAGCGGCTCGAAACTTCCGAAACAAGTCCTGCGCCTGCGTGGAGCGTAGCCCAAGAAAAATGCGCCGCGTGGAGTGGAGATCACGCGCGGCGCATATTACTTCGTAGTTCTTCTGCAGACTTCAACCGCTGTTGCACAAACCGCCAACTCTAATACGGGTTGCTGGCGTTGGCCGCGGCTCGATCTGCCGCGTCCTGTTTTTCGTTGGCCTTTCGCATGTCCTTGCTGTTGGCCAGCTTGGCTTCGGCCTTGTCCGCCTTCGCCTGTTTCTTATCCGCGTGTTCCTGCTTCTTCAGCTGGTGATGCGTCATCGGCTGGTACTGAGGCCCGGATGATGCCGTGGCGCTGGTTGTGGTCGTCGTCTCTGTCGTCGATTGCCGCGTCGTCTGCTGTTGCGCCATCGCCGGCAATGCGCCGATCGAGAGTGCGAGCGCAAGAATCGATGCACGTTCGAATTTCATGGGGTTCTGTCCTCCTCGTGCCTTAGACGGCAGGGGCAGAGGAGGCGTGGTCTCAAAGAAGCGCGAAATCAGCCTTCCTTCGCATCTTCATACTCTTCATGCCACTTCATCTGGATCGCCTCCAGAAGACTTTCGTTCGATTTTTGAGGATCTCCAACAAACCCGGGCAACTCCGTAATCCATTTGTGCATGTCGGTGAAACGCACCGTGTACGGGTCTACATCCGGAAACTTCTCCTGCAGCTGAATCGCAATCTCCAGCGTGTCGCTCCATTCGATCTCGCGCGCCATCGTTGCCTCCTGTCTTATCTTTCTACCAGCGTTCCTTCGCCGTGCACCGAGGCCGCGTGAACTTCGCGCTCCGCAGCTCTGCGGTTTCCGCCGTGCAGGATCGGGCGCTCCAGCCACCGCCACGACAGCTCCGAGTAGACGATACATCCCGTCGCTGCGACCAGCGCCGCCAGAGCGCGCGTATGCACATACCGGTTCGCGAGCAGCAGCATGCTCTCATGCACCAGATAGAACGAGTAGCTGATGCGCGCAATCCAGCGCAGCGGCGCGAGCCTGAGCACTTGCGTGTAACGCCCGCTCAACGCCCACAGCATCAGGCCCGACACGGCCACCAGCGAAATCTCGTACGTCAACACATTGGCCTTCATGCTGTTGCCATAGGTGCTGAAGCCGCCGACATATCGATTGAGCAGGAACATCGTTGGCGGCGTCAGCAGCGCAGGAATGATGCCGAGCCAGCCGTACCGCTGCACCTTGTCCGCCTTCGTGCGCCACAGAAACGTGATCAGCGAGCCCGATGCAAGGCAATCGAACCGGAAGATCGTGCCTTTATAGATCGTCCAGTGATACGTATCGAAAGCTTGATGCGCGAGCCACGGAGTGAACGCCGCGCGCAGCGCGGGAGCGATCAGAAGCCCGGCCACCAGAAGCTTCGGAAGACGCTTCGCACCCACGAAGAAGATGACAATCGGCCAGATCAGGTAAAACTGCTCTTCCACTCCCAGCGACCACAATGACGCCAGCGGAGCGTAGAACGGCTCTTTCCAGAAGTAGCCGACATAGTTCATCAGCCCGAAGTACAGATACCAATGGCGCATCCACCACGTGCCGAAGACGATCGAGACGAAGACCAGAATCAGGATGTACGGCGGCAGGATTCTACGCGCGCGGCGCTCATAAAACGTGCCAATATAGCGGCGAAAACTTTGCTTGGGCGTGTCCAGCAGAATCCCGGTAATCAGGAACCCAGACAGAACGAAGAACAGATCGACGCCGATCCACATCATCCGCAGGGGAAAGACCTCTGCGTGGCCGATAAAAACTGACAGGATCGCCAGTGCGCGAAGACCATCTAATTCGGGAATTCGTCGCGCCATCAGGCTGATTATAGATGCGCTGTCAGCGGCCTCTGCGGCGCCGAAACCCATCACGCACGGTAAAATAGAAGCAGCCGATGCCGACCGAAACGCCGAAAACCAAACCGAATCGAACCGCCGCCCGCCGCGCGAGCGCCGGCGGCAGAATGAATGCGCGGCGGCGCCTGCTCGCGGCCTCGCGCCGGCTGCGCGAGCTCAAGAGCATCGGATCGGCGCTGGCCGACACCGCACATCCCTACATGGCGCACATCGTCCCCATGCGCCGCTGCAATCTCGCCTGCACCTACTGCAACGAGTTCGATGACGTCTCCAAGCCCGTCGACATCGACGAGATGCGCCGCCGCATCGCCGAGCTCGGACGCCTCGGCACGTCGGTCATCACCATCTCCGGCGGCGAGCCGCTTCTCCACCCCGAGCTCGACGACGTGATCCGCGCCATCCGCAAGACCGGCGCCATCGCCGGCATGATCACCAACGGCTATCTGCTGATGCCAGACCGCATCCAGCGCCTCAACAAGGCCGGACTCGATCACATGCAGATCTCCATCGACAACGTCATGCCGGATGAGGTCTCGAAGAAGTCACTCAAGGTGCTCGACGCCAAGCTGCGCATGCTCGCCGAACACGCCGACTTTCACGTCAACATTAACTCCGTCGTCGGCGGAGGCATCTCTCACCCTGAGGACGCGCTCACCATCTCGAAGCGCGCGCTGGAGCTCGGTTTCAGCTCCACGATCGGCATCATTCACGACGGCAGCGGACAGCTGAAGCCGCTGGGCGAACGCGAGCGCAAAGTATGGGACGAGGTGCGGCGGATGACGCGGCGCAGCTACTCGCGCTTCAATCACTTTCAGGAAGCCATCGCCAACGGCCAGCCCAACGACTGGCGCTGCCGCGCGGGCTCGCGCTATCTCTACATCTGCGAGAACGGCTTGGTGCACTACTGCAGCCAGCAGCGCGGCTATCCGGGCACGCCTATCGCCGAGTACACGAAGGACCACGTGAAGCGCGAGTTCGTCACTGAGAAAAGCTGCGCGCCGAACTGCACGATCAGCTGCGTGCACCAGGTCAGCTACATCGACCACTGGCGCGCCCCGCAGCACGGCACCGTCACCCCGGGCGGCGCTGGCGAATCCGGCCTCGTGCAGATTCAGTAGCGCATATCGTCGACAATAAAAAGGCCGCTCTCTAGGGAGCGGCCTCGGCTTTCAGAGTCGTTCTGGCTATCGATGCGCCGCGGTGTGATGCGTCGCGGGCGCGCTCTCATTCACCCATTGCTTCGCCTGGTCGATCGCCTGATCCAGGTACGACACATCCTTCACCTGGATCCAGCGATGCGGCGTCACAACTACGATCGTCGGCGTGAACTGGAGGCCCAGCTTCTTGCCCAGGTTTACATCCGCCTCCACCTGGCGCTCCAGCTCGCCGGTCGGGTCCACAACGAACGGCATCTCCTTGCCGTGCGACGCGAAGAACTGCTTGGTGAACGCCATCAGGTCGTCCTGCGAGGCGATGCGGTACTGCGCGGCAAACACCTCGCGGCGGTACTCCGTCGCCAGCTCCGGCGAAATCTTGTCCTTGATATAGCGCGCGTAGATCGCAGCCTGATGGCTCCACATGTGGCCCGGAATCAGGAAGTCATACTCCACGAGCGGGATGTGATACTGCGCCACCGCGGCATGCACAAACGGAAACGCATGCGCGCACGCCGGACACTCCAGGTCTTCCCACTCCAGGATCGCAATCTTGTCGCCCGGAGGCGGCTTCAGCATCGACGTATCCGTGAAGTGGTCCACCTGGTTCGGTGGCAGCGAGGTCTGCGCCGCGGAAACGGCAACGAAGGAACCAAACAGGACGATGGCCAGAAGGCGGCGAAGACCGGAAGAACTCACGCGGAAGACCCTTTAGGAGCAAAGTGTTGCTCTGTCTCCATTGAACATCAAAGCGCCGCGCCGCGCCAATTCCGAACGCGTTTCCCTCCAACGCCGGTGCTATGCTCTGAAGCGAAGGAAAGTCGAAATGACGATCGCCCTCGCCGCCGTCCAACTTCTGCTGCTCGCCGTCCTCGTTGTCCTGCTGCTGCGTCGCCGCGAGGCCGCCGGAGGCATCCAGGTCTCCGCCGAACTTGGCGCGCAGTTCGCCCGTCTCGACGCACGCCTCGCCTCCGTCGACGAGCACCTGCGCAGCGCTCTCGCGCAACTCCGCGCCGACAGCACGGCCGAGGCTCGCCAGAGCCGCGAAGCCGCCGAGCGCTCCGCCGCAGCGTTGCGCACCGAAGTTCTGGGCAGCGTGCAATCCCTCGGCGACACCTTGCGGAACGGCCTCGACAGCTTTCGCCAGGACAACGCCCGCGCCTCCGAAACCCTGCGCTCGGCGGTGGAAGCGCAGCTCGGCGGCCTCACGCAGCGCTTCATGGGCTTCGCCAGCGACAACGCCAAGCAGCACGGCGAAAATCGCGACTCGCTCGAAAATCGCCTCACCGAGCTCGGCAATCAATATGCCGCACAGCAGGAAAAACTTCGCGCCTCCGTCGAAGATCGCCTCGAGCGCCTGAACCGCGCCAACTCCGAAAAGCTCGAAGAGATGCGCCAGACCGTCGATGAGAAGCTGCACGCCACGCTGCAGACGCGGCTCACCGAAAGCTTCGGCCAGGTCACCGACCAGCTGACGAAAGTCCACGCCGGCCTAGGCGAAATGAATACCCTCGCCGCCGGCGTCGGCGACCTCAAGAAGGTTCTCTCCAACGTCAAATCACGCGGCATCGTCGGCGAATACTTCCTCGGGCAGCAGCTGGAGCAGATGTTTTCAGCCGATCAGTACATCGCCAACGCGCGCATCAAACCCGGCACGCAGGAGTCCGTCGAGTTTGCGCTCAAGGTCCCGAACGGCCCCGACTCCACGGTGCTTCTGGCGCTCGATTCCAAGTTCCCGGTCGGCGATTGGGAACGCCTCGAAGAGGCCTACGAAACCGGCGACGAGGAAGATCGCCGCAAGGCCGGCATCGCCTTCGAGCGCTCCATCCGCACCGAAGCGAAGCGCATCTGCGACAAGTACATTGACCCGCCCAACACGCTTCCCTTCGCCATCATGTATCTGCCCACCGAGGCGCTCTACGCCGAGGTGATGCGCCGTCCCGGCCTCCACGCGGAAGTCCAGTCGCAATGCAACGTCGTCATCGCCGGCCCATCGGCGTTCACCATGATTCTGACCAGCTTCCAGCTTGTCTTCCGCACGCTCAAGTTCCAGAAGAACCTAAACCAGGTTTGGGAGGTCTTTCAGATTGCGCAGAAGGAGTTTGAAAAGTTTGGGGGTCTGATGGAAAAGGTGGAAGGGCAGGTCGGCACAGTCCAGCGTACGCTCAAAGAGATCAGCGGCAAGACGAAGACCGTCAATCGCGCCTTCCGCAACGCGTCCAAGCTGGAGGTCATCGAAACGACAAACGGCTCCGCCAGCGGGCTGCTGCCGCTGCTCGCTGCTGAAGAGGATGAATAGGGGTGGCTGGCGGTCGCCTCAGGCGATCCGCGGCTCGGGGATTTCTTTCGGCTAGACCGGCTGATTCAGCGCAGACTCGCGATGCACGCGGCGCCCGTTATCCCGGCAGAACATCTTGCTCCGGCACAGCGTACACTCCCACGGATACAGGCCAAGCATCGTCAGCAGCCGCACCTGCGTCCAACCTCTGCGGTTCACGCGCCGCACATGGTCTGAGCCGCATTGTTTACATGCTCTCTTGCTCAACGGATTCGACCTCCTCATACCTCCGGCACCCCCGTTGCAAGGGGGCGTTTCGTGGCCAATCCTAGGCGTGCCGGTCAGTATGGAGTAGAAGATTCAAGAGCAGAGCACCTGGTTAGATAGCTCCGCTCTTGGTACACGGAGAGATTCTGCTCCGCGGCTTCGTCCCGCTTCCATCCCACGACGGGGAAGCGGACATCACAGGAAGTTGCAGCAAAGCCACCGGACGGGTCAACCCAACCGCGAAGGCTCTCGCAAACCAAAGCGTTCCTTTACACGCAAACGGCGCCTCAGTATCCTTGCACACTGAGGCATTTGCAGCGGACGGTCGCCTAAAGCACTCGGTCCCGAGCTTTCAGAAGGAATCATAGGAGATTGAAACAATGGCAGCAGTTGATGAGAAGGTGAAACAGATTATCGTCGAGCAGCTTCAGGTGGATGAGGCTGAGGTGACCCCCGGTGCAAGCTTCCAGGAAGACCTCGGCGCTGATTCGCTCGACGTCGTCGAACTGGTCATGCAGTTCGAAGAGGCCTTCGACATCCAGATTCCGGATGAGGACGCGGAGAAGATCAAGACCGTCAAAGACGCTACCGACTACATCGAAAAGCACCAGAAGGAAAAGTAGCGCCTCATAAGGAACGTAACGAATGGAACAGCGACGCGTTGTCGTGACCGGCCTCGGCGCACTCTGCGGGGTCGGTAACACCGCGGCAGAGGTGTGGGAAGGACTGATGGCCGGCCGCAGCGGCATGGCCGAGATCACCGCCTTCGACCTCACCGGACATCCCGTCCGGTTTGCCGCCGAGGTGAAAAACTTTGATCCGCACCAGTTCGTGGAGAAGAAAGAAGCCCGCAAGATGGGCCGCTTCATCCACTTCGCGCTGGCTGCGTCCGATGAGGCGATGAAGCACTCCGGCCTCGAGGTCACGCCCGAGGTCGCCGACAACGTCGGCGTGCACATCGGCTCCGGCATCGGCGGATTCGACGTCATCGAGCGCGAGCACACCAACCTGATGAATGGCGGACCGCGCAAGATCTCGCCGTTCTTCATTCCGGCGTCCATCGTCAACCTCGCCGCCGGGCACGTCTCTATCAAGTACGGAGCGAAAGGGCCGAACGAGGCCACGGCGACCGCCTGCACCACCTCCGCGCACTCCATTGGCGATGCGTTTCGCATCATCCAGCGCGGTGACGCCGATGCGATGATCGCCGGCGGCGCGGAAGGCGCGATCACGCCCATGGGCGTCGGCGGCTTTGCGGCCATGAAGGCGCTTTCCACGCGCAACGACGATCCCACCCACGCGTCCCGCCCCTTCGACAAGGACCGCGACGGCTTCGTCGTCGGCGAAGGCGCAGGCATCCTCATCCTCGAAGAGCTCGAGTTCGCCCAACGCCGCGGCGCGAATATCCTCGCCGAGATCATCGGCTACGGCATGTCCGCCGACGCCTTCCACATGACCGGCATGGCGCCCGAAGGCGAAGGATGCTCGCGCTCCATGCGCCACGCACTCAAAGTCGCCGGCATCAGCCCCGACAAGATCGACTACGTCAACGCCCACGCCACGTCCACTCCGCTCGGCGATGCCCTGGAGTCCAAGGCCATCGAAAACGTCTTCGGCGAGCGCGCGATTAACCACACGCTCCTCGTAAGCTCGACCAAGTCGATGACCGGCCATCTGCTCGGCGGCGCCGGCGGCCTCGAAGCCGTCATTACCATCCTCGCGATGCAGCACCAGATCGCGCCGCCCACCATGAATCTCGAAAACGTCGACCCCGCCTGCCGCCTGAACTACGTCGCCAACAAGGCGCAGCCCGCGAAGATCGACTACGCACTCTCCAATAGCTTTGGCTTCGGCGGCACCAACGGCTCGCTCATCTTCCGCCGCTGGGGCGCGGAGTAGGCCTCCCCGCCTTCGCTCCACCCGCCGTCTGCCGCTCTTGAAGCGCGCGCAGTCGCTCGCTTACCTTCCGCTCCAGCCCCATCGCGTCGAACGGCGCGCGCACCTTCGCGTCGTTGTCGAAGTACACATAGACATCGCGCATGCAGGCCTCCGGCTCCGCCTCGCACGCATAGCGGCCCTCCGCGCGCCCGCCCAGCGCCCACGCCGCCACGCGCTCCGCCCAGGTCTCCAGCGCATCCTCCTCGTACCCGCTCGCATACAGCTCCTCCGACCCATGCAGCCGGCAGTACACAAACTTCGCCGTCACATCGAAAAGCAGCGGCCATGACACCGTATCCGCGACCACCAGCGCCACGTCATGCTCGCGCAGCAGCCCGACAAACTCCTCGCACGCGAAGCTCTCATCGCGAATCTCCACCGCATGCCGGATCGCGCGCCGCTCCGGCACACCCTCCGCCACCTCAATCGCGGCCCGGCCCTTCACGCGATGATCGTGCCGTCGCGCCAGCTCTGCGGCCTGCCCATGCGTGCGCGGAAGCATCTCAAAAAAATTCGCGAACCTCTCCCGCTCGTACCGAACCTGCGGCGGAAACTGCCACAGAATCGGCCCCAGCTTCCTCCCTAGTTCCAGCAATCCGCTCGCAAAAAAGTTCGCCAGCGCCTGCTCCGCATTGCGCAGCTTCAGCATGTGAGTCACAAACCGCGAGCCCTTCACCGCGAACAAAAAATCCTGAGGCGTCGCCGCGCTCCAGTCGCGAAAGTACTGCGGCTTCTGCAGCGAGTAGAATGTGCCGTTGATCTCGACGGTCGAAAATCGTGTCGCTGCAAACTCCAGCTCGCGCCGTTGCGGCAGTCCCGGCGGATAGAACACGCCGCGCCATCCCGCGTATCTCCATCCCGAGATACCGATCCGCACCCTGCCCGCCTTCGCCTGTTGTGCCTTCGTCCGCTCCAATTTCATCGCACCATCACTCAACCGCAACCGCTCGAACCAGCCGGAGCATCTGAAGCCAATATGGACCACGCGAAATACGCTGCGAAGCCGCTACTGAACACTCCCATCGTCGTCCAGCCCAACACTACGATTCAAATCGACGGCCTTGAGATTCCCGCCGAGATCGGCGAGCCGCTCATCGCGGCCATCAATCGCGCCATGGCCGCGCAGCAGCGGACGTTTCCTCAGGTCTGCTATCTGCCGCCCATGGGCGCCATCGGCTCCTGCGACACCTGCATGGTCCAGCTCAACGGCGAACTCGCGCGCGCCTGCGAAGCCCGCGTCGCCGCAGGCCAGCAAGTCCTCACCCGCTCGGACCGCGCCGACGTCGCCCAGCGCGACGCCTTCGACCGCATCCTCCATCATCACGATCTCTACTGCACCGTCTGCGACAACAACAACGGCAACTGCACCATCCACAACACCACCAAAGAGCTCGCCGTAAAACACCAGGTCCGCAAGTTCGAGCACCGTCCCTACCCGCAGGACCACTCCAATCCCTTCTATCGCTACGACCCCGATCAGTGCATCCTCTGTGGACGCTGTGTGGAAGCCTGCCAGAACGTGCAGGTCAACGAGACCCTGACCATCGACTGGGAGCGCGAAATTCCGCGCGTCCTATGGGACGGCACCGAGCAGATCGCCGGCTCCTCCTGCGTCTCCTGCGGCCACTGCGTCACCGTCTGCCCATGCAACGCGCTCATGGAAAAAGGCATGTTCGGCGAGGCCGGCTATCTCACCTCGCTTCCGCCCAAAGTCCTCGACGAGATGATCGAAGCCGTCAAAGGCGTCGAACCCTCCACCGGCTTCCAGCCCATCCTCGCGCTCTCCGAGATCGAATCCGAGATGCGCCACCAGCGCATCAAGCGCACCAAAACTGTCTGCACCTACTGCGGCGTCGGCTGCTCGTTCGATATCTGGACGCACGATCGCGACATCCTCAAAGTCGAGCCGGCGCACGGCCCCGCCAACGGCATCTCCACCTGCGTCAAGGGCAAGTTCGGCTGGGACTTCGTCAACTCACCCGACCGCCTGCGCAAGCCGCTCAAGCGCGTCCAGCTCCCCAGCGGCCAATCGACGTTCGAAGAGATCGAATGGGACGAAGCCATCCAACTCGTCGCCGACAAATTCACGAAGATCAAGAAGGAACACGGCCCCGACGCGCTCGGCTTCATCGCCTCATCGAAGTGCTCCAACGAGGAAAGTTATCTCATCCAGAAGCTCGCCCGCGCCGTCATCGGCACCAACAACATCGACAACTGCTCGCGCTACTGCCAGACGCCCGCCAGCAAAGGTCTCTCGCGCACCGTCGGCTACGGCGGCGACTCCGGCTCCATCGCCGACATCGAGATTGCCGACCTCGTCATCATCGTCGGCTCCAACACCTCGGAGTCGCATCCCGTGCTCGCCACCCGCGTGAAGCGCTCGCACAAGCATCGCGGGCAGCGCCTCATCGTCAGCGATCTTCGCCTGCATGAGATGGCCGAGCGCGCCGACATCCACCTGAAGCCCAATCCTTCCACCGACGAGGTATGGATCCAGGCCGTCACCAAACACCTCATCGACACCGGCCGCCACAACCAAGCCTTCGTCGACCGCTGGGTCGAAAAGTTCGACGAGTTCAAACAATCGCTCGAGCCCTACACGCTCGAGCACGCCGAGCAGGTCACCGGCATTCCTGTTGCAACGCTCCAACAGGTCGCCGACGAGATCGCCCGCGCCGAGCGCGTCTGCGTCCTCTGGGCCATGGGAGTCACCCAGCACTGCGGCGGTTCGGACACCTCAACCTCCATCTGCAATCTCCTGCTCGCCACCGGCAACTTCAAGCGCCGCGGCACCGGCGCGTATCCCCTGCGCGGCCACAACAACGTGCAGGGATGCAGCGACTTCGGCTCCATGCCCGACGTCTACTCCGGCTACCAGAAGATCGACAACGAAAACATTCGCGCCAAGTTCGAGGCCGCCTGGGGCGTCACGTTGCCCACCACCACCGGCCTCGACAACCGCATGATGATCGAGGCCATCCACCAGGGCAAACTCAAGTCGCTCTACATCACCGGCGAAGACACCATCACCTCCGACTCCAACGCCAACGATGTCGCCGACGCCTTCTCGAAGCTGGACTTCATGGTTGTGCAGGACATCTTCTTCTCCGAGACCTGCAAGTTCGCCGACCTTGTCCTTCCCGCCTGCCCATCGCTCGAAAAAGAAGGCACGTTCGTCAATACCGAACGCCGCATCCAGCGCTTCTACCAGGCGCTCGAGCCGCTCGGCCACTCCAAGGCCGATTGGCAGATCTATCAGCTCATCGCACAGAAGCTCGGCGGCGCCGGAGGCTGGGACTACAAGCATCCGTCGGACGTGATGAAAGAGATCGCCGCCCTCACTCCTACGCTCAGTGGCGTAAGCTACGATCGCCTCGAAGGCTACAAGAGCCTGCAATGGCCCGTCGCCGTCGATGGCTCGGATGAGCCCTGCCTCTACCTCGGCGAGACCACCTTCCCGTTCCCCGACGGCAAAGCCCGATTCCATCCGCTCGAGTACATTCCGCCCAGCGAAGAGCGCAATGAGACCTACGACCTGCACGTGAACAACGGCCGCCTGCTCGAGCACTTCGAGCAGGGCAACCTCAGCTATCGCGTGCCCGGCATCAAGGAGATGACGCCGGAGGTCTTTCTGGAGGTCTCGCACGAGCTGGCCCGCGAACGCGGCCTCGAATCCGGCCAATACGTCCAGCTGGAAAACCCGTACGGTCAGGTACGCGTGCAGGTGCTGGTCACGCATCGCGTCCAGGGCAAGCAGATGTACATGCCTCTTAACTCCACACAGGAGCCCGTCAACAAGCTCACTAGCTCGCACCTGGACCGCGCCACTCACACGCCGGCTTACAAAGAGCTCGCCGTGAAGATGACCATCCTTCCCGAGAAAGGCCCGTCGCCGCTGCCGCGCGAAAACTTCCGTTTCGGCACGCGCACGCCGCAGGACGGCGTCGACGTCGATGCCCTGCGCGCCCGCGCCGACTACCATGTTCCCGGCAGCCGTCCCCAGGACAAACTCGTTCAAATCGAAACGATGCGGCCAACCTAAGCAGCGAGGAGTGAACAGTGAGTAGTGAATAACGCAAAAGACAAGAGCGAAAGCTGTTTCGCAATCAGTTTTGAGCTAGCGAACTAGAGGCTTTATTCACTACTCACGACTCACTTTTCACTACTCACTATTCACTACTCACTATTCACATCCCCACACTCACTCCCCACCAGGAGCTTCCTCATGGCCAACCCAATCACCTTCAAGCCCCAGCCCGTCGATCCGCAGAAAGAGCTCATGCGCCGCGTGGAAGAAGCCCCGCGGGAGCACGCCGAAGCTCTGCTCTCCGCCTGGGACCTCCTTGAGACGGCGCATCAGAAGGGCGCGCTCGACCTTGTGCAGGGACTCATCGGCGGCCGCGACATCATTGCCGGCAAGTTGGCCGAGGCGGCCAACTCGCCCGACGGCATCAACGCCGTTCGCAACCTCATCGCGCTCAGCCGCATCGTCGCCTCGCTTGACCCCGACATGCTCTACAAGGTCAGCCGCGCGCTCGACCGCAACCCGCCTCGCGTCCGCTCGGCCGAGGAAAAGCCGCCCAGTCTGCTCTCGCTCTTCCGTCAGTTCCGCGCCGAGGACACCCGCCGCGGCCTCGCCTACGGCCTCGATCTCCTCGCCGTTATCGGCGCCGCGACGCGCGAACCGTAGGCTCCCACGCCGCGCGGGCGCATTTACGAGTGCAACTCCCTATGGAGAGTAAGTCCTTTTGTATCAATACTTTGCAGTTACAATCCTCGTCAGAGTCTTGAAAACAACGACTTTAGCGGCGGATCAGCTTTCGGGTCCACCGCTAAGTCTATTTTGCTCAAGACTTTGCACAAAGCAGCCGGGGGGAGGGGTAGATCTCCGCACCCCGGCCCGTAATCAGACCGCGGCCGCCGCCTCCGTCTCGACCCTCGGTTTTACCTCGGCTCCCAAAAGCTCGATCGACCGCAGCATCTTCTCGTGCGCCAGCGGCCCTCCCGACATCATCAGGCTCACCTGCGATACGCCGCCGAGTACGTCATTGATATGCCGCATCTTAGCGGCCGCCGTCTCCGGCGATCCGACCACAAATGCCCCGCTTGGTCCGCGCTGCGCATCGAATGCGGCCCGCGTCATCGGTCCCCATCCGCGCTCCTTGCCGATGCGGCTGAACGTATGCGAGTACGCCGGCCACAACTCATCCGCAGCCTGCTGGTCCGTTTCCGCGACGTAGCCGATCGAGTGCACCGCCACATCCAGCGACGCCGGCGCATGGCCCGCGCGGCGTCCCGCCTCGCGATAGAGGTCCACCAGCGGACGAAACCGGTGCGGCTCCCCGCCGATGATCGCCACCGTCAGCGGCAGCCCCAGCATCCCGGCGCGGACGAACGAGTTCGGCGTCCCTCCGACACCCAGCCGGATCGGCAGCACCGCCTGCACCGGCCGGGGCCACACCCCCTGCCCGCTCAACGACGGCCGATGCTTCCCCTCCCATTGCACGCGCACCTCGTCGCGCAGCTGCAACAGCAGGTCGAGCTTTTCTGCGAAGAGCTCGTCGTAGTTTTTCAGGTCATAGCCGAACAGCGGGTACGACTCGATAAATGATCCCCGCCCAACAATGATTTCGGCACGGCCGTTCGAGATGAGATCCAGCGTCGCAAAGTCCTGAAAGACGCGCACCGGATCATCCGAGCTCAGCACGGTCACCGCGCTGGTAAGCCGAATCTTCTCCGTGCGTGCGGCAGCAGCCGCCAGCAGCACAGCGGGCGAGCTGGCCACGTACTCCTCGCGATGGTGCTCGCCGATGCCGTAGCTGTCGAGGCCAACCCGGTCAGCAAGTTCGACCTCTTCCAGGAGTTGCGCGACGCGATCACGGCCCTGCTCTCCGGGTGCCCGGCCGTCGGCCAGCATCTCGACGAAGCTATCAATTCCAATTCGCATAACTTTCTCTCCCCGATTCCATCCGTATCAAGTATATTGATGTCAATAGGTATTGAAACGATGCAGAATGCAACGAAAGTCAGCAAGGAAGAGAAGTCTCAGAAGCAGCTAAAACCGGCCAAGTCAAAGCAGCCAAAGGGCGATGCGACCGGAAAACAGGAAAAGTCAGACAAGGTCTCGGGCACGCAGCTTTGGCTTGTGCTCATCAAGGCGTATCACTCGCTGCTCGGCTTCACGGAGCACACGCTGAAAGACAGCGGCCTGGGCGAGTCCGAGTTCCGGATCCTCGAAGCCCTGCTGCACAAGGGACCGATGCCCGTAAACACGATTGGCCCCAAGGTCTTTCTCACGCCGGGATCGATCTCGGTTGCGGTCGACCGATTGCTGAAGCGAGGCCTGGTGACCCGCACCAACAGCTCCGACGATCGCCGCGTTCGCGTCGTGGACCTGACGCCCGCGGGCCGCAAGCTGATCGAGCAGGTCTTCGCGTCGCACGCGCGCCAGGTCGACCGTCTCGCCGATGTGCTCAGCGCGAAAGAGCGCCGGCAGGTCGCACGCGGACTGAAGGCGTTCGGCAAGGCTGCTGCGCACAGCGGCTCCTAAGCACACGATCTATCTATTCAGGCGTGTTCCAATAGCAGAGAAGGAACACTACCCGAAAATGGCTCTTAACTGTGGAATCGTAGGGCTGCCGAATGTCGGCAAGTCCACCATCTTCAACGCGCTCACGGCTGCCAAGGCGCAGGCAGCAAACTATCCCTTCTGCACGATTGATCCCAACGTCGGCATCGTCAGCGTGCCCGACGAGCGGCTGGACCGGATCGCTGCCATCTTCAAACCGAAGTCGCTGGTCCCGACCACGATGGAGTTTATCGATATCGCGGGCCTGGTCGCCGGCGCGAGCAAGGGTGAGGGTCTCGGGAATCAGTTTCTCGGACACATTCGCGCGACCGACGCGATCGCTCATGTTGTGCGCTGCTTCGACGACGCCGAGGTGGTGCATGTCGCGGGCGGCGTGAATCCGCTTTCGGATATTGATGTGATCAACACCGAGCTGATGCTCGCGGACCTTGATACGGTCGAGAAGCGCTCGCAGCGCCTCGAAAAGCTCGCCAAGAACTCGACGGATCCAAAGATCAAGAGTGAAGTTTCCGGAGTGGCGAAGCTAAAGGCGGCGCTCGAAGCAGGCAAGCCTGCCCGCTCTGCCGACCTTACCGAGGATGAACGTGCCGCCACGCGCGATCTGCAGCTCATCACGGCGAAGCCGATGCTTTACGTCGCCAATGTAGACGACGCCTCGCTTGTCAGCGGCAACACGTACACCGCGCAGGTAGAGCAGCGCGCCACGGAGGAGGGCTCGCAGGTGGTCCGGATCTGCGGTGCGATGGAAGCGGAGATTGCGCTTCTCGATCCGGAGGAACGCACGGAGTTTCTGGCTGATCTTGGGCTCACAGAGCCGGGACTGAATCGCCTGATTCATGCGGGCTATCGGCTGCTCGACCTGATCACCTACTTCACGGCCGGCCCGGATGAGTGCCGCGCGTGGACGATCCGCCGTGGGACGAAGGCTCCCGGCGCAGCGGGTGTCATCCATTCGGACTTCGAGCGCGGCTTTATCCGGGCCGAGGCCTATAACTGCGAAGACCTGTTCCGGCTGGGCTCGGAGCAGGCCATTAAAGAGGCCGGGCTGATGCGATCGGAAGGCAAGGAGTACGTGGTGAAGGACGGCGACGTGCTCTTCTTCAAATTCAACGTTTGATGGGGCGCCGGTTCACGGCGTGGCGGCTAGAGGCGTCCCTGCCACAACCCGCTCCAGCTCTCCGCGACGACGACGCTATTGCCGGGATTGCGTGGGTCGTAGCGCACTTGCAGCGGTTGGTCGAGCCGCCATCCGGTCACTCGTTCGGGAAGCTTGGAGACATCCTGGGCGCAGTCGTAGGTGACGCCGGCCAGACGATAACTATAGATCAGGACTTCGGGCGAGACGTCCGTCGTTTCTTCGCCGCCCAGCGTTCTTGCGTCAATCAGCACGCCGTCTGTGATGCGTCCAGCGGTTGCCAGCTTATCGCGGCGACGACGCTCGAGCTCCTCAGCTGACGGTCTGCGGGAGCGAGCGTACAGCCAGCTCGCCATGGCGACGACCGTGATTCCCGCGGTGACACCGCCCGCCAGTCGCGGATTAAGTCCGTGCAGCAGGTGCGTCATGTGCTGAATCGAGGGCCTCACGGGAGATGTGATGAGCATAGCGCAGGCAGCGGCTGCAAAAGCAACGCCAAGTGCGGAGAGAGGAACCAGTCGTGGTGCAGCGATATACTTCAGGTTGCTCATGGGACGAACTACCGTTACAGAATCGCGTCGCCTGCCTCGCTCCGGCAATCACCCAACCGTGTCGCGCCGGATGACACCACAGCCCCTTGACCTGGGAGGCGGCCGTCGTGTTCGGTCGACGACCGTTTTATGCGTTCGCCGCGGCAGCTCGATGGTGATGGCGGCGGACGGCCAGGTCACGCTGGGCTCAACCGTGATGAAGCACTCCGCGCGCAAAATCCGCAAGCTTTATAACGACAAGGTGCTCGCGGGATTTGCGGGATCGACGGCAGATGCGTTTTCATTGTTCACGCGCTTTGAGGCGAAGCTGGAGCAGTACAGCGGCAATCTTGGACGCTCTGCCGTGGAACTCGCCAAGGATTGGCGCACGGACAAGCTTCTCCGCCAGCTCCAAGCGCTGCTCATCGTCGCGGATGGCAAGCAGATGTTTGTCCTCTCCGGCGATGGCGATGTTATTGAGCCGGACCCAATCGCTGACGGAGTGATCGCCACCATTGGCTCGGGCGGCAGCTTCGCGCTCGCCGCGGCTACGGCGCTGATGGAGAATACGAATCTTGCCGCGCGCGAGATCGTCGAACGCTCCATGAAGATCGCCGCGGATATCTGCATCTATTCCAATCAGAGCGTGGTGATCGAAGAGATTAACGCCGCATAGCGACAGGACAGCAACATCAATGGCCATCTACCTTCCCGGCACCGCAGAAGATCAGCCGCTCTCGCTGGAAGAGCTCACGCCTCGCGAGACCGTTGCCGAGCTGGACAAGTACGTTGTTGGACAGGCTGCGGCCAAACGCGCGGTGGCAATCGCGCTGCGCAATCGGACGCGGCGGCAGAAGCTGGCGCCGGAGCTGGCCGAGGAGATCATGCCGAAGAACATCCTCATGATCGGCTCGACGGGCGTAGGAAAGACGGAGATTGCGCGTCGGCTGGCGAAGCTGACGAATTCGCCGTTCCTCAAGGTAGAGGCCTCGAAGTTCACCGAGGTTGGCTACGTTGGCCGCGACGTCGAGTCGATCGTGCGGGATCTGGTCGAGGTCGCCATCGACATGGTGCGCGAGGAAAAGCTCGAGGAGATCGAGGATCGAGCGGAGCTTGCAGCCGAGGATCGGCTGCTCGAGATGCTGCTGCAGCAGAACGCTGGAGCCGACGCTGCTTTGGAGACTCAGCCACATGCCGCTTTCATCGCCGGACAGGAGGGCGTGGAGGACGCGCGGCCGATAGTCACGCTGCCGCCGGCAGAGACCGATCGCAGCCGTGAGCGCGAGCGGCTGCGCCAGCAGTTCCGCGAAGGCCGCCTGGATGACCGGCTTGTTGAGCTAGAGACGCGCGATCGCAATCAGCCGCAGATCGAAATCCTTTCCAACCAGCCGCCGGAAGAGATCGAAAATAATGGCCTGCGTGACATGCTCTCCGGCCTGCTCTCGCAGCGTACGCGCAAACGCAAGCTCAAGATCGCCGAGGCCTTCGATTACCTGGTGCAGGAGGAAGAGTCGCGACTGCTGGACATGGACCAGGTGACGCGCGTCGCCGTGGAGCGCGTCGAAGACTCCGGCATTGTTTTCCTCGACGAGGTCGATAAGATCGCAGGGCGCGAGGGTGGGCACGGACCGGATATTTCGCGAGAGGGCGTGCAGCGCGACATTCTTCCGATCGTGGAAGGCACGACCGTCAACACAAAGTACGGATTCGTGGCGACCGATCACATCCTGTTTATTGCGGCCGGGGCATTTCATGTTTCGAAGCCATCGGACCTGATCCCGGAGTTGCAGGGCCGCTTTCCCATCCGCGTCGAGCTGAAGCCGCTCACGGTCGAGGACTTCCTTCGCATCCTGACCGAGCCGCGTGCGTCACTGGTCAAGCAGTCGATCGCGCTGCTCGAAACCGAAGGGCTGAAGCTGGAGTTCGCGCCTGAGGCGCTGGAGGAGATGGCGCGTTTTGCGTTCCAGGTGAACGAGAGCACGGAGAACATCGGCGCGCGTCGACTGCACACGATCATGGAAAAGGTCCTCGACGAGATCAGCTTCCATGCGCCAGATCTCGTGAAGCCACCGGACGCTGTGAACGTGACGCCCGTCGAGAAACAGCCTAATCTGCCGACATTGCACGAGCGGACGAACGACAAGGGCGCCGCTGAGAAGGTCCTCACGGTGACCCGCGAGTACGTCCAGCAACAGGTCGCGAGCATCGTGAAGAACCAGGACCTGAGCCGTTACATCCTGTAGTCCGGCGCGAGGCTTTCCAGCGCGGCCAAGGTATCCTTAATCAAGCACCTGGAGCGCTTGATGTCCCTGCCGCGCCTGCGCAAGCTACTGATCGCGTACCTGCTGCTGTTGGTTCCGATTGGGTGGCTGGCGACAAAATATCAGCCTTACCTGCTGGACGGTGATGCGGTCTCCTACATGGACATCGCCGACCTGCTGCACGCGCATCGCTGGGCGGGAGCGGTCAACGGCTACTGGCATCCGCTCTATCCTGCCGTGCTGGCGTGTGCGCAGGCTATCTTTCATCCGACGCGCTGGGACGAAATTCCTGCTTACCACTTCGCGAATTATGCGATCTATCTCTTCGAGCTCGTCGCGATTGTGGTGTTCGCGCGCGCGGTCGATCGTTTGCGTGCTCGCACGAGCGCGGTAGTGACGCAACCACTGGTTTCGCGCAGTGCGCTGACGTTCCTTGGACTCGCGCTTGTGGTGATTGCCGCTCAACGCGAGCTGGCGATCGGATTCGTGCGGCCGGATGCTCTGCTGCAGGCCCTGATGCTGCTTGCCTTCGCGATGCTTATGCAATCGTTTGCGACGGAAAGTCTCGTCTATGCGCCGCTGATGGGTCTCTTCTTCGGGCTGGCCTATTTGACGAAGTCATTCGCATTTGTCGTTGCGTTGCTGTCGATTGCGGTGATGTTCGTCTTTCAACTCTGGCTGCAGCGCCGCGCGCTCGTTCGTGTTTTGGCAAACACGGTCTTTGCGCTGCTCGTCTTCGGAGCGGTTGCCGGGCCGTACATCGCGGCGCTCTCGCATCAAAAGCACCGCTTCGATTTCGGTGATTCCGGCGCTCTGAACTATGCGTGGTATGCGGGGGGCGTCGAGAAGATGCATCTCGAGCCATCCATGACTTCGAGCTTCGGGCCCGCAACCGTTCATCTGATTCATCCGGAGAAGCAGCTTCTCACCGCGCCGGGCATCTACAGCTACCGCGCCGAGCCTTACGGGACCTATCCTGACTGGTTCGACACCACGTACTTCAACGAGCGTGTCATCCCGCATCTGAATCCACCGGTGTTGATGAAGCGGGACGCGCGCAATGCTGTGCTTGTTGTCCGCTATCTGTTCAATCATCCGGAGGCATGGATCCTTCTGTTGCTCCTGATCGCCTTTGGCGGACGTCTCCGCTTCGGCAATTGGCGCCGCGACAACTTCTGGCTGCCGATGATCCTGCTCGGCCTTGCCATGTGGATTCTCTACGCGATCGTCAACGTGGAAGAGCGCTACGTGACGCTGGCCTATATTGTTATCGTGCTACCGGTCTTTGGTACGCTGCGCGCGCCGCAGCCGGAGGCCGATGAGTTCGGGGTCACACCATCCTCCTGGCTGCCCAGCGCGACGACAGCAATGATTGTGCTGCTTGCGTTTCTCGCTGCGGGCGAAAGTCTGCGCATCACATTCGATGAGCGCCGCGACGAGACGCCGTTGCCGCACCCGTGGTACGACCCGGAGATGTTCGAAGCGGCGCATGCGCTGCAAACTCTTGGCATCAAGCCCGGTGACGAGGTCGCGTGCATGGGCTACTATGCGTGCCTGAACCACGACTACTGGGCGCGGCTCGACGGCGTGCGCATTCTGACGGAGATCTACAATCCGAACGGCCATCTCTTCCAGCAGTGGGCCGGACTGCCGAATCGCACGCAGGTGCTGGACATCCTACGCGCCCAGAACGCGAAGGTCCTGGTTGCCCAGTTTGAACCGGGGGCGATCGCTCGCGACTCCGAAGCCGGACGAGGTTGGATTCGCCTTGATGGCACCGACCTTTACGCCTATCCGCTTACACTTCGCGATACTCTGACAGCAGGTGCAACCACCACATCGTCAATGCCCGCAACGCTGCCTTGGAACACGACGCGCCAGGGAGGTCCATGAGCGCCAACGCTCCGTTCACTGAAGCTCCTGTAGAGCTCACCATCGTCATGCCGTGCCTTAACGAGGCCGAGACACTTGCCACCTGCATCGACAAGGCAAGCGCGGCGTTGCGCGACAACGGTATCGCGGGCGAAGTCGTGGTTGCAGACAATGGATCGACGGACGGCTCGCAGCAGATTGCCGCGGAGCATGGAGCACGCGTGGTTCCGGTGCCGATACGCGGCTACGGTGCGGCGCTCAACGCAGGCGTCCTTTCGGCGCGCGGCGAATATGTGCTGATGGCCGATGCCGACGACAGCTACGACTTCGCACACGCGCCGCGCTTTCTCGAGCAACTGCGCAGCGGCGCGGACCTCGTCATGGGCAACCGATTCCGCGGGGGCATCGGTCCCGGCGCCATGCCGCCGCTGCATAGATATCTCGGCAACCCCGTGCTCAGCTTCCTTGGCCGCTGGCTGTTTCGCACGCCAATCGGGGACTTCCACTGCGGTATCCGCGCCTTTTCCGTCGACGCCTACAAACGGCTTGACCTGCGCACAACAGGCATGGAGTTTGCCAGCGAGATGGTTGTTAAGTCCGCGCTGCTGGGCCAGCGCATGGTTGAGGTACCGACCACGCTAAAGAAAGACGGCCGCAGCCGCCCGCCGCATCTGCGCACGTGGCGCGATGGCTGGCGTCATCTGCGTTTTCTGCTGATGTACTCGCCGCGCTGGCTGTTCCTTATCCCCGGTCTTGCGTTGATGATCCTCGGCTTCGCGCTGATGGTGTGGCTGCTGCCGGCGGAGCGTCCGCTGGGCCACGTCAACCTCGGCGTCGATACGCTCGCCTATGCCGCCGCGGCGATTCTGCTCGGCTTTCAGCTTGTCTTCTTCGGCGTGGCTGCCAAGGTCTTCGCTACCACGGAAGGGCTGCTGCCGGAAGATCCGAGCTTCGATCGCTGGTTTCGCTATATCACGCTTGAAACCGGACTGGTCGCGGGCGTGGTGCTGTTGTTGCTTGGGCTCGGCATCGCGATTTCGTCTGTCGTCTCGTGGGCACACGCCGGTTATGGTCCGTTGCCGCCGGTCGAGATGATGCGGCACACGCTGCCCGCGATGCTCTGCCTGATGCTTGGCACCGAGGTGTGCTTTGCCAGCTTCTTTTTGAGTCTCCTGGGGTTGCGGAGGCGCTGATGGCTTCAACAAAAGACAAAGGCCGCTCCAGCGAGCGGCCTTTGTCTTGCTGATCCGCGAATCTACACCTTTGCCAGCTCGCCGACCCGCTTTGCGAGCATCTTCTCCAGATCTTCCAGCGCCTTCGAGAAGCCCTCGATGCCTTCCTTCAGCTTGTCGTTGGCCATCTTGTTCTCGGTGTGCATCTTGTCGAAGGTCGCCTTATCCACGGTGATCTTCTTGATGTCCAGCTTCTTCGACGATTCAACATCCAGCTTGCGGGGCAGCGTGCCTTCGGTGTCCTGCAGCTCCTCGAGCAGCTTGGGTGCGATGGTCAACAGGTCGCAGCCGGCCAGTTCCTTGATCTCTTCGGAGTTGCGGAAGCTGGCACCCATCACGACTGTCTTGTAATCGAACTTCTTGTAGTAGTGATAGATCTCTGTCACGGACTGCACGCCGGGATCATTGGGGCCGTCGTTGTTGCGGCTCGGCTCGTTCTTCTTGTACCAGTCGAGGATGCGGCCAACGAACGGCGAGATGAGCGTGACCTTTGCCTCGGCGCACGCGACGGCCTGGTGCAGCCCGAACAGCAGAGTCATGTTGCAGTGGATGCCTTCCTTCTCCAGCTGCTCGGCGGCGCGGATGCCCTCCCACGTCGAGGCCAGCTTGATCAGCACGCGCTCGCGGCCGATGCCCGCCTGCTCGTACTGCTGGATGATGTCGTGTGCCGCAGCGATCGAGCCCTCGGTATCGTAGCTCAATCTCGCATCCACTTCCGTCGAGACACGGCCGGGCACAATCTCGAGGATCTTGCGGCCAAAGGCGACGGCCAGCGTCTTGAACGCTTCATGCGCCACTTCTTCATCCTTCGCCTTGTCGCCGAGCTTTTTCCGGGCCGATTCGAGCACGTCATCGACGATCTTCTGGTACTCCGGCATGCCGGCGGCCGCGGCAATCAGCGAGGGATTCGTGGTGGCATCGGTGGGCTTGTACTGCTTAATCGCGTTGATATCGCCGGTATCCGAGACCACCGTGGTCATCGATTTCAGCTGATCGAGAAGGTTCGCCATAGCTGACTCCAGTAAAAGCAAAGTAGCGCTGTGCGGGCTCGGCCACGCCAGAGCGCCCAATACCTCCAGTATATGCCTCTTCGCGGCACCTCAGTCTTACGTTGCGGTCACATGCGCCTAGCTTCGCGCGGCGATCAAACGCCGGTACAGCGCAATGGTTTGGGCCGCAATCGCCGTCCATGAGAAGTGCTCTTCCACGCGTCGGCGTCCCTCCTCGCCCATCCGTTTTGCCTTCTCCGGGTCGTCGAGCAACTCCGTGATCCGCATTGCCAGGTCGCGGCTGAACTGTTCCGGCTCCGTTGGGAAGCCGGTCGTCGCATCGGCCGGGAAGGGTACCAGATAGCCGGTGTCGCCATCCACGACGACCTCCAGGATGCCGCCCGTCGCCGAAGCCACTACCGGAGCGCGACATGCCATCGCCTCCAGATTGATGATGCCGAACGGCTCATAAACGCTGGGACAGCAGAAGACGGCGCAGTGCGAATACAACTGAATCGCTTCCTGCTTGGTCACCATCTGCTCAATCCATACAAGATTGTGGCCGGCACCCAGCGGATCTCCCGTCGCAATCGAGTGTCCGGCGGGCTCCACACCGGGCGGCGTAAAGTTCTCCACGGCGGCCTTCTGGCTCAAGGGTGTCGTCTGTCGCGCGGCTTCCACCTTCGCGCGCATCTCCGCTGCGATCTCCGGCGTGTCCGGGGCCCCCGCGCACAGCACTACCTGAGTTCCTACCGGCAGATACTTAATCGCGTCAACCAGATGCGTGACGCCTTTCTGCCGCGTGATGCGGCCTACAAACAACACGTACGGCAGCGAGGGATCGACGCCATACTTCTTCAGCGCACTCGTATCCGGAGTCCACTGATATTGCTGCAGATCGATGCCGTTGTAGATTACGTGGATCTTTTTCGCATCCACATCCGGATACGCGCGCTGAATGTCGGCCTTTGTCCCATGCGACACTGCGACGATCGCATCGGCATCCAGAATCGCGGTGCGCTCCATCCAGGAACTCAACGCATAGCCGGACCCCAACTGCTCCGCCTTCCATGCACGCAGCGGCTCCAGGGAGTGCGTCGTCAGCACGAACGGAATGCCATACAGCTTCTTCGCCAGGAATCCAGCCATCGAGACATACCACGTGTGCGTATGGATAACGTCGAGATTCTCGAGATGAAGCTGCTGGAGCAGGTTCAGGCTCAGCGCCTCGAGCGCACCTTTGAACTTCGCGTTTGTGCCGCTTGTGATTGCGTCCCACGGCTGCTCGAAGTTCACCTCGAGGTTGGGGTTCGCCGGCTCGCTATGTCCGGGCTCGCGATTTTCTAGAGGCTCAGGCGGATCGCCCCAGGCGTGCACCTCTACCTCAATGGTCTTGGCCATCTCGCGTGACAGATACTCCACATGCACGCCGGCACCGCCGTAAACATATGGCGGATATTCGCGGGTCATCAGACCAACACGCATCAGCTCGCTCCTTCCACAACGCTCGGTCAATGAATGAGGATACATCCATATCGATTGGGAAGTTGCGCACCATCTGCGCGATGAGTCTTCAGCATTTCGAAAAATGTTGTATGGCAAAAAGAGCAGCGGGAATCCCTCCTACGGAGATCCCCGCTGTTCCCTCCCACATCTCAATGCTCAGCAGTGGCCTAACGCGGCGAAGAGAGCAGTGCAATCTCCACCTTCGCGTCGGGACCCGGACGGGGGTTGCGGTTGACAGCCTCTTCCTCCAGCTTTGCGCGGCGCTCGGCCTTGCTTTCAGTGGCTTCCAGTCGCTCCTGCTGACCAGCGGTGCGAATCTCCCGCAGGAAATAGTGATTGCCATAGCGATAGAAGACGACGGCGCTATCGGACGACGGTCTCCTCGCTGTGTCTCTCAGTATCATTACGGGCGCCGAGTCCGAATCGCCCTTGACCCAGAGGACGTTATCCCCCTGCACCTCGAGCGTGTACTTTCCGGCCGCCAGGTGATAGGAGCCGACCTGGAACCCAAATGGAATGGTGGCAACCACTGAATCATCAGGTTTCTGGGCCTTGACCGAGGGCTGAATGAACAGGGTTGTGACGACAGCAACGAGAGCAAGAAAGGTTTTGGAATTGATAAGAGAACGCATGGCGATTCCTCCTTGGGATGGCGGCATCTCTCAACCGCCGTCACTTGATAAAGCGGAATCGCCCGAAAAAAGGGGCCAGAAAATCTAAAAAAAGTTTTGACCGATCGGCGGGGTCGCGCCGGGGGGGGAATTTAGGCCAATCCGGTCGACTGTGCCTGCTCGTGCGCGTGGTAGCTGGACCGGACCAGCGGGCCGGACTCCACATGCCGGAAGCCCATCCCCAGCGCCTCATGCTTCAGGAAGGCAAACTCGTCCGGGGTGTAATACCGCGCCATGGGCAGATGATCGCGGCTGGGCCGCAGATACTGCCCAATCGTGAGGATGTCCACCTTGCGGTCAGCAAGATCGCGGAAGACGGAGAGCAATTCGTGCATCTCCTCCCCCATTCCGACGATGATGCCGGTCTTTGTGACGATCGCGCCGTCCGAGTGGGTCGCAGACTCTTCCTTTGCAGCTTCGAGAAACCTGAGGGACCGCTCATATCGGCCGCCGGATTTGGCGACGCGATAGAGACGCGGAACCGTCTCAATGTTGTGGTTCAGGATCTCGGGCCGCGCCTCGACAACCATCCGCCGGGCCTCGTCAACACCCTGAAAGTCGGGCGTCAGCACCTCGACCTGGCATCCGGGAGCCTGGCGCCGAATCTCACGGATGACGTTGACGAACGCGAGCGCAGCGCCGAGATTATCGTCGTCGCGGTTCACGCTGGTGATCACGGCATGCTTCAGGCCCAGCGACGCGACGGCATACGCCACGCGCTCGGGTTCCGAATGATCGATCGGGGCTGGTCTGCCCTTCGGCACCGCGCAGAACCCGCACCGCCGCGTGCACAGATTGCCAAGCATCATGAATGTCGCCGTCTTGTGGTTCCAGCACTCACCGATGTTTGGACAATGCGCGCTCTCACAGACTGTGTGCAGGTTCAGATCGCGGGCCAGCTTCTTCAGCGAATGGAAGGTCTCGCCCATCGGCGCACGCGCCTTCAGCCACTGGGGCTTGGGCGACGACTTGCGTGGCGCAAGATCGATCTGCACCAGATCGCCGGTCTGAGTTAGCGGGGCCATTGCCGTCTTCCATTGTAGCTTTGGCGACCTAACCGGCGTTTCCAGGCGCCGGCTGTCGCACCAGCTTTGCGATCCGCACCGCTATGCAGACCAGCGCCACCGCGATTACCACCCAGACCGCATCCAGCAAGCGCACCATCCACAGCGGAGCCACGCCCACATGCCGCATCAGCGATGGCATGAAGTTCCAGGTGCGAATGTGCAGGGCGTCAAATGTGTCCGGCACCGCGCCGCGCAAATCGATTCCTGCCGGAAGCGGCCGACCTGTCGCCATCGCCCAAATATTGCGGAATCGAAGCGCCACCGTCCACGCATCGTGGCGCATTGCGTCGATCTGATAGATCTCCAGCGGCAACCAGAACGCAAGCGACGCCGCCTGGATTGCAGCGCTCGCCCCAACCACGAACCAGCCACAGGTTGTAAGCCCTCGGCCCAGCTGGACCCGATAGCGCAAGAGCAGCGGAACAGCGAGCATCGCGAAGAGCTCGACCACGCTGGAGATGTAGCGATCGCCCCACGCGAAGTCTCCTGCCCATGCGAAGTACCGCGCGTACAGCAGCATGTATGCCGCCAGCAGAATGAGCATCGAAACCGCGAATGCACGCATCGCAGGCGCCATTCGTCTCCACAGGAACACCGTGAGCACAAGCGCGAGGCCGAACAGCGGATCGAAGATGAAGATCGACTTCTCCGGCTCCAACAGCGGCCCGAGCAACCCCGAGTGCACGCCACCCTGAAACCAATGCCCGCTGAAGGGATAGTTTTGCGGAAGAGTCGGGTCCCACTTCCTTTGCTCGATCGCCTGCAGCCGCATGTACGTGCTCGTCCATGATCCGAAGCGCACGTACTGATACAGCCGGTCGAGGAAGAGAAAGATTGCATAGACCGGAAGTACGGTGCGCAGATATTCCTTCAGCTTTCGAGCCGTCAATAACTGCGCTTCGGGAGCGTCCTTATCCGCGGCGCTGGTCCACAGGCCAGTCAGCAATAGAAATAAAGCAACGCCCATCGCGTCGAGTGCCGTCGTGATGCGCGTCAGCAGATTCAATCCCAACGCAGCTGCGCCCAGCAAAAGTGCGCGGCGCTCGCCGGTCCTGGCCCAGCGCAGTTGCAGCCATAATCCGGTCAGAGTCAGCAGAAAGATATAGTTGTTCTCCTGCATGTTTTGCGCGTAGTGCAGGTGCGTGGTCGCAGCGATCAGGGCGATCGTGCCCGCGATCGACTGCACGCGCGAGAACCCCAGGAGTTCCAGAAACCGCAACGCCACCAGCGCCGTCAGCACATTCAACAGAACATTGGTGATGATGCTGACCACGATCGCGCGGATCTGCGGCGTTGCGTGGCTGCGCACGTACCCGCGCCACCATGGTGCTTGGGCCGCTGCGGTGCCCAGCATGTCGGCGGGTAGCATCAGCAGCGACTGACCGATGCCGTACCACGCGTAGAGACGGCCGCCGCGACCTGGAATGCCGAAATCTGGATAATCGCCCGTCGCCACCTGCGGTGCGCTGGTCCACAGGGAGTGCGTCACCTGCAGCCGCCGTGTCGTGTCGGCCGTGCCCAGCTCGCCGGATTGGATCATCGCCGTCAGCAGCGCTACTGCAACCACAAGAAGCGCCACGGGACTGGACCACAAACGACGAATGATCCCCATCTACATCGTTGTACACGACCTCGACTGTCGCACCTTCATCTGCAGCCAGGCGCCGAACGCCCCACATACTGGTCCGGTCCAAGCTGCATCAAGCATCCCGCAGGCTCAATCAGCTTCAGCGCGTCCATCGCGACGATGTCGTGCCCGCGTGTGGTCGGATGAAGATCGTCCCAGAAGAGATACAGGTCCGGATCGACCAGCATGAGTTGCGAGCTGCTGTTTGCATTCAGCAGACCGTAACTCGCCGGAGAGGCGACTATCTGTTTCAGCAGAGTGAATGCATTCAGCCGGTTGATCGTCAGATGCTTGCCGAAGTTCAGCAACGGCAGAATCGAGACTCCGGCATCGAGCGTCGTGTTGAACAGTACCGATGCCTCGTTGGCCGTCGCAGCGGACGCGGACGACGTGTTGAAGCGCGGCGTCAATCCCAGCGGTGGAAGATTCGGGACAAGGAATTGCGTGGCCCCGGCGTGAATCAGTCGCTGAATGTCCTCAACCTCATCGAGTGCTCCGTTGACGACATCGCCCGCGGATCCGGCCTCGAGGACATCGTTCGCGCCAGCCCACACTACGAACAACGTGTGGTTGTCGATGGATGGATTCGTAGCCAGATAATCATCGATTTGCTGGCCGACATTCTCCACCTCAATAAACTCGTCATCCGGACCAAACGTCAGCAGCGTCGTGCCGCTGCCGGTCTTCGCGAAGCCGTAGGCGTAGTTCGTTCCTCCCTGGAGCGACGCAACCACCATCGGATGCGCGGGCAGCGCGGCGGCCATCTGCTCCACCCACACGCCGAAGTAGTTCTGCGCCGGGGGTAGCGTGTCCGGTCCGTCGGTGAAGCGCCCCAGGGTGTAGTCGGCGGCAGGACCGGGAATCGGAACGCCAAACTGGAGGTAGCTCAACACAGCGTCGTTGCCGGTGTCAGAGAGCGAATCACCAAACACCACGATCTTCGTATACTGCTGCGCCTGTGTCGCGACCGCGGCGAACAGAACAAGCAGTGCCGGGAAAAACTTCCACATGGACGTGCCGGTTCGCCTGGGGGTCTTGCCTGTTTGGGATTCAATCGAGAAGACGGCGCTGGGACGAAACATCTGACTCGGGAATCGCATAGAACACCTGCGGTCCTGCCTGAATTTTTGTCAATGGCCGAGCGATGACACGCTACCGCGCACTCTGCGCCGAGTCAACGGGAAACTCCTATCGTGCTGCAGCGAAAGGCGATGCGGCCGTATGCCGAGCAGCCTACCGCAGCCGGTCGCGAACCTCGGTGCGACTGAGATACAGGAAGAAGACCAGAGCAAAGAGACCCTGGATGATGTATGGCACGATGTGGGTGCGATGAAATCCGTAGAAGTAGCCCGCCGCCATCAGCACGCAGCCGGCGCTGACGATCGCCCATCCCCAGCGCAGCAGGCGCAGAAGCCCGAAGATACCCACCACCAGAAGCGTGCAGATGGCGAGAATTGCATACTTCGCTCCTCCCGCACCGAAGCTTCCGCGAGCCGCCGCAAATGCGTTCAGCATCGCCAGCACAAGCAGGTATACCGCAATCAACGCCATACCGGGCAACATGCCTTTGGCCTCGCCGGCTGGCGTGCCGGGCAACTTTCGCGCGCGAAAACCGCGGTCCACCGCGGGCTGCGGCTTCGAAGCATCCGATCGTAAGTTCGGTTCGTCTGTCATCGCTCGTCACTCACTGCTGCGTCCTTCACAGCGTATGCAAATACGCCAGCAGATCATTCAAGTCCTGGGGGTCCATATCCGGCTGCGCGGGCATCAAGCCATGCCCATGCAGCACCGTTGCGGTCACGCGGTCATCGTTGGCCGGAGCTCCGCTGGGAAGATACGGCTTCTTGAATACGCCGCGTAGGGACGGCCCATGCAGCGGCCCATCCCGTCGATCGTAATGGCACTGTCCGCAGTGCGCTTCAAAGACCGTGTGGCCGTGCGCTTGTTGCGCGTTCAGCTGATCCAGCGGAGTGGGTGGCGGCAAGCGGTGACAGCCGGCGATCAGCATCGCGCAAAACGCCAGCGCCGCCAGCGTTCCCCAGCGCCACACTACTTCGCAGCTTCCTTGAAGACCTGTTCTGCGTAGAAGTTCCGCACCTTCGCCTCATCGGTCAGAATCTCAATGTACGCGTTCTTCAGCAACTGCGAGCGGGTATCGTGCAGCTGCTGACGAATGGCCTGCTGCACGCGTGGATCGTTGAGATCGCGCTGTCCCGGCGGCTCCTTGCTCAAAAGCTTGTAGATCACATATCCCACAGACTTCTTGGTCTGAGAGTCCATCAGCGGCAGAATGTCAGTCGTCTGTCCGGGCGTCAGCTTCGTGATCGCCGCAAACGTCTGCGGGTCCGTCGCCTGCTTCATCTGCGACTCGTAGATAAAGCCCATGTCGCCGCCGTTCGGCGCTGTGTTCTGGTTCTCCGAAAACTGGCTGGCGAGCATGCCAAAGTCTTCGCCTGCATCAATCCGGTTCTTCAGCGCCTGGATCTTCTTGCGCGCATCCACGTCGCCGGAAGCCTTATTGCTCTGCAGATTGTTCACCTGGCCGGCCGGCTGGTCTGTCACCACGATCTGTGCCAGGTGATACTGCGGCTCGATCAGGTTGAACTCCGCCTTGTGCGAGTTGTAATAGCTCGATACATCGGCATCGCTGATCGTGATCTTGGAGTTGATTTCTTTGTTCAGCAGCTTTTCGAAGGTCAAACTCCGCCGCAGAGTCTGCCGCAGACCACCGAGCGTCTGGCCGCTCGCCGCCAGCTTCTGCTGGAACTGCTCATCGGTATATGGCGCCTTCAGTTCCGCGAGCTTGGCATCCACCTCGGCGTCGGTCGCCGTCAGCCCAAGCTTCTGCGCGCGCTGCTCGATGATCTCTTCGACAATCAGCTCATGAAGAATGTTCAACCGCAGCGCATCCGCCTGGTCCGTCGACTGGACCTGCGCCTGCGGATTGTTCGCCAGCTGCGCGTTGTAGAGCTTGTCGAGATCCGCCTGAAGAATCGGATGGCCGTTTACTGTGGCTACGACGCCGTTCTGCTGCACCTGGCGGCAACCTGTGACGATCAATAGCGACGCGACGAGAAGAAAATTAAAAAGACGTGCTGTTTTCTGCATTCGGGAGGTTTCCTGGCCAGCCGAGCCGGCCGTCAGTTCAGTCTACAGGAAAGGCCCATAAACGCCGGGAATACGGTCTTCGGCCTGTCACCTTGCCGCGCAGTTGGTCGGCAAATCTGGCCCCGCTTACAGCTTCGGTAACTCCACGACACGTACGCTCGTAATTGCATCGACCTTGCGCAACTCTTCAACTGCCCTTTGCAGAGCGTCCTCATCGCCCGGGGCGGTGTCGAGCTGCACCACCGCGAGTGCGTGCCCCTCGGGCACGCGTCCGCCGCGGCTGCGTCCCAGAGCAAAGTTCGCGATATTCAATCTGGCGTCGCCGAGAATGGTTCCGATCCGCCCAATCACACCCGGAACATCCTGGTTGCGAATGACCACCAGCGTTCCTGCCAGCTCGGTCTCGATATCGATGCCGTCATAACTCAACAGTCGTGGCGAATTCCCATGAATGACAGTAGCTACGCCGGTCCAGTCGCCATGATCCGGCTGAGACCGATGTGGAGCGCCTTCGCCCTTGCGCAGCCAATGCAGTGAAAGCCGCAGGGTGGCTCCCGTGCCGCCCGGCACATGCTCCCTCTTGTCTTCCTGTACGTGAATGCCGCGTTCCGCTGCTACCGCGGCGGCGTTGATGCGATTGATCCCGTCGGCTCCATGCAACACGCCGGCGATCGCGGCGTTGCGAATCAGATCGGTCTTCAATTGGGCCAGCCTGCCGTTGTACGTCAGCGAGATGCTTTCCACATTGCCCAGCCCATCACCGTTGCCGGATCCCGCTTCGTGTCCCATGAGTTGACCGAGCCGCACTGCCATCTCGATATAGGGCGACACCTCGGCATACTCTTCCTCACTCAGCGATGCGACGTTGACCGCGTTCTGAACAACGCCAAGCTTCAGATAATCGCGCACCTGGTTGGCGAGCTGAATTCCTATCGCCTCCTGCGCCTCGTCCGTCGACCCTGCGATGTGAGGGCTCAGCATCACGTTGTCGAGTTCGAAGTACGGCGAATCTTTCAGCGGCTCGTTCGTGAAGACATCCAACGCCGCGCCGGCGACTTTGCCGCTCTTGAGGCCTTCCACCAGCGCCTCATCCACGATCAGCTCGCCGCGCGCGCAGTTCACAATCCGCACGCCCTTTTTCATGATCGCAATCGAGTGCGTATTGATCAGACCTTCGGTCTGGGGCGTCAGCCCGACATGCAGCGACAGATAGTCGCTCTCTGAAAATATCTCGTCGATCGGCACCAGCGTCACGCCGTTCTCGCGCGCAATCACCGGCGCGACGAAGGGATCATAGCCAATCAGGGTCATCCCGAAGGCCTTCGCGCGCCTTGCCACTTCAAGCCCGATGCGCCCCAGCCCGACGATGCCCAACGTCTTCCCGCGAAGCTCGCCTCCCTGCAGACTCTTTTTGTCCCACTTGCCTGCGTGCATTCCGGCGTTCGCGCGAGGCACGGAACGCGCCATCGCGATCATCAGCCCCAGCGTCAGCTCTGCAACTGCCACCGCATTGGCGCCCGGCGTGTTCATAACCACGATGCCGCGGCGCGTCGCCTCTTCCGTATCGATGTTGTCCACGCCCACGCCTGCGCGTCCGATGATGCGCAACTTCGGCGCATGCGAAAGCAGCTCGGCGTCTGCCTGCACGGCGCTGCGGACCACAAGCGCGTCTGCATCGACAAGCTCCGCCGCGAGTCCGCCCGGCGCAATCCTGTCAGCGGTGACAACATTCCAGCCTGGCTCTTTTTGGAAAATGGCCAGCGTGGCAGGCGAAACCTTTTCAGCTAGAACAATCTTCAACTGCGAGCTCCCGAGCACAACAGAATGACGCCTAAGGCGCTTCTTCAAGTGTACGCAAACCGCAGGTTTGGTTATGACGCTATAAGCACCGCAGCCGCGAGCGCGTTGTGCCTGCAATCTCTCCGCTCATTTTGCCGTTTGCGGAGACTTGGTATCGACTGGAGATGCAGGCGTCTCCGCCTCAGGCGCCGGCGCCACATACGGCGGCGGAGGCTGCACGCCCTGCGCGCGCAGCGCATCATCGATCTCACCGAAGATAAAGTCCAGCGGCACCGCGCCGTCGATCTTCGCGCCATTGATGAACAGGGTCGGCGTCGAATCGATATTCAGCGCCTCGCCCACCTTGCGCGAAGCGTCGATCGCGGTTGTGTCCTGCTTGGACAGACAGGCTTCGAGCTCGGGCATATCCGCCTTTTGGAACACGCCCTGCTCTTTCGTGAGCTTGTCGAGCTGCTCGTCCGCGCGCGGCAGCGTCTTGTCCGCCTTCGGATCTTTCGGGTCCGCGCCGATGTCGCTGGCGTGCGCGTGGATGTAGTCCACCAGGTTCCAGTAGCCCTGCGGCGACTGCGCGCCGAGGCAGTTCACATCCACTGCCGCATGCATCGCCCACGGGTGCTGATCGAGCGGGAAGTCCTTGTACACGATCCGCACCTTGTCGCCGTAGCGCTGTGTGATCGCCGGAAAGATGCTCTCGTGCAGCCGCGCGCAGAACGGGCACTCCAGATCATCGAAGCCGACGATGATCACCGGAGCATTCGGCGGACCGCCGCGCGATGGCCGTCCCGCGTCTGAAATCAGCGTTCGCGGGTCGGTTGCAAGGTCAAACTTGCTGAACTGCGCCAGCGTTTTGCCATCCTTCGACAGCAAAAAATTTACCGGGCGCGAGCTCTTTCCCTCGGCGCTGAAGCTTACCGAGATGTTGTCATATCCGGGAATGTCGCTGGGCATCCGCGGGCCGATGTTCACGGTCGAGTCGGGCGGCAGATTTGCCTTCTGCCGCATCAGGACCTCCACGCGATGCCGCTCCGCCGGCGTCAGCGGCGCTCCGGCCGCAGCGGTGGAAGGCGCAACACTTCCTTGCGCCGGAGCCTGAGCGTGACAACCCGCAGTTGCTAACGTAAGAGCGAAAAGAACCGAAGAGAGCGTGAAGGAAGACCGAAGGAACCGCACACTCCATTATCGCATTCGGGCCGCTAGAACAGGCGCTCCGCCCGGCGCAGATTCCCCGCACTTCCAATGTTCGCCAGGGTGAAATTGAAACGGTAGGCGTTCTCGTTTCGTACCGCCCCCAGCTCATACTTCCGGTATTCGACACTGAGCCCGCAGCAGTTCCAGTTGTAGCTCGTCTGGATGGCCGCGTACTGGATCGACCCAAGATTCAAGTCCAGCCCGGCGTTGGCCGCCACCGCCAGCCCGGGACGGTTCGGGTCACCGAACCCTCCCAGCACGCGCATCTGCTTGAAGTTCGAGGTCGGCGAGCTTACCAGCGTCTCCTGATCGTTGTTGTTCGTGTCGATCACCTCGGTATTGAACCGTCCCGGTGCGTTCAACAGCGCGTAGCTCACGCCGCCGAATAGCAGTCCCTTGCGCGCGTCCAGAAAGATGTTGGAGCTGGTGAACTTTTTCGCTCCCGTGTCCAGGTCGAAGTCCCATTCCACATCCGTGTGCCCCGACGTTCTGAATCGCATACGCGAAACCAGCGGAGAGATATTCCTCGGCTCCGTGAGGAAGGCGATGCCGGAGAGAGACAGCGTCGTGTCGAAGATGTTTCTTCGTGATGTGATGACCGCACCGCCGAAGGTCGGATCGAAGAAGTACTTCTGCGTCAGCCGCCAGCTGAACCACTCCTGCTGCGCGGGTGCTTCGGGAGCACAATTGTTTGACCTCGCATGCGTTCGCGTGGGCGCCTGTGGCGCCTGGGCGGAGGCGTCCGGAATCCCGTTCGCGTCGGTGCTCGACTCCGGCGTCGGATTCAGCACGTCCGGAAGCGGCGTGGCCGGCGCCGCCTGGGCGTTCGCCGCCACCGCAGCGCATCCGGGCTTCGTTTTCACCGGTTTCGGCTTTGGTTTGAAGTAGAGCCGCTGGGTCACGCCATACCGCAGCTCATCCGTGTCGGACGCCAGGTCGGTATCGTCGAAGCGCAAGATGCTCAAAAAGTTGTTGATGCCGCGCACGTTACGGTACGTGATCTCGGGCTCGATGGTGTGCCGAACCTCGGTGCCGAAGAGCCGCTGCAGCTTTGCCGGAACCTGGAACGTGCGCTCGAGGATCGGCGGCCTCAACTCCACCTGAAAATCCACCGAGCCGCGATTCACCGGCGTCGTCAGCTCCACCGGAGCTTGTCCCGCCGTATAGGGTGTCTGTCGCGAACGCGAGTAGAACGTCTCCCGCGCCGCGACGGTCGCCAGAATGTGCCATCCGTCGCCGCTCAGCGGCAGCGCGACCTCAGGCCGTAGATCCACGCGCTCTACGACGCCGGACGATGTAAAGTTTGGCTGCGATCGCTTCAAACCCGCCATCGATCCGGTCAGGCTCCACAGCAGCGGCGTGTCGCCAATCGGGTGGTCGACTGCCGTGAAGTCCAGCGAGGGCACATGCAGAATGTGCACCTCTTCACCCGGCGATATACCCACGGGCACGCGCTTCAATCCCTGATACCGGTCGGCCCTCGCAGCCAGCGCAATCCCGTCCGTCTCGCGCGTCAAATACCCGATCGACGTGATGTCGGAGCTCACAGCCTGGTTGAAGTTGTCGGTAAATGCCTCGCGGTACACATACGAGCTGAGATACTCGCCATCGCCCACAACGCGCGCATGGTCGGCGACCTTTTCGCGGAAGGCCGCAGTCACATCCTCGCCGCCCTGATTTGTGTAGGTGCCTCCGGCCGGCGTAAATCCGCGATCCTGCAGCGCCGAAAAATGTGCCTGGAAGAAGTCATCGCCGAATCCCTTCTCGCGGAACGTCGCCATCTCCGAGTATCCGCGCAGTGAGTAGTACTGCAGCCCGGCCGTCAAATCCGCCGACCGACCCAGCGTGAGATAGACCTGCTCGCCGATGATCCATCCCTTGCTGCTCGACTGCCCCAGCACCGGAATCAAAATGCCGCTCTGCCGTTGTTCCGTGTTCACCGGATGCGTCACATAGGGAAGAAACAATACGGGCAGACCCAGCAGATGAAACACCGAGCCCTTGGCCTGGGCCTTGTCCTGATTCAGCGAAAGATGCCCGGCGGTCAGTAGCCAATCCGGCCGAGGCAGAGCGCAGCTGGTGACGGCGCCGTCGTAGACGTCGTACTCATCGCGGCCAGTCTTCACCACCTCGCGGCCCCAGAAAAGAAACGGGTTCGGTGTCACCAGCCCGGTCTTTCCCGTTTCATCCGGAGTCATTGCCGCTCCATGCAGACCCACCGAGCCCTTGACGTCATAGAAGCGCCCGGTTCCCGTTTTGAGGTTGTAGGTGCCGTGCGAAGCCGCGATGTACTCGTCGTTGTCTCCGCCGGTCAGCCTAACGCTGCCTTCCGCGGTCACCTCATGCGTGTCTTCGTTGTAGGAGACCCGATCGGCACGCAGCAGATGGTCTTGATAGTGGATTTCGACGCTGCCGGCTAACAGATAGACACTGCCATGTTTGGACTGGGTATCGGCGTCCCAGCTCACCACATCCGGCGTCTGCTCCGGAGGCAGCGGCGTGGCCTGCGGCACCTGCGAAAGATCCGGAAGTTGAGACTGGTCCTGTGCCGCTTCGGCCGGAGGTGTCGTATTTGACACCTGCCCGCTCGCGGGATGTGGATGACCTGCACAAGCCGCGATGATAGAGATAACAAGTACGGCTCGGCGCATCCTACGCCCGCACCGGTTTCGTCTGGTTCTGCGATCTGCGTGTGGAGTGGCGCGAGTCACTGACTTGAGCTTAGACGATGCGCGCCGGGCGAAAGTGCAGCCCGCATCGCAAAGGGAACCGGGCAACAGAGGCTTCAGTATGCAGAGTTCGGCGGAATTCTCGGTGGGACAATCGGTGGAATGCTCAGCGGCAGAGGAGATGGCAAGACGAGGCCTGCTCGCAACCGGCACCGACGGCCGCTCACTCATCGACAGCAGTCCCGCACTGTTCGACACAGCCACCTCCCTGCGTGAAGCGGCCGCGGCCCGTGTCGCCGCCCACCGCAGCCGCCGGGCCGGAACCCATGCAATGGACGCGGCACGTGAAGAAGCTCTCCGGTTGGAGCGCGCCCAGATGGAGCGCGACACCCGTCGCGGCGCCTCCCGGGTCCGCGACACCGTTCGAGCCCGGTATGCGAATACGCAGAGCTATCGCGACTTCCTCGCCGCCGAGGCCGAGCGCGCCACCCAGCAGGCTCGCGCCGAAGCCGAGATCGCCGCCCGTAATGCCCGCGCTATTGCCGATGCCCAGCTCAAGCTGCTCGAAGAGCTGCGCCAGGACGATCCTCTCGACGAGCCGCCCGCGATCGAGCAGGACCCCATCATGCGCACGGCACCCGCAGCCGACTCGACGGCGCCAACCTTCTTCCAGCACCAGCCTCTGTCCGGCGATCTCTGCGTCGAGCCGGATTTTCCCTTGACAGAAGTCACCACCGGCGGGCTCACGGTTCGCCTTTACGACGATCTAAACCCATTCGTTTCGCGGCCGTCGGCCACCTCCGCGTCCTACGAGCGCGCCGGTGACGCCGCCAGCGAACTCGAAGAGCTGGAGCAGGAGATCGCCTTCCGCCGCGCTCCCGAATTCGCCGACCACATCCTCGAGACCTTGCCGCTTCCAGCCAACCTCATCGAGTTTCCACGCGAACTCGTTGCGACGCGCAAGGCTCGTCCGCGTCTCGCCGAAGGTCCTCTGCGCGAGGAGGTTCCCGAGCCGCAGCTTCGCATCTTCGAGGTCGAGCCCGAAACCATCTCCACCGAGCCCATGCCCGAAGAGACTGCCAGCGCCGCACCTATCTGGCAGGGTCTGCTGCTCGACTCCCCGCGGCGGACGGCTGTCGTCGTTCAGGAAGAGGCCCATACAAACGCCCAGCTTGCCGACATCGCTCCCATCTCCCGGCGTCTGATGGCAGGCACGGTCGACGCCTGTTGCATCGGCGCGGCGCTGGTGGGCTTCGCCACCGCGGTCTCCTACATCTCCGGCCCGCGCCTCCAGGCGTTGTCGCGTCCCATGCTTGCCGGCGGCGTTTTTTTCACGCTGGCAGTGGCAACGCTCCTCTATCAGCTCTTGTTCTTCTCACTCAACGAAGCGACCCCCGGCATGCGCTACGCACGCATTGGCCTTTGCACCTTCAGCGACGCGAACCCCACTCGGCGCGCGATGCGTCGCCGCGTGCTGGCAACCGCCCTTGCCGCCTGTCCGCTCGGTCTCGGCCTGCTGTGGGCCTGGATGGACGACGACCGCCTCGGTTGGCACGACCGCATCTCCCGCGTATACCAGCGCAGCTACTGACCTGCGCTCTCAGCCAAATAAGGTTCCACTCGCGCCATTCCGCCTCGGCATCTCGATGCCGAAGTGCTCATAGGCCAGCCGTGTCGCCACCCGTCCGCGCGGCGTGCGGTCCAGGAAGCCGATCTGGATCAAAAACGGCTCGTACACCTCTTCGAGCGCGTCCTGTTCCTCCGCCAGGGCCGCCGCCAGCGTATTCAGCCCCACCGGCCCACCGTCGTACTTCTCGATGATGGTCCGCAGCAGCCTGCGGTCCAGCTCGTCGAACCCATGCGCATCGACTTCCATCATCTCCAGCGCCCGCATCGCCGTCTCGCGGTCGATCCTGCCCGCCGCGCGCACCTCGGCAAAGTCCCGAACACGCCGCAGCAGGCGATTCGCGATTCGTGGCGTTCCCCTGGAGCGCACCGCAATCTCCGCCGCTCCATCCTGATCGATCGGCACCTTCAGCACGTCAGCCGACCGCTCTACGATGTACCGCAGCTCATCCTCCGTGTAGAACTCCAGCCGCAGCAGGATGCCGAACCGCGAGCGCAGCGGCGAGCTCAGCAGCCCCGGACGCGTCGTCGCGCCCACCAGCGTAAACGGCTTCAGCTCCAGCGTGTGCGTGCGTGCGCTCGGTCCCTGCCCGATGATGATGTCCATCTGGTAGTCCTCGAGCGCGGTATACAGCTTCTCCTCGAGTACCGGCTGCAGGCGGTGAATCTCATCCAGAAACAAAACCTGCCTCTCGCGCAGGTTGGTGAGAATGGCCGTCAAGTCGCCCTGGATCTGCAGCGCCGGACCGGAGGTCTGCTGGTAGCCGACCTCAAGCTCATTCGCGATGATCGTCGCCAACGTTGTCTTGCCCAGTCCCGGAGGACCGAACAGCAGCACATGATCCAGTGCCTCGCCACGCGACTTCGCCGCCTCCAGCGCAATCGCCAGCTGCTCCTTGGCCTTCGACTGCCCGATAAACTCCGCCAGCCGCTTCGGCCGCAGCTTCAGCTCAAATTGCGAGTCGTCATCGACCGGCCCGGCAGAGACGAGTCGGTCCGGATTGGGACGTGCGCTTCCCGCGCGTGCCTTCGGCTCGGATTTATGCGATTGGAACTGGAATGGGGCAGCCACTGAGGCGAGGATACGGCGAAGAAAGCCTCAAGACAACACCTGGAATTCAAAGCGGCTCGGGCAATGCGCGTTTTGAGGCCGGGCTGAGCAAAACCTCGCGAGACAAGCAAAAGGCCACCCATAAGGGTGGCCTTAGGAACCTCAAAGTTACATCTGTTAGGCGAGTCCCGCGTCCTCTCCCCCAAGAGAACGCGGGTTCCTGCCTCGCCCCCCGCATGCTCAGGCTGGTTCGCCTTCCGCATGGCTGCACAGCAACCCTGATCAGCTCCTTGCGGAGCCCCCGTGACCCGGGTGTGCGCTCGTGCGAGCACCTATTGCAGACCGGACTGCGAAAGCTTTCGAGACCTGGGAAAAGGCTTTGAGCTTTCAATGTCCGAATTCCTGCGTTGGTGCTTCTTGAACACAAGCTACGGTGAGAAGTCCAAGTCGTGAAGATAGCCTTGGTAACCACCTTCGTAGCTCTGGTAACGTACGCGCCACAGCACGGTAACCTTGACTTTAGAGGCAATAGGCCCCAGAGGCAGCTCACTTCCCCCACTAAGGCGCCAGCTCCAGGAGCAAGCACCCGTGCGGCGGGATACTGACGCGCACGCGGTCCACCGGGCCAAGTATCTTCTTCGCCCAAACATCAACAATCGCGCTCGCTTTCGTCCCGCCCACGGGCACAAGCCCAAGTTCGGAGGCGGAGCGATCAACCGTCATCGGCGCATCGCTGAGATTGAACAGACCGACCATGACGCGCGGCTCCCCATGAGATTCCCGCGTGACGGTGCGCCAGACGCGCAGATCGCCGGTGCGGAAGGCATCGAGTGGCTTGCCGCGTTCCAGCGCATGCTGGTCCATCCGGAGCACCTCGCGGTTGGTCAGCAACCGCAACGTGGCGTCGTCCAGCAGCGTCAGGTTCGCCCCGAGAATCAGCGGACTCTGCGTGATTGACCACAGCGTCATCACCGTTCGCTGTTCATCAAGCGTCAGGCGCGTGTGGCGAGGCTCGCCCCAGCCCGGCGAAGGCCGCAGCTCGCCGAACGGCAACATGTCGGCATCGGGCCATTCACCGGGCTTGAAATCAAACTGTGACCACTCCGCGAGCCGGTCGAACTGCCCTTTCAGCGGCTGCGGAAAATCTGCGTTTCCGCTCGTCGACCATACGTCCCAGAAGTCATTCGAAATCCGCCACATGTTGGCGAGCGACGCGACCTCGGCCGCATGCGCCGGGTTGGTCGGCCCGGGCGACAGGCTCAGCACCATCGGCCTTCCCGTCTTCGCCGTCGCTTTATCCATCGCTCGGCGAATCTGCCGAATCTCGCTCACCTTATACGGATGGTCGGCGATGCAGTCCACCTTGACGAGATCGACGCCCCAATCGGCGTACTGCTTCATCAGCGAGTCGTACCAGGCCTGCCCGGCGGCGTTGTCCTTGACGCCCCAGTTCGTCGGGTCCCACGGACAGGCGTCGCTGGTGTCGGCGGCATCCTGCGCGTGAAAGCTGGAACCCTCAATCGGCAGATTGCGCTCGACCGACACGCGCGGAATTCCGCGCACGATGTGAATGCCGAAGAGGAGGCCCTGCGCGTGAACCCAATTCGAAAGCGGCCGGAAGCCGGCATATTCGGGGCCCTGGATGGTCGCTTCCAGCTTGGGGCGAGGTTGGCCCTCTGATGCACCGAGAATTCTCAGCGTGTCGCCCATCTTCGCCGCAGACGGAAACCGCTGCGGTACGGGAACGTAGCGTCCATAAATGTCGATGGAATAGCGCAGCGTGTCCGGCTTGTTCCTGTCCTGGGGGTTCTCGAAGAACCAGCCCTCATCAATCACGGCATAGCGCCAGCCGAAGGGCAGCAGCTTGTCGCGCAGGACGGCGGCGTTTTCGCGAAACTCCGCCTCCGTAATGGTCAGGCCATACGCATCCCAGCTGTTCCAGCCCATCGGCGGAGTGGGAGCGGCATTGTTGACCTGGGCCAGCAGCGGTAACGAGCAAAGCATGAGCATCGCGACAGAAAGCAATCTCTGGAGCATCCTCGGAGCATATCGCGATCGCGCCGCAGGCAGGCAGCTTGCAGCCGCAAACCTGTATCCTTGAAAGGAGCGAACGTTCCGCCCGAGAAGGACCCATGCCGCTTTACGAGTACCAGTGCAAAGAGTGTGGCCGCCACACGGAAAAAATTCAGAAGTTCTCTGACCCCGAACTGACCAAGTGTCCGCACTGCGGTGGACCGCTGGAGCGCACCCTGACCGCGCCGGCCGTCCAGTTCAAGGGCAGCGGATGGTACAAGGACCTCTACTCTTCGGCCAAACCGGCCGCTTCGACCAACAACGATTCCGCAAAGTCTGGAGACGCGGGCAGCGGCTCGAAGCCGGCCGACAGCCCGGCTGCCTCGTCCGCCTCCGAAAAGTCTTCCTCTTCGGCCAGCGCGGCGCCGGCTTCCGCGCCGGCCGCTCCGGCGACCAAAAGCTGAGGTTTTCAGGCGTCAGCGACGCCAAGTGCGTTTCACGCATCTGACTCCATCGCATGCTGTTGACTCCCGCGTCACTGACACAGAGGTCGCACTCGACGGTAATGCACAATATTTGCAGGGGTGCGCTATCATCCATCGCATGAAATCGAATCGCTCACTCCACGCCGACGACACCGCCTGCGCGGAGAGCAAAACATTTATGCGTAACGTGGGCCTGGTCTCAGCCGGGATCACCGTGCTGGCCATCGGGGTCGTCGTCGGAAAAGAGCTTCGGGCTCGTTACAAGTTCCAGCGCCGCACGCCGTATGACATGTACGCCCACTCGGGCGACCAGCCGGAGCTGGAGTTCGGCGTCGGTGTATAGGGGCAGGAGAAGTCAGCGCTAGAAAGTTAGGAGAGAATCGCCTCCTGGCTCCCTGATTCTTCGCTTGCTAACTTCATGACCAGCTGAATCTTTCGTCACGCCACGCCGGAGCGGACCACCCGCGGCGAGGCCTGCAGCAGCCGGATCAGGTCCTCCACTGTGACCAGCGGAAGCGGCTGCAGTCCCGGGCTGTACCGCCGTCGCAGCCCGATCGAAAGATCCCGCACGGTCTGCTCAATTTCCTCCGGGCTCAGTCCCAAGTCTTTGTCCAGATCGTCCCCAGGCAGCACCGGAAACGGAACCAGCTGCACCTCTCGCAGATAGCGGAAGGTTGCGGACGTTATCACAGGGTCAAAACCGTACTGCTCCAGTTGTGCCGTAAAGGTTTGTTGGGTCACGCCGCGCCGCTTGCGGCGTATCGCGGTCTCACGCGCCCAGGCGGAGACTCGCAGCAAAACAGCGCAGAGAACAATGGCTGCGAGCACAAGCCATAGCGGCCAAGCGTGATGGCCGAACCACGCCGGAATGGAAGTCGTCCGCACGAGCAAAACACCTCGGTGGAGGAGCTACAGCAACAGCCGACCGCCGGGGGTGCGGACCTCGGGAGCTTTTCTCCCTGGAACAGGCCCAGTATAACGCGGGTCCCAGGGCAAGCTCCGGGATGGAGTATGACATGAGATGCGTCCAGAAGGCTTCCAGAAACTGCATCTGAGGAAGTACTGTTTCCTTATGGCCGCCGTCCTGCCACCCATCCTCGACGCCATGCCCACCCCCGACCCCGGGGTCCAGGCCCGCGCCATGAGCGCTGGACCGCGGCTGCGCGACCGGCACGGACGCGCCATTACCGACCTGCGCCTTTCCGTCACCGACCGCTGCAACTACAAGTGCGTCTACTGCCGGACCGGCAACGAAGGTGCCGTCTATGCGGAACTCCCCATTGAGGACTATGCGCGCATCGTGCGGCTCTTTGTTTCCCTGGGCATTGAGAAGGTGCGTCTCACCGGCGGCGAACCCCTGCTGCGGCGAGGTCTGCTGGACCTGATCCGTGAGATCGCCGCTCTGACGCCGGCGTTTCTGGATTCGCCGCTCGACATTGCGCTGACGACCAACGGACACCTGCTGGCGCCGATGGCCCGCGACCTGAAGCGCGCAGGACTGAACCGCATCACGGTCAGCATGGACGCTGTCGACGGCGAGACGTTCGCACGCATTACGCGCGTTCCGGGCAGCTTCGAGCGCGTTCGTGAGGGCATTCGCGCGGCGCAGGATGCAGGCCTCGGCCCTGTGAAGGTCAATGCCGTCCTTCTGCGCGGGTTCAATGACGACCAGATCGAAGCCTTCGCCGAGTTCTCGCGTGACGAAAACGTCATTGTTCGCTTCATCGAGTGGATGCCGCTCGAAGAGGACCGCACCTGGACGCCGCAAGCCGTGGTGCGCATGGATGAGATCGTTGAACGACTCAATCGCGTCCGCCCGCTGGTTGCATTGCCGCCCAATCACACATCCGAGACAGCGCGTCGCTTCACCTTCGACGACGGTACTGGCGAGATCGGCATCATCGCGCCGGTGTCTCATCCCTTCTGCGGCCACTGCAGCCGGGTGCGCGTCACCTCGGACGGCAAGGTGCGAACCTGTCTGTTTTCACAGAGCGATCACGATCTCATTGGTCCCATGCGGCGAGGCGCAGACGACGACGAACTGCGCACCCGCATCCGCAGAATCGTGGATCACAAGGAAGCACGGCATCACATCGGCGAGCCGGGCTTCCTCAAGCCATCGCGCTCGATGGTGCACATCGGCGGCTAACCCGACGGATGTTGCAAATCCGGACGCAATTGATCTCCGCAGCGCGCGGGCCGATGCACCTAGAATGCAAACCTTGAGTGACGAACGGGGGACTAACCTCGCAAAACTCTTGAGCTATCCTTGTGCCACTGATGAGTACGGCCCCACCCGGACGACAGGAAGGCACGTGACAGACCGGCGGCATTCCGACGTAATGGACGGCAGGCAGCTCGATCACCTGCGCGTGTTCCATGAAGTTGCGCGTGCCCTGACTGCAAATCTAGAGCTTGAGCCGCTGCTGCGCGCGATCCTTAGCCAGATGGAAGAGTACTTCGGCCCCGAGCAGTGGTCTCTGCTGATGGTGGACGAAGAGGCCAACGAGCTCTACTACGCGTTGCACGCCGGTATCGACACAGAAAATATTGCCGAGCTTCGCATCAAGATGGGCGAGGGCATCAGCGGTTACGTGGCGCTGACCGGAAACCCGCTCGTCGTGCCGGACGTCACCGCCGATCCTGACTGGTCTGTCTTCGCGCGCCAGCACCCCGAGCTGCATCTGCAGTCCATCGCCTGCCTGCCGCTGCGCCACAGCGGACGCACCCTGGGCGTTTTGCAACTGCACAACAGCAAGCTCGACCTGCTGCCCGACGCATCGATCTCATTCCTGCGCGTGCTGTGCGATTATGCGGCGATCGCGCTGGCCAATGCGCGCTACGTAAAACTGGTGCAGCACCTCACCATCACGGACGACTGCACGGGCCTGTTCAACGCGCGCTATCTCTACACCATGCTGGAGAACGAGATCGCAGCGGACAACGATCCGCGTGTGATTCCCATCCAGCCGCACTTCAGTCTTCTCTTCCTCGATCTCGATCACTTCAAGGCCGTCAACGACACGCACGGTCATCTGGTCGGCTCGCGCCTGCTCGCAGAGGTCGGCGGCGTCATCAAGCGCACGCTGGGCCCCAACCACGCGGGCTTCCGTTACGGCGGCGACGAGTTCGTCGCCCTCCTGCGCGGCCTGGACAAACCCGCCGCGGAGGACCTTGCCACAAGACTGCGCGAGGCGTTGATCCGCACAGACTTTTTGAGTGGCGAAGGTCTGTCGCTGCATCTCACCGCCAGCTTCGGGCTCGCAACATTCCCGCAGGACGGCGACACGCTGCACGCCATCATCCGCTCCGCCGACACCATGATGTATCACGCGAAGGCCAGAGGACGCGATCAGATCGCAGTCGCCGACAGCGAGTCGCTGGCCTCCATGCCCGCTCCGAAGACCTCAAGACACGCATAACGAGCGAGTCAGCAAATTAGCTGACTTGTTACTACGGTTCCCGCCGCTCCAGAGCAGGCGCACGCTTCTGCTCCGGGCGAATGGCTTCGACGTTCTCCGGCGCGTCCGAGTGCACGCCGAAGTCCCACACGTCGAGGTTCACGGCGTTCGGCCCGAGCACTTCGATAAGGGCGTACTCACCGAAGTCGAGCGGCTGCAACGGCGTCAACTTCAGCCAATGCCCGCCCGGCAGCATCTCCGATTTCATCTCGACGACATCGCGCTGGGTCCGTCCGGTGCCCAGCAACCCGATACGGAAGCTGTCAACGATCCGTACATCCGCGCGCACATCGACACGTTCAATCACATACCCATCGTTTGGATCGCCGCCAGAGGGCGTGGGGCGGCCACTTGCGCCGTGCGTGTCAACCGTGAACGCGCCGCCACTCGTCACAAGATCTTCGTTGTTGCCGCCATTCACTTGCACATAGAAGACCGGGTCGGGCACATGCAGCTGAACATCGGCGCGCTCGCGCGGAATGTCCGTGATGCGATGCGGGCTGGACGCCGGATTGATCGGCCCCTTCAGCACGCCATGAGCCGTCTCTTTGTTGAGATCGGATCCCTCCTGCGGCATCGGCACAAGCTCCGGCGTGCCGCGAAAGGTATCGAGCGCAAGCACGCTATCCTCCTCCGGCAGTCGCAGGTCCGGTGCGATCTCGGGCGTCAGCGCGGCCCGCGCGGCTTCTTCCTTCGCCAGTTCCGGCGTCAACACCGGCGAACTCTGCGCCGCCTGCGCTCCCGGCTCGTGGTCTTTCTTCCATTGTTCCGTCGCGGCGAGATCGACCAGTGCGAGCGGAATCTCTTCTTCTTCTCCGTTGCGCTCTGCACTTCGGAAGTGCACGACGTTCCCGACGACGTTGTAGCTCAGCACCAGCTGATACGTCCCGTCCTTGAGAATCAGACGCGTTCGTACAGGCTCTTCCGTATTCTGGGAGGGGTTGGGCACATCCATGGGACGATGCTGCTGGCACGGTGCAGGCTGTACGAGCACAAACAACACGCCAAGCATGGCCGACGAAACTGTCTTCCACCAACAAAGTCTCCGCCGAACCCGGAAAACGCCAGTCAACCGATCACTCCACGCACGCCCACCCCATCAAGCTAGCAGAGTTGCCGCAAACCTACTTCTCTCTCACCTTGACCGTAAGCGATCCCGGTAGATCGGCATCGCTGCTGCGATCTTCCACCTCAAGCTTCACGCGCAGCACGGCGCCAGGCGCCAGCTCATGCGCAGGCAGCATGACTGTATGTAGTCCCAAGCCCGAATCCGTCGTTCGCGCCTCGCCACTCCAGGATCCGGAGCTCCAGCTCAATCTTGCCGGCACCGGCAGATCGATGCGCAAGTCCTTTCCCGGGGACATCCAGCCACGCTGTTGTTCCGGCGTCCATATCTGGAAGTTCGCGTTGCGTCCCTGGCGAAGATACCGCTCCTCGGTCTGCGGAATGCGGCCCCACACTGCGCCTTCATGCAGCGAACGCAACAGCTTGATGTACTCCGCATGGGCCCACACAAGCGGCATGCCCGAACCGCTGGGGTGACCGTTGAACAGAGACCGTTCCGGAATATCATCCGCGTCCCATACCTGCTCGGGGATCATGCCGCACTCGCTCGTCTGCCGAGCCATGGTCTTCAGTAGCTCAAGCGCGGCCTCCCGCCGCCCTGCAGCGAGCTCGAAGTGTCCACGCTCGCCGGCCAGCAGCGGCCAGCAGCGGCCGATACCGCGCTTGTCGAACGGCTGCCCGTCCTCCTTCTCGCCATAGCCGTCGTCGGTCGAGCGCTTCCATCCCGTGCCCGTCTTCATCTCCCTGCGCAGCGTCGCATCCAGCAACGTCACCGTATCCACGATGCGTGGATCGTCGGGCGCGCGCAATCCCATCCGCACCAGCGACAGTGCGCCCGGGCTGATGATGTCGATTGCCCTCCGGCTCTTCGGTCCGCGAATGTTGGGCATCCGGATGCGGAGGTGGTCGATCTCGCGCGCCTGGATGCGATTCGGCGGAGCCATGCGCATGTAGTAGCCTCGCACTCCGTGCTTACGGGCCAGCGGTGTGTCCTCGACGTACGTCAGTTCGTCGATCGCATCGTTCCACGCGTCTGCGGTGTCACGCAGAAACGCCGCACGATCCTCTTCTCCACTGGCATCCGCAAAATCCGCAGCCGCCAGCAATGCCGCGACCTCCGCGGCCATGGTGTTCGGTGAGTATCCCGGTGTGGTCTCCCAGCGGTCCTGCTGCGTAACGGGCCCGTGCCGTAGCAGGAACTGCGCTGCCCTGTGCACGATGTGTCCTGGTTGATAGTGACCGAGCGAATCGTCGCGCCGAAGCTTGTCCGCCAGCAGAATGGGAAGCGCAATGGCATCCATCTGGATCGCCCCCCAGTGCGGCGTTCCATCGAGCCACATATTCTGGCTCCATCCTCCATCCGCGTTCTGCGTGCAGGCGAGGTAAAACAGCGTCGAGCGCGCGCAGTGGGCGTCGCCCAATGCCAGCTTGCCCATCGCCGACTCCACCATGTCACGCGGCCACAGCACGTGATATCCGCCGATATCCTTGTCGCCGCGCGCAAAGCCCCACGGCACGGACAGCCCGGCGACGAATCCTCCCCGATAGCGCTTTGACTGATGCGCTTCCAGCACCGCTGTGCTCACTCGATACATGTCATGGCCGCTGTCCGAGAGATCTGCAACCTCGCGATACGTCGCCTGTCTGTCTCTCCACTGCTGAACGAACAGCTCGCGCGTCCGATCGAAGTCTTCCAGCAATCCTGCACGCGTCTGCAGTCCGGCCTCCGCGCCGTCCTCTCCGCACGCCAGCGCAATCCTGAAGCTTCCGCCGTTCGCGGCGTAGTCAATCTCCATCGCCATGCCGACATTTCCGTCCGGCGCAAAGTTCGTTTTCGGCAGCGGCTCACCACGCTTCAACACCGTGAAGCCATCGGAGACGCCGATGTAGCCCACGCTCGTCTTCGTTGGCGCGGGCGCGCTGCTTGCCGCAAGGCACACCGACGCCCGGCTGGCGAAGACCATCGGCTGGCCCTTGTATTCTCCCGCCCACGCCTCGTTGTTCTCGCCGCGATCGCCGATGTGCGCGTCAACCAGCAGGTAAAGTTTCAGCGCTTTTCCATTCGCCGGCCGAAAGCTGCAGCGCACGAGAAGCGCGTCGTGCATTGGATCGGGAACGATCTCTTTCGTCAGAGCATACTGGCCGGACTTGCACCGCGATTCAATCCGGCAACCCGGCGCGCCCGTCTCGAGCCACGTTACCTTGTGCTCCGCGTCCCACATCTCGTCGGAGAAGAATTTGTCCTCGCCCGTGACCACGAACCGCACCGAACGCGTGTTCGCCTGGTCGACATCCGGGTGATATATCTCCGACAACGTGCCATTGTCGATCGTGTACCAGATGCGGCTCTCCGGCTGAACCGAAGTGCCGACGATCGTCTTGGCGCCGGACGCCCAATGCGGCTTTTTACCCGGTTTTCCGCGCGCCTTCTTCGGCTTTTCGGGCCGCGTAATGTCCTTGTTCTCGATCCCTTTATCCATGTGTTTTGCGCCGCTTCAACGGCACGGATTCCAACAGGTTGGATGCAGGAAACGAGACAGCTTCTGGCTGGCGAGTCTAGAACGCCTGATTTTTCAACCACTCGCGAAAGCGCGGGCCAAGATCGTTCCGTCGCAGAGCAAACTCCACCGTGGCCTTCAGAAATCCAAGTTTGTCCCCGGCGTCGTAACGCGTGCCCTCATACGTGAAGCCGTAAACCTTCTCATGCTGCAGCAGCGCCTTGATGCCGTCGGTCAGCTGAATCTCGCCGCCTGAGCCCGGCGTCACGCTCTCCAGCATCTGGAAGATGCGCGGCGTCAGGATGTAGCGGCCGATGATGGCGTGCTGGCTTGGCGCTTCCTCCGGCTTCGGTTTCTCCACCATGTTCGTCACGTCCAACAGCCGCGGATCGTGCGGGTCCTGCACGCACTCCAGACAACCGTACGAAGAGATCGCCGCACCCTCAACGATCTCGGAAGCAAGGATGGAGGCTTGTGTCCTTTCGAACGCATCGACCATCTGCTTCAGACACGGCGTCTCGGAGTCCACCACATCATCCGGCAAAATCACAGCGAACGGCTCATTGCCTACGAGTTGCTTGGCCTGCAACACCGCATGCCCCAACCCGAGCGCATCCGGCTGGCGCGTGTAGCTGATCTTCGCCAGGTGCGAAACCGACCGCACCATCTCCAGCAGCGCCGTCTTGCCGCGCGCCTCCAGCGCGGTCTCCAGCTCGTACGATTTATCGAAGTGATCTTCCAGCGACGATTTGCCGCGCCCCGTGACAATGATGATCTCCGTGCATCCGGCGGCGACAGCCTCTTCCACGCCGTACTGGATCAGCGGCTTATCGACCAGCGGCAGCATCTCCTTGGGAGTTGCTTTGGTGGCGGGCAAAAAGCGAGTGCCAAACCCGGCTGCCGGAAACACGGCCTTGCGCACCTTCATCAATGACATGCGTTCTTCCTACTCTCTCTGACAGGCTGCAATGATGCTACCAACCGTCTTCGATGCAGATTACAAATCAGCCATCTTTGTGCGAACAGCTCGACCGCGCGCGCCCCAGCCTAGAGCACAGGGGAGCTGTCATGCAACATCGCTTTTCGGATGATCTTGATCGGCGCAAATCCCTGCCGCATGAAGTCGTCATGGAACCGCTCCAGCGAAAAGGACGCGCCCTCGCGTTGTTGCACGTCCGAACGCAATTTCATGATCTCCAGCTTGCCCAGCGTGTAATAGAGATAGAGCGCATCCGAGGTGCCGCGTTTCGTCTCCACCTCCGCTATCGGCCGCGACTGATACCCCTCCTTGACGAAGAAATCCTCAGCCTCTGGAATGGTCAGCTCGCCACCTACGCCCGTGTGCATGCGGATAGCGACGATGAATCGCGCATCGCGCAACAGAGCATCCTGCAACTGACCCAGCCGGATCATCTTCGAATCGAGTTCATCCTTCGCGCCGACGCCCGGCGCGTTGTAACCCTCGTCCAGCATCATCTGCTCGCAGTAGTGCGCCCAGCCTTCGATATTGGTGTTCGCTCCGATAATTTTGCGAATATTCGACGGAAACTGCGGCTGCCACAGAAACTGCACATAGTGGCCCGGATACGCCTCGTGCACACTGGTCGAAACGATCGTACCGATATTGAACGCGGCCATGTACTCGCTTGTCTTCTGTACGCTCCAGTCCGCCTCCGGCAGTGTGACGTTGAAGTAGGCCTTCGTCGAATGGGTTTCAAACGGTCCCGGAGGATCCATCGAGGCCTGCGTCGTCGCGCGCATGAACGGCGGCGTCTCTTCAAGCGTCGGCTGTACGTTGCTCGGAATCGTGATGATGTGGTGCGAGCGAATGAAGTTGATCTCCGAGTCGAACCGGTCATGGAACGCCTGCAGCAGATGGTCCGGCGCCGGATGAATCGAAGCCAGCTCGGCCAGCTCCTGTTGCGGCGTCTTTGACGGATCAATCTCCTTCGCCACGCGCGCAAACTCCGCCTGGTTCTTGTGCAGATCGCCGTAGCCGATCTGCAACAGCCTGTCCAGCGGAATATCGACCATCTCGTTGTACTCGAGAGCCTTGCGGAATGTGTCAGCGCCCCAGCGGAAATCGCCGTTCGAGCGCGGCAGAAGATCGCTCTTCATCCACGCCGCGTAGCTCTTCATCGCCTCGATCACCGCCGCGTTCGTCTTCAGAAACTCGGCTTTGGTGTCGGCGTCCGTAGCGGAGGCGAATGCTTCAGGGACGTCGTGCTCAAAGAAGCTGATGTCGCCATCGATCTGTTCCAACGCGATCTCGGTATAGATGTGCGGCGGATTCTTCAGGTTCTTGCGTGCTTCTATAAAGACCTGCGGAATCAGCTTCTCGCGCTCGACCGCCGCATGCAGACGCACATCCACCGGCGCATACGGCCGCTCCATGATCGTGAAGATGGAGTTTGTCACGCCGCTGGAGTAGTTGTCCGGATTCTTTTCCCAGCCGCGAATCACCTCGAGCTGGAGCAGCTGGCCCCGGATGGACCCGAGCAGAATGTCGCGGTCTGCCGCAGGCTCGGCATCCAACGCTGTCGGATCCACCGCCTCGATCTTCTTCTCCCACTCGTGCAGCGCGGCGATCTCCTTCTGAATGCCGGCTCCCGAATAATCTTCAAGCTGCGTGTCGTACTGGTGCAGACCGGCGGATGTTCCCGCCGTCGGCGCAAACTTGAAGTAAACCTGCTGAAAGTACTGCTCCGAGAGCGTATTGAATGTCTGCCCCGCGCCGTCCGCGGAGGCGTGCTGAGCAAAAATCGATGGCATTGTGGCAAGAGGAACCATGAGAAGAAGAGCGTGCAGACGCATGATGCACTTCAGTCTACACAGGAGATTGCGCGCCTTCGAGCATCGACAGCAGCTCGCGCGTTTCGTTCAGCACCGTCTCCGCGTTCGGCCCTGACAACGGCCAGCGCAGCACACCCTGCGGCGTAAGCTGCGCTCCATTCTTCGCGTTGCGCGCGACCAGCTTCATCAGCGCGCCGACGTTGATGCCCTTTCCCGGCTCCGAAGGAGCAGCGTGCAACTTTTCGCTGAAAGTGATGAAGAGCATATCCCGCATCGGCTTGATTCTGCCGGCCTGCGCGAGCGGAGAGTTCGTCGCACGCACGGCCGTCGCATCCCTCGCCGCCTTCGCGGCATTCGATTCACTCTCACGCTGGAGAGCCGCACGCGAAGAGAACTGTAGAGCCGCAACCTGCGGCGCCTGCCCGTGCCTGCCTGCAAGCGGTTGGGTCCGTTGCAGCATGGTCGAGGGCTGCCATTGGTTCGTCGGCCGGGTGACCTCGCGGCCAGCCCATCGCACCGTCTGCGCAGCGGGCTTCGACGGCGCGGCTGCGCTCTTCCTTCCTTCATCAACGGCAACGCGCTTGCGCTCAATCTGCGCGATGAACAACCGCTCACAGGTCAACCGTATCTCGCCGACGGCGAGCAGATGCTGCACGCTCTCCGGCGGCTGCCCGTAGCGGTCCTGCAGCTCATCGCGAATCTCCGTCAGCATCGCGTCGGAGCTCGCGCCCGCAATGCGCTTGTACATCCGCAGCCGCTGATTCTCCTCCGCGATGTAGCTCTCATCGATACGCAGCGAGATGCCCAGGCTCACCGTAACCTGCAGGCGGTCTTCGTGGCCCTCGCCCTTCAGCTTGCTCACGGCCTCTTCAAGCATCTGCGTGTAGAGCTCGAAGCCGATCGCCTCAATATGTCCCGACTGCTCGCCGCCCAGCATATTGCCCGCACCGCGCAGCTCGAGATCAAGCGCGGCGATTTTGAAGCCCGCGCCGAGGTCCGAAAATTCCTTCAGCGCAGCCAATCGTCTTCGCGCAATCTCAGTCAACTGCTGCTCGGGCGGAATCAGAAGATAGGCATACGCGCGCCGGTTCGACCGTCCGACGCGACCGCGAAGTTGATACAGCTCGCTCAACCCATGCCGGTCCGCACGGTTGATGATGATGGTGTTCGCGCGCGGAATATCGAGCCCATTCTCGATAATGCTGGTCGCGCACAGTACGTCGTATTCCCCATTCATGAACGCCAGCATCGCCCGCTCCAGCTCCGCTTCGGGCATCTGGCCGTGCGCTACAACGACGCGCGCCTGCGGCACCAGCTCGCGAATCTTCGTCGCCATCTCATAGATCGTCTCCACTCGATTGGAGACAAAGTATGTCTGTCCGCCGCGCTCCAACTCCACCTCGATGGCAGTACGGATGAGCTTTTCGTCAAACTTCGCGACCACCGTCTGGATCGCCATGCGGTCCTTCGGCGGCGTTTCGATCACACTCATGTCGCGCAGCCCGACGAGCGACATGTGCAGCGTACGTGGAATCGGCGTCGCAGACATGCTCAGCACATCGATCGCAGCGCGCATCTGCTTCAGCCGCTCTTTGTGACGCACACCGAAGCGCTGTTCTTCGTCGACGACGAGCAGACCAAGGTCCTGAAACTTAAGCCCCTGTGCGAGGATCGCGTGCGTTCCGATCAGGATGTCGACCTTGCCATCGGCCACCCGCTCCAGGATTTCCTTCTTCTCCTTCGCCGTACGAAAGCGCGAAATCATCTCGACGGTCACCGGGAAGTTCGCGAAGCGGCGCTTGAAGCTTTCGAAGTGCTGGAAACAAAGCACTGTCGTGGGCGTCAGCACGGCGACCTGTTTGCCGTCCTGTACAGCTTTGAACGCTGCGCGCATGGCAACCTCGGTTTTGCCATAACCCACGTCGCCGCAGAGCAGGCGGTCCATCGGCTGCGTCGATTCCATGTCAGCCTTGATGTCGGCGATCGCCGTCAACTGATCGTCCGTCTCGTTGTAGTCGAAGGCATCTTCGAACTCGCGCATCATATTGCTGTCGGGTGAAAACGCTGTGCCCAGAGCAGCCTTGCGCTGCGCATACAGCTTCAACAGCTCCTCCGCCATGTCCTCCATGGCCTTCTTCACGCGAGCCTTAGTCTTCGACCACGCAGGATTTCCCAGCCGATTCAGCTGCGGCGCCGGCCCAGCCTCGGTGGAGCGGTACTTCTGAATCAGATCGAGCCGCGTCAGCGGAACATACAGCTTCGCGTCGTCCGCGAAGGTTAGGATCATCAGCTCCAACTGCGTCGAATCTTCCCCGTTTTCCGATTTCCACGAACCCGCAGTCTTTTCTTCGATCACCCGCAGGCCGTCGTATCGCGCAATGCCGTGCTCGACATGCACGACGTAATCGCCCACAGCGAGATCGCGCAGGTCTGAGACAAATGCAGAGGTCTTCCCCCGCCGCACGGGACGCGCATGAACGTCCACCTCGTCGTTCAGATCGTTGGCCCCGAAGAGCACAAACTGGCGCGCCGTCGCACGATCCAGATCCAGCACCTGCACGCCGTTCGCAATCGCCGCCCGCACCAGCACCGGCGTGCGCAGATCGCCTGCCAGGTAACTCGATTCGGAGTACACAGTGGCCGAAGCGCCTTGATCCGCCCGCCAACCGATGCGATAGGGAACGTTGTACTCCTGCAGCAATCCGGCCAAACGTTCCAATTCACCCTGGTTGGGCGCCGCGACCAGCACCCTTGCCTCGCTCTCCATCAGCTTCTTCAACTCGTCGACAAAGCTGGGAATGGAACCATGAAAACGAATCGCCGGCCTCGTCGCGAACTCAATTTCGCTGGCATCGCTTCGCGTGTTCTCCAGCACATCCACCGCGCCAAGCTGATCCAGATCGCAGCCCGAAAATGCGCGTACACGATCCTGCAGCTCCCACGGCGAAAAATACAAATCCTCCGCGCGCACCAATGACCCAATGCCCGAGCGTTCATGACGCTGCTCGACCTTGTTCCACCACCGCTCGCCATGGTTGAGCACCATCGCAGGCTCTTCCACAAACACGCGCGTATGCGGACCCATCAGATCGAGCAACGACGAACGCGCTCCCGCGACCGGCGCATAAAACTCCCATCCGGGAAATATCGTCGCCTCACGCATCTTTGCTGAGCCGGCTACCGCGACGCGCGTCTGCAACTCGGCCGCTGTCTCGCCGCCTTCGAGCGCCGCGCCGGCTGCCCCGCTGCGCGTCAATCTCGCGTTGATCGCCTCCAGCAACGACTCCGTCGCAGGCGTCTCCGTCAGCGGAAGCAGCAAAACCTCATCAATTGCACTCGAAGAGCGCTGTGTCTCCGGATCGAAACGACGGATTGACTCAATCTCATCGCCGAAGAAGTCGATGCGCACGGGCCGCTCCATCTCCGGTCCGTAGACATCGAGGATGCCGCCACGCACCGTAACCTGACCCGGCATATCGACAACATCCACGCGCGTGTAACCGACCGAGACCAGATGCTCGACGAGCATCTCCGGAATATGTTCTTCGCCAAGCCGCAGCGCTAACGCAAGCGCAGCGTAGTGCTCGCGTCCAAACAGCCGCATGCATGCGGCTTCCATCGGTGCGACCACCAGCCTCGCCTGCCCGCTCGCAATCTTCCAGAGGGTCGAGGCGCGCTGTTCCTGGATCTCCGAGTGCGGCGAAAGATTCTCAAAGGGAAGCACATCGTGTGCGGGAAGACGCAGTATCTCTTCGACGCGCAGCGCTCCGCTCAGCTGGGCAGCCGCCAGCAGATTTTCGTGCAGCGCCTCGGCTGCCTTATTATCCGCAACCAGCACCAGCGCCGAAGCGTTTGCGGCCCGTGCAAAGTAGGGAAGATAGAGCGCTCGCGCGGTCGCCGTGAGCCCGGACACACGTCTCCGCCCCGTGCCGCCCGCAAGATGGCGACGAACACGCTCAAACTCTGGAGAACGTTCCAGGTCCGCAACCAGCTCGCGGACGAACGGAAGAATCATGCAGCTTCCAGTTTAGCCCGTCACAATGGCAACTGCCGCCGTGGCTACTCTTCAACCGGCGGCTCGGTCTTCGCCAGAATTGCCTGCCCATATTCCAGCAGCGTGACCATGAACACGCCTCCGCAGACGTTCCCCGCCACCGCAATCCACAGCCAGTGCAGGTAACTCGATGCAGCCACCTGATGCGTGACGACCGCCGAAAATATCTCTCCGGAGGTCGCGATGCAGTGCGCAAAGTTGCCCAGACCCACCAGGTACGTGAGGAGCCAAAGGATGATTACCGAGCCGGTGATCGAATGCGATCCGGACACCAGCCATGCAGCCGTCGCGATAATCCAACCGGCGGTGACCGCGCTCCAGAAAATTGTGGCCGGCGTTGCGCTCACCGCAGACGTTCCCAAATAGATGAGCGCAGACCGCGTCTGCACGGGCAGCGCACTGGTTCGCGCCGCCAGCAGCGAAAACGCCAGCGCTCCCAGCACATTTGCCGGAAGCACGGTGCACCAGAGCCTCATGGTGTTCAAAAACTCCCGCTTCTCCGACAGCACCAGCGCGACAGGATACAGCGTGTTTTCCGTAAAGAGTTGCGCGCGCCCGATGATCACCACAATGAAGCCGATGGGATAGAACATGCTGGCGACAAAATGCGACTTCGGCGAAACGCCGAAAAACCCAAACACCAGTGCCACCCCCAAACCGGACAGCCCCATGAAGATGCCGCCGGCGAATCCCGATATGGCCAGGGAGACGGTAGAGCGCTTCAGCTCCGTCTTCGCGTTACGCGCCACCTGCTCGTAGATGTCCTCAGCCGTGGGCCGCTCGAGGTTCTTCTGATGCGACGCGGTGTCGCCTGTGCTTCCCTCACCGTTACTCTTCGCCTCGTCGCCGTCATTTGGGGTGACATCCGTCTTCGCCTCATCGTCAGGCGCATTTGTGGTCGTGCTTCGATCCTCAGCCATCCAATCGTCTCCGCGGAACTGATTGGATGAGATGCGGCCTGACGCGGCGCTCGCCCGCGGGCATTGATAAAATCCGCTCATGCCCGCTCTTGCCGGACTCGCGCCCGAGGTTCTCGCCATGTACCAGCCAGTCATCGGTCTCGAGGTCCACGTCCAGCTGCTCACCAAGACAAAGGCCTTCTGCGGGTGCCGGAACGAGTACGGCGGCGAGCCCAACACCCACATCTGCCCGGTCTGCCTCGGCCTTCCCGGCGCGCTTCCCGTGCTGAATCGCCAGGCCGTCGAGTTCGCGACGCTCGCCGCCAAAGCCCTCGGCTGCTCCATCAACGAGCGCAGCGTCTTCGCTCGCAAAAACTACTTCTATCCCGACCTGCCCAAGGGCTATCAAATATCGCAGTTCGACAGACCGCTTGCCGAACATGGCTCGCTGACTGTCTCAGACGCGAGCGGCAACCCAAAGAAGATTGGGATCACCCGCCTGCACATGGAAGAGGATGCCGGCAAGAGCCTGCACGACGGATTCGCGGACTCCGCCTCGCGCACCTACATCGACCTCAACCGCTGCGGCACGCCGCTCATCGAGATCGTCTCCGAGCCCGACATCCGCACGCCCGACGAGGCCTTCGAGTACCTCACACGCCTCAAGGAGATCCTTCTCTACACCGGCGTCAGCGACTGCAACATGGAGGAGGGCTCGCTGCGCTGCGACGCCAACGTCAGCGTCATGCGCAAGACCGATACCAAATTCGGCACCAAGGCCGAGGTCAAGAACGTTAACTCGTTCCGGTACATCCGCGCCGCGCTGGAGTACGAGATCGAGCGCCAGATCGGCGTGCTGGAGGAAGGCGGCCGGGTCGTGCAGGAGTCGCGCCTTTGGAACAACGCCGAAGGCCGCACCTACTCGATGCGCAGCAAAGAACAAGCGCACGACTATCGCTACTTCCCCGAGCCCGATCTCCCGCCGCTCATCGTCGGCGAAGCCTGGCTGCGCGACATTCTCGCCGGAATGCCCGAGCTTCCGGAGGCGCGCCGCGCTCGCCTGATCGCCGACTTCGGCCTCAGCCCGCAGGACGCCGCCACGCTGACCACCGACCGCGAGCTCGGCGACCTCTTCGAGCAAGCTGCGAAACGCGCCCGGAGCGCGAAACGCGTCGCATCCATTTTGCTCAGCGAGATCACCATGCGCCTGCGCGCCGCGGACATCACGCTCGACAAATCGCCTGTCTCACTCGATGGCATCGTCGTCGCCGCTGACCTCACAGAAGGCGGCGCCATCAGCTCGAAGCAGCTGAAACAGCTTCTCGACACCTGCTTCGCCGAGGGCCGCGACTTCGGCTTCGTCTATGACCGCGACAAGCCGCAACAGATAACCGACAGCTCCGCCATCGAAAAGATGATCGACGAGGTCATCGCCGCCAATCCTGCGCAGGTCGCGCAGTTCAAGGGCGGCAAGCGAACTGTCGCCGCGTTCTTTGTGGGGCAGGTGATGAAGCTCTCAAAGGGTCAGGCCAACCCAGCGCTGCTGAATGAGCTCGTCGTGAAGAAGCTCGACGCGTAGAATTCGACTTCTGCAAGACGCCATCGGGCGCGGAGGTAAACCGGATGCGGCCGGTGCGAAGCTCACTCCTGCTCGCTGCAGTTCTGATGATGACCGGCTGCCAGCGGCGGTACACTCCGCCCGAATCTCCCATGCCTCCGAACACCGTTCTGCTTTCGCAAATGATGCGCGAGCTGTCCGCGCGACCCGGCTTTACGGAAGCGCTTTTGCGAGAGCTCGAAGGGGCTTCTGACGGTAAACGTGGGCCCGCCCTTCTCACGCCTGACCTTCTGACCGAACTGCGCAAGCGAATTCTCGGCAAAGACTGGCAGGGTGTGGACCGCTTTCCCGGATGGACGATGCGCGCAATCAATCCAACCGTGCACGTCATCAGCCACGCGGTTCAACCGAAGAGCGGATATGACGTCGTGCGTTTTCTCGACCTCGGTCCGTACACGCTCGATCGCGAGCAGACCGCCGATCTCGACCAGCCATCAAATTTCCCTCCGTTCACGACGAAAGGCATCGTCACACAGCTCGGTTACGGTGTGCAGCGGGGCGACGGACCGAACCAACTTGCGCCCGAGCACGCCGAAAGCCAGCGCCTGGCGGACGCACTCAACCGTCTTGCAGCCAACGCGCTCGACGGAGCCGCGCCCTTCACTGCCTCGATCGACGGCCACGCTGCGACATCGCCGCAGGCTCTTGTCAGCGCGCTGATCGCCAGCGGCTATACCGTCACGGTCATTGACGCGCGTTACTTCGCAAACTTCGGCCATCTCCATTACAGCCCCCGCGGCTCTTCGCAACCTTCTGACGACGTGATGATGCCGTTCTGGGTCGACACCGGCTACGCCGTCCCCGGTACCGGCGGCCCGTTCGACTGGGGCGCACGCCCGCTGCTTGTGCCCGTCTCGCACGCCGAATACGAGTGGAGCATCCAATCTCCCAAAGACGACTCCGCGCGCGGGTCTCACATCAACGCGGATGTGAGTTACTACTTCGGCGTCGACGGCAAGAGCGAATGGCGCACCATGGACACGCTCGACCAGGCATGGGTGCTGAAGCGTGCAGCTCACACCTACACCGGAGCCCAGGCGGTCGAAGTGACACGGCTCGCCGGCCTGCTCACCGTCGCTTACATGCATCAGCACCAGCGGCACCCTGATCTTCCCTTTGGCGGCTACTACACGCTCGGCGTATGCCAGGACGGCATCGCCGCGATCGAGCACCGCATGACCGGAAAGACCACGCTCTTTCCCAATACCGCCGACACATCGCTCTTTAACGATCCACGCGATGCCGAGGTGAATGCGCTGCTCGAAGTCATCCCCAAAGATCGCGGCGGCACACTGCCCGAACCGGATCGCATCTTCGGCTCATTGCCCACGCTGCCCGGCTCGGACAACGGCTTCGACGCCGTCACGATTCCCGGGCTCGCCCGCGATCTGCAGCTCAGCTACACCGCATGGCAGCAGGGAAGACTCCACCACATTCACCATCGTCTCTTCTACGCAGCAATCGCGGCGGGTGCCGTCGCGGGTGCCATCGCCCTCTTCGCTCTCATCTCGCGTCGCCGCCACAGCTCCCGCGGCAGTACACTTTCAACCGCAGAGCGGTGATCAAAGTTCGAGCGCCCGAAGATCCCGCGATGCAACGAAGTTGGGGCAGTCGTGCTCCAACTTCACGGGAGGTAGTACCCACATGGCAACCAAGAAGGCAAGCAAGAAGAAGTCATCGGGACGCAAATCGTCCTCGAAGAAATCATCCAGCAAGAAGAGCACGCATCGCTCGTCTGCGAAGAAGTCCTCGTCGAAGCGCAGCTCATCGAAGAAGTCTTCCTCGAAGAAGGGTTCAAAGAAGAGCTCCGGCCGCAAGTACTCGAAGGAGGCCGGCAAGCAGGTAAAGCGCGAGATGCACGAGATGCATGAGGGCAAACTGAAGAGCGGGCGCAGCGGCAAGAAGGTCACCAGCCGCAAACAGGCCATCGCCATCGGTCTCTCTGAGGCGCGCAAAAAGGGCGAAAAGGTCCCCGAAAACCCAAACAAGTAAGCTTTCTTAAACGAATACGGGGCGCGGCTCGCTTGGAGTCCACGCCCCTTTCTCTTGCCGAAATTTTCTATCGCTCGGTGTCAACCGCCGGCGAAGCCACGGACGCCACCGCCGGGCGCCGCGCGCTTGTCTGCGCCAGCTCGGAGGTCCGTCCGCCGGTGTAGCTGCGATAGACGCTGATGTGGAAGCACGCCTGCTGGAACTCTTCCTCCACATCGATCACGCCGGACTGCATCAGCGGTTCGAGATACATGCGCATCCATGCAATCTCCGCCAGGCTCATGCCGCGCTTGCCAAAGTCGATCGCCTGCCCAGTCAAATGCGGCGAGGCCGTATCGCCTGCGACATCGGCAGCATTGCCGTTCACACGCTGCAGCCGCAGCTGATACGAGATCGTCCGCACAGCCGAGTTCAACTCCAATGGCTGCCCGAACCGCGCATAGTAGGCACGCGCAATATCGGCCGCAAACCGCGCCGTCCATGGACGAGCGCAACGCCGGTTCTCCGGAAGCTCCGGATTTACATGCAGCGACGATGTGCTTGCCAGTTGAACCAGCTGATGCGAATCGCGCAGACGGTCCAGCTCTTCGTCGTTCTGAATCCGCTGCAAACCCGCGGCATCGGCCATCTCGTTCTGGTGAACCAGAATCTCGCGCGAGCCGCGCAACGGCGGCGGCACAATCAGGCGGCCCGTCCGTGTGTACATCGGAAACACGTGTGGCTCGACCGCGGCCTGCGCCATATCGCTGGCCGAGAGCGTCCCACCGGCTGCAACGTCTCCACTGTCCGCTACGCGATCACCGTTCTCCGGCCGGGATTCGCCGCGCGCATAAACGCCACTCTCTGGACGGACCACCGGACTGGCCGCAACCATCGGCGTCTCCGCCAATGCGCGGTGTGCCACGGCCACATCCGTGACCCGCGCTCGAGAATCCCTGCGCCAACGCGCCGTCTCCATATGGCCCCGCCGCGCTGCGTGTGCCATCCGGCGACCCCGGGCACTGACCGCGAAGCTGCGTTCTGAAGGATGGAAGCGAGAATTCCTGGAGCTGACCCGCCGCGAACTCGCCGTGTGCCGTGTAGACGCCCGTGACCTTGCCGCATGCGCGCGGACCGGCTGCAGTCTGGACGTCGCGTGATGCCGGAAATACCGCTCGCGCGATCCCGCATGCACCGCCGGACTCATCGCAGCCATCATCACCATCGCCGCCAGCGCGAAGCTGACGAGCGGGCGAAGCAGCCGGAAAAGGGAAACCTCTGCGTGCTCCGCCGAGGGTCGGGAGGGGTGAGTCAACATGGGCCTAATTTTTTAGAAGGAGGCGGAGAGCCACCAGAGCTCCTTCAGGCTATCGTCCATTCCCGGACCGTGCCAGTGCCGCTTCGGGTACGGCGGCTGACACCTCTGTGGAACCATGTGGATTTTGCTCGGCCGACTTCGCGACTTCCTCTGCCGGATTAAACCCGGATCCGGCAAACAGTCGCGCTTCCGCCGCGCGCCGCCGGACCAGCCCCGGAATTACCCGTCCGCCCGCATGAACCCAGAGCCCGAACTGCGCCGCCGCCTCTGCCATCTCGCCCGCGTTGACGTACCGCAATAGGCTGGAATGAAGAAAGTTCCCTCCACCAGCGTTGAAGCAAAAGTCCACGAGCGCCTCGAATTGCCCCTGCGTCAGCTTCACCCGCACTGCCCGCCGCACGCAGGCGATCGCCGCCGCCAAATCCTCGCGAAGCAGCGCCTCAGCCTCCGCTTCTGTCATCCGCTGTCCTGCATGGACGTCCGGACCGGTGTGGCCATAGCCAATCGTCCAGACCCCGGCGGAATCCTGATAGGCCTCCAGTCGCAGCCCCTCGAAGCTGCGCGTCAGCGCCAGTCCGGCGCTTGAGTACTCAAACTCATTCATAAGAGAAATCGCCCTCCCTGGGCTTCAATGCGGCATCGACGCGGCAAGGCCGCAGCTGAATCCCTCCACTGCCCCGAGCATCCAATAACGTTCGGAAGATTCAGCACTTTGGGGCTCCGGCGCAGGGGTAAACTTAAAAAGTTCACCGCACCAGCGCGTGCAAGCCCCCAATGAATGGAGCGCATTCCCTTGGCAACTGAGACAACCTATGACCTCGCGGTCCTTGGCGGCGGACCCGCCGGCTACACCTGCGCCATCCGCGCCGCACAGCTCGGCCTGAAGGTCGCGCTCATCGAAAAGACCGACAAGCTCGGCGGCACCTGCCTGCACTGGGGCTGCATCCCCACCAAGTCGCTGCTCTTCGCCGCGGAGATATGGGACCACCTGAAGGCTGCCTCAACCCTCGGCATCGAAAACGTCGACAAGCCGTCCCTGAACTGGGACAACCTGATCAAGCGCAAGAACGATGTCAGCCTGAAGCACGCCAAAGGTCTCGACTTCCTGATGAAGAAGAACAAGATCACCGTGGTGCACGGTCACGGACGCCTCACCAGCCCGGCCAGCGCAGGCGTCTTCACCGTCCAGATCACCGACGAGGACAAGGGCAAACCCCGCGACCTGCAGGCCGAAGGCTTCACCCAGCAGGCCAAGACCGAGGTGAAGGCCAAGAAGGTCGTGCTCGCCATGGGCTCGGACGCCCGCATGCTCCCCGGCTACGAGGCTGACGACACCATCCTGACCAACATGCAGATCCTCACGCTGCCCAAGATGCCGAAGTCGCTCGTCGTCATCGGCTCTGGAGCCGTAGGAGTCGAGTTCGCCTCCATCTTCAAGAGCTTCGGCGCCGAGGTCACCATCCTCGAAGCGCTTCCTCGGATCGTTCCCGTCGAAGACGAAGAGGTCTCGAAAGAACTCACGCGCCAGTACAAGAAGCGTGGCATCGAGGTGAACACCGGCTGCAAGGTCGAGAAAATTGAGAAGAACAAATCCGGCGCGAAGGTCTCCTGGACCGACGGCTCCGGCAAGGCGCAATCAAAAGAAGCCGAGAAGGTCCTCGTCGCCGTCGGCCGCGCGCCACGCACCTATGACGCCGGCCTCGACAAGGTGAACCTCCAGCTCGACCGCGGCTTCGTCACCGTGAACGAGTGGATGGAGACCACCGTCCCCGGCCTCTACGCCATCGGCGACATCGTCGCCGGGCTGCCGCAGCTCGCGCACGTCGGCGCCATGTGCGGCATCGTCGTCGCGTCCAAGCTCGCGGGCAAGTACGCTCGCGCCGTCCGCAAAGACCGCGTGCCGGGCTGCACGTACTGCGATCCGCAGATCGGCTCGGTCGGCCTGACGGAGGCGCAGGCGAAGGAGAAGGGCTACCAGGTTAAGGTTGGCAAGTTCCCGTTCGTCGGCAACTCCAAGGCAACGATTGTGGACGCACACGATGGCTTTGTGAAGATCGTCTCCGACGCGAAGTACGGCGAGATTCTCGGCGTACACATCATCGGCCCGCAGGCGACGGAGCTCATTGCAGAAGCTGTAACGGCGATGGAGCTTGAGTCGACGGTGGAAGAGATGATGTTCACCATCCACGCCCACCCCACCCTCTACGAGGCGCTGCTCGACGGCTTCGCCAGCGTCGAGGGCATGGCGATCAACGTCTAAGCCACACACAACAAACGAGCCGGGCACCCAGCCCGGCTCTTCTGTCCTCATGCATCTCCATCTCCTCCAACTCGGCCGAATCCCCTACTCGGAGGGACTACGAATCCAATCCGAGGTCATCACCGCGCGCAAAGCCGGCGTCCTCGGCGACACACTTCTCCTCATGGAGCACCCGCCCGTCCTCACTCTCGGCCGCAACGCGACGCGCGCGAATATCCTCGCCAGCGACGAACTCCTCGCAAGCAAAGGCGTCACCATCCACGAGACCAACCGCGGCGGCGAGGTCACCTATCACGGCCCCGGCCAGCTCGTCGGCTATCCCATCTTCGACCTGCGCGGCGACCTTCCCAACAAGCGGGGTCCTTTCCTCGGTCCCGTCGACTTCGTCCGCCTCATGGAAGAAGCGCTGATCCTCTCCTGCAAGGACTTCGGCGTACCCGCGCAGCGCATCTGCAAGCGCACCGGCGTCTGGACCTACGCGGGCGGCAGCATCCAGGAAAAAAAGCTCGCCGCCATCGGCATTCACGTCTCGCAGGCCATAACGTCGCACGGCTTCGCGCTCAACGTCACCACCGACCTGCGCGACTTCGATTGGATCGTCCCCTGCGGCATCGCCGATCGCGGCGTCACGTCGCTCGAACTCGAGTCGCCGCAAGTGCCACTGCCGACGCTCGCGCAGGCTGCGAACTCCGTTGCCGCCAAGTTCGGCCACGTCTTCAACCGTCAGGTCCTGGCCTCGGACTCGCTCGACGAGCTCCTCGCCAACGCAGCCGCCGAGCCAGTCCGCTAACCGAACGCTGCGAGCGAAGCCCCGCTAACGCTCGTATAATCCACAATTGCGCCTCGCGCACCCATTGAACCCCGGAGAACACTCCCGATGCCGACCGACGTAGTCATGCCCCAGATGGGCGAATCCATCACCGAAGGCACCCTCACCAAGTGGCTGAAGAAGCCCGGCGACACCGTCCAGCGCGACGAGCCGCTCTTCGAAATCTCCACCGACAAGGTCGACGCCGAGATCCCCTCGCCCATCGCCGGCACGCTCGGCGAGATCAAGGTGCAGGAAGGCACGACCGTCGGCATCAACACCGTCGTCGCCACCATTAATGAAGACGGCGCCAAAGGGTCCGCGCCCGCTGCTCCCGCCAGCGCCGGTGCCGTTCCCACCAAGGAAGACACCGTCACTCCCGGCGCCTTAGACACAGCCATTCGCGACGAAGAGGCCGAGGCAGAGGCGCTCGCTCCCGCATCCGGCAACGGTGCCGCTGGCCCCGGCACCGAGGTCACGATGCCGCAGATGGGCGAATCCATCACCGAGGGCACCATCACCAAGTGGCTCAAGAAGGTCGGCGACACCGTGCAGCGCGACGAGCCCATCTTCGAGATCTCCACCGACAAGGTCGACGCCGAGATCCCATCGCCCGCGGCCGGCACCCTCACCGAGATCAAAGTCCCTGAAGGCTCCACGGTCGGCGTCAACACCGTCGTCGCTGTCATCGGCGGAGGCGCTGCCGCCCCCGCCAAGCCGAAACCCGCCGCACCTGCTCCCGCGCCGGCGAAAGCACCGGCAGCCGAAACAACGCCTGCTGCCACACCGGCGCGAAGCGCATCCGCCGCAGCGCAGGTGCCCGCCGCATCCAGCGGGGAACGCCCGCGCTCCTCGCCGCTGGTCCGCAAGATCGCCGCCGAAAACAGCGTCGACCTTTCGCAGGTTCCCGGCACCGGCGCCTCCGGCCGCATCACCAAGCAGGACATCACCGCGCACATCGCCAGTGGTGGAGCGCAGGCAGCTCCCGCAGCTGCAGCTGCGGCCAAGCCCGCGCCTCCCACCTACGCGCCCATGCCTGGCGAGCTCGTCCCGATGTCGAAGATGCGCGCCATCATCGCCAAGCGAATGGTCGAATCCAAGCAGACCAGCGCGCACGTCCACACCGTCTTCAAGGTGGACATGACGCGCATCGTGAAGCTGCGCGAAAAAGAGAAGAACAAGTACGAGCAGCGCAACGGCGTAAAGCTCACCTACATGCCGTTCATCACGCGCGCTGCGATCCACGCGCTGCGCAAGCACCCCATCGTCAACGCGTCCACGCAGGGCGAGGCGATCCTCTACAACAAGAACATCAACGTCGGCATCGCCGTCGCGCTCGAATGGGGTCTCATCGTCCCGGTCATCAAGCAGGCCGAAGACAAGAGTTTCCTCGGCATCGCGCGCGCCATCGTCGATCTCGCCGACCGCGCCCGCTCGAAGAAGCTCGCTCCGGACGATGTCGCCGGAGGCACCTTCACGCTTACCAACTCCGGCATCTTCGGCGAGCAGTTCGGCACGCCGATCATCGCGCAGCCGCAGTCCGCCATCCTCGGCATCGGCGGCCTCAACAAGGAGCCGATAGTCCTCACCGACAAGGACGGCAATGATTCCATCGCCGTCCGCAGCATCCAGCGCTTCACCCTCGGCTTCGACCACCGCATCATCGATGGCGCCGACGCCGGCAAGTTCATGAGCGACTTCAAGTCCTACCTCGAGAACTGGAGCGAGGACATCGGTTAAAGAAAATCAGTAGAGCTCGCCTTGTGAATTTCAGCGGCAGACTCGCCATGAGTCTGCCGCTTGTCTTTGGCTACAGCGAAATTCCCAGCGCCTTGAGGTCCGCCACAATGACGCCATCACCGGCCTTCGCGTCAGCGACAAGCTGCTTGATGTCCGCCACCACGCTTTCGTCGAGCGTCAGCGACAACCCCTTGCTTCCAGCCGCGGCCGTTGCATCCTTCACGATCTTGATCGCGTCTGACCCCAGCGTCAGCAATACCGACCGGGTCTGCGCGCTGGAGATAATCAACCACGCCTGCCTTGCCTTCTGAACGTCCGCCGACAACTTCGCGTAGAAGCCCTTCAGATCGTTTCCCACCGTCGCCAGCACCGTTGCAACACTCACTCTTTTTTCTCCTCTGGTTATTGATTCGCCTTGTGCCACACGCTCGCGTTCAGGCACGCCACAACGCCGTCGACGATCGATCCCAGCCCCGCCGAAAACCCGTCGGCATCGACAATTTGCTTCTGCTCGACGGCGTCCACAATGTTGATCGCCGTCGTCACAATGCTCAGCACCGCGTGCTTCTTCTGCTCGCCGGACTTCGTTCCAAACATCGCCTCAACGCTCTGAATCACGCTCGGCAGTAAACTAACGCCGCGCAGAAACAGCTTTAGAAAATTCATCTCATCTTCTCCCGCTTCGCAGCTCTCAATGCCTTCCACCCAGCCACGCAATGACGACATGGGCCAGAGTCAGCAACGCACCGAACGCCGCGCCCAGGCCCTTCAGCCGCTGCACACTCTGCTCATGCGAGTCCACACGCTCTTCCAGCCTGTGCAATCGCCCCGGTTGGCCAATCCCGAGCAGCTCCTTCATCTGTGCCTGCAGCACACTCAATTCGCTCAGCACCTGCCGCTCGAACTCATTCATCCTTTACCTCACACGCAGCACACCGCCGCGCACTCTCTTACGACAGCGGCACATTCACAAACACCGCACTTGAAAATCGCGAGTACAGCGCCGGCGAACTCGCGTCATACATCCTTACGTAGTAGCGCTCCACCTGCGCCGCTCGCGGAATTGAGAAACTCCTCACCGGACTCCGCAACACCAGATCGGCCGTATCGACATCAGCTCCAAAGTTCCAGTCGATACGCCGTACCTCGAACCCTCCACCGCTCGGCGGATCGCATCCCGCATCCATCTGCAGCTCGCTTCCACTCACGCTCGTCAGTTGCAACTGCTGCAGATTCGCCAGCACCTGCGCGGGCGCGGTCTCTGCCGTCGCAGGAAGAAACGCATCCGGGGCAATCGCTTCGCTCAGCTTTATGCCCAGTCCATCGGCCCATTCGGTCGCCCAGTCGTTCGCAAACTTGATCGCGTACGTTCGAATTTCCGGCGCCGCATTGCCGTCCTTCACCTCGACGCTCCGCACCAGCAACGATGACGTCACGCCATCACTCGTCACCGCCAGCACATCGCCCGGCCATATATCCACCGACGGATTCACCGCCGTGTACGACCCCGCAACCGCAGCCGTCCTGCTCGTCGCAAACGCCAGCAAAGACTGCGCCGCACTTTCGCAGTCCGCACTCGAACGCGCCACAGGCTGCAGCACCTTGCCCAGCCACCGGCTGACACCGCCGACGCCGCCCGCAGCGCCGGCCTGCGCTTCGGCAGCCACACTCGCCGCATCCGCCATCCGCGCAACCGCGCGCAGCTCGTTGCGGTACTGCACGGTCACGATCTCTCCCGCAACCGGCACGCGCCCGCTGAAGAACGTCACCTTGCCCGGCGTGCCTGCGCTGGTTCCGTAGCTAACCTCGCAGTCCACGCCCTGGCCGGACGTACCCACCAGCCGCGTCTGTTTCGTTCCGCTCGGCAGCGTGCTCACCACCCACGCCGTTCCCGGCCGCGTCACATCGACGGAGCGGATCGACCCATAGATCTGCGTCGAGTTCACCGCGACAAAGTCGCATGTCATCGGCGAACCCGTCAGCGAGCCCGTTGCCGCCGTATCGTAGAGCACAGTCGCCGGCGTGTTCGAGCTCGCGCCCTCATCCACCAGGTCGAACACCACATCGCACGGCGCATTCACACCGCTCAGGTCGCCGAACCCTTCTACGATGCCATCGGCCATGCAGTAGTAGCGCTGCATCACGCGCTGCATCTCCACGCAGTGCAACCGCAACCGCAGCGTATACGCGTGCCCCGCAACCGGCGTAAAACTCGTGCCAACCTCAACCCCATTCACCACCGGCACAAAAATCGTCACACCGCCGGTTCCGCTCGTGCTCTGCCGCACGCGAAATCCCACAAAGCAGTTCGCCAGCTGCACAGCTCCCGCATACAGTCCGCCCAGCATCCCGTCCGACGCTGCCGCGAGCATCACGCCACCCAACTCGATGACAACGCTGCCGCCAATCTCCAGCGCATCCAGCGCAGACAGCGTCGTCTGGCCATCCTGCCCGTTGCCGCCGTTGACCGTCAGTCCATTCGCACCCAGCGAGATGTGACTTCCCGGATCGCTCGCCTGCCACGTCGTCGCATCGATCGCCGCCGCCGTAAAGCTGTCGTTGAGAAATGTTCGCTCTGTCTCGCGGAACGCTGCCTCGCTCAGCACAAACTCCGTCGTCGTTCCATCGCCGGCAAAGCTCTCGCTGATGTACGCCGCCGGCTCCTCGGCCCCGGAGAGCGTCACATCATTCGCCAGCTCGCGAACCGAACCCACCTGCAACTCCGCGACGCTCAGCGTTCCATCCGCATCGCTGAAGTTGTGCGTCACCGAAGCCGCCGGCTGCAGCAGGATCTGTCCATTCAGCGCGCGATAGCCCGCGTACGATGCGCTCGCCGCCTGCGCTGCATTCACGCTCCACGGCACGCTCGCACGCGGCGCAAACACTCCGCTCACCCGCGCTCCCGCAACCGAACCCACACTCAGCGAACCCGTCTGCCCCGCCTGCACCCGTGCCGTCAGTCTCGCCAGCAACTGGTTTCCATCCAGTGAAAGCGATGCCGCCGCGGTCTCCGACGCTCCCGACCCCATCCGATCGAGCAGCCACTCGTCGCTCACCGCGCTGAGTCGCGCGCGGTACACTGCGCCCTCGCTCGCCTGGCCCGCGTAGATGCGCACCGGTTCTGTCGCCAGATATCCCGTGAACAGCGCCGTGGCGTCATCGCCCGTCACGACGACTCGCCCCAGCCGCGACGGCAGCGGCAGGCCGCCTTCGCCAACGACGACCTCAGCCGTGCAACGCGCCGGCACATTCAGCGCGCGTTGTAGCGTGATCGGTCCCTCCCGCACGATCGATGCGGTATAGTCGCGCGCGCCCTGGCCATCCAGATTGTCAATCGTGATCCGCATCCACTCTCCTCATCTCTCTCCGCCTCAACACGCGACAAAGCTGCGAAAGCACAACACTGTCTCGCCATCCACGCCATCGGTCACAGGCAGCGCGCGAAACGCCGCACTCTGACGCAGCGCCTCCAGCCCGCCGCTGGCTGCGCTCGTCGCTTCCACCGCGCCGGCCATCGCCTGCAGCCGCGGATAATGCCACAGCACGCGCTCGCCCTGTTGGCCCTCCGCCACAAACAACGCCGACCACTCCTGAAAGAACGTCGATCCTTCGCGATCGCAGAAGCCTGCAACACCACTCACCTTCATCGTGCTCGCTGGAACTCCGGCGATCAGCGGCTGCTCCAGCGTCACAGCACCGCTGGCAATCGAGGCGACGCGCCCCACGTTCAGCGACACGCGACGCACATAATCGACATCGCTCAGCGCACTTTTCACATATGCCCCGCTCACGCCGCTGCCAACGAAGCCGAGCTGCCCCGTGTAATCCACGTCGGCCACAATCCATTCACCCACCGTGAAGTTCGCCGCCGCAGCGCCCAGTTGAAGAACCATCGCCGTCGATCCGCTCGCCAGCGCAACCGCAGCAATCGCCGCGCCTCCCGATCCCGCCGCGGCCGCTCCGCTCTGCGTCTTCAGCAGGTTCATCTGCTGTGTCCCCGCAGCCAAGGCCATCTGCAGCTTGCTCCAACTCGCAAACTGGAACGACACGGTCGCATCGATCTCCGCTCGGCTCTGCATCTGCGTCACCGCGGGCGCGCCCGCCAGCACCGGCTCCAGCTTCGTCGCCGACTTCCTCGCAAACCCCGTAATCCATCCCAGGTCGAGCCACGGCGCGGGCGGCGCACTCAAATCAAACATTCCCATCTGCGCCGGATCGAAGATCGTCGGCTGCTTTGCGCTGCGATTCACCGGCGCAAAATACGCGCGCACTCGTCGCACCTGGGGCGGCATGGTTTCCGTTGCCGAATTCAAAGCCACACTCAAAGCTCACCTGCCTCCTCGCAGCTCATCACCACGATCTTCGCCACCCGGCCAACGCGGTCTGCCTTCACGATCAGCGGCCCGAGCGCGACATTGCTCCACCAGATGTTCGTCATCATCGGCGCCGCTGCGCCTCCGCCTGCCAACGCCGCATAGCTCTCTTTCGCCGCCTTCTGCGGGCATGTATTGATAGCCGCAGCGAGCTCCGCATCCATCTCTGTCAGCAGCCGCCCGCGATCCATCCCCGCGTTGCCGGCCGTGCCTGCTGTCTCGTACATCACCTCGCAGGTCAACGTCGCGACAGGAAACGCATTCGCCGCATCCACGCCGGCGTCGATCCAGCGCAGCCGGAAGCAATCCGGAATCGTCACCGCCGAAACAAGTTCGTTCTCTTCCACCAGCACCCCGGGCCGCGTCACGCCGCGCAGCACAATCGTGCGCTCCGGATTCGCCGCGGAGATGCGCGTTCGCAACGTCTCATAGAAAGTGTCCTTTGCGTTCTGCACTCATACTCCTTTCTCGTTTCCTCGCGCGTTCAGCGATCTGGTGCCCGCAGATCCAGGCTGTACACATACGTCGACCCATCCGATGTCGCCGCTGTGCTCGACAAGATCGTGTACAGCACGCCGTCGATCAGCACTCCCCATGCGGTCTCAAACAGAACTTCCGCCGAGTTGAACTGCAAGCTGCCCACCACCGCCGTGACCGCGCTGCCCGACACCAACAACGTCGACGTACTCTCCGCCTTGCGAAACACCGTCGGCGCCAGTTCGACATCCTGAAACTGCGGCGTTGCCAGTCCCAACTGCTCACCATCGTTGTTGGCCACAGCCGGAGCCGGCATTCGCAGCTTCACCGCGCGTCCGCCCGTCGCTCGCAAGAGAGCATCCGCCGCGCGCACCGCCGCATCGCTGCACAAAAGGTCTGCCACGCTACGCCATCCTCTCTGCCACGTACGGACGAAGCATCGCTTTCACCTGCGTGTCCAGCAGCGCATCGCTGAAGTACTGCGTCTGCAGCGTGTCCATCTTGCTCGACTTCACATTCAGCCCCGGCGTCGTCTGCGCGTTCTTCACAATCTGCGCGCACGCCACCTTCACCGCATCCGGCACCGTCGTCAGTCCCGCTGTGTAGGTCACTTCGGCCTCCGCGTACCGCAGCCCCATCACGTTCCACGGAAAGCGAAACTCGCCGAGCGGAACGTTCAACTCCAGCGTCGTCGGATCCACCGTCACCCACGAACCCGGCAGACCAAACACCTCCGCAAACTCAATCGCAAACGGCTGCTGATCCAGAAACAGCCGCGAGGGCCGCGCGTATCGCGCCTGCACCGCATCCACGCTGATCAGCGGACCGTAGCTCAGCCGCACCCGCTGCGTGTGTCGCGAGACCCGCAGGTACTCCGTATAGCTCGCCGACATCAGCGTCGGCCGCTTGCAATACGCCTCGATCATCGACGAGGCCGCCGTGACCCACGAATCCTGCGTGTCCGCCGTCAACCCGTAGGGCACATAATCCGAGGGCAATAAGTAGCCCATTCCAACCCCCATGAATCTCTCAAGCTTGAAGACCATCGTTGCGAGCGTGGGGGGCGGGGACGTGTTTTAGTTGGGCGCGGATAATACTTTTTTTCCCCCCCCCCCCACGCTCCGCCCACACCCGCGTGAACCACAGTTCAGCGGTCAGACTCGGCAGCTACTGTTTAGCGGTCGACAAGCACCTGGTAGTGCGCGTAGTTCGCGCCCTTGACCACCACAGCGCCGAACTTCACCGCGACATACTGGCTCGCCAGCGAACCCGGCAGGCCAAGCTGGAAGACACGCGGATTCGGATCGCCGAGCCAGTGGTACTCGATCAGGTCCTCGGTCACGATGTACGCCGGAAGCACAGCGCTGCCCGAGCCGGGCGTTCCGGTATACGGCAGCGTCCACTCCGGGATCAGCGGAATATCGCCGGCCTGCGTGGAAAGCGTCTTCACCGTGAGGCCGCCTTCGATCGCCTTCGTGTTCAGCACCACGTTGAACTCGGTCTTCATCTCACGATCGATCAGATCCAGCAGAACAGGATTGGCGTAAATCGCCGTCGGCCGAACGCCGTAGCTGGTGTTCGAGAGCATCTGCGCAATCGTCGACTTCAGGCCATCGACGATCGACTCCGACGTCCCGATGGTCGTAGTATTGCCGCCGGCGGCGATCTGCCGGCCGCGCCAAAGTACTGCGCCGTCGTCGGCGTGCTCAGGCTGGTGTCGGTGCCGTTCCACAACGCCACATCGTGCGTGCGCAGAACGCCATCGACCGTATCGGTCAGGTCCTTCGCCTGCAGATACGCAAACTGTCCCTGCTGCTTACCCAGCTCCAGATCGAAAAGGTTGTAGTTGATCTGTGCGACCAGCGCCTTCAGCGGAACCGAGCGCTCCACGCGCGTCGGGCTCACGACCGGCGGCACGAGATTGCGCGGATCCATAAATCCGGCGGTCGCGGCTGGCGACGGAATCGCCTGCTCCTCAAAGTAGCGCGACGGATGTCCGGTCGCCGGGACCTGCTTGATGCGCTGGCCAAACGGGCCGCGGCGGCGCACCAGGTCAAGAATCTCGGTCTGGTAAAGCGGAACTTCAATCGCACCAGGTCCGATGTAGTCTGCCGCTGCGCTGATCTCCGTAAACTTCGGGTTCATTCATTCTCCTTGTTGTTGTGAACACACTCCGCGCAAGCAAAAGGGCGCAGCTCGTCGCCGCACCCTCTGCTCCGCACAATCTTCCTGCTCGCCGCCGGCGTCCTGTTGAAGAACCGCTCCGGCAGCTATCCGCGATCCGTAGGATTCAACAGCCCCGCACGCATCAACTCTGACTTCACCGCAATGCGCTGCTCAATGCTCAGGCTCGCCAGCGCGCCATCAATCGCGCCCGCCTCAACCGAATCCATCACCACGCCCTGCTTCGCCAGCATCGTCGCCATTGACGTCGGCAACGTCTTGCGTCCCACCGGCTGCGCCGCGGAAGCCGATGCCACCAGCTCGGCGATCTTCGCCTCGGCCTCGGCCAGCTTGCGCTCCAGCTCTGCCTCGCGCTGCGTCTCCACCGTCGCCACGATACGTGTCACCTGCGACTCCGCTTCAGCAGCAATCGCCACCTGCTGCTCCGCGATCCGCGCAACTGCTTTTTCCAGAACCGCCGCCGCTTCCATCAGCCTTTCCGCCGTCGCCTGCAACTCACCTGCAGTCATCTCTTCCATCCTTTGTTCTCCTTCACTCGCTTTCAAGCCGCTGTTCGCTTTCCGGTGCAGCGCCGCAAACGGAACGACGTGTTCCGGTACGCCGCCTTGTCGCGCAGCAGAATCGCCGCGCCGGTAAACGTTGCGCGCGTCAGCGTCCACACCGGGGCGCGCATGTCGGCTACGTGCGCATCCGCCAGCTCATAGCTCATGCCCATCTCGCCGGAATCGCTCGCCGCCACAGGACACATCCGGCGCTCGAGCTCCGGAAAGTCGCGCGCAAACAGAAACCCGCTGACCATCAGCCGCGGTCCTTCCAAATGAGCCGACGTAATGATGCCGCACTTCTGCCGCGCATCGTGTCCGTCCCATCCGACCTTGTAGTCCACCGCCATCCCCAGCAGACTCGGCAGCGCCGCCTCCGCCGCCTGTTTCGTCAGCACCACGCGATGCCCCCGCGCTCCGCTCGGCGCACGATCGCTCGGCACATCCACCAGCGTCAGGCACCCATCGAACGGCAGACGATTCGGATGCCCGCTCACCTCCGGAAAGTCCACTGCCATCGCGCTCACGGCCAAACCGCGCGGCCTGCACATCCGCGCCTCTATCTCTCTCAATCGCACCTCCTGGCTGTACATCTCTTTGCCAATGCCGCTACGGCTCCTACGCGATCTGCTCCGGCAGCGCCGGCAGACCGCGCTGCATCCGCACCTCTTCCACCGTCAGCACCCCGGCCTTCAACAGCTCCAGTTGGATCTGCAACTCGGTCGTCTCATCCCGGCTGTCCAGCTCGCTCCACACGAAGCGCAGATCGTCCCATCCCAGCCGCTTCACAATCACGTCGCGCGTGATGTGCTCCGCAATCAGCTTCGCCAGCGGAACGACCGCATTGTCGAACGCCTCCTGCGCAAACTCCTGCGCCGTCGACCGGTTCACATCCGCCGACACCCCAAGCATCATCGCCGGCAGATCGAACGCGTTCGCGATCATCGTCAGCAGAAACTGCTGCCACTGCAGCCGAAGATCCGCATCCGTCCCGCCTGAAAACTTCAGCACCTGCGGCGGCGTCTCCGAGCTCATCACCGGCACGCGTCCCGTGCCCTCCACCTCGTCCTGCCACCACTGGATCAGCCGCTCGTGTTGCTCCGGCGTGCGGTCCTGCATCCACAGCGCATACTGCACCACGCTGTTGGCCGCCAGCTTGCCCGCATAACGGTGCGCCTGCAGAAAGCTCGAGATCGTCTCAAACGCAACCTCCAGCTTTCCCAACCCAAACACCGTATGCGTCCGCGGATTCAACCGCACATACATCAGCTCCGCATCGAGCAGCGGCAGAACGGAGTCCTTGCCGATGCGCCCCGTCACCTGCTCGTAGCGCGGCTGGCTCGCATCCCCGTTCCACTGCGCATTGATCTTGATCGTCGCCCCGTCCACCGGATACAGCCGAACCAGAAGCGCGGCATCTTCCGTCAGCTCCACCTCCGCCGCGCCCCATCCGCCGACCAGCACATCCTCGATGACCTGCTCAATGAACGTGCGAAAGCTGTCGCTCTCATTCGGTATCTCCAGCGCCCTGCGCAGCGCGCGCGCACGCTCGCCGCGCGTTCCTTCAGCATCCTCGGCCGCATCCGGCCGCGCCTCCAGCCGCCACTCCATGCACGCAATCTTGTCCTTGATGCAGTTGATCGCGCGCCGGGCCGCCGGCGTCTCCGCAAACCGGCGCAGGTTCGCCGGCGTCGGCTTGGGCAGCGCATTCAAGCCTCCGCGCACCGGCGAAAAGATCGAGCCCGCCAGGGGCGCGGTCACTGTCTTTCGCGCGCCCTCCGCCGGCTGCGCTGCATTCACTCCCGTCACGCGGTCCCATATCTCCTTCACCGCCTCGCCTACACCCATCCGCTCTCCTCTCGCTTCAAAAACAAACGGCGCAGCCCAAGGCCACGCCGTCGAAACAGTCAGCAAGTTAGTGGCTTCGTGAGCCACCAACGCTTCACGCTTCACTCCTACTCACTATCCACTACTCACTACTCACTACCCACTACTCACTACTTCCTACACTCTCAACTCTCGCCGCGCCGTCTCCGCCACCCTCGCGAGATCCGCTGTCGTCAGTACGCGAATCGCCGCGCTCTCCATCGCGCCCACGCCGAAGCCGTACATCTCCGCGTCGCCCACCGAGGCCACCGGCTCCACCACCGCCGTCAGATCCAGCTCGACGCCTTCCATCCTGCTCACGCCCGTGCGCAGCGCCTCCGCCGAGTACGCCAGTCCCTTCGCCGCCTCCGCGTCGCTCTCCAGCGACACCGCCTGGAACATCCGCACCTTACCGTTTCTGTACCCGCAATCGATCTTCAACGGATCGCCCGGACGCGTGTACTGCGAAGCGGCGATCCGCTTCCGCATCAGCGCCCACACTCCCGCGCGCTCAAACTCATCGCGCATCTTTCCCGCAATCGCCGTCCGCCCGCTTGCCTTGCGGCGCACGGCCGGAGCCTTCAGCGGCTCAACATACATCCGCATCAGCTGCTCCATCTCCGCCGCCATCGACTCCGCCAGCGTGCCGCGCATCTCCGTCAGCTGCACGCTGTTCGAAAGCGTGTCCTCGAGCAGCTCCAGAATCGGCTTCGCATTCAATCGGGCTACCAGGCCTGCACGAAGCCGCTCTGCGATCTCAGCCTCCAGCGACTCCAGCAGCTCCACATCGGCGTTCGGGTCCAGGCAGCGCACGCGGCTCCAGTCGCGCGTGAAGCGCACCGCCGCTCCTTCCGCGTCTCCCGCCTCCCGCAGCACCACACCGATATTGGCGAACTCTCCCTTCACCACGTCCGGCACATACCGGATCAAAGAGAACTCGCACGCGACCCGCTCCGCCAACCCACACTCCTCGTGCTATCGCACCAGCCGCCAGCTTCCCTGCCTCGCTTAACTCGCTAACTCGCTACCTTGCTAACTCGCGACCCTACATCACCAGATTGCCAGCCGTACTCGCAACCGCAAAGCGCCTCGGCACCACCACAGTCGCCGGCGCGCCCCAATTTGGGAACGGCTCACGGTCCGAACGCCGAAAGCTCTCAAGCAACTCTCGCACCCGTCCGCGCCGCGCCAGCAGCTGCTCCATCAGACGCTCGATCGTGCCCAGGTTGCCGCCATACCACTCCGGCGGAACCGTCTCGGCAATCGACCATAGCCTGTCCGCCGCAAACGTCTCGATCCGTGAAAGCCACGGCTCGAAGCTGTCCCATCCGGTTACGCGGGTGTAGACCTGGTTTCTTGGAAAGACACCACGCAGCGGGCTATCCGGAAAGTTCCACTCGCCAGCATTGAAACAGAATCCCTGGTCAATAAAGATCGCACGATACTTGCGCTCGCGCGGCCTTCGCTCAAAAACCGCCTGTCTCCCATTACAGTTGCCCGTCCATTTGTCCAGCGCCAGCATCCCGGCAAACTCGCCGAGATTGCGCACCTCCTCCATCTGCGGCTCCGGCAGATAGTCGACCACCTGTCCCGGCATCAGTCCGCCCACAAACTGGCTGCCAAACTGCAACCCAGCCGCACAAGGCTCCCATGCACCGCGCCCCAGCTCGACCACCATCCCCGGGCTGTTGCAAATCAGCCAGTCGCTCACCTCGACAACATCGCTCTTCGGCACCGTCAACCCGATGGCCTCCGCGACGCGGGTTGCGATCAACTCGTTCGCCAGGACCCGCAGGTGCTGCGGATTATTCTTGAACTTCACCACCCACAGCTGACCATCCGCGCCCAGCATCAACTGGCTCTGCGCCCCACCGCGCATCCTGCGAATTGCCTGCACTGCCACCACCGCCAAGGCCCGAATCTCCTCCCTCAGCAGAGTAGCAGCGCCCCGCCTTCATCGCCCGATCGAAGTCCCTGAAGCCACGGCGAAAGCCCGTCCACCCCATGCCGTCAGTCCACGACGCTCCAGCATCTCCGCGCGCACTGCCTGCGCGATCGCCATCGCCATCACCAGATCGTCATGCGCTCCGGGCGCCGCCGCAGCGTGCCCGTGTTCATCGGCGACGAACGTTCTGCACTCCGCCAGCAGCCGTTTGCTCATGAACCGCTCCGGCGATTCACTCAACAAAACTCGCAGCCGCGCTACGATCTCCGGCTTGGAGGCCGCCGTCGTCAGCCAGCCCTGCTCTCCCCGCTGCCGGTACACCCGCGTATATCCCTCGCGCGTGCCGACATACGCCAGCACCGCCGCTCCGTGATTGTTTCGCTCCACCGCAATCAGCGCTCGCCCATACTCCTTCGCCAGCTCCACGCTCACCCGCGCCAGGTCTTCCGGCCGCATCCGCTCGCGCAACTCCGCGCATTGCAGCCCGGTCCCAATCTCGACAACCTGCACCGCCGCAAAATCGCCGTCACTTCCTCCCCCGGCCGAATCGACCGCCACCACGTACTCGCACCCGTGCATCGGCTTCAACCACACCTGCAGCGCGCCGTTGCGTCGCCGCTCGATCGGCTCCATCGTCTCTCGCAGGCGCTGGTCCAATGTATCGACATCAAAACAACACGCTCCGCTCGCGCGGAAGCAGCTCTCCGCATCCTCCGCGAACTCCTGCTTGCGCAGCTCTCCATAGCTTCGCTCCAATCCGCGCCGGAATCCGATCTGCTCGCCCGTCAGTCCATACCGCTCCACCAGCAGGCGCTCCTCGGCGTGCATCGCCTCCGCCGGAACCACGGGCCCGACATACGCCGGCTCCATCCACCACGGCAGAAAGTGCCGCACCAAACACGTATCGCTGCGCTCCAGCCCGTCGTCAGCAGCCGCCTCGTCCGTGCCCGCGTTCCACTCTTCGTAAAACGCTCCGTACGCTCCATTCGGCGTGCTCTCCAGCACCAGCTCGCCCTGCGGAGCCAGCGCCGCCCGCAATCCTGCCAGCGTCTGCCGCGCATCGCCCGGCCATCGGCTTACCTCACTGCAGTGCAAATTTTGAATGCTCAACCCCCGGCCCGCATTCATCTCCGCCGCACTCGAGATCCTGTACTCGCTGTCGATCGCCGCAAACACCATCTGTCCCGTGTTCGCGCGCGACAGCCGCAACGGGCCCTCGCGCAGATCGTCCGGCAGTCCTTCCACATTCGCCGCACCGCCGCAAAGATCGACTCGGCCGCCTCGCGCGTGTGCGCCACCTGCAGCGTCAGCGTTCCCGGCCGCGTGATCGTCTGCAGAAAGAACCGCGCCGCCACCCACGTCGTGATGCCCATCTGCCGCGCCTTCAGCACAATGTTCTGCCGCCCGCACCGCTGCTCGAACAACCGCTGTGCAGGATTCGCAACCAGCCGCTGCAACCTCCCCTCGCGCGTCCGTATGCGCAGCATGTTCTCCGCCGCGCTGATCAATAAATCGGGCCGC